>BNJU01001329.1_pt1 | contig 69655 bp, 59 predicted proteins | sample 8539281 | NCBI WGS metagenome assembly BNJU01 (sample SAMD00202456, study PRJDB9452) | human saliva metagenome | isolation source: human saliva | place: Japan | reverse complement strand
CCCAAATTTTTATGTATTTTATTTTTCATTCTCTTTATCAAAATCATTACTTTTTACTTTCTTTTATCTTATTAATTTCAGATTTTCATTTTTCGATTTTAACAGTTCAATGCCTCCAACAAAAATCACAGCCAATCTAAATAACTGTGATTCAATAATTTTTATTTTTCAATATTTGATTTTTCACATGTGAGAAAAACTGCCTATCTCACTTTTTCGTGGTTTGTACTTTTAATTTTATCATACCAATTTCTCGGTAAGTCTATGAGTATCTGGCTTTCTGTCAACCCATTCTTTATAAAATTTCTCTATCTCAATTTCATTCTTCTTCAAATAATTTTTCAAATTTTTCTTAGTTTCCTCGTTGAAATGCTTGTAGTAAATCCAGAATGTATTCTCAACGCTTCTTTTTAATAAATTCTGTCAACGGTATATAGTTTTTATCAATTGAAGCAATCTCCAGTGCCTGATAATAATCATCTCTGTCCTCATATTATAGTTATTGGATAGCCATTTTTCATCAATTCCAAGTTCATCAACAACCTACCAGTACGTCCATTTCCATCATTAAATGGATGCACCATTTCAAAGTCATTATGAAATTTAGCAACTTTTTCTATTAAATTTTTATCACTTTCATTAAAGTTGTCTATCAGTTCCTGAAGTTTTTCCTCTACCTGATAAAATGGTGTTGTTTGAAATTTTGCACCCAGTATTGTATTATTTTTCCTGCTTAAACCTGCCTCTATTATCCTTGTCATCATTCAGAATCAAAGCATGAAACTCACGTATAAGTCTTATTGACAAGGGCTCTTCTTTTTTCAGAACTTCATTCAAGAAATCCAGTGCATACTCCTGTCCCTTTACTTCATTGTGTTCCTTCAAACTTTTTCCTTTTACTGTTATTCCAAACTGAAGTATTATATCAGTTTCACGTAAAGTTAGAGTATTGCCTTCTATGGCATTTGAATTATATATAAATTCTGTCCTTAAATTATTTTGAAGTTTTCTTAAAATGCCATCATTCAAAGGACGCTCTTTATTTAAAAATTCTTTAAATCTCAACCATTTTATTTAATCCTTTTCTTCAAATATGTATTGTAAAAACAAGTATATCAAATTTTTATTTCTTTTTCCGTATTATTATTTTCTTGTTTATTTTCGTCATATATAATTTCAACATTTCTTTCTTCAGTATTTATACCAAACTTTTTAATAATGGAACAGAAAGAGTTGCTTTTTGCCCCTAATCCATTCCCCGCTTTTTTTGAAAAAGAAATTTTAGAATTTCGTTTTTCCATTTTATCTTCTTTAATAGTACCTAACAGTTTACTTATATCACAGTTAGGTACTATTGTCAATATATTTTTAAGAATTATTAAATCCAATTATTAAATTGTCATTGTACTATTAATTTTTCCCAAACATAAGAAAAACTAAAACTTATTAGATACACAGCTCACTTTTTTATCTTACAAAAGTAAACTTTTTCCTCTTTATCATAATAAACTCCCTTTATTTCATCTACTTTTAAGAAAAATCCTTTATATCCTTCTTCTATTTTTGTATAGTGATTATCATCTTCATTCAGTTTTCTTATTTCCATTCCTGTTTCAATTTCATTATCCATAATATTAACATTACATCTCCCATAATATAGCTTCCTTTCTATTTTTATCGTTTATATAAATTTCATTATACAAAAATTCATTCACTAAATTTTTCTGAGTTACTGTTCTTTTATTAAAACATATTTATATCTTTTATTTATAGCTCTTTCCAAATTTTCCAGTACAATTATAAGTTCATCATACGTTGTTTCTTCATCTTCCAATGCAATTTCAGCTTCCTATTTCATCTTCAAAATTTCCTGTTTCTTTAAGTTCTTCTATTTTATCTTCTATTTGTTCTTTCAGTGAAATAAGTTCACTATACACTACATTATCAGTTTCTATATTCTCTTCTTCAATAATTACTTTTTTTCTATAATATCTCTTAAACTTTCATTCATCATTATTCCTGTTTATTTTATTGTAATTTTAAATTCTTTTTCTTTCTATTCCCAAAAATTCTTCAAACAATTTTTTTCCCTATTTTTCTCTTCTGCTCTCCCATACAAATTCTAACGTATCCAACCTTTTCACGAAATCTGTCCAGCAATGCATCATTTCCTAGTATATCCATAAATTTTGCAATTTCTTCCACCTAAATTTGTTGATATAATAATACATTTTTCCTTTTCATAGAAAAATTAAATATTGAATACAACTTTGATTTTCCCAAGTTTCTGATATATTTTTCCTTTCCCAAGTCATCCAGTATTATCAAATCCACCTCAAGTAAGTCCTCAAAAACTTGTTCCCTCAGTTAAATTATTAAAATTACTGAAAGTTGACTGGATTCTTTGATAAATCCCATTTAAAGTTGTTCTATAGACTTTATAATTATTTTTAGCAGTTTATTGAAAATACATAAGCTATAAAAACTTTTTCCAGTTCCTATCTCTCCACATAAATATAAACCTAGTCCTTTATCTTTAGCTTCTTTAAAATGTTCACATAATACTCAAGTTTATGTTTAATTATATTCTCTTTTTAGATAATATTTTAGAATTCTCAAAAAGTATATTCTTTCCATCTGACTGGCAAACTTGAAATATTAAGAAAAATATTCAATTTTTCTGTAATTCCTGTTGTCTAAGTTGTCTAGTAGCTTTATCCTTCTTTTTAATTTATCATCAGAATCCATACTCTCCTGATGATCTTTGATTTTTGCAATTTTTATCCTGTTTTCTGCCAGTTGGCTTAACTTCATCATAATAAGCTCCTTCCAATATTTTTATAAACTTTTCCTCTTTCAGAAAAATCATCAAATGATATTTTCCAGTTTGATTTATCAGTTCTTCCAAGTAAAAATTTATATCCTTTATTTTTAAACATTGTTTCTAATATTTCCTCTTGAGTATATTTTTCAAGTAGTTCAGATAATTTTTCCTTCCTTTTCTCCGTAAAAGATTTAATTATGCTTAATTCACATTTATTTGCCAATTCATTCCACTTTTTCCATAAAGAGAAGAAAATCTATATTATCTAATAGATTATTATCTATAGTATTCTCTTTATTATTATGTAAACTTTGTTTACTACCTCTATCAACTTTGTTTACATCCCCCTGTAAACTTTGTTTACCATCCCTATCAACTTTGTTTACACTGTAAATATTCTACATTTATATCTAATGTTCTATACCTACAAAAATTTTACATTATTAATAAAGATTTCTCTAGTAAAGTTTTTTCTTGATTAAGCTTTCAATATTTTTCATTATTCCTTGTCTAGTTGAATTACACCAATCAGCTAAATATCTATGACTGCCTGTAAATTGCTGATTGTTTTGAGAAAATCCATATATAATAGCATATATTAATAATCATTTCCTTTTTAATTTCAGTTCGGTAATCATCCATCCTTGAATAACTAAATAATTTTTCATTTTTACCATAAATTTCACACCTTTGTAGTTTTAAAATCTACTCAACGTTTAAAAATTTTTTCTTTTTCTTCTAAATCTTTCAAATTTAGTATATCACACAGTTTTAATATTTCTTCAGAATTAAAAAGTTACTTCATTATTAATTTTACGTTGCAAAGTATAGTATGTTATCCCCATTTTTGTGCAATATACTTTAATTTAAATCCTTTTTCTTTTTATTAAATTTCGCAACATATAAGAATCTGTCATCTTATTTCCTCCTTTGTAGTTTTTTAATCTACAATATAATAATATCATATTGTAGATTATTTGTCAATTTATTTGTAAAAAAATTATAAAAAAGTTGATTTTTATCAGATTAAGGTATAATAATAAAGTAATAAAACTAACAGGAGGTTTTTATGAAAAATTGGAGATAGAATAAAAAGCTAGACGAGAATTTTTAAAAATGACACAGGAAGAATTAGCTTTAAAAATGGGATATAAAAAGCTGTTCTACAATAAATAAAAATAGAATTAGGAATAAACGATATAGCCCAATCTAAAAATAAGTGATTTTGCAAAGATATTAAAAACTACTCCTGCATATTTAATGGGATTAGCTGAAGAAGAAAATATAAAACTAACTAAAGATAATTTGACTAAACACAATATAGCATTTTTTTAAAAATAAAGATATTAGCGATGAAGATAAAAAGAAAATGATTGAGTTAATGCAAGAATTTTATTATAAACAAAAGTATGAAAATAAAGACAAATAATTTTCTACAATATATTTAAATATAATTAATTATAAAAATGAAATTTAATACATAGAATGAGATACTCTAAAAATCTGATATTTAGAAAAACAAGAAATATTCTGATTTCTATAAATTTTAGTTAATTAATAAGAATTAATCTTTGAACTAAATAATTAATAGTTTTGGTTAATTGAGAAGTATAAGTGAACTACTCCCGCTTTTTTAGAAGCGGGAGCTTAGGGAAGTATCTGCTTGCTAGCCCAAAATATATTTACTAGCTTTTCGGGCAGTTCCACCCTGCTTTCTTTTTATTTTCCTAATATTCCATCATTTCTTTTTCCAATGCTTTTTATATTCAATGCTGCATTGTAATCTCTATCAATTTCAATTTCCACAGCACTCACATTTTATAACTTCTTTCTGATAATTTCAGTTCCTCTTAATGTTTCCACATTTTACTACAAGTTTTCGATGACGTAAACCATTTATTTATCTTCAAAAATTGTTTCCCTAAAACATCTAGTTTTAGTACATAAATAATCTTCTTATTTTTCGAGTATTTACTTTATTATAATTTTATCATTTATTGACTTTTGTTCTTATAAATTACATAATATAAGAATAAAAAGATGGTGATATAAATGGTTTAAAAAGGAAAACTTTTATATCTTGACAACAGAATAATACTTGGTACAATTGTAATATAAATATTACACTTGAGGGATAAAAATGCCTACATTATCATTGAGAATGGAAAAAGAAGATTTAGAATTTTTAAAAAGAATATTCAAATATAAATAATCTTAATATGTCATCCTTTTGTTCGTAACTTAATTTTAGACAAAAATATATGATGAAATAACTGAGGAAGATGAAAAAGAATATTGAAAAGATGGGAAAAATCAAAATCTGAAAAACTTCAATGCTGAAGACGTATTCAAAAGGCTAGGATTATAATGGATTTTATGAAGTAAAGTTTACTGAATCTGCAGAAAAAGATCTAAAAATTAAATAAATCAATAAAGCAATTACTAAACTTCAAAAATGGATTTCAGAAAAATTTAATAGGTACACAGAATCCAAAGCAAAGAGGAAAAAGCACTAACAGGAAATTTAAAAAGGATTATGGAGATATAGATAGGCTCCTATAGAATCGTAGCTGAAATAAAAATAATATTTTATTAATATTAATTATAGAAATTTCAGATAGAAAAGAAACTTATAAAGATAAAAGAGAAAACATAGATGGAAAAATAAACAACAGACAGGACAGAGAAAAATATTATAAATAGGACTTAAGTCCTTATTGAATATTATAACTTTCATCATATTGAGAACTATCGATTACGTACAACGTTCCTATCCTCTAACTGTATTTTCCAGCTCAATATTCAGATTATTCCTTAAAATCATCCCACCAGCCATAAGTGTTGTCTGGCACTCAATTGCTGCTATTACTGTCAATCTTAAAAGTGAAAAGTTTCATATGGATATCTTCGTGCAAACATATTTGTCATTTGCTGAATTTCTTGCCTGCATCATGTTTTCGCCTCAATATAAGCTCCCTTAATTTTTCTCATCTGCTCTAGCTTTCCAGCTCTCCAAACAACTTATCATATTCAGATTTGTTATTTGCTTTAAAATTTAAAAATATCCTTGTCTGTAACTCTCGTAGTATCTCAAATGTTCACGAACCAAATCATCAAACTTCTTTTGTATAATTGGTTAGCCAGCTTTTCAAGTTCGGCTTTTTTACGTCTTTTCTTTTCTTCCAAGTCCGCATAGCTATCTATTAGTCTACGTTTATTATTAATTTCTTGCAGTTCTAGTTCCATTTGAAGTCTTTCATTTTGAAAATATCCCGCTTTATAGCATTATTCTTGGCTTTCTTCCTTTCTACGTCCTTCTTTAATATTTCTCATCAAGGTGTCCCTGTCGCTTTTCATTGAGTTTCATTAATGTTCCTGTTTCGCCTTTCTGAAACGACATAAGGGTTTTCCGCTTTATTTTCTTTTTCCCAGATTTGTTTTATCAAGATTACGTGTTCTATTATTTTTCGCTGTTTTGTTCCTTTTTCAAAAATTAATGAACTTTTAAATTACTCCTTCAGTTTCAAAGTGTTTTAATCTCAAATAAAGATTTTCCCTGTTCTTAATCAGTTCTTCAACTTTTCACTTTTTGAATAATCTTCATATTGATTGCTTCAAAATCTACATTCTTGAAAATTTCATCAAATAATTTTATTTCTTTTTAAGATTTTCCTGAAATTTTTGTTATTTGTCTCTGATTTAATTTGTCCTGATCATCTTCTTTATATTGAAATACGTTTAAAAACTGTAACTTTTCATTACTTTTTCTTACCTTGAAATCTGTTTCCATAATTTTAAATCGCGTGAAACTTCCTTTGAAATCTTTTTGTCAATACACTTTTTGAAAGCATTTTCCGTATATTTCATAAATTCATTTTCTTTTCGAAGAATCATTGCTGCTAATCTTGGTTTTCAAGATTCTCTTCCATAGCGAATTTTATCCTGCCGAGATCTTCAGAAAAATCTCATTTTTCAGTCCTTTCTGACTACAACTCCACACCTCTATTTGAGAATACCTTGACTTTATAATCACAACAGCAGCATTCGTAACCATAAAATCATTTATAAAATTCTTCATTGAAAATCCTAAAAGTCTTTAGTGAACGGAGAGTTTGCTCTCAAATTTAAACTTTTTATCTGACTGTATTTTTGTTCAGCTTGGCTAACTGTCTTCAATAATTTTCAGCCTTTCTGAACTCTTAAATTCTCAAATGCCTTTTATACTCATCAATTCCAGCAATTAGCCCCAAGCTCCTTATTTCTTCTCATGCACGCTTTAAAAGTTGATTTAACTTTTTGCTGATTAACATCACTACCGTATACTCATCTCTCTGATTATTCTCTCAGAAAAGTCCACATTGACTGCATGTGAGTGCTCATTAAAATGAACTACCCCATATACACAACGTGCATTTTTACCAAATAGTTTTAAGAACCCAAGATTTTCTTTTGTAATACTGTTCCATCTTTTCAAGAGAAAGCATATATGTCAACCAATTCTATCTCCTTTGCTTCACAAAATTTCCTGTCTACACCTGCGATACGACGCTTACGCCACATCCCTTTGCTCCTGCTGTCAACTCTCAATCATAATACCGCTGTTCAGGACAGACAACTTTGACAAGAATTTTTGTTAAACTGTGTCAGTTCTCATGACATTATTCTCGAACTTTCTCCATTTCACGGAATGCTTCTTACGATATTGTTAATGCTGCTCCTGCCTGATTTAGAATTGTATTTTCTAAGTTGTTTACTGAAATCTCGTGCTATTTTATTCCCCTGATCAAAAATGTTTCTCCATTTTTCAATTTATTTTAATTGTCTTCTTTACAATGCAAACGGAGGTTTTGGGGACGAGAGTAGAAAGTAAAATTTTTATGGTATAATTACTTAGTAAAAAATATATCAAAGAGGACATAATTTTATGAATTTAGCGTTCAAATACAGGATTTATCTGAATAATGAGCAAAAATTACTGATAACAAAACTTTTTGGCTGTGTTAAATTTCCTACAATACAATTTTGTATACTGCTAACAAAATTTTATGGAAGAAACTGAAAAATAAAATGAATTTCTAAAGAAAGTTGATAATTTGGTATTTACTAAATGCTCAACTGAATATTAGCGATTGTTTATAAATCAAAAAAAGTAAGCAAAGTATAAATCTAAAAAGGAATTTATATAACAATTAGGTGAATAACTTGATAAGAGTTGAAAAATAAATATTTAGTTTTACCAAAATTGAAAAGTGAGAATTGAAGCATCATCAGAAATATCTAAAAGTTATAAGGACAAAATCTGTAACATTAGCAAAACAGTAACAGGGAACTATTATGTTTCGATCTTGACAGAATTTGAAAAAGAAAAATAAAGAGAGTTCTGAGGTAAAAAGAAAATAGTGCAGCTGGATTTGATTGTTCAATGTCCTAAGTTTTTGTCAGTTCTGAAAACCATGCTTTCTAAAAAAGTGAGAGGAGTTCATAAAAATTCAAAGTACAATATTATTGATATAATTTTTATTTCATATTTATTATTTTAACATTTTCGACCGCGGTCGAAATATAAAAATATAATAAATTTTAAAGGAGGTTTTTATGAAAGTTATAAGCATAGTAAACCCTAAAGGTGGAGCAGGAGAAACCGTTACAGCTGTTAATCTTGCTTATGCAATGAGTTTGAAAGGAAATGTTATTAATGGATGATCCAAGAAATGCTATTTCGACCTATCTCGAGTTAAAAATGATAATCAATTTTTGACTTAATAAAAAGAATGTTATGAAACAATGACATTTGATAAAGAAAAATACATTACAAGTAAGAATAACGTGAATGTTATAATTTCTGATGAAAAGATTGTTTCAAATCGGAAATGTTTTTGCCGAGTTATTCTGATAATCAAGCTATCTTTAATATGTTTTTCAAATATAATGGAACAGCTGAAACAGGATTATGATTATATTATTATTGATACTGAAGTGTTCAATCAATAACACTGTGAGAGGTATTTTTAAATGCAACGGATTATATTATTGCACCTTCAAAATGTAGCCTAATAGATACAAATGGGAATTAATGATCTTATAAAAATATATTTTATTGGTAAAAGAAATAATCCTAAATTAGAATTAAAAAGTATTTTTTTGTACAAGTAGAGAAAGAACAAAAGTTTTGCAGATGCATTAAAAAGAATTTACAGAATTTTTAATTCAAATGAACTAGGACTTTAATTCTAATATTTTGTCAAAAATTCAGGTCAGAAAAAGACTCAAATATAAATAATGCAATGTTAGAAAATCTTGATATTATAAATTATAAGAAGTCTTCACCTTCATCAACAGATTACAGAAACATTGCAAATGAACTAATCAAAGAATTAAATAGTTTTCTATTTCGACCGCGGTCGAAATAATGTGATTTTTATAAAAATGTAAAGGGCATCAAAATGGAAGATTTGACTCATTAAGAAAAATAAATGATTTTTCCAGTTGAAAATGTGAAGCAATACAAAAGTGATTTTTGATTTTTCAGCTGAAAATAACTGATGATAAGTTTATTTCGAAATAAGAAATATTGAAAATAATTTGTATATAGCTTGGAGATATGATGCAAAATAGACTCAAAGAAAAGTGTAAAATATTTATATGAAGCACAGGAAAAATTTAAAAACGCAAAAAGATGGTTCTTTTTATGGCGTGGTATAAAAAGCATGGGACTTTCTAAGGGATCAAGCTTTCATTTTCTATTATGAAATACAAGCAGTATCTAGAATATGGAGGCAAACCTATGAGCTTTTGGAAAGTTCTAAAAGAACTGTGAAATATATTAATCAAAAACTCAGAAAATTTATCTGATGAAAAATGAAGAAATTTTAAATAATCCGAAAGAAGCTCCAAATATAATAAGAGAATTAAAAATCAAAATCTGAAATAGATTATGCAAAAAGACTTGAAGAAATAAACAAAGAAATTAAAAATTTCATTAGACAATTAAAAACTGAAAAATGGAGATAGAATCACAATTACAATAATTGGCTTAAGAGCTCCTCCATTGGCACTAATTTGACCAGGTAGAAAATATTGACAAAAATTGTAAAACATATATTATAATTTAGTAGAAATTGAGAACCCATAGCGGCAATGACTTACAGATTAAAGCCATAGCGGCAGTTTACAAATTAGAAGCCTGTAGGTGGCATGATAAAGAGCAGTCTTAGAGACTGCTCTTTTAGCTTATTATATTAAAAATAGTAGTAGTCTGCAAATTAATACATCACAAACAAAAAGTACGACAAATGGTTTATTTTTCAGAAAAATTTTATTGTTCTCGCTGCCCTTTCCCTAAAAACAATTGAAATATGTCATAACTTTTTAGATCAGGTTTATTTATTTTCTATAATCATAATAAATCAGGAAGCATATGAAAAATAAAATTCAGATTTTGTGAACCAAGCTTTTAAAACTTGTTTAGTGGTAATAATACCATTATTTTTATTGATTTCTTTTAATAAAATTTCCTTTTTGAACTATTTCATATCGCCACCTTTTTATTCTTATATTTTATAAGAGTGAAAGTCGATAGGAAGTCAATTTTTGAAAAATAATAATTTTTATATATACTAAAACAAGTGATTTGATACACATCTAAAACTATGTGAATTTTAAGGGATAGTAAGTTAAATAGTGTATACTAAATTAAATGATGTTTTAGTAGATGATAAAGGAGTTATTTAAATGAAATTTGGATATGCAAGAGTAAGTACGGCAAGACAGGATTTGACAAGACAGATAATAGCGCTTGAAGAATACGGCTGTAATGAAGTTTATAGTGATGTACAAAGTGGAAAAATATGAAACGAGCCGAGCTACAAAAAATTTTGTCAAAAATTAGGGAAAATGATACGTTTGTTGTTACTGACATTGATAGACTTGGACGTAATTTTACGGAAGTTATTGAGCTTTTATACAAAACTTAAAAATATAAAAAGTTAATATTGTTGTAATCAATCAGAACTTTTAAATCATAATGTGAATGACAAGAAAGATGAAATTGTAAATGTTGTTGTAATTCCACTCCTGATATATCTAGCTGAAAGAGAACGAAGTATTTTGATTGAAAGAATAAATGACGGAATTAAAAAAATATGCCGCTTGGAAAAATCAGGAAAAAGATACAGCAGGAAAACTGGAAATGTAATTGGACGGCCAGTCAAAGTTTTTAAATCTTTCAAAAGATGAACAGGATATGTTAAAACGAGTACGGAACAAAGAAATAAGTGTAAAAAGTTTCTGCCGGTTTATGCAAATAAGTAGATCCTCATATTATAAATATTATAGAAACAACTACCTTGAGTGAACTACTCTGCTTTTAAAAAAGCGGGAGTTTTCTTGAGAAGTACCTGCTTTTTATTAGCCAAGTATATTTACCAAGATCTTTGAGCAATCCCTGCCCTGTTTTTCGTTTTTAATATTTTAGTATAGATTTTCCTGCTTCTCTTATATTCAGTATCGCATTGTAATTCCTGTCAATTTTGATTCCGCAGCACTCACATTCATATTTTCTATTTGATAATTTCAAATTTTCTTTTTGATATTCCCACATTTACTGCAATTTTTCGACGATAGAAACTATTTGTCTATTTTTCAAAAATTGTTTCCCTAAGAATATCAATTTTATACTCAAGCATTCTCAAAAACATTCTCCCATCCATTATTGTAAATACTTTTTCCAAAAATTTAATGCCTAACTCATTCCTTTTCATATTCAAGTCTTCAACAATTACAGCATTATATTTTTCAGACAATTTCTTTGATAATTTATGTAAAAAGTCTTTTCGACAATTTTTAATATACTCGTGTAATTTTTGGAATTTTATACTTATACCAATTTTTCAGAAAATTTAATCTTTCTTGATAATGATTTTTGTAATTTCTTCAGCTTTTCTAACATCCTCAAAAATATTTTTAGATAGTCAGCCCTTTTGTTTTTCAGAACTAACAAATAATTCAGATATTGAAAAAAATCAAGTCCTGCTACATTATTTTTATTTAGTACCTTTTTATTTCCTTTTTCAAATTCTGCCAAAATCAAAACATAGTAATTTCCATTACTATTCGTTACTGTTACAGATTTTATTTGATTTATACTTATTTTCTTAATTTGTAATTTTTAAAAATATCTTACAAATAATTTAGCTTCTTTTTCCATTAACTCATTATACTTATCAGCTTCTCCGGTTTAACAAATATTCCTTATGTAATATAAAATGCCCAAATTCATGTATCAGAAATATCTATTTCTTCCTGACAAGACAGCCCTTTTTCTTATAAAGTTTGTATTATTCTCATCAATGAAAAAGCTCCTTTTAAACTAAAATTACTATACAATATATGAATTTTGTAATATCTACACAAAGCATAAATATCTTTCGTTTTATGGAGAAACATTAAAATCCTTACTTGTCTTTTTACATTGTCTTTCATAACTGAAAATATTTCATATAGTTTTTTTACTCATATACAAATTAGAGCATATCCGAAAAAAAATACTATTTTTGAACTCAGACATACTCTAATTTAGATTAATTAATATTTAAAATTTAAATAAATAATTTGTTTTCAGAATAAAATTATAATTATTTTCTAATTTTTTTGAAAATTTATTAGAAAATTGCTCTTAATCCAATTCCACCTTTTTACATTTTTTCCTTTAGTTTCATATCCAAAATTTGCAGTTACTCCAAATCTTGTATTATCAACTCCAACTTTTAAGTCAAATTTACCATTTCCACCTCTATTTTCCTTCTCTTTTTCTAAGTTATACCAATTAGCCGTTGTTTTTTTCTTACTCTTGCCTGATTTCCCTTTTGAAGTTTTTCCAATCTCATTTTCATAACTCCGATAATCCTACCGATAAATTTGTCCTTACTGCTAATGGCTGTACATACCTAAATTCTACTCCAACTTCTGGTTTTACTGAAATATAATCATTCCCCTTCACTGCCAACTTCATTTGTCCACTTTCTTCCTCTATACTTTCAAATCTTCCATATTCCACTTTTATACGTTCCAAATGGTCTCAAATGTGTTTTTGGACTCATTCTAATGTCGTATCCAAGTTCATTTTTCACTGCAGCCCCATATGAATGATAATCAGATTTTTGCTTCAAATATATCATCTACAACCAGATACTTACGCTTTCATATTATTAATTCCAGCAAATACATCTCCAGCAATTGTCCATCTTAACGCTCCATTATGATCAAATTTTTGGTGATATTGTCTTAAAGTATTCCAGCTTTAATCATAGTTTGATTTTCTCTTGAATGTCCAATATCCTTGAAATTTGAATTTATTTGTTATAACTCCAGCATACCATCCAGTTGAGTTCCCCATTTTAACTTTTTCATCTTCATGAACATAGCCACCCGTGAGCATTACTTGTATAATCAATTATTCCGGCTGTATTTGTATTATACTCATCTCTTATTCCAAATACTTTTATTTTATTATTTTGTTTTGAAGGACTTCTCCAATCCTTTTTGTAAATAATTAAATTCTTTATCCAAAGCATTTCCAGTTGCATTTATTCTTTGCTGAATATTTGAATATTGATGACCTTTCATTTCATCTACTGCTTGTGCAAAAATATGTCCTTCACCGCTTGTTATTCCGTTTAATTTATCAAATATCCTTTTTTCTGTAGTTCCCAATCCTTCTACTCCATATCTCTCTTCAAGCCCAGTTAAAAAATTACGTGTTTGTTTATCTCCAGATTTTGCAAAAGTTATATAAGGAATTTTTACTAGATACACTTTATCCAATAATCCTGTTATCCGATTTTTTGTTGGTTGTGCCATCCAAGTCAAACTCGGAGAAGTTACATTCAGCGTTGTTCCAGCCGTTACTACTAATGCTAAAGCGTCATTATACGGAGACAATATATTATCTCCTAAGTCTATTGCTTTTGCAGTTGTATATTTTGTAGCTTCAGTTCCAAAATATAAATTAATATCTTCCAATCCAGCCAAATTATGTAATCCTTGAATTGGATTTGTATGTCGTATTCCTGATGTGTCAATATACATTCCAAAACTTGTTATTTCTGAAGTCGAACCTAAATTTCCAAATCCTAACGTATCTATGTCTAACGATGTTATTCCTGAAGGCGAAGTTACTGTTATTGTTGATACTTTTGATGATAAAATATTTGAATTTACGTTTACCATCGGTACTGTGTTTCCATTAACATCTGTAACACTTACTGTTGCTGTTCTTGGTGGAACTTTTACCGTCACTCCTCCCACTTCTTTCATATCATCTGCTGTTGCTACTTTTGTTGTTGGAGTTGAAGTTCCTGTTTGATGTACTCCTGTTATTGGATTTACTCCTTGTTCATTTTCTGCTACATTTTCTGCTGCATCTGTCCATATTCCTGCACTTTTTAAATCTGATGCTGCAATATTTATTGTTCCGTAATTTCTTATGTAACTTCCATTTGCAAGGTAAATTCCTTTAACCGATGAAATTCCACTTGCTGTAGTTTGTATCGTTCCCCAATTTTCTCCAACTGCACCATGGTCTAAAAACATTCCTATCACTCTATTTCCAGAAAGATTAATAGTTCCATAGTTAATTGCCTTTGAATTAGGTCCAACTGCATACATTCCCATTGTGTTAGGTTGACTTACTTCAATTGTACCTCTATTTATAACAGTTCCTTCATTTGAGACAGTTTGAGTATTTTCATCATAATATCCAGTAGCCATTCCCAGTCCAAATTCTTTAGTTGCCGTATTTGAAGCACCAACTGTAATAGTTCCAAAATTTGTAGCTATTCCACTAGTTGAATAAACACCAACATTTCCTATTCCAGTACTGAAATCAATTGTTCCGTGATTTTCCATTGTTCCATTTCCGTATAAGGCATAATTATTATTATTAATCGAGGTTACCATTGCGTTATTCACAACTCTTCCAAGTGGATTTGCTGAATAAATATAAATGGAATCTTTATTTACTGTCACTGTTGCAGAATTTCCTGTTGTTAATTGACTTCCTGCTGTAGTTGATGTAATTACATATCCAAACGAATCATTTCCAATTGTCATATTTACGTTACCAGTAACATTTGTTGTTACTGGAGTTATAGCGTCATCAGCCACAAACACACCTACAGATTGCTTATTTCCTACATTTATCGTTCCAGAAAGTAAATCAACTGTTGGTCCTGTTGCAAATATTCCAACACCATTATTTGCTGTCTTAATTGTACCGCCTGTCATTTTTACTGATTTTCCATAAATTCCATAAGAATTATCTTTAATATCTATTATTCCACCAGCTTGTTCTGGGGCAATATTAATATTATCAGAATACATTGCAACATTTGGAACTGTTCCTGTTGAAGTACCAACTACGATTGTTCCTTTATTCATAAGTACAGAATTGTCTGTACCATTTGTTATTCCATACATTCCAATTTGTGAGCCTGTTCCTTGTAAATCAATTTTTGCACCAATATCATTTATAATAGTGGCTCCTTCGGCAAACATTGCTACTGAAGCATTTCCGATGTACCATTTGCCTTCATTGTTATTACTCCGCCTGATTGATTTATTGCTATATTATCTGCTTCAGATGATGTTCCAGAGTGGGATAGTTCTAGTGCGTCAGGAGTATTGTTTTTTATATAAATTCCCTTAGAATTTGCTGAATTCAGTACAATATTTTTATAATTATTTATTGTCATTTTACCTTCATTTGAAGATTCAAATTCATTACCAACAACATCGTTTAACTGATTTTGTCTATAAGCTAATCCTAATATTCCAATTGCTTCTTCTCCACTAACTTCAATATCTCCACTATTATTGACTTCTGAGCCATTTACAGCATAAATACCAACACCTCTGTTATTTACAACATTTTTTATCATCTGTTTCTACTAAAACTTTTTCCGCCATTATTAATATTTATTGTCCCAAAAATTTGTATAAAGTCCAATTGCTCCATTTCCGCTATCTGTTCTATCAGCTATTACGCTATTTCCATTATTTACATTAATTCCTGTTTCTACGTTAGTTACAGCTCCTTTTGTTGAGCTTATTGCAAGTCCGTAAACTGCTGGCTCATTTATTGTTGTAGCATTAGCTGAAGTTAAAATAGATTTTACATCATTATTCTACATCCAAAATACTCTTTTGAATCAAAATATTTCTTACATACTTATATGTTTGTGAAATTGTATTACTTATTGCGTCATTTTTTTATCCAATAATGTATTAATTTTAAATGAATTTGCACTCGTTTAAGCCGGTAATAACAGCTAATTTATATTTTGTCGAAGTTCCTCCAATAGGATTTGTCAAGCCTGATATTGAATTTAAAGTTGTATCAAAATTATTTAGTTGTAATGTCGAAGGATTTGAAACATTCATTAGTATTACATCATCTGAATTTATATTTACTGTTGCTCCTGTTAAATTTACATGTGAAGTATTTCCTGTTACTTCAAATCCCACTGCCTTTCCTTCCAACGTTACTGTCGTATCTTTCGCATTTATCGTACCAGTAGAACCAGTTTCTCCAGTATACATCGCAAAACCATCACCTTTATATTTTAACTTCCCACCTCGAATATTAATTGAAGCGCCATCAGTTGCAACTAATCCCGCACTTCCATCTTCTACATCTATTTCTGCCTTTTCAATTTTTACAATCGAGTTATCTGTCGCATATACAGCCAATCCATGAGTTACACCATCATCAATAGTCGTATCATCAACATTAATGATTACTTTATGAGCTTTATTTGTAGAATTAAAAGTTACATTTTGCCCTGATCCTGTACTAAAAATTCCAATTGTTCCATTTTTTGCATTTATTGTTGTATTTCCTGTAATATTCATAGTTTTTATTGTAAATAGCCGCTGATTCTGAACCATGTACTGTAATCTCACTTGCATCTCCTATTTCCGCTACTTTCCCATCATTATACACTCCAACCTTTTTAACACCTTTACCAGTAACCCTAATAATCCCATCTGTTTTCAAATCAGCCCCTTTAGTAGCCGCCATTCCGATACTTTCATCCTTATCTCCAGTAATACTTATTATTCCACCAATAACGGTATTACTCTTATCCAAAGTTCGTATATTTTCTACAGCAGCATTTTTTCCACTTGCAACTAATCCTCTAAACTTCTTCTGATCAGAAGCTGTAAGTTTTGTTTTATTAATAATCTTAGTCTCAGGATTCGTAACTCTTTTTGAATCATCATTTGCAAATCCAATTGTATTTTCTCCATTTTCATGTCCATCGGTAATCGTAATATCCTTTTGAAGCTCAATACCATATTTATCACTACGAATCAGCGTACTTTTAAAAGCATTACTTCCAAACTTAAACTCTCCCATAGTCGAAGAATCAAAAATCATAGCATTTTTATTATTAGTAGAATAGTCTTTATGTCTTAAAAACCAACATTTTCAGAAATAGCATTACCAAATGTATCAGTTCCGCCATCTACAGTAACATTCAAATTAGTTAGATTAGCTATTGGATTGGTATTTTTTTACCAGCCGATAAACTTTTAACAATTGCAATTCCAATATTTTTTTATGTCCACCTACTAGAATTTTTACCTGTTCCACCACTATTCGCTGTTATATTGTCAAAGTAATTCATATTGCTAGGATGAATATTAAACATTCTAAATCCAACATTACCTGTACCATTTACATCAATATCCAATTTTCAAAGCACTTATTAATTTTAAATTGTAATAACTTCCATAATCAATTCCAACGCTTTTTCACTATTTATTGTTATTCTTCCATTATTTTGTGTTATAGACGGTATATGATTTAAATTATTTATAGCTTCTACATCAATCATGATTCCAACAAGATTTTTACCACTATTTAAAATTATTTCACCTTGATTATCCAAAAAGAGGTTGAATTTGGATTCAATGATTGTCTTATTATTTGATGTTCAAGTCCGATTAATACTTTATTTGAAGAACTTGCTGCTGGAACTCCGTTTAAAATTAACTTAAAATTAGGGTTTTAAAAAGAGCTTTTTGGTTTTTATTATCTCCTGTAGCATCATAATGTCCTTTATGTCCTCCTGCAACAGAATTATAACTTAAAAAAATATTCTTGTTTTTGGTCCATTATCTTCTGCAGCAGTCATTTCATATTCACCTTCATAAGTAGAATTTCTATCTCTAAGATCATTAATAAATGCTAATCCATCAGGTCCATTGGGTATAATTGTAAAATTAATTGCTCCATAAGTCGGATCGAGCACTCTTTCACTCGTTATTCCACTTGGATTATAATTATTAGTGACATCTGTTTGAACTTTTAATTTACCACTACCTTGTGGAAGAGTCATTGTTTTATTTGAAAGTTCTATTTTAACTCGGCCTTCTGTTTTATAACTATTAAAATTCGATACAAAAGTTCTCCCATCTGCTTTACTTCCAGTAGTATATTTGTTGTCATTAGGGTGTAAAATTACATAAGCATGTTGAAAAAAACCTCCTCCTTCAAAAGCTGGCATTGTTGCATCAAAAGTTGTTGGAGCATCAACATCGATATTTGCTGGTGCAGATGGAGCTGATACTGTTCTTGTAGCAAATGTTGGTAATGCTCCTGTTGGTCTTGAAATTGTGAATGTTGGTGCTGTTTTATGAATACTTTTTGGTCTGACTGCTGCATGTACTGGAATAGCAGAAATAGGCTCCGGTACTCTTCTTAATGATGTACTGTTATATCTTCCAGATGTATAATCTGAGAAATCTACTATTTTTATCTCTTTTTATAAATTATATTTGCATTTTTATTTCTACGACCTTTATAAATTCCATGCCAATCATTATACATTTCACTTGTTCCATATTGCCAACTATTCCAAGGTGATTTTATCACATATTCTCCCTGTTCCATTAATTGAATTAATTCAAGATTTGATTGCCTTATTGATTTATCGTTTTTAATTTAATTCTTTTAAAATTCTGTTTAGCTGCTAATAGAAGTGTTTATCTGTTTCACTTGATTATCTATTTCACTTGATTCTGAAGCGGAATATAGATTTACTATTGTTCCTGTCATTAAAAATGTAATTAATATTGTTTCTGTGTACTTAAAATTCTTTACTCTTTTAGCAAAGCTTTTCAGTTCTTTTTCTTAATTTTTAATAAATCTTTTGTCATTTTGCATTCTCCTATTTTAATTTTTAAATTAATTATATTAACTTTTATAAATTATTCTAATAAAATTTGTAAAAACCATCAAATATTATAACATAAGAATAATTAAAATTAAAGAAAAAACTTTTATTTTTCTTTATATAATCTTTTTAAAATATTTTAATTAGACAATAAAAATTCACAGTTGATTTTAATTTAAATATATAAAATATTGAAAAATTAGTTGAAGTATTTAAAATAAGTTTAAAAGAATTGAATTTATGTGGATTATTAAAATAAAAAGTATGTTAATTTTGATGATTTCAAGAGTAATTTTAAACTAATTATAATCTAATATGTTTTTGAATTATTAAAATATAAAGGTAGATAAAAATAAAATTTGATAAAAATAATGTATATAAAAAGCAGCCAGAACAATTTTTACTATTGTTTAACGACTGCTTCAAATTTTTGATATATTTTTCTATTTCTCTAAATTTTATCAATAATTAACTCATTTGCCAAATCTACTATTTCTTGTGTAAAGTTTTCTTCATCAATATCATAAATAACTTTCAACTGTACATTTTGAGATTTTAATTCTTCAATTTTTACAAGTTTTCTAACTGAATCTTTTAGCTTAGGTGAATCTTTTATTCCTTTATGAAAAGCTTCCATATTTTCTATTACTCCATTATTATCAACTATTTTTCCTTTATTTTTCTCTAATGTTTTCTTTTTCTTGAGTTTGTTCAGGCTTTTCCTTTTTCTCACTTTTTTCAGATTTATCTTTCTTAGTTAATTTAGATTTTTTTCTCTTTTCAGGAGAAAAACTTAAACTCAAATCCAACAACTCGACTTCTTCCACGTCCACCATTAAATCCATATTTTTTTAGTAATTTCTAAATTATATTTTTGTTCAAGTTCTTTTTGTATAGAGTTAAAACACGTGTATCAATATCAATTATTCTATATTTTTCAGGAATATCCAGTAAACGCTTAAAATCTTCAAGATTACATTTCAAAAACCTGTTTTCCTAAATTGTTTCATTCGACGATAAAAATTCTTTTTGTATAACTTGATTTTAAATTCACAAATTCTTCTAGTTCAAATCTCGTCCACTCCTTATTAAAATCATTAAGCAAAAATTTAAAATCTTCATTCAAAGAAATTATTAATTTTTGTTCATTTATTTTTATTTTAAAAGTTTTAAAAATTGTCATTTGTACAATTTCATCTGTTGTTATATAAGTGTAATTTAATGCTAATAATTTTTGATTAACATTCATAATAACTTTTGAAAAATTCTTTTTACAGTCATATTCTTTTCTAATTTAATAAGTCGTTTCAATTCATAAAAAGAATACTCTACTAAGTTTGTATTTTGTTTCTTTAATTTATAAAATATTGTCATTAATATATTTAATTCTTCAGATGTAAACTTCCGTAACGCTTGATTATTAAAATCATTATCATATTTTTACAATTCTTTTCCATTTTTACACCTCTATTCATATCTTTATAAATAATTATATCAATTAAAAACAACTTTTTCAATATATATGTTGTCTTTAATTTCCCAAAAAGTTGTCTTTATTTCCCAAAAAGTTGTCTTTATTTCCCAAAAGTTGTCTTTAATCTCCCAAAAAGTTGTCTTTAATCTCCCAAAAAGTTGTCTTTATCTCCCAAAAAGTTGTCTTTAATAGTTTTATAACCCTTTATTTATCAGCTGTTACAGATACCTAAAAAGATATAAAAGCTTTTAAAAAGGTATAAAAAGCTTTTTAAAAGCTTTTTATTATAAAAAGAAATAATTTTTAAAATTTCTTTTCAATTTTTTGATACTGATTTATTCAAAAATATATTTTTAAAAACCAATGACAAAAATAATACCCTTCAGAAGCTCATATAAGCCCTATATCATTATAAAGACAAGGAAAATATCGAAATTTCTCGAACGCTATAAGCTTTTATTTTTGAATTTTAAAATTCAATTTACTCAATAAATTTTTCTGTATTTATACTTATTTTCTTAATTTGTAATTTTTAAAATATCTTACAAATAATTTAGCTTCTTTTTCCATTAAATTATGATATTTATCAGCTTCTCCGGTTTGACAAATATTCCTTATGTAATATAAAATGCCCAAAATTCATGTATCAAAATATCAACTTCTTCCTGATAAGACAGCCCTTTTCTTATAAAGTTTGTATTATTTCTCATCAATGAAAAAAAGCTCTTTTAAACTAAAATTACTATACAATATATGAATTTTGTAATATCTACACAAAAGCATAAATATCTTTCGTTTTATGGAGAAGCATTAAAATCCTTACTTGTCTTTTTACATTGTCTTTTCATAACTGAAATGTTTCTTAAATAGTTTTTACTCAATATACAAATTAGAGCATATCCGAAAAATAGTATTTTAAACTTCAGATATGCTCTAATTTAAATTAATTAATATTTAAAAATTTAAATAAATAATTTGTTTCTGAATAAAATTATAATTATTTTCTAATTTTTGAAAAATTTATTAGAAAAATTGCTCTTAATCCAATTCCACCTTTTACATTTTTCCCTTTAGTTTCATATCCAAAATTTGCAGTTACTCCAAATCTTGTATTATCAACTCCGACCTTTAAGTCAAATTTACCATTTCCCCCTCTATTTTCCTTCTCTTTTTCCAAGTTATACCAATTAGCTGTCGTTTTTCTTACTCTTGCCTGATTTCCCTTTTGAAGTTTTCCAATCTCATTTTCATAACTTGCCGATAATCCTACCGATAAATTTGTCCTTACTGCTAATGGCTGTACATACCTAAATTCTACTCCAACTTCTGGTTTTACTGAAATATAATCATTCCCCTTCACTGCCAACTTCATTTGTCCACTTTCTTCCTCTATACTTTCAAATCTTCCATATTCCATCTTTATCGTTCCAAATGGCCTCAAATGTGTTTTTGGACTCATTCTAATGTCGTATCCAAGTTCATTTTTCACTGCAGCCCCATATGAATGATAATCAGATTTTGCTTCAAATATATCATCTACAACCAGATACTTACGCTTCATATCATTAATTCCAGCAAATACATCTCCAGCAATTGTCCATCTTAACGCTCCATTATGATCAGAAGATGGTGATATTGTCTTAAGTATTCCAGCTTTAATCATAGTTTGATTTTCTCTTGAATGTCCGATATCCTTAAATTTGAATTTATTTGTTATAACTCCAGCATACCATCCAGTTGAGTTCCCCATTTTAACTTTTTCATCTTCATGAACATAAGCCACACCGTGAGCATTACTTGTATAATCAATTATTCCGGCTGTATTTGTATTATACTCATCTCTTATTCCAAACACTTTTATTTTATTATTCTGTTTTGAAGGACTTCTCCAATCCTTTTGCAAATAATTAAATTCTTTGTCCAAAAGCATTTCCAGTTGCATTTATTCTTTTGCTGAATATTTGAATATTGATGACCTTTTCATTTCATCTACTGCTTGAGTAAAAATATGTCCTTCAGCTTTTCCTATATCGTTAATTTTATCAAAAATGAGTCTTTCTCTTGAGCCTAATACGTCTACACCATATCTTTTTTTCTAATCCATCTAGGAAATTATAAGTATTTTTCATCTTTTGGACTTGTAAATAAAGTATATGGAATTTTTACCATATATAGGTATTCATTGGTTTTAATGTTCCTTTTACAGGTTGTGCTAAGCCAAGTAAATCCTGCAGAATTAATATTTAATATAGTTCCTGTTGTTGTAAGTGGAATCATAGCCGTATTATATGGTTCTAAAATATTTTCACCTATTTGTATTGCTTTTGCATCTGTGTATTTTGCAGCTTCTGTACCAATTATTAAATTAATTTCATCAAGGCCTACTAGGTTATCTAATCCTTGAATTGGGTTTGTGTAATGAATTCCTGATGTATCCACATACATTCCAATTTCAGTTGCTCTTGCATTTGATGACAAGTTTGAAAATTGTGGACTGGAAAGGTCTGCTATTGCAACTCCATTGGACATTATGTAAGATGCCGCTGGATTTGCTACATTTGTATCGATTCCAGTAAGTTGTACTTCTCTTCCATTAATTGTTACTGTTGGAACTGCTGGAGGATTTCGAACTAATAATGAGCCTTTAGGTGATATAACAAATTTTTCTTCTGTAGAAGCTGCTGAATACACATCTCTTTTTGTTCCACTTACATTACCAGTTATACTTTTGTTGGCAATAGTTGATTCTTCATCTTGGTAGATACCTATTCCATTTGGAGAAGTAATTAGAATAGTTCCGTAATTTTTGATGTAAGCTCCATTTAATGTTGCAACTCCTTTAATTCCTCTTGCACTACCGCTCGATTTAATAGTTCCATAATTAATACCTTCGGCCCCGTGATCCAAGTACATTCCTGTCGCACTTCCTCCTGAAATATCAATTATTGCATTTTTATGATTTATGGCTTTTGCATTGCTTCCAACTGCATACATTCCAATTGAATTTTTTTCAGTAACATTTATTGTTCCATAATTTTCAATCAAACCTTCATTGGAAATCGCTTTAGTTGTTTCATCATAATATCCAGTTGCCATACCAATACCAAATTCTTTTGCTACAGTATCAGTTTTACCAACGTTAATTATACCGTAATTTTGAGAACCTTTTCCAGTTGGACTTGTTGTTGTTGAATAAATTCCTACGTTTCCATTTCCGCTATTTAAAGTTAATGTTCCGTAATTTACAGCTTCTCCTGCTGTATAAAGCCCATAAGATTTTGATCCTGTTGTTGTGATGTCAGTATAGCTAAATACAGCACCTGTTTTATCATTTGAATAAACGTATACTGAATCTGTTCCAACTGATGCAGTTAATTTTGTTACTTTCCCAATTGAATTTGCTCCTAAATTTAGGACACTTCCAGTTGTAGAGTCGACAACATATCCAAATGAATCGTTTCCAATTGTTGAATTTGTTCCTGAATTATTGACAGTAGTTTTTATTTTATTTGTTGTATCGTCTGCAATAAATACACCAACTGCTTGTTTATTTCCAACATTTATAGTTCCACCTGATAATGTTACTGTTGATGTTGGTGTTGTAGCTTGCGAGTCGCTTGAACCTGTAGCAAATATTCCAACTCCATCTTCTCCAACATTAATCACACCATCAGACATTGTTACATCGTTAGAAGCTCCATAAATTCCATAAGATTTTTTTCCAACATTTATAGTTCCAGATGTTGATATTGTTGTATCAGCATCATCTGTAAACATACCAATTATTGGAGTAGTTTTTGTTGTGTTTGCAAGTTCTATTGTACCTTTATTTACGAGTTTGGAACTTAATTTGTTTGGAGTTAAACTTGTAAGAGCATCGCCTGTTTCAGAAGTTCCATACATTGCTACACTTTCTTGATTGCTAATTATAATTTTTCCTTTTGTATCATTTGTGATTGTTCCACCTCCAGCAATCATTCCAACGGCATTTTTTCCTGACATTGTAATTTCACCAGCATTTATTGCAGTAGCATAATTAGAATTATTTCTTAAAATAAATATTATTATCATCAATTGCATCAAGACTGTTATTTTTAACATAAATTCCTAAAGTATTTTCCCATCAAGTTTAATTTTTCCTTTATTTGTAATATCTACAAGACCGATATTATCTGCAATTGTGGTAGTTTGTGTCATACCAGTTGTTCCAAATTTTTCATAAACTGGGTTACCATTATTATTCACTCTATATGAAAGTCCTAAAATACCAATTGCAGTTTTACCGCTAACATCGATAATTCCTTTTGAATCATTTAAAACTTCTGTACCATTAGTTGCGTAAATTCCGACACCATCAGTATTTGCATCGTTTACGGTTCCTTTCTCTACTTCAATATTTCCATCATTTTTTACAGTTCCATAATTCACATAAACTCCAACTCCACCGTTTGAAGTTCCATCTGTTTTATCAGCAGTTATTGTAGCTCCATTTGCAACTGTTATTCCAGTAGTTGTTCTATTTTTTGAATTGACACTAGCACTTACGTCAAGTCCGACTGGAACTGTTAGATTAGGATTAATCAAAGATAATTCTGTAGCATCTAGGTGAGCTTTTACTTCATTTGAAGAATATACATTAATTAAGGAGTTTTGGATTTGTAATCTTCTTGTAAAGACTTCACTATCTGTATCTGTTGTTGTGTCAGCTTTATCAATGTCTCCTTTTATATTCATAGTAGCTCCGTCAACTAGTGCGTATTTATATTTTGTAATTCCAGATGCTACATTTACAGTCATTTTTGTTCCAAAAATTTGATCTTTCAAACTAGGAGTACTATTAGTTGCATTTAACACTGTTCCGGTACCTGATCCATCTTTTAAGGAAGTTACATAACATCATCTCGATAACACATTTATTGTAGCATTTGTTAAATCCCACCCACTGAATAGTGTCGCAGTAATGTCTCTTACAAAACCAATAGATTTTCCTTCTAAATTTAAAGTTCCATTTTTAAAATTAATAGTTCCTGCATTTCCTGCTATATCTGGATTTCCCGTATAAAGAGCATAACCTTCTCCAGAGTAAATTACTTTTCCATTTTCTAAATCTACGTGAGAACCTTTACTGAAGCCTACCTCCAGTTGCGCACCATCGATTACTTTAACAGAGATATGCATCTAAATTTTTGAACCAGCATCAGCAACAATCCGAATCTTACATAGTTACCTGTATTTTTTGTAGTTCCGTCAAGTGAACTAATTTGTACAATTTCTTTTCCTGTTATATCTATATTTTCTGATGTTGGAGTTGTTGAACGATTAATTACTACCGTGCTTCCATTTGTAGCAGAAACTGCTCCAGCGTTTTCTCCACCAAATTCTACATTATTTGCATCTTTTGTTTTTACAATTGGATTATTTGAAATAGTTGCACCAGTCATGGTAAAACCGTCTGATAACTCCACATAAGCTCCTTTATCAGCAAAAATTCCTATTGAATTTACTGTATTTGTTGAAGTTATGTTTTTAGCTGTTACTGTTTCTGTTGGAGTTGTGCTAGTTCTTTTAGAACCAGCAGTTGCAGCATATATAGCCACATTTCCTATTCCACCATTAAGTGTTATTTCACTTTCTGACATAACTTTACCTTTATTTTGTCCAACTGCAATAGCGGTATTATTTTTACCTTTTTCTAGCAACATAGTTCCAGCTCCAAGATTGTAAACAACGTTACTATCGGCAGAATAAACACCTACATTTCCATCAGTGTTATCGTATATTCTAATTCTATGTCCTTGCAATTCTATTTTTCCAAATGAATAAATTCCAGCCGAAGCCTGAATATCGGTGTCTTTTGTTGTTTTTTGGATAAATGGATTGGTAGCATGTTTTGTTGTTATTTCGTTGTGATAAGTACCAGCAACTGTTCCCATTGTCGGATTAATATTATAGTCAGTAATTAAAATTCCTTGTGTTGTAGCAGTTGTATTACTAAAATTTTTATTAGACGTACCAGTAGCATCTCCTATATCCAGTCCAAAATATCCCGTTACTGTGCTCGTTTTAGCTTCTTTTGTAACATAAAGTCCTGTACTTTTATCTCCATAAAAGTACCATAGAATTAAAAATATTTGTAGACCCAGTAAGATCTGGATGTGTAACTCCATTTGTTGTAGTTGTCGTTCCAGTCGCTGTAGCATTAGTGAAGTTTAAATGTACATTAGCAGGATCTTTTATGTAAATTCCTGATGATTTTTCACCATACATGTTCATTTCTCCACCATCAGTATTTACTATATTAACTGGTCTTGGTTTCCGGGATGTTAATAAAAATAATGCCGTTTCTTTTGTCCAAGTATTAACTTTTCCAGAATTATAATATGTTTGTTGGTTACCAGCATTAGTTACATCTGTTGACATTACAAATATCGCATTTTTGAGTATCTTCATAATTATTAGCTGATCGTTGATAGGGATTACTACTATGTTACCTGTATTTATTATTAATGTTGATCCTTCTTGTGGTGATGAACTAAGAAATAGTAATGATCATAACTATTTGAAAAAGCCAATTTTTTACCTTCCATAGTAATATTTCCACTATTTATAAAAGGTAAAACTCCGTGTTGTCCATCTGTAGTTATAGTACCTCCACTTCCATAAACAGTCCCTTTATAAATAGTCATATCATTTGTGTATGCAACGGTATTTTTATATGCTTTATTTACATTGCTACCACCAGAAAATTTTGATGTAACAAGTTCTATTTTTGTCCTCTCGCAGCATCAACAGAATAGAGATTATGAAGATCTTGGTGAACAAGTTCTCCTACATGATTAGTAGCTTCTGTTTGATTATTTGTATAAAGAATATTTGTATTATTTATACTCATATGATGGGCTATTTGAAAAAATCCTGTTCTTGTGTCAGCAGTTCCTGACAAACCGTTAACGGGAGGAGTATAGCTCCATACTGAACCATTTCGAAGATAAGTATTTCCCATAAACTCAATATCATAGGGACCTATATTAACTCCTTCAAATTTTGTTCCTGCTTGTAATGTATAATCCCAATTTCCCGTATAGTTAGAAGTATGTCCAAATTTAGAACCTCTAGTTCTAGATACTTTTAAATCCCCTGAAGTAACTCCAACAGCCTGAATAACACCGTCAATATTAGTTGATCCTAATATAGAACCACCACCACCATTTCCTAAAGAAACCGCTGATAAATTTATCGCAGTTGGTGTGTCAATTTGAGGTTCTGATATATTTGGTGGGGTTGGATCGTTTACTATTCTTGGCTCAAAGGATGGTAATCTGGCGATTGTGATATTTTTTACAATGTTTGGATTATTTTTAGTTATGGATTTTGGTGTAACTGAAGCATTTAGTGGAATTGCTGCATTTGGTTCGTATATATAAGATAATGTACTTGCATTTGATGTTCCTTCATTTATTGATTTTGCGAGAAATCTGTACAAGCTTTGGTCTCTATTTCTGTAAATAGTATTGTAGTCAGTTCCTCTATTACCTTTTCCGTTATAATTGGTATGCCAGTCGTTATAATAAGAATTTATTGCATATTGCCAACTGTCTCCAAGTGATTTTACTACATATTCTCCTTGTTCCATTAATTGAATCAATTCTAAATTTTCTTTTTTGATAACTTATCATTTTCATATTTTGCTGTTTTAATATTTTTGCTGAATTTCTTTAATAGAATTATCAATTTTTAGTCTGATTATTTACTGAATTATTGATTATCTGTTTAGAAAATAAATTCTGTTCAATACTCACTAATCCTGTCATTAAAAATGTAATTAACATTGTTTCTGTGTACTTAAAATTCTTTACCCTTTTACAAAGCTTTTTCAATTCCTTTTCTTTAATTTTAATAAATCTTTTGTCATTGTGCATTCTCCTGTTTTTAATTTTAGATTAATTATATTAGTTTTTATAAGTTATTCTAATAAAATTTGTAAAAATCATCAAATATTATAACATAAGAATAATTAAAAATTAAAGAAAAACTTTATTTTTCTTTATATAATCTTTTTAAAATATTTTTAATTAGACAATAAAAATTACAGTTTTTGATTTTAATTTAAATATATAAAATATTGAAAAATTAGTTGAAGTATTTAAAATAAGTTTAAAAGAATTGATTTATGTGGATTATTAAATGGAAAAGTATGTTACATTTTGATGATTTCAAGAGTAATTTTTAAACTAATTATAATATAAGATGTTTTGATTATTAAAATATAGGTAGATAAAAATAAAATTTGATAAAAATAATGTATAATAAAAAGCAGCCAGAACAATTTTATTATTGTTTAACAACTGACTTACTTTTTGGACTTATTGAACCAACAAAAAGTTTCGAAATATATCCAATTTTTATTTACTAGCAACTTTCACACTTTTCCCATAAACGCCATCCCAATCTTCAAAAATATTCTTTATGCCTCTAGCTTTTAACCTTGTATCATATTTTTCTCATCAATCTGCTTCAAAGGCTTCCTGTGCCTTTTGCACTCATCCCTTTTTCAGTTTTCGATATTTTAAATTCCATAAGATATGCTTTTTCATTACTTTTTATCGGTATCATTGCCAAATCATATCTTCCATATCCGCTCTCATTATTTGAAATAATTTCATATCTTCCCATCAAGAACCTACAAGCTCTATCATAAAACACCTGATAAATCTTTCTCCATTTCACTATCCAAATCAAAAATGACTTAACATATTTATCATTATTTCACCTAATGTTTTTCAAATTTTCTATATCTCCATTTTCAAGAGCTTTTATCAAAAATATTTGTTTTCACTCTGTTCCAAAAATCTATTCAAAATAAATCTCCAAAATAACTTCTTATTTCCCTGTTTGGTATTTTCAAATTATAAGTGTTTTTAGATTCCGTTCTTTCTTTCTGTTCATCAGATTTTGTCAAATATCCACTATATAAAAAAACAATTGCCATATTTCATCATTACTGCTCAAAAGACTTTTTATTGTAGTTCCATCTGAAAATATATTTTTCAATGCTCTCTCCTTCAGTAAATTTCTTTAAATCAGCATAAACACTTTCTCTGCTGCAGATCCATCATATTTTTCCAAAAGCGTATTTCCAGAAATATTTGCCCAATATGCTTTTATTTCTTGATTATCAACAAAATTTACAATAGACCAAGGATTATATACTTTACTATCTCCAAAAAAATATATCCGTTATACCAAGTTCTGACTTCTTCCATTTTATATTCTATCTCAAAATAATCAAGCATTTCAATTACTTCATTTTCAAGAATTCCAAAATATTCAGCATATCTTTTGTCTAATATCGTATCTACTTTCAAATTATTTAATCCTGAAAAATTCCTTCTTTATATTCTTGTTATCCCTGTGAGAATCCATATTTCAAAGAATCATTTGTTTTTAATGCAGATCTGTAAAACATTTGAAAAAGTTTATTGCTTCATTATAGTACCCGTTATTAAAAGCGTTTATTATCGGTGCATCATATTCATCTATTAAAATTATTACTGCTGTAATATTTATTTAAATATTTTTGACAAATCTAAAAGAGAAGTTTTAAAATTCTTTTCATTGCCTGTCATTTCCCAAATTTTATCAAATTGCCTTTTTCAACAAGATTTAATTTTTCTCTTAAAAATTCATAATCATTAAAAACTTTGCATATAATATCTTTTAATGCTTTCAGACATTCTTCCCAATTATTTTTCCTTTAAATCTTTAATGAAATAAATATCACAGGATATTTTCCCTTGTTCACTCATATATGTACTATTAGATATTTTTAAATTTTTCAAAAAGTTTTCTATTTTTCCTCTTTTATTCTCAATATTATATTTAAGCATTGACATATTTAAAGTTTTCCCAAATCTTCTCGGTCTTGTAAATAATGTTACTTTTGCTTTTTATTTATTAATATTTCATATATCAAGAAGGTTTTATCAACATAATATCCTTCTTCCCTTAATTCTTTAAAATTTTCTATTCCTACAGGAATTGCTTTTTATCCATAAAAATTCTTTCCTTCCTTAACAAACAAAAACTTTGACGATATTAGTGAACTACTTTACTTATAAAGTTTATGATTTCTCGCTAATATTCTTTAAAAATCGATATTTTGTTTCAAAAATATAATTTTTATATATATATGATCAATCTTTTTGATATATTTTTGCAGTATTCTAAATTTAATTTCAATAATTTTAATGTAAAATATCAATTTCATAACAAGTAATTTCAACGTATTTAATACTTTATATTTTTATTTGAGCTTTTGATATTTTCTATATTTATGGGTTTTATTTATAATTTTGTTTAACATAAAAATCACTATAAACTACTATTTATTTGTAATTATATAATATACATTAATATATTTCAATTAATTTATTCGTAAATTATAACTTATTTATTCCCACTTATAAAAATTAGAGACTTCTTTGCTAATATTCATTAAAAATTATCTTTTTGTCTATTTTTATCTTCTTTATTTTCCAAATTTTGAACACATACCTAGAATTTTCCTTCTCTTTCATCCCATCCTCTATCAGTTTATTAACCTCGCTTAATCTTTCAATCTTTTCTAATAGTAAATCTGCTTTTTCAAATGGTTTATTAACTTCTTCTTTGCATTAGAAAATTCTTCCTGTAATTTTTCAAGCCTTACCTTTTCCTTTCCTAAATTTTCAGGGAATTTTTATCCAATAAATTATCCATTCTCGTTATATTCCCCAATTGAATCTTTTCCCAAAATCAGTATAATATTTTTCTTTGTTTTCCAGTACGCATTTATATTTCTTCTCATAAAAATCAAAATTTGAAAGCAGTTTAAATCTCTATAACTTCCAATAATTTGAGGCTCATCAGATATTCCAGTACTCTTTAATAGCTTTTTTAAAAGTTCTTCTCCAGCTTCTTTTTATCATAAATTTTTGTTCCATTAATTTTCAATAGATAGTAAATTTATCCTCGTTATCTGACTTTGGCTCTATTTTAGAAATATCTTCCTTTACATTTTCAATATATTTTTCCATTTTACTAATTTTTGCAGGATATTCCTTTGTTATCTTATCCTCAAGGCGATACAGGTTTGACTTGTAATTGGCTTCAAGCATTCTTAACTTGTTTACTTCCATATCCAAATCCATTTTTTCTTTAATTAAAGGATTTCCTGTTGCAAGTGCCTTTATTTCAGCATAGTTTAAGGAACTTTCGTCAACGTCTTCCGCTACTCTGACTGGAGTTTTTGAAGTCATAATTTGGTTTGTATAAACTTTTGTTTATTCTCTATAGTTTGCCATAAGTAAGCACCAAAATGGCCTCAGTAACATATCTATAAATCTCCACTTTCTTATTTTCATTCCCTTGCCTGACTATTCTTCCTGCCCGTTGTTCCAAATCCGAAGGACGCCACGGAACATCTAAGTCGTGAAGTGCAATTAATTTTGTCTGTACATTTGTTCCTGCTCCCATTTTTTGTGTTGAACCTAATAGTATTCTTACATCTCCTGTTCTTACTTTTGCAAAAGTCTGTCCTTCTGTTTTTCAGAATTTGCATTATGAATAAATGCTATTTCTTCTTCAGGAATACCTAGTTAATCAACTTTTCCTTTAAATCTTCATAAATATTGAAACTTCCATCGTTTTTGGGAGTAGACTATATCAGAAAACACAAAGCTGTGCAGTCAATGCTTTCCATATTATAGATATTTTCTACTACAGGCATTTACTGCTGTTTTTATCATCAGGAAGCATTTCATTTACAAGCCTCTGATCTAATGCAAGTTTTTACTGTCATTTGTAATTTTTAACATATTGTCCTCTGTTGGTTCTACGTTTCTGTTTCTTACTTCTTCACTCTTTTCTGAAAGACTTTTTCAATATTAATTTCTGTTCCTCTGTTGGTTTAGTCAATACTTTTATACTCTACTTTCAGGTGTTGTAAGTTTAGCATATCAGCTAGTTTGTATATCTGCAAACTGTTTGACATTGTTCATAAGTTCAGGAAGATTATAGAATTTTTGCAAATCTTGTTTTAGTTCTTATGTACATTTCCTTCAGGAGATAATTCAATAGCTGTAACTGTTTCCCCAAATGTGCTTTGCCCAGGAATCAAAAATTTTGATGTCCTTGTGAGTTCATCATACTGTAAATATCTTTTGCATTGTATAAAGTTCCGACATAGTGTTGGAAACTGCACTTGTACCTGCAAATACGACTCCTTTTCCATTTGTTATTTCATCCATATATCTACACTTCATAAACATATCCGATGATTTTAATGCTTCGGTTTGTCCTAGTTCCTGCCTACATTTTCTCATTTTAGTGTATAAAAACAAGTTTTTAAATGAATGTGCTTCGTCCACTACAGCTTATCAACTCTAATTCTTCACACAAATGTAACGACATTATCCTTTTAAAATCATCATTTAATTTTTTAGCCTTAGCTCAGTTTCTTTTGTCCCTTCAAGTTGCTTTACATGAAAATTCTGATTATTTTCCTGCTTTTAATTTTTGGATATTTTCTATAATTTCATCTATTTCATTTTGTATATGTTTTTGCTGGTAATCCTGCTCATTGGTATTTTTCTCAAATTTCAGAATCGTCCTATTATTATGGCGTCAGTCTCAGTTGCAATTCTTCCAATAAATCTTTTTTCTGTTTTTAGAGTTCAAAGTCCTTTTTAGTCACTACTCAAAATATTTGCTCCTTGATAAAAGTTCCAGAAATTCTTCCCAGTTGTTCCGTTAAATGATTAGGACTACAAACATTGATTTTGAGTTTGCAAGTCCAAGTCTTTTTAGATTCCATAGCGGAGACAACTATTTCAAAAAGTTTTCCTGTTCTACAACGTGGACCAGTAGTAGTGTTCCACCATACAGTGTTCTTGCAACTGCATTTAACTGATGTGCCCTAATTTTATTTCAGGATTTATGCCATTAAAAGTAAGATGACACCATCACATTCTCTTAGTCGAATTGAATTAAATTTTTCATTATATATCTTTCAGTTAATTCATTTCTTCTTTCCAGATCTTAAAAATCCAGTCTTTAAAAGCCTGTTTAATAATATCTTGTTTTTGTCCTGCAAGCATAGTTTCCCTTTTTATTTAAAAATTGCTATTTTTCTACCTTCTGAATCTGTTTCATAGTCAAAAATTTTTGTATCCTCTCAAGTTTAGAGAATCTTTCTATGTTGGTACGCATTTTGCCTTTTCAGTTCCAAAAAGTCATAACAGCAAGAGGATTATCGTTATCCATATTCTTATCTTCTATTCTCCATTCGGAAGTATATTCAGAGTAATGACTTTCTAATGTATGAACTCTGGTATGTCTGGTGTCTTTTAAGGTTCAGAATAAAATCCTTTACATATTTTTAGGAACCAAGTAGCTCCAATTCTGACATTTATTTCGCTTGCTTTCAAGTGGCTTAGGTCATTACTTCTCTACAATTTTTCTTTTTGAAAATTTTAGTATTTCAGGATTTATTCCATTTTTATCTTCATCAGAAAGAGAGTAAATTTGTCAATATATTCTATTTTTCTCTTATATTTCCACTTAAATATTCATCCTGTGTTACATATTGAAATTCCTGGAAAATCTTGATTTATATCAAGAAATATTTCCCTTTTAAACTGTTAATTAACTCTTCTTTTTCATACATGCCAGAAGATTTGTCATATATTCAAAATCCACTTTTGCCTTTTGAGAAATTGAAAGGTTAATACTTCTTGTGGAGTGTCTACTCTATCTATAACTTTGATTGTTTTTATAGTTCTTTTTGGAAAAATATCCCTTTTCTTAAAGTTTTACGTTCATCAGAATATTTCTATTGAAGATAATGAGAATAATTGGAATCTTCAGTAAACAATCTCGAATTTGCTCTTGAATTTAAGTATCCATACTTATTAATAAATCCATCATATATTCTAGTTTAGTTTTTCCTGTTCAATTTTTAGTCTATCATCTGTTTCATCATCTTTTGAATCTGAATAACTTTTCTTAACGAAGATGTAAGTTCTATATATTTTGATATTTTATCCTTATCTCTATCTGATAAATTTTGTAGTATTATTTCACTATTTTCTTTTAAATAAATCTCGTTATCTTTTTGAAGAGCAGAAAAATTCTTATTTCATAATTTTTCATTTTCAACTGCAATTACAGTTTCTTTTCAGCAAGAGTTTTTCATAACTTCCTTTCATATTCCCAACTGCTTGTTCTAATTCATCCTTTAATTACTGTTTCTTTTGGCATACAAGTTAATGTTTTCCCAAAACGTCCACTAACTTCTTCCATTTTTCCTAAAAACCATATCAGGATTATCTACAAAATACTGATTGCATACAAACCTTCAGAATCAGATTTAACGCATACCAGTCCTGCTCCTCTTTATTTATATTTTCTTTTTCTTTTAAAATATAATATCCGATGTTACTTCCAGTTCCAGTAACTCCTTTAAATGTATACATTTTGGAAGCCTTACTGCTCTAGTAGTTCCGCTCTTTTTCTCCAATGTATCTTCTCACACTGTCATCCTTTTTATCAAACGTTCCCAGAAGAAGTTATATGCTCATAATTCCCTTTACTTATCCAACGATTTTGCAATAAAGTAGTCGTGTATCATGAAGTTCAGTTTTCATATTCTCTGTCCATTACTCGTAAACATCCAAACGGAACATTTCTATTACGACATCAAATGAATTGTTGGAAAATTCTGTTTTTCAAATCTTTACTTGGATATTACTTTCAGGATAAAAAGTTTTTAGCAATATTTCCACTGATACTGTCTAGTTCTACACCATTATATCTTGATTTTTCTAATTCATCAGGCAACTACCTATAAAGTTTCCCACACCACAACTTGGCTCTTAAAATACCTGCCTTCAAATCAGTTGCTGTATTCCTTTTATAAATGGAATCACATTATATTTAGGTGTATAAAAGGCTGTCAATGTACTTGCCTTAGCATTATCGTATTCTTCCTGAGTTAAAAGTTTTCTTGTCTTCTTCCCATTGTCCACCTTTTGCTTTTCATCAAATCACGCCAGTCCTCCCCATCCAACATATTTAGAAAGTGTTATCTCTCATCATCTTGTAGCTTCTCTTTCCTTCCAAATAAAACTTTTATAGCTTTCAATATTATTGTTTAGACGTTCTGATGGCAACAGTTTTTCAGCGAATTTCTTCAGTAATTTTAAAATTTTTAGAAATATTATCCTTTACTATTTTCTTCATCTATATAGGATATATATTATCATCATTTTCATAATATTTTCTGTTTCCTTTTCAGGAATAAAATATTGGTTTTCATCTATAGTTCCTGTATCCTCTTTTTCTATTTTTGTTCCAAGACAGGACCACGTAACTCATTACACTAAATGGTTTTATGATAGCTTCATATTTTTGAAGCATAAAAGGCATCATCAATAAAAACTTCTCACGGTCATTGAAAACCGCCTTGTTCCATGTTTCCATTTCAAATATTTTATTCTATCTTCCTTTTGAACTGTTGTCTTGAAAAATTATAAATATTTTTCCACTCCACTGTACGATTTTAATACATCGTCAATATTCTTTTGAGTAATTATATTATCATTTTCTATTTGTAAATTATCTGATTGTGTTATTTCCCTGAGAGAAGAGAGTAGTTGTCTCAGAAATCCTCACCCATTCTATTTGATCTTTTCTTTTAATTTTTCGGTTAATCCCATAGTTTTTCATCATTTTTGGGTTTTTCTATCTCCCAAAATTTTTCTACTTCCTTCTGAATTGAAAGCATGTTCCATAACTCGCCTCATTCAGTTAGGTCACAAATTCTGCTTTCTCTTGTTCCAGATATTTCATTCTCGCTCGTCCCCCAAGAGTTGAGCTCTGTTCAAGTCTATTTCTTCTTCTCCAAATTGGAACTAACACTTGAAATCGTCCAGCAGTATCATTTTGTAAGTCCTCCCATCTGTTCGTAGGATGCTTTGCTTTCACTACTGGAGCATATATCCCGTTCTCATCAGATATTCTTTCCCGTCTATCATCTCTTTTCAGCATATTCCAATTCCTCCTCATTTATCATTTTCTATCTCATATCCAATTTTGCTATTTTGTTCTCTAAGTTTTTCATTATTTATGAATTTCTTTTACTTACTTTAATTAAAAACTTTTAGCTACATTAGATATTTCTAATGATATTAATTCCATAGTTCTAAAAATCTGAAAAACAAGGAATAAACCTCTTTTTCCCTTTTCATTAAATATATCCTTTTTATTAATTCCATCCTTGATCAAAGTGCTATTTCAAAACAGATATTTTGATAAAACTTTCAAGAACTTCTGTATCCTTGTAGTTAAAAAGTGTTCTAATTTTGCTGTTTTCAAGCATTGTCTGGTTTATAAGTTCCATTTGTGCTTCTTCAGAAAATCTGATTTTCTCTGTCATTCTTTTCAAAAACATCTTTATGAGTTCTATTATTAAATTCCCATAATTTAGGTTTTTCATCATTTCCCTTATCTAAAAGATACTGTCTGTGTAAGTATCATATCTCTGACATTCTTTTCCATTCCTTATATTATATACGGGTATTCCTCTGATTTCTTTTCCACAACTCTGTTAATAGTTTTTCCAAAAGTCATATTCTGCACAGGCTACGAGCTTTCTGGGACGAATAAAAATATATTTTAACTGATCCAATTTGCAGAATATTTATAATTGTTTCCTATGACATGAAGATAGTTAATATATTCACTAAAATCTTCATTTATATGTGCATTTTCCAATACAGTTTGAATTTTATATATCCATTTTTCTCATCATAAAATTTGTAAACTTTTCAAATTTTTAATTATCATTTTTCTATTTTTATAAAATCCTCGTAGTTCAAATAATCTCCATTTACTCATTTCAAAATGTGCATTATATTCCTTTCCGCTTTTTGCTTTTTATCTTAAATACAACCTGTTCCCCAACTTTAATAATGCATTATCCTTACTTATCTTTTTATGTCCAACACTGGCTTCCTTTCCTAAAGAGATGTGTTTTACATCCATTCTATAATTACTGCCAATAGTCGCTTTTTACTGTTCTACATAAATATTGCTGTTGCATTTAGGACATTTTTCAATAATCTCCATTTCTTTTCAAAGTCAACTTCTATATCTTGATTTACGTATATTTTGTAACTTCCACTTTTCAGTTTTCTCAATAATATCACTTTATATCTGTTGTATAGTCTATCTTTCTGAGCATAGAAAACTCAATCGTGCTTTTCTCCGCATAAAGATTAATATGCAGCACGTCCAGCAGCTCGAGTTAACTGTCCACTACCAGTTATACTAGAAATTTTGTCAGAAGTAATATATCCATATGTTCTTAGCATTTCTCCAATTATCCCTGTTCCCAGTCGCCTCTGTGCCAATCTCATACTCCTTTCATTGACTACTCTATCATTCATCATCGTCCTCCATTTTCTGGTCTTTTCGAAAGGATAAATAATTACTCAAATTCTTCCTCAGTAGCTTTTTAGGAGAAACAGTTAATTTATCAACAACTTTAAAATCAACACATCAATTTTCCTGATTAATTTCCAAACATATGACGGCAAACTTATTTATCTATCTTCTGATTTTCATATTTTTAGAATCCTCCTGTATAGCTGCTGCTTAATGCCAACTTCAGGTTTAAAGTATTTCATTTCCCAGCAGTAAAAGCTTTCAATTTTGTAGTTTGACGCGATTATCGCTTTGCTCCTTCCAAAGAAGTTAGAGCAAATCACTTTCTTGTGTTTCATTATCTTTTCTACCACACATCAAAACTATTCACATCAGTGAACTTTCAAAAGTTGGCGTTACTGCACCATGGGCTCCTCAATCTTGCTACTGTCAAATTTTTTGCTGTCTTAAAGTTCATAATCTATATATAATTTTATAAGTTCTCTTTGCCAATGTTTTCTCTTCAGCAGATATTCTGTATTTGTTCTAGGATATGTAATAAATCCCTTTTCATATAGAGATTTCAACATAATTTCAGAGATTTTGCAAACTATTTTATTTTTCATGGGTAATTTACTGTATTTTGAAATTGAAAAAAGTTTTGGAGATAGAATAATTTTCCTTTTCAGTTACCTCTTTTTACAATCCTTTATTTCTATTTAATACGAATAACTTTTAGCTTTCAGAGTTCTAAGATTGTGGTACTGTCACAAATAAGTTTTAACAAAAGTTCCGTACACATAGTTTCACTCTCAATATTAGTAAAATATTTTTAAGGAATAAATTTTTAATTGCCAAATCTTTATCCCATAAATATGTTTCTTGGAATGAACACGTCCGACGCTGGAAAAAGCGTGTTTGCCGCTAACTGAAATATCTTGGAATTGATTCCATAAGCAGTCATATATGTCTTTAAAACCTCATTATATAGGTACATATTTAAATTATCTTTAAGATTATTTGTGACTTTTCTTATGGTTTTCTTCCGGTCTATTCGAAAGAATACTAATCTTTTATCTTCTTATCGGTTTTTGTACGTGATAATAATATCCACTATAATTTGCTAGCCCTATCTGCGTCTTTCGCATTTACTATCTCGTAACTGTTGCTGTTAATAGTTTTTAATATCTTATATATTTCTTTATTTTCGAATCACATTTTTAAATCAAATTCAAATTTTTCAGGAAAAATGGCAGTTTAACTTATCCATTTCCTCTTTTCTCCCTTTTATATCCATCAACATCCATAATTTGACAAATGCCCAAAAACCCGAAACAATATTTTCATTTCCATATGTCCTTCTTTCTCTTCCTGACATTCAGTACACTTGCAATAATACGTACTAAGGCTTAGCTTTCTCCATGTGTAATTTTCATATATTTTTCCTGCTATCTCTCTAAATCTTTTACTGTCATCAGTATTTAAAACTTTTAGAAAAACTTTGTTTTTTGGTTTTCACCATTTTTCTCTTTTCAGTTTTTCATACTCATTATATCCCTTCATTTAATATTTCCAATTTTTCCAATCAGTCCATAATATGTGTAAATTCCTGCATCTTTAAAATTTATCGAGCTTTCATCTGTACACTACTTAGATCATGTTCACAGTATCAAACTAAACCTCACTTTCATATTTTACATTTAAGCTGTGGTAGTGTCTCTCGTGCTACTGCAAATTCTTTGCATATACGCGTCTCAAATCCTTTTCTTCTATTTTTGATAAAAATATGTTCTGATGAATAATATACATTTTCTTTCAAACCTTTTATACCACCAATTCTCCTAAAATCTTGTTGGATCGCGCTACTTTCCCATACCATCTCCCTCCATTTATATAACCGACACCGCCCATCCAAACTTATCACTGATAAAACCCAGTGAGCTCGAAAACAATTACTCTTTACTTTTGAACAGCGTACATAAACTGTTCTATCTCGATACACATTCCCACATGTGAAATTCTGCCTTTTTCTAAAGTTTCATACCTTAAGTCTTCTTAATATTATTATGCAATTTGGTTTTTAATATCGACTGTTCTGGCGAAACACGTGAGTGTAATTCTAATGTTTTTGAACACATACTGTACACAGCTGGAAACAGTCAAAACTACTACCTGCAGTTCTGCGCCATACAATACGACGTTTTCTTCCAATCTTGAGTTTTTGCAAAATCTCTACAATTTTATCATCATATTTTCTTCTCTGGTCCCTCTTCGCTTCTCCAGTTGTGTTGGCCTCAGTATGTCCATCTTTTTACTAACTCTTCATTTATTAGTGTTCCTGAAATTAATTTCTTAGAAAAGATAGCGAAGAACAACTGATATTCCCATTAAAGAATTTTACAATATTATTAAACCATTTCCACCTTCAACTAAATCTTGCTCTCATAATTCTATTATGCTGCTCAATTGTTTTTCTCAAAACTTTTGGCAATGATCCACTGACTGACCTACATTTTCACGTGAGCTGAGAGAAATATGAGTTTAGTTGTTTTATTATATCTGGAGTACTGAGGTAGATATTCCCTTGTTTCACTATCCTCTTTCCAAGCGTTATTTTGACTAATCTTTCCACAGCCAGCGTTATAGTAGACCAGCATGAAAACACTCAGTGCTTTCACACTCTCTTTTACGATGCAGTACACCCTCCCTTTATATTTCCTGATGATTATGTTATCCACCTCCAAACTCCTTAAAATTAGCAGCGTGACTACATAGTCCTCTATCCTCCAGCACTTGATACTGTTGAATGATTAAAATGGCTTTCAGTATTCCATAACTCGCTAAAACTAAATATGGATTAAAGTTTATACTCTTGCTGTCATTTAAAAACTATAGCTCAGTATATTTGTATTTCATTTTCATTCAGCTGCTGTTCTGTGTTTTAATATATTCAATAAGTTTTCTGTTTCCAATATTTTTTAGATAAAGTATTAACTTTTTTACAGACTTATCATCATGAAGCATCTGACTAACAGCGATTGGATATTACTTGTATCTTCTTTAAATGAATCGTTTAATTCTTTTATTTTTGTCAACAACTATCCTTTTGTGTTTTAATTTCTCAATTCTTTCCTGCTCAGCACCTTTCTGTTTCTGGCTTATCTCTCCAAAAGAAATTTTGAAACTATCATAAAAACGTATACATTTTTTCATTTATAACCATCTCCTTTGCTATCTTTCAATTTCCAATGTCTTTGGATATTTTTGGTTTATTAATTTATCTTTATTTCCCTTTCATAATCAGTGTATTAAAATCAGTATCTTTTGAATAAAGTTTGTTCCGTATACTAAATTTTCTTCCTATCACCATCAATCTATCAAAATCACTGTCATGTATTTTCATAATTTCCATATTTCCTGCTTAATATTTTCATCTCCATAACTTGACGTCTTCATTTTCTAAAACTTCCGTTACGACATCTTCATCCTTTTGCATTTGGACTTTGCATATTGAAGTAGAATTAGGGTAATGCAAGATTCCGTGCTGTTTCCTTATCATTTTTAATTCCTCAACTTGCGATTGTAAAGCCCGTCCGTCTTGTTTCCTTTCTTTTGCAAAACTAAATCCCTGTTATTTTAAGCCCTTTCTTGCATATTCAAGATCCATTTTCTTTGACTCATAACATATTTTCATCCATCATCTTATTTTCTCTGAAGAATAATATTTAAATATGTGCCTGCATATATTGAGAGCTCGTCATTTTCCATTTATCAGCCTTGTTTCCTAAGTTCATTCATTTACTTTCCTCAATATGTCCAATTTTCATTAGTAATTGATTTTATTTCCTATCATCCTTAACATCCGATATTCTCGAAAGATACTCATCATTTTATCTTTTCCAAGCATATTTCTAATCCATTGTTTTTGCTGTCATATCCACTTTTACACACGCCTGGCTCAACATCCTCTTCAGATAACCCTTTTCAAATCCTTTCCTAATTTCTTTCATCAGATTTACATCAGCTTTTTCATGACAAGATTTTTCCCAGCACTTTATCATCCAAGTTATTTTCAGCTCTTTTCTGCATATTTCCTCATTAGTACAGGTGTTACATAATTTATAAACTTTCGTTCAAGAGTCAAGTTTTGATTTTATCATTTTCTTTTATTTCCTGTTTTCATCTTTTAGAAAAATTTACTCCTATCCTTTTTAAATAGTCTCTCTCATTTTTGAAATACACTCAACAACATTATTCTAGCCTTTCTTATTAATTCAAAATTTTATCTCTTTCTTGTTTCCTGTCCTTTACAAATTTTTGTAATGATTATCAAATTATCATTTTATCAGTTCATTCACTCCTCCAATAATATTTTTAAAAACAGTATCGTATTTCTTCTACTCATTATCTTTTATTCTTTTATTTTTCAATTTTTCTCAGTATCAATACAGCTTCTAACTTATTTCTGTATATAAAATCATTCTCATTCAGATATTCTTTAAATCCTAATTTTCTATCTATTTCTTCATTCAACTAATTCATTTTCCTTTCAGTTACTTTTTCATCCAATTTCTGCATTTTCCATATCAATTTCATTTTCTAATTTTTAAAAGCGTCTTCTGTTTCATATAACTCCTCTCTCTCCTATCCTCGATAAAGTCTGTCGCTGTTCCAGCCTGATAAATTTTCATCGTATCTCCTCTCAATTCTCCTCTTTTCTGATTATATTTTCTTCCCCACCGCGTATGAACTGTCCAAGTTCTTCCAGCAAGTTCCAGCTTTGCATCTTTCTAATCACCCTTCTTTTAATCTGCGCCCTAGTTCCATTACCTTGCTAGTCTGTTTCTAGCTCTGTTTTCATGAAATCTTCACTTCTACGGGAGAACTCCTTCATTTTCATCATTTCTTTCAAATTATCGCACACATCTTTTCTCCACCTTCGTTTTAACATCCAGCTGCGCCAACACTCTCTCTGAACTCTTCACCATATAATTTTACGGTCTCCACTTCCTATCATTGCTCGAAAACTGAAATTTGCATAAAATAACTCCCAGCAACGTTGCCTTTATCTTTCATTTAAAATATCCGTCAAATTTCAAGCCTGACTCCCATTTCAACTCGGTTTTGCTTGTTCTTTGCTCCCAGTTTTTGATTTTCCGATGTGTTTAGCCTTCTTGTATCATTTGCTATTTCTCGTCCTGATTTCCTTTATCATCTGTCTAAAGCTATTTTTCTTCCCTGTGACATTCCAATTTTCTTTTCTACTATTAGATTTCAGTTTAATTCATCTCATCTTCATATTTTCTAAACTCATATATCAACCTCTTGCTCTCTCTGTTTGACTTCTTTGTTGCACTCATAATATCTTTCCGTCAAATGTCCTCTGACTTCTCAGATACACGTCAAAACTTCATCTTCAACTTTTGTTTTCCGCATGAAATTAGACGATATTTCCAGGAAGATTTCTCCATAATCTTTCATCACCGTTTACATATATCCGGTTACCTTTTATCTCAACTCTCTATCTTGCCCATAAAATCTTGCTGACCAGGCTACTGCTATTTAAACATTGTCCCTTTTATACTTGTCAAATTTTATATTTGTCATCCACTCGTTACACAACCTTCTAAACTCATACCACATGCACTCTCATCAGAAATTTTTCCAGTGCTTATATGTTCTCGTGAGATTGACGGTGTTACATTTATCGACACAACTTTGACCAATAGATGTAGCCCTGTGAATGTTGTGGCAAGAAATACTGATGCAGAAGCCACTATCAAGTTAAACCTTTTACGTTCGCATATCCACACTCACTCCCTCTTTTAACACTCCTTTGGCAAGTGTTGTTGTTATCTTATCTGCTCCATACATCACAAGCCATTACACCACCATTTCTCCTAGCCTGTGATAAAGCAAAAATATTGTTTCGTATTCTCAATTCCTTCAAAAGCTAACTTCCCACCTACCTGCATCCAAGTTTTTAAATATTATTCCTCCCAGATGTCATTATGACAACTTCATGCTTCCTGCGAGAAATAAGCGTTGTCAGTGCTTTTATTTCTAAGTCTTTTGTAATCGATTTACATCAAAGGTAAAAATATTCAGGATAAATCCCAAAGCCATTTCTAAACCTTTGTCATGCCGCCATCACATCATTTCTAGATAGTATTCTTACCACAAAATAATAAACAAAAATAATAACTTCCTATTAACAGCGCAAACACTTTCCCCAAGTTCTTCATAATAGCGTGAATCAGTAATATTATTAGATGAGAGTTGATCATTAATAATCTTTTAAAGATTTTCCCTTGTTTCTTCCAGCTAGTGCCACATACTCGTTTGAGTTACAGTCCCTCCACTGTTTCCTCTGTAAAATGAGCCAAGGTACTCCAGAGTACTTCGCATATCCCATATCAATTAATGATAATTTGCATGGGTATAATCATATGCCAGTATCGAAAATCTTATCATTATTCTGGAGTAAGGACGTCCTATAACTTTTCCAACGCATTTTACTATATAACCATATAGATCCACAGTATTTCAAGACTGTGAGTACACTTAACAGAACCATCATCCCAGGTATCATTTTCTATCCCGCTATGTTATCATTTGGTACAAATCATTTCTGACATCGTCTAATCTACTGATAACGATGATTTTGTGAGCAGCTGAAACATTATTTCCAGAATGCCCACTCCACGTTTGCAGACACTGTTGAACCTGCTGCAGGTACTGCAATCGTTCCATCTGAATTTACCTCGAGTATATCCGTTATTTATCAATACCTGCTCTGCTGTAATAACTCCTGAATATCCTCCATGTGTATTTGTATATCAGTGACTGATAGCTTTACACTCCACCCTTTGGGATCATGGTTTTGACTTTGAAGCGTGCGAGCAACGTCAATATCACCATCACGTTTGCTGTTGCCAGTGCGCACAAACTATACGCCATCCATTAAATGAAAATGGCGTCTCCTGGTTTTATTTTGATTGCATGGTTTAGCTGCTTTAGTCGCTCTTGCTCCTCACTCTCTGCTAAACGTTGTGTTTTGCCTAATTTTTCGTATTCGCTCCTGTAACCAGAACTCACACCTGCCGCAGACGGTCTCTATCTGCAAAACTGGAACAGTCATAAGTATCATGCTCATCTCTGGCCAGTGACGCTGTACTTGCTTTCCCTGTCGTGCCACTGCACAATTAACAACATCCGCGATCTGTATGCATACATCGCGATACACTTTTGTTTCCGGCAGAAATCACATGCAAATCAGAGTGAAATGAAAAACAAAGCTAATTGCAATCCTATATTTCCTTTAATCACCTTTCTGAGTAGCAGAGACTCAGGAATTTTAATCAGCTCTTTCTATGCTAAAATTAAGGTAACTTGTTGATTTTCTATCTAGGCAATCAATAATATTTCCATTTCATCTCTTTGATCACAAATCCATATTATATGTATGTATCTGTCCATCCTTGAATTTTATAAATTCCATTTCTTGATCACTTGTATATTATCCCATTCAAATCCGTTTTTATCCGCATTTTTCTCCAGTATTAAAAACAATTTGATATGTCTCGTTGACACTCTCCTTATCCCTACTGGATCTTGATATCCCAGCACTCACTGCAATACCCAGTATCCAACTATCTTTATCCATATGTGAGTTAGCGTTTCCTGTCTCTTTGCAGCAAAACCTGCATTCCTAATATGAACATTGAAGTTACTATCCCTTTTTAATCATATCACTCTCTCTCACATCGTTCATAGTTTACAACAACTTCTTTATCGCGTTAAAATTGATATCGAAAACTTGACATTTATCTTTCCATTTCTCTATATCTCTTTCAGAACTTTAATTCCACCTCTTTATTTCTAGAAGATCGATAACTCAAATTTTTCCAATCTTGTCGACCACATTGCTCTAAACTATTTCTTCTGAATTTTTGAAACATCCTTTTAATCCATTTTTCACTTCCTGTGATCAAATATGATAGGTGTCCAAAGTTTTATAAATCCATACGCGCTTTAAAGTCTACCAGCATATCTTTTGTAAGAGATCAGTAGCTGTCTCCATAGGACAACTATGTACAAATCTCTTATTATCCCTATCCTGTCATTCAAATGCTCTTATTTTCATCTTTCAAAATTTCCTCTAATGAATGGGCATTAACTCAAGCCAATATTTTGTAAATCATAGTATCAGAGTGTAAAATCTTTTATTTTCTGGAAGAAATTTCAATTTTTAAAGGATAATCTCCATAATTCATTTGTTGCTCCGTAATCGACATTACTCTAAAACTGTGTCTGTACCTTACATCTTCATGATCGCATTCCATTTATTCCGTCCAATGGTTTTTAATTTGCTTCAGTATATTCATATTTTCCACCAATTGAATCCAATCAACATCTTCTGAAAACGATCTAATCCATGTACAATAATGAGCTGTTCCACCTTTTAGAAACATGGATCACCCAGGTACTGGTAAATTTCAATATTATCTCAATTCTGTCCTTTGCCACTCTTTCGTCATAAAGTCTCCTTTATCATTAAAATATCTTTTGACGGTAGACCATTCTCAGAAACTCATCCACTTCCTGGATTATCCCTATCCATCTCCTCGACATTGCATGCAAAGCTGTTCCAGTTTCATCTTCACTTCATCACCGCGCAGTTATGGAGCGAGTAGCTGGTAACTTTCTTTACTGTTAATGCAACGCTGCAAATCCGCAACTGCCTGGAAAATTAGCTTATACAGCGCTTCCCTTTTCACTTGGATAATCCATTGTTCTTTTCTCTGATCCCAGAATCTCCCATATTTTCGATAAATCTGTCGTGCTGCATATTGACTGCCGGCCTGTCTTTAATCATAAGCAGACAAATAAGTTCTCGGATGCGATCCAACAGTAGTATCTGTTTTTCATATCAGAATATTCAATCACTCCCATCCAGATACATAACCTATGTTGAAATAAAGTTTTCGTGGTAATAGCTTTCATGTAACTGCCTTCACTCATTTTAAACTGTATCATTTTATCGCACTCTCACGGTAACTAGGTCAGTCCTGCAGTATCGGACCTCTAGCTGTGCAGCACAAAATCTAAATCTTGATTATCTCTCTCTTTCAGCACCTGGTATAACTCAGGATCACTAATCATATTGAATTCCTGCAATTCAGCACTCTGTTTACAGTGAAAACCCTCTTCCGTCATTTTGTTAATTCTCCAGCGCCTAACTACTTCCATAGCCTATCGAAATTCCTGAAAAACTTGACGCGTCGTATCACATCACATGCTGTAATATCTATTTTACACAATGTGACTGCCTCACATCTAATAGTTTTTCAATCTGAATAAGACTAGATGTGATTCTATTGTCATTGTCTCGTTACACATTTTAGTATCTCTTTGCTGTTCTTTCTCTCTGGCACATATCAGATTCTGTCAAAAGTTTCACTGTCACTATTCTCTCCTGCTTTCTTTTGTTTTTGTATTTTCTGAAATTGTTTTGCGTCGACTTTCTTCCCTTCATTTGACTGTTTTGAGAATCCTTATTCGAGGCTGTCTGTTTGCTATTTATCACTTCTCATCTTCCAGAACTTCTTTGTGGTCGGCTGTTTCTATCCGCATTTCCTGATTTCCAGCTCATTTCCTTTGTTTGCATTTGAGAATTTTGATTTTGAGTGTTTTCTGCTTTCCTGTGATTTCGTACTTTCTTCAGTATCTTTCTCTTGTCATCTGTTGCTCATGCAACTAATTCCATCACTGACGTCATATTTTACTGCACTTTCTGCCTGAAGCAATTGGATCAAAGTCCATTGTCATTACTTTTCCATTGCTTTTCCTGCAGATTTTCAGCGACGAAGCAGTCAGACTTTTCCAGGATACCCTATCCTGACTGGGCCCATGTTTCGCACCTGTCTTCGCCACCTGCTACTGTGCTCCTGCTCCATCCAGTAGACACGCAGCACTGCTAAAACGACTGCGTCGACCTAGTCCGCCAGCTCTCTGTGACGCTACAATAGATGCCAACTCCTCCCTGCAGCCGAGCGCCTCCTGCACTAACAACATTTACAAATGCACGGTTGCCAGCCACTGTGACCACCTTGGTCCACGCGTATTATAAATTAAGAGCAGCCTTCCTCTCCATGGTTTTGCCCATTATGAAAGTGCTATGAATACCGCTGTAAAGCCCACACAGTATCGAAAGCATACCATGTTATTTTCTGCTCAATATTTTCGGGAATAGGATAAGATTTTAAAATTTTACTCCCATAGATGAAAGTGCAATCCGCAACCACACGTGGTGCACAGAGCCTACACCGTGCTTCTGAAAGTTTTCTTCTCATGTCGTTCAAAAGCGGCGATCAGTGGTGAACCGACAAAGCATATTGATATACCAATTTTACACCTTCCAACTACATGGAACTGCATTATAGCGTTGTTGTTGCTGATGTATAAACACTAATATGAATCTAATAATAGAGAGAATACAAACATGCAGAATAGCTCACAAAAATCTTGAGACTTTGGGTTTCTAGTACTTTAAAACCTGCTTAATTCTCCATGACTTTCGTCCCAAATGCCCTGCGACTTTCTTTAACGGATTTCCCAGCCCTTCTCCAAACAATTTCCCTGTCATGAAAAATATGGTTTCTGCATGCCATATCCATGCAAACCTTTTGCACATTTTGCAGAGGTTTCCAAAAGTGCAGTGCATATCTTACAAGTTTTTATAGTTTCGACAAGTGTATTGCTCTGTGTTCTCCGACCACTGTAAAGCGCAAATGATAGGTCCAGGCCACAGCAAATGATGAGCAAGTGTCGTAATACAAACATTAAAGTCATGGTCCTGTATCAACGCCTGATACTCATTGGTCTCAATCAGTGCCGTATCAAGTGAAAATTTGCCACGCTTACGATGTTCCTCCTCCTTATCTCTCTCTTTGTCATCACTTCCATTCTTCCATTGCTGCCTTTATATGATTGTTTGGGTCTGTTTTTGTGGCACTCGGGCTTCCTTGAGTGCACTCCTGCCTGCCTGCACCCCTTCAGCACGCTAATACGTCAGAGATCTGTGTTTGTGATTCGAAATCATATCTGCCTACCCGTGTCTATCTGCACTGACAGAGTTTGGCACTCTCAACGGTATGATAGCACTCCAATACTTGCTGTGGATTTTGCTCTGCATGAAGTTTTCCTGTAAAGTATCCTGCACTATCCGGATGTTTTCATCACCACATCATTCATAGAGCCTGACTTCATTGCGTCGCTCGAAAGACTGGTTTCTAAGCGTGTTTGTAAATCTGTCTGAGAAGAGCCTATATACCTGTCGTTCGTTAGCAGGCATCGGTACAAACATCTTTAAACCATAGTTCAGCTCTTTTTGCGTCCCTTAATGTTGATTCTGTACCTTGTTGTCGTTATACTTCACTGCCTTTATCACGTGTCAATACATTGGCCATATATATGGGTAGAGACTGGGTAGTTTCTCTCGGAGCCTCAATCCTGTCTTTCTGTCTCCTTTTTAACTGTGCATTCAGGCTTTTAGTGTTGTCTGTGCATTGATCATGCCACTGCTTTCAAAATATGTTTTCATTTGCGTAATCAGAAGCCCTCAGCCTCCTCCAAGTATCTCTCCTGACGGAATTTGCTGATATGATTGTCATTGTCACATTAGAATATTATCATTTTAGTTCCACCTCCGTATATGTCCTAACATCTTCTAAATTCACTCTTCCTACACAGGCATATTTCTAATAGGTACTAGCCATACACTTTCCTTTAAATCATTTGTATCTGCACATATTTCCTGTATTTATCTGTCCAGTCTGTTGAACACTACGAACCCACATAAGCCAGTTCAATTTCTACTCTAAGTCCATTTCAGAACTCCCTTTGCTCCAAGCTCACTTTTTGTAGCAGTGTGTTTCTGCATCGTCTCACGTGCAACTCTTTCCAATTTCTGTTCATTTGTAATCAGAATACCGAAATTTTGAACAGTTCCTTCCAGTAATTCTGTGCTAGTGCTGGAGATAAGAAGAGTATTTTGTCTTTGCGTCACATCAACCATTTGATGTGTTATTTCAGATTTTTGAAATTTCATCAAGTGACTGAAGTATCTGTAAGGTTATAAAGGCATCTCAGTTTTGCAAAGAGTTTCCTGAAACCATGTCGTGAATTTAAAGCCTAGAAACTTTCTGTTTTCCATTGCAAACCAAGCCTCCTCCCAACTCCGACTGCGGTTAGATGGTCGCTTTGTGATTTTCCACTTATTCGCACAGCCAGATAGCTTTAATATCGGAGCTGTTTAGCTTTGATCTTCGTATTATTCTTCATTCCGATACTGCCGCCAGTTTGAGTCTGATTATCCTCATCATCATCGAAATATTTTCCATATGAACCTGTATTTGTGTATGGTACTTCAGAGGCGCCGCTTGAATTTCCATGTTCATAACTGTAAATGCAAAATTTGGTCGCTGATGTTCTCTGTTAGGCGAATCCTCATCGAAAGAGTCAAAGCAGCCTCCCAGATTGTGCTTTTCTATATCCGTGTCGATTACCAATTGTTTTCCCGCTGAAGAAGGAAACTGTCCAGTTGCTGTTTGCAAATGCTCTTTCTGGTTTCCTTGATATGAATATTTTGCAAGTGGCTGAAATGCCAACATCATCTCCACCTTTTCCCAAGTCATGGTACTATCCACCCATACAAGCGGTTAAAACACGTATTGAGCCACCTTTTATCAGAATACTCAGTGCGTGGGATTATTTTTAAGTTCAGCTACCAGCATTCCCAATAATACTGATTTTGCAGCCTCGTTAGATATCCGCTATAAGCGGCGTACGTAATGCATCCTTTATATGAAGGTTAAAGTACAAATATATCGTCTCAAATCTGTTTTAGCCATCATAAGCGGGAACACCTGTAATATTTTTCTTCACATCCCCATCTCATCTCACTTCCTCTCCACGATACACAGCGATAGAAGTGAAAAGAGACAGCTTAAAAGTCATTGAGTTTATTGGATATTTTCTTATATCTCGCCTTCGCATTTCACTGGATACATCTAAATATGAAGGAAAATATACGTACTGGTCAATCGAGCAAGCAGTCCCGCTCATCAGATCGTTACTATCTTTAAAGTGCATGTCTTCAAAGCCTTTTTATATCTTCACCAGCAAGCATTATAGTAAAGTGTGTAATATCCATAACTCCATTCGCGCCTTCACTTATAACTCATTTAAAAGCCATTCTACCAGACTTCTTCTGTTTTGCCAATTTGCAGCACATCAACGTTAAATGCAGTGCTTTTAGTTATGAGCTTCCAGATTGTGTATTTGCTCAGTACTTTTCTGTCTCTGAGATGGAAAAATAAAGAAGTTTTCGCATCTTTTGATTCATTTTGCAATGCCATAATGTATCATGACCATTGACATTCTAAACTCAAAGTCCAAACTTTCAAGTTTTTCAGAGACTCTTGACTCTATCTAATCAGGAAACAGATTAACGAGAATTGTCCTTGCCATCGCTTTTGCCTTTGTCAGTCTTTTGTATACCGTGTCTCTTTCCATTTTCAAAACTTGGGTTGACAAATATTGATCAGTGGACATACAGAGGAGATGTGAGCATTTCTGCTATTCAGCATCTAGCATGGCATTTGAAATATACATATGCCATAAGTTCGTCTCCCTGCAGACTCTCAATGCTTTGATAGCAACACTCTACACCAATAAACCTGTCACGTCACTGCTGTCTAAATATTTTTAATCTCTTCTGGCTTCTCTCAGCCATCTTCTGAATCATCTCTTCCTTTTACTAGCCAGCAATGAGTTTTATCTTATTTTCAGCATCTTCCTGCTGTAAATGTATCAATGTTCTCCATAGTAGTCACATCATATTCCCCTTTTGAAAATAAATCCTGCTCTTTCATTTTCTGCTAGAAAACACCTCAGGTATAGTTATCATTAATTTCCTGTTTCCAGCCTATATCCTCTTGACTTCTTTTCTTTGAACTTCATAATGAACAATAAAATTGTCAGTACCAATATCGTATCTTGTGTATACTGCAATATTTTCAGTTCACTTCTTCCTCAGTAAAATGCGTCAAGCCGTGATACTCACTTTGAGAGTGCCACCCTGAAACCCCTTATTTTGGCTATCAGCACAAAGCTCATTGAGAAGGGAAGTCCCAAGTGGGAATATAGATAGATAAATGATCTTTTGTAGTTATCAAGCGTCCATTCTATATCTTTCCTTTTCTTTATTTTACTATTTTCCTTGATCTCTTCTCTTTTACGAACTTTACTTAAACAAGGTTCTCGTCTCATGAATACAAATTTTCTTCACGTTAGCACAGATATTTTGCTCATAAATAACACTCTATAATGATGACAATTCTTTGTGCTACTACGAAGCCTGAGATCTCAAATTCTAGTCCTGTTTTTCTCAGCGCTGGTTGGGTACGAGATACATACTTGCTCCTACATTTTGTAACACCCTGTATTGTCATAATTAATTTGCAGCTGCACCTGATAACGTTGAAAAGCTTTCTTCTTCTCCACTTTTTCTGTTTCTTTAGTACATCACTGCTACTATTTCTTCCAATCTAGAAGTTATTTTTAAATTCAAGTGGATGTATCTTTATTCGTAAAATATTTTATTTTATTTAACTTCAACATATGAAATTCCATCATAATTCTGTCTTCTGATGAATTACAGAAAGAATACTTATTATCTGGTACTCAACCTCAAATGCTCATCTACACTTTCGCTTTTCTTCTCTTCTTTACTTCCCCAGTTTTTCCATTATCACAGTTTCTGCTTAATGTAGTATATCCGACTTCATAGCTCTTTTCTTCTAAAAATTGCATGATCTTTCATTTCAATTATTCCCTTTCAGTATCTTTCGCTCCCATTTTACTATTCCGCTTAAGGATTTAAGCATCTTTCAGTCTTCGACCAATGCTCTCATTATCAATTCCAACGTCATCGGATCGCTTCGCACCTGACACGCTTTAACCGCACATAGAATATTGTTACATTGCCCTGCCGGTAAGTGCACCATTCCCAGCTGCGGAATATTAAAACATGATCCCTGTTATCATCAATACTAGCGATATAAAAACCTTATATGGCAACGGCTACCATCTTCACAGCCAGCACGGGTAGACACTTTGCAATTTCTCATTATCCTACCTCCTCAATTTTCATATTTCTTTGTTCTTTATGAAAGCCGTGCTTACTTTAATTATCTTAGTTTACCTTTTCTTGCGTTTTGCACCATTTTTCCCAGTCGTTCTTATATTGATATTTGCAATTACGTCTGACCGGAACGTCCTATGACAGTAGCTGTCTAGACTCCTGTCAACTTCCATGCTAAAAGCTCTTCCAGTCTTTCCAAAGTTTCTCCTGCCTCGTCTGAATGGGACTGTATGGACTCCACTCATGCCCACAGTGGCTCCAGTTTTTCAGCATCTCCTCTCCTGGCTCTTCTCATACTGCAGTTCTCCTCCCAATAATCCTGTCTGGTCTGTGTCTAGAGGCATCGCTGATAACTCGTGCAGAAACATCCGCCAGTTACTGAAAACGCCAGCACGTTTTCCGCTGCAAATAATCTCCTCAACTTCCTCAATAATGTATATTCTTTTCAGCAGTATTCCTGATTCTGTCCACTTCCTTTAAATAATCCACAGAAAGCATTAGTAAATGTTGTCTTTCCTGTACCAGTTCCACGCCCGACACACTCATATTCTATTTAAAATGCGACTGCATCAAGAAAATTTTTCTGAAAATCTGTAGTGAACCTATTGTTAAATAATCATCAAAGTGTAAATATAGGTCTGCACAGAATGTCTGAATTCGCTGGTAATTCCTTTTAACTCTCTGAACTAACTCATTGGTGACGCATAGAAGTTTCCTAGAAAGTCTTGGATTTTTCAGAGATTATCTTTGAGGTTATATGGAGGCAAGCACCTGAACAATTTTCAGCATCCTTCCACTCATCTCAGATGTGTCTTGTCTCATACATTCCTTTTCCATATGATTCCACCCCATACATGCTACAGTGATTTTAGCATTATCTCAGTAATGTCGTCATCTTCATATATACTCCTGCAGTGCTGAACAGCCTAACATTTACGTAAAGTCTCATTCTGCGACTGTTTCAAGTTCCTTATTTTTCACACTTTCCGTCACAATATTTCGGCCAGTTCCTTCCATTTTTCGGTGGTCCCATCATTGCTTGACTTTCAGTCATGACTTTTAAAAGTATGTTCTCCACACCAGACTCCTTCTTAAATTTCTCTCAAACATCGGCATTTTCCTTTCTCAACCTTTCTCACTCCCTTTGAGATCAGCCCTTATTTTCTCCAGTAGCTCGTCACCTTTTCTTTATTCTTTGTTCTCTCAGTATAATCTAGCTTTTTCTCTTTTTCTTTTATTGTTTTCATCTAACCACACTGTTCCTTCAATATTTTCCACTAATATCCCCTGTCCCTATCATTTTCAGATTTTATTTTTACTTAGTCTTTTCAATAAGCATCATGGCTCTTATATCTATCGTTACAAATCTTCCTCTTTCATCTTGCAATGTATGCTTGCATGTCATTCCCTTCATTGCTTCCAATGTCATGATATATATCCGTCCTTAAAGAGTACTGGCTGGTGCTGCCAGTCCTTTTGAGCAGTCTCAGGATATCTGTCAGTAATAGAGCTGCTATCTAACAATAAAAGAGTTTTATATCCTGTAATTCACAACCGCCTTTCTGTCCAGGCGACAGTGATCTCTTGTCTTTCTGCAGCGAGCAATAAATCCTTTCGCATCTGAAACATTTCCTCCCCCTTTTAGCTAATACTTTCTACTTTTTACCCTGGTGGCTGCTTTACCAAGCGTCTTTGAAATATGAGTCAGGTGCGACCTCATCGTTTGGTCTGCAAATATTTGAATCCTGTAGCATCATTTGAGCCTGCCTATTTTATCTGTGTGTAGTTAACGAAATTAAGCCCTTTGATATTCAGCCATCTTTATTCAAATCCTGCATAAATGCCCAGCACTTTTAGAGCCTTCCTTACCATAAGCATTTAGTTTCATCATTAAAAATGTTTATATTCAAATTTTTTGTAGCTTTTGTAATAAATTTGTCAGCTGATATACATTATCACGTGTGCTAACAGGCTAACAAATCTATATCGCCTTCGGACGTACTGAAAATTATAAATCTACAGGATTGTCATGATTATGATCCATTGCCTAAAATCAGACTCTATATTTTTGCGTGAAGATTTCAAATACCTGCAATTTAGTCTCTTTTGCCGTTGAAATGTAATGGGCTTGAACGTATTTTCCACTGTTTTGCAATAAATATCCGAACTGTTTTTTTTGCAACAAAGGTGCAATCACTGTTTAATGCTTTAGTGATTCTTCATCCGTATATATTTTTCAAAACCCTTTCAATTGTTTTTCTTAAAGATAAAATCTTTTGACATTTCCATCCTCAATATTCATCCTTCTTCCATAGGCTTTCAAGATATTTTGCAAACATTCTATACAAAAATTTTCAGTATTAGTATTATTGATATTCCATCATTTAGTGAAACTCTAACATCTAAATTATCAGGATGTCTTCCTTCCAGTTGTTGCTTGCCCTATAATAGTTCCTTTCAGTTAAAAGTGGAGAGTGTATCTTTTACTGTCTCCAAAATGGATCCGCCTCCTCTGCAACAGTCATTGTTCCAGATTATTTCACACAATCTTCAATCGTGTTGTTCCGCGCCTGCGTACTTCCGATAAAGGGTTATAACTGTTTGAGATTCGCTCGTGGCTCAAACTTTAATATCTGTCTTTGTATCTTTACTCCTGCCTTCGCTCGTAGCTCGCAGTTTTCCTTCTTTATGTCAGAAATAAAGGTTGATATTCTTTTCAGTCCCTGCCTATGGAAACGCGGAATAATATGTCCCTTTCTCCTGTATTGTAGAACAGAATAATATGTCATTGACGTATCATAAGTAATTTAATTTCCTGATAAGTTTTACATGTCCATGCTCAAACCATTTTCATTGCCATAAAAATCACCATCTGACCTTTTCTTTATTTTTCTTCAAATCATCATATGTTTCCAAATTCAGCATCTCATTAATGATTTCAGTTCACCCAGTACGGCATTGTCAAAATAATTAACATGAGCTAATAAATACCAGCACATACCTGGTGACTGCAGAAGTTAATCTGAGTTTTTCGTACCATTTCCCCAGTTTTCAGATGGAAAATACATATACTGATTCTTTTTATCAATAATTACAGGTTTGCCAGTAATCTACGTATTTTTTAAAGTGATAATTATTAACTTTCAGTTCTTCCATATAGTTTGATACTTATCCCATTAAACCTGTTATATTTACACCAAATAAACATTATTGCAAAAATCCATTTTACACCGAGCACCGTATTTTAGCGGCTTATTTCTTGTCCATAATTGTATTTCCTATATGGAGATAAATTATCCCTTGCTTACCAAGATATTAAATTTTACCTCTTTTGTGCATCTCAATTGTAGGCTGTCTAGCTTCAAATCCTTTGTGTTCTTTCCCAATGTACTAATATTCTGTCTGCATCTGGAGGCTCACTTGCCAATATTCCTCAAACCTGCACCAGGCTTTCAATCGCCCCATCAAGACTTTCAAGCGAGCCACAGAGCCATATTTACTGTGAAGACTAACCACCACTTCTCCTTAAATTTTAAGAAATGGTTGATGGTTCCACTAAGTCCAAGCATTGCAGATAATCCTCTGCGTATCAAGCACAAGTGTTGATCCATTTGGAAAAACTCCCAGTCTTTGCCATATCAACAAAGCCCTGTTCTGTCCATACGTTATACTGCTGTCGCCATTTTCAACTGTTTTTTGTACCGCAGAATTAAGCCGCACTTTCCAGTACAGTCATAAGCATTTTCTTAACCTGGCAATCACTCTCCTGGCAATCAGAGTTGATTGCCGTTACGAGACTGGCTGGAATAAAGCCTCCTGCTGACTCCATATTTTCCTAGTGCAGTGATTTTTCTGATCAGTCAGATAGAAGCTGTCTGCGCTGTTTGTAGCTCAGGGAATAGGACTTTGACTTCTGTTTATTCTGATCTGTGTCATTTGCTTTTGCTGTTGCACATTCCTGAGTGAACTTGCTGCATGTTGTTGTTCCTGATACTGTCTCCGTTGTTTTGCGGAGTTTGTGTTGAGACCTCATATTAAATCCTATTGCAGATTTTCCACCTCGCTCATGTTTTCTTCGCGAGACTGCTGAACTGTGGAATTTCTATGTATCTGACATCAGCCATCTGAAAACCATGATAAGAGCTTGAACCGCAATTTGAATCAAGATTGTCGTTGTTGTATTCCTGAACCTAGGCTGAGAAACTCACATTGCGACAAGTCTGGGCGTTCCAGATTCCACTCGGTAGTCGTGTTATATATTTGCTCACCCATCCGCTGTTACACCTTCAGGAGAGTTTGGCATTTTGATTTTGAGCATGTCTACTGCATCCTTTTATATCCGGTCTTGTTCCAGTTGATATTGATTCCATTTTTCTTGTTCCTTCGATGTCACCTCATTTTCTTTTTAGCCTGATTTGCAAAATATAGCACAAAATGTACCAGCCAAATTATACCTGAACTAGGATAGTAACTTTTTCTTATCAAAATTCTTCTATATCTTCTTTGAATGCTCGTTTCTATCCTCATCCTCAAGCGATACCATCCTTCCTTCTGTTCATGTAAAATCATCTTCAGTAGCAAAATAGTCGATTCGTATTTACCACCATTACACCCTTTTCTCGTCTCTGGTTATATATCTTCAATGCATCCAAGCGTCGCCCATATGTTTCTTTTACAACATTGTTAATCAAGTAACATCATGTCGCTCAATTCGTTTGCTGTTAATCAGTTGACAGCTGATCGTCCAAACCTCTTTACATAAAAAGCTGGCATATCTCCTTGCAAATTTGACTTTCAATACTACGAGATATCTCTTCCCACTGTCAAACGCTTGACTGGAGAAAGTCTTTGAATTCTTGTCCACGAATATCACAGCAATTCAATTTCCATTAGGTCTTGTTGTGCAGTCCTTTCCGTATTAGCACATATTCATCTTACTAATATTTTCTCTCATTTGGATATTGCCGTCCAACTCAGTTGTATTGCATCTATTTGTGGATTTAATGTTAATAAAAGTAAACTCATGCTTTGTCTGTGTAACCATATTTTATGTTAGTTTTCGAGATCTTCTTCAAGCGACTTTTATGTGCATATATGTGTGTTCTATTCTCTTTTCCACTGTTTGCCCTTCAATCATCAACGTTCTGTATCCCATTCCAGCCTTAACACCACTTTTCATTTCTGGATGCAAGCCTTACAGTTGTTAAACTAGTCCGCTTTGGAATAAACCTCCATATATGTGCTATTCTCTCCACAATTAAACATAATTCAGTGTCTTTTTGATCTAATCTCGCGCTTGATGTTCCGTCATCATCAAACATTTTGACCATGTCTTTTACTACATCTACCCGTAACATTATCTTTTGCATTTCCATCATTTTGCACGAAAATATTAACCGGACATCAATATCACACGACCCAGCACTGATGATATTTTCTCTATTAAATAACTCATCTCTTTGGTCAGACATGTCTCCTCATCTAATTGTTTCCACGCGAAATTGCCAAAATCGCTGGTATTATTATTCCTAATGGATTTTCAGCCACCAGTTCACTCATTTTCATTCACATATTCCTCACCACAATACTCGGGCCTACTGTATACTTGTATGCATCCTGTTTCAGAAAATTGCTTCTTTTCTTCCATCTAACTTGATAAGTGTTTGAAGTATCTGCATGTGTTTATTTCTGCTGAAACTATATTTCTACATTCCTGTTGTAATTTTATCTGCAAACATTTTGTATTGTTCCTGTTTCCTGAATCATCGCATCCAATGTGACTTTGTGTGTTAAGAAAGCATTTTCCTTTAACTTGTTACTCGTAATATGTCGTGTCCTTTGGAAGAGTTCTTTACATCATGACAGATTTGATAAGGAAATATTTCTGTTTCTCCTTCTCCCCAACTTCTTTAAATTGGATCTTTGTCAACACATCTCACCCATTCAGAGCTCCTGTCGTTTCTCATCAACTTGAAACAAGAAATACTTTTATATTCGTTCTCAAACAAAGAATATTAATGCTAAGGTAATATATGATTGATAACTCATGCTTATGCCTTAATCCTTTTTAACTCTGCAGTCTGTTTCTCAAGACTCAAACAAAAGTTTGCAGCCCTCAAAACTTGTCTCTTTCTCTCTTTAGCATCAGTCACCAATTTAAAAATATCCCTCATTTATTCTTTTAAACGAAAGCCTCTCCTCCTTCCAAAAGAGCTGTATCAACTCGCGGATTCCACACAAGTCCTTTTTACTATATCCTCCCAGACCAAAATAAGTGCAAGTGCCAAAGCTACTCCTACTAACGTGAGTTATTATTGCTTTGTCATGTTTGAATCCAGTCAACATCATTTCCTAGTACTCCAAATCCTGTACCCATAGCAAGTGACTATTTTCAGTCCATTATTCATATCTGAAAGAGTTGCAAGCGCTACCGTGTTCACTGCATTTCCTTGGCCAGAAGTTGCCTCTGACTTATCACGGTAGTTACGCAACAAACAAAAATCATTAGACACGAAAGCAATTGTACCCTTATATCTAGCAGTATATTTTGGTTTTAATCGCTAATTTATCGTCCTCTCTTATACAGAGCCTGTACACCAAAATCTCAGATAGTCCAATAATTCTGCACTCAGGCTCCTATCTTCAGTCGGCGGCATTTGTGTCGCCACATTCTGAGTAAGGACTTCTAATGTTTAAATCTAATTTCATTATTTTCACCTCGATTTTGAATGAACAAAGACCTTATACAAAATCTCAGAAATGTTTTTCCAATAATCCCAGATGAGGCTCTCGAGACGAATTTTATGCTGCTTTGTTTTATTCCTTCTTTTTAAAAATTAGAGTTTTACAGGAAAAGTCCCAGCAATCCTGCCCATGCACTCTAAAACACTAGGGCTCTCATCTACGCTGCTCTATTCTTCTTGTGCACACACATTACCTCAATTTTCTTTCCAGTCCGTACTCTTTTGAAAATTCTTTTCCCACAAACCCTCCCAAATTTTTCTAGAATCTTCTTGAAAGCACGCTCATAAGTCTCTCACCGATTTATAGAAACTGGCGTGTACTTTTGCCTGCCAAAAATCGTGACGACTTTCGTTTCACACTCAAAAACCACTCTCGTTCGAGTTTAATTCCCAAGTGTATTAATATTTATACCTCTCAAAACTTTATTTTTACAAAAGGACAGCTTTTACTGCTCCTTAGACTTATTTATATTTACTCTCATTACATCTTTTACCTTTCCAGCTCATCTAAAACTCTCCGTATCTTCCATTCTGAAAATCACCACTATACCTCCTCAAATATCTGCTAATTTGTACCCATTTGTAAATTTACTGCTTCTTTTTCCTGTTCCAATATACTTACTTGTCGTTTTTCAGATAATCAATCTTATCCAACACTTTTATGGCCTATGTGTCTTGAGTAATAACTTTTTCCTTTCTCTGAACTTCTTGGAATTGTTATTTTTAAAAGTTCATCTTGTAATGAATAGTTTCAATATTTCTCTTTCTAGCCTCTACAATCCTCACTTCTATTTTGGCTCTCTCTTTTAAACCAATCCAAACTACATAACGCAACAACTTACATCCAAATTTTTGTTAAGTTCTTTGTGCAGTCCTTCTATTTTAATCTCCACTTTCTGCAACATCCTAATCTTTTGAAAACTCATAATTTGGTCTCATCCGCTTACTCAGAGTTTCCTGACTGACTATTTTCGTTTCTTCTAACTCCTTTATCAAGTCTTTAAGTTCTCCTTCAATTTTATTTATCCCTTTGAGTCCACTTCATAAATAAAGTACTGCATACGATATATTATGAGTCACAGAACATCATCATCTTTGGTATTTGTGTCACTTTTGAAATCTTTCATATGTTATCTTAGTCCTTCTCATCTTTCAAGATTTGCAATTTTTCTTAAATATTTTTCTCTCACATATTGCACCAGCTCGTTTTATCAAAACGCACTTCTTTCCAGCTCATTCTGAATTTCATTTCTTAAACTTTCTAAATTTTTAAGTTCTTCTCTTTGTAATTTTCTAAACTCTTTTCGTCTCTCATCTCTTTTTGGCTATAGTTCACTTGTCAATGTTCTCATTCAGAAATTTATAAGTACTTTTTATCTGTCATCAAGTTGTACACAGTATTCTCAATTTTATCTTTCGACATCTTCTTTTATATCCCTTACATTTCTTCCTAACCCCTCAGTCTTAAATTTTCTAAATCTCTGTTTTATTCCCTTTTTAAATTTTTCTACTCCTTTCCAGTTTTTCAGATTTTTCAAGTAGTTTTTTCATTAAGTCTGTTTCCAGCTTTTAAAATTCTGCTGGTTGAATATCCTCTTTTTAACTTTTTCCCTTTATCACTTAGCTCACTTTCTTTTCTATACAAAAATCTTTACATCAATATTTATCGCTCACACGATTTAACTCATAAACTTTCTTATAGTCATTATTACTTTTCCCTGCATCCCTTTGCCTCCTGATCCTTTTTAACGATTTTGCACTTACTTTCTCAGTCCTTTCTTTTCAAGTTCAAAATTTAAAAATGTTTTCCCATTCTTTCTTATACTTTTTAATGCTTTCTCATTCCATTTTTATCTTTTCTCCAGCCACCTTCTTTTATATAAATTATATCTCTTATATGCATCTCCTACCCTTTTAATATCATCAATTTTTCTTTCAAGAGAACATTGTACATGTGGTTGCATATCTCCATCAAAACTTTAGGGATTGTGCGACTGCATAATGACCACATATTCTTTTTCCAAGATTTTCACAAAAATTATCTACTATCTTTTTATTTTCTTCAGGAGTGAAACTCTCTAGGCAATGAAATTTCAAGTTCCCTGTAATAGATTAAATCTCTCTCATAAGTTTCTGCACATTTCAAAAGTCTTTAATATCGTTTAAACTCTTCAGGAAGATTCCTTCACTTCCTGTAAAAAGTAAATCCTCTTTTTACCATATTTTTCATCTCTATTTATATAGTCTAAATAGTACCCAGTAAGCCGAGTAGTATTTACTTCCCTCTTTTACTCTTTTTCATTCTAAGATGAAATATGCTTCACGATGTTCCCCATATTATTTTTATAATCACATATTTTATATATTTATCATTTGATGAGAAAAATTTCTGTCTAATAAAATATCACAATCTTTCCAAAAGTTTATATCAGTATCCAAAATATTTTCAATTTTATACATCCACATTTCATCATTTCTATACAACTTCATATTATATTTTTCCTATTTTATATCACTCACCTTTATCATTTCATAATTTTTACAAACTTTTCTTCATATATGATTCTTCTATTTTTGCATCATTTATTTGATTATTTGTTCATAATCCCACATTCCTCTTAAAAATATCTATTATTTCATTTTATCTGTAAAGTTTTGTACATATAGACTCCTTTCTGTCGTTGTCTCATAATCTTATATCATCATATTTCTATATATCCTCCAAATTATTTTTAAATATCTAAATATTCTCTCTCTCTTTTTTAATCTTCTCATAATTACAAAAACTAACCATAACATACATTACGATTAGTTTAGATTTTATTTTATTCTTATATCATTTTTTGATTCAAAATTCTTTTAATTGCTCGACATCCATATTCACCATGCACTATTTCTACTTCTAAAGTACTATTCCCTCCCCTCAAAATAGTTCTATTTTCAGTATCCTTTATCTTTTACTCGATACATCATTGATTTTAATCCTCTTTCCTTAACTCTCAATCTCCTTATCCTATTAACTCACTGACGAAATAATTATCAAATCTTTTAATGTATATTTCCTTGTTGCGCCCTTCACTCTTTTCCTCTCTTAATTTTCCCAGAAAAGTCAAATCAGAGCTACAAATTTCTCATAACTTTTGTGCATTTCACTAAGCGATTTATATTTTTCCTGAATCACTTCCCCTATCAATTAATTTTATATTTAACTGAAATGATTTTAAACGAAAACAGTTTCTTTCGAATTTTCAATATTATTTACATCTATTATTCTATCATTAATTTCGATTTGTTTTATTATTTAATGTATTATTTATTATGATTCATATATCATCATCCTTGCATATAATTTTAATTTTTCTCATACGTGAGAAAATCATTAGTACCACAATATTCTCAATTAGTATAATTTCAGCTTATCTTCATCAACTTTATAAATATTTTTATTCTCAAGAACAACACAGAAAATTTTCCTTAAATCATTTTGACTATATACTATCTCATAACTTTATTTGTCTACATATCTAAAAATTTCCTGTATTGTTTTTCCTGAACATCTTTATTAACTCTTTGATTTTATTTTTAGAATTATTTTCTTGAAATTTTTATATATCTATAACAATTATGAAGGTTCCTAAAATTATTGATACCCTAACAAAATGTTTCATTTTTCTTCCCTATCAACTTCTCCAAATTATCAAACCCCATTATTTATATTAATTTTCTCTCATCAATACACTCTCCTCTTCCATTTTTCTAAAATTTTTTCCAATTCTTTACAATGCTCTAATCTTCATGCTGACATCTTCAACATATATTGACATAATGTATAAACCTAGTCAATGGCACTCCACTTAATATAATCGATACTTATATCTTATAAAAATGAAATCGTAAACATAATCCTTGCCACATATATCCTCAAAATCCTATCTATCAGACTTCCCATAACTTTTATAAGATCTTTCATTTTCCTATCTCGCTTTTCTTTTCTTAAAATAATTTTGATTTTTCCCACACGCAGGACCATTTCAAATTAATTTATATTCATCAAAATAACATCCCCAGTAATTAATAATCAACTTGTCATTAATCTTTATTGAACGTATTTTACTTTTATCAATCTTCTTAAATCATCATTCCTACTCTTTAATTTCCCGCATTTCCTCTCCCATTTCTCAATATTTTTATATGCTTTTCTCTCTCACTCTTACTCAATTTCTGTATCTTTTTCATAAAAGTCAATTTCTTCTTCTTCCTGCCTCTCTCTATTTCGCTTTAATCTTTTTCACCCATGACTACAACTGGATCTTCAAGAATTTACGATATCACTTTACGAGGCTTATCATTGTTTTTCTTTATATATTCCAAATGTCCTAGTACTCCTTCCGCTACGCACAATGCTTGCTGTATTTTCAAACTGATTCCCCACCTGTTAATTTCACGATAAACCATATTCTTATCAAGCCTCTAATAGAAGTAAACCACGCAACAAATGTTCCTGTTCCGTGTTTGACATCTCCGAACTCTTTTTAACTTTCTTCCCATTTCAAAGAGCCTTTTTGCCGTAAACTTTCCAATTTGCCTTATATCCTCTTAGTCTGAGTCACTTCGTATAACCCTCTCATCAGTCTTTCTAGTTTTATCCAAAATCAAAATCGCTATGATAACTTTCAACTTCCATTTTCAGATTTTATTAATATCCAGTCAGTTCCTGTCATCCCAGCACTCCCTATCAAAAATTATAGACAATCCAAATAACTGTGATTCAATTTTTACACAGTTATTAAATTGTCATTGTCCTATTGATTTTTCACACGTGAGAAAAATCCTTTCTCTATTCTTTATTTTTATAAACTCCCATTATACAAAACTCCCATTCGCTAAATTTTTCATAATCTATTATGCATTACTGCTCTTCTTAAAACTAAATATATCCTTGTGGCACTTTCCTACGATTTAGTATATTTGAATCTTCTCTCATAAACGATCTGGGATAACAAAATATTCTTCATTTACTATGTGCTTTTAAAACTTTTTGTATTTTCCTTTTACTTTGTACAAAAATATTTTATAAAGTTTAATTTTCGGATTAATGCTCTACGATTTCCATCATTTCAAGCAAATCCTAAGTCCATTAGTGTCTATAAATGAAACTTTTGAAGGTGCAGACATAGTCCGTCCATTTCGAATTCCTCTGACTAGTATTGTTTACAGTGCCTTCCAGTATCAATGACTACAGAGTCATATTCACTAAAGTCTTTCAAAAATCCTTAAATATTTTCAGTTGCTCCCGTCTGCTTTCATCTCCTTCCTTTTTGAAAAATTCCATCAATCTGATTGAAAATAAATCATTACCTGTTTGTTAGTATCCCACTCCATCTATTTATATATACTTTTTCCTTATCAACCATTTCCCAAACTATCATAGCATCCTTTAATGCTACAAAAATTGTATTATCATGTATTAAGATACGAGCTATCAGCTCCTCTTGAGATCTATCTAATTCAACGTAAAACTTTTTCTCTTTTGTTTTTAGAGCATAAGCAGATTAACTGCTATAATAGTTTTTCCTGCTCCACCTTTTGGATTAATCCACTAATTATTTTCATATTACTTTTCCTCCTGATTATTTAAATTTATCGTTCAATTTAACTTATTGTTATCCTTTTCAAGTTTCGTATTTTATTCTATAATATTTGCTTTGTATTCTTGTAAATTTGATATTATTTCAAGATTCTTTTTTACTTGGACTCTTTTATTTTATAACCTCAAATAAAAGCTTATAACTCTTTTTATTAATTTATAAACTATATTAGCGTGTACATCTACCATATTCAAGAACTCTTTTACTGTATAAATCTAGTTCTAAGACATATTATTTACCTCCATTCCAAAAATTCTTCAAATAATCTATTTTTCCTTCTTCTACTTTCCATACAAATTCTAATGTATCGTCAATCTCACTGAAATCTATCTACTAAAACATCATTTTCACTTGGTATCCATAAATCAGCAATTTCTTCTTTTCTAGGGTTTGTTGATATAATAATACATTTTTCCTTTTCATAGAAAAATTAAATATCGTATATAACTTTTTGACTTTCCCCAAGTTTTCAGATATATTTTCTTTTCCCAAAGTCATCCAATATTATCAATCCAGCTTCAAGCAAGTCCTTAAAAACCTTTTCCTCAGTTCAGTTATTAAAGACTACTAAAGTTGACTGGATTCTCTGAGTGAAATTCCATTTCAAAAGTAGTTCTATAGACTTTATAATCATTTTTTAACAACTCATTGAAAATAGCAAATTTCATACTTTTCCAGTTCCTATTCTCACATACAAATACAAACCTAGTCCCTTATCCTATGCGACTGCTAAAGTCTGGCACAATAATACTCAAGTTTCTGTTTGATTATATTTTTCTTCTTTCGATGATATTTCAGAATTTTCTCAAAACATATTCTTTCCATCGAACTGGCAAACTTGAAATATTAAGAAAATATTCAATCTGCAATTCCTGTTTCTAAGTTGTCTACTTGCTTGTATCGTTTCTTTTAACTTATCATCAGAATCCATACTCTGCTCTGCAATTTTTAGTTTTGAAATATCCTTGTTTCTGCTAGTTGGCAATTTCATCATAATAAGCTCCTTCCAGTATCTTTACTATTTTCCTCATTCAAAAAGTTGTCGATAGATATTTTCAGTTTGATTTATCAGTTCTTCAGCATAAAAGTTTATATTCTTATCTTTAAACATTGTTTTCCAAAATTTCTCCTCCTGAGTATATTTCTCAAAGTAGTTCAGATAATCTTTTCCTATTCTCTATAAAGATTTTTATTAAACTTAATTCCATTCTTTTTGCTAATTCCATTCCATTTTCCCTATAAAAGATAAGTATTTAGCATAGTATTTAATTCTTTGGTATTTAATGTATTAGTCTTTAATTGTCCTTCATTTTGTACGACTTCACTTTGTACTTTTACATTTTGTAGACCTACATCTTTGTATTTCTACATGATTGGCGTTTCTTTCTTTTAAAGGTTTTACAAATATTATAAATATACTCAAATGAGTTTTTCCCTTTTTCGAGGGGTAATCTATTCTTAAATATCAAATTCTTTTAATTCATTTGAAAATTACTATTTGTAGCTCGCTCTCCTTCAACACAAATAAATTAAACCTTCAATTGAATAATCCAATCAGGAGGTAACAACATTAATGTCTAATCAAAATCATCCAGCGCAACGATCATTTTCTTTTCTTTCAGTAGAGTATTTGAATTACCGTATGATTATTATTTTATTTCACCTTTAAATCCAATCTATCCACCTTCTTCCTAGATTCCCCCTAATTTTTAAATAATTTTCAACTTTATTTCTCAAGGAAATTGAAACATATCAAATTATTATACTCTTCTTTCAGTTACTCTGTGTATTCATTGAATCTGCTGTTTTCTAATGGATCAAAATAATATTTTAAATACCATTGATTTTTCCTGCTTCACTCAAAATCTAAATCATCTCTTCTTTTCGTACACAAATTTCTGTAACTTAAATTTGTTGTTTAGAAACCCTGTTACAGTATATAAGATTTCCTTTCACTTTTTATCACCCTTTCTTGATTAACTTTTAAATTTATTAAGTTGTTTTACTTAATTCAATTATATCACATTTTGTAAGTTTTCAACACATATTTATTTTGTAAAATAAGTTATAAATTTATTTTTGAAATAAAATACTATTTCTTTTTGTGTACTGATAAATATGTTATAATTTATTTCGTATTTACTGAGACTACTATAAAAATATACTAATCTAATATAATAGTTGGGAGAACAAAATGAAACTAAAATGAAAAATTAAAATTTGAAGAGAAACAGGGATATACCTTGGAATGAACTATCTGAATTAACTGGTTTACATAGAATTACTTTACGACTGACTATGAAACAGGAAAAGATAAAGAATATTCCTTCAGACAAAAACTACTATTATCTAAAATTTTATAAGAAAAGATCCCAATTATTTTTCTTTTTGAGATAATGATAGAAAATATCAAAATCTCATAATGATATACATAACATTGAAGATATTAATGCAATGGTACGCTAAATAAAACAATTATTAGAATCTCTATCAATAGATAACGAGGAAATAAAAATTTTTATACTATAAATTTATCATAAAATATTAAATAATTTTAAGAAATCCTACTCCCGTATAAATATATTTTATACTGGAGGAATTCTATGAAAAGAAATTTTGAAAAAGTAACTGAAAACACTGGCAGAAAGAGGGTGTTTAAAAGTTATGCTATGATAAAAGTTGAAATTTATAAATGATTTCAATACAAATGAAAAGAAGCTCAAATTATACAATCAAAAGACTGCGTTATTCTGTATCAGTTTAGATTTTGAAAGAACTGAAATGGTTTTAATTTTATATTCTAATTTGACAATCAAAATTATGGACTACTCTTTTGAATTTAAATTAAAGCAAAAATAATTTAATTGTCATTCTCAAGTATGGGCATCATTGGAAATAAAAGTTTAAATCTGAAAGTATTTCTTTATTAATAAAAGCACTTTCAATCAAGGCAGGTGTTTAATAATGGAAATCTAACGGAACAGGAATATTTTTAAGAAAGAAATCAAAGCCATATATTGTGCAGCGGTTTGCTTATTTGTAACGAAGAGATATAAAAGATCTATTATAGGAAGTGCTGAAACTCAAGAGCTAAAAACAAATGCTGAATTTAATTCCCAAAGAAATTTAAATATTGATTATGCCGACTTCAAAAATTAATTGATTTATTTAATCCTGACTAGATCAAATCACGTTAAAAATATAAAACAGAGAAACATTTTACAGATATTCTACTGATTTCAAGTATATTTGAAGAGCTATATTGGAATGTAAATTTATATTTCTTGATTATAAAGATTATCAGACAAGACTTGATAAGTATACTAAAATAAAGGAAAGCGCCTCTACAGTTTTGAAAATCAATATATGAGATGCAATAAAAATAAAATTGTGTCAGAAAAGTGTCCCACTATTTAGAATCTTCATCACTAAAAATTACCAAACTGTTGAAAGAGTAGTGTTTGAAGATAATCTAAGACTTTTATGGAAAAGATACTGAAAATACTAAAGATGAGTATAGTGCTGTAATTTTGATAGTTATTCTATTCTGGAATGAGAGTGCAGATTTGATGAGAATAGAAAATAAAATATTAACTTAAAGAGCGATACTTTGTATAGGATCAAAAACTAGAGCTTGAATGAATAGACAATTCCTATTCATCATTTAATTTTTCCTATTATAAAAGATTTATAAATGACGACAAGTATTTATTTAAAGAACAATATGATTCTTTAAAATATCAATTTATAAAATTCTTTTCAGAATATAATACTTCGGGTAATTTTACATTCAAGTTAGGCACACATTTATAACAAAATGCGACGTTTAAATGAATCCAGCCTGCAAAAATATTATTTGGACATAGGGAAAAGAGCATACAGACATGCATATATCTCATTGGACTATTAAAGGAATTAAGGGTGTTATGATAAATTAGTCTATTAGAATAGTTGCCAATAAGTTGCTGAGTAAGTTGCTAATAAATTTTTAATGTATTGAAATAAATAGAAACAATTAAGACAGGGTGAGCAGTACCATTAAGATCAGAGATAAAAC
>BNJU01001846.1_pt1 | contig 69675 bp, 92 predicted proteins | sample 8539281 | NCBI WGS metagenome assembly BNJU01 (sample SAMD00202456, study PRJDB9452) | human saliva metagenome | isolation source: human saliva | place: Japan | reverse complement strand
GGGTAGAGTAACGTGTCGAATGAATATAATGAAGCATTACTAGAACCACTAAAGTATTACAGAGAAAGTCTTAAGGATACATTCCAAGGTATTACAGAAGATTATTTTCAAGATTTGGTAAATCAATCACAGGTTGATATTAATAAAAATAAAGACTTAATCGATAAGTATACGAATGTTTCGGAGAATCGAAATCAGTCTAACAGTACATATAAACGGTTTGGTATTGTACGAATTATCGATTTCATTGTGGGCATAGGCGCACTTATTTATGGTGTGTATCAGTTTTCACAACCGCAAATGGATATTCTATCCATCGTTATATGTATCGCTATTATAGCCTTATGCATAGGGCTGTATGTATATTGGATTCGACCTAATCGTAAGAGCCTCGAAGAGAAACTGAATGATTTAGATGCAACGCTAAGTCAAATACGTGACGAAGGGTACGAAATGATGCAACCGTTGAATGAGTTGTTTCATAGTGAGATGACCGCAGAACTCATCAAAAAGGCGATTCCCTTTATTCATTTAGATTCCAATTTTAATATGGAACGCTATGAACAGCTCGTTAAAGATTATGGCTTTTTAGAAAAAGATGATGTAAATCGCTCTACATTGGATATTACTTCCGGAGATATTTTAGGAAATCCTTTTGTGTTTATTAAGCGTATTATCCATTGGATTGATGATTATACATATGAAGGTACTCGCGAGGTTGTCTATACAGAGGAATATATCGATTCTGATGGCAATACAAAAACTAGAGATGTAAGTGAAACACTTCGCGCTACTCTAAAACGACCGGGGCCATATTATGCGAATAGAATATCCTTGGTATATGGTAATCATGCAGCACCGAATTTAATATTCCATAGAAGACCACCAGAAAAAGGTTTATTTAATTTTGGAGGTGCGAAGATTCAACTGGCAAAACGCATTGCAGGGCTTAGAAAGAAAAGTGAAGATGCCTTAGAAGCTGGTGGAAACTTTCAGGCGTTGGCAAATGAAGAGTTCGATGCACAATTTAATGCATTAGACCGAAATAATGAGGTCGAGTTCCGCGTGTTATTCACCCCGTTAGCACAAAGTAATTACAAAGATATTTTTGAGAATTCTCCCTATGGTGATGACTTTGTTTTCAATAAACAATGTAAAATCAATGAAATTTTAACTGATAACTCTATGGATTGGAATTTCGATACCGTCCCATCACAATACTATGATTTCTCCTTTGAAAAGATTAAAGAGAAATTCATTAATTTTAACTGTAGCTATTTTGAGCATATGTATTTTTTTCATTTTTTTGCCAGTCTTAGCAATTCCTGTATATCAACAAATGGCTTCTACTGATTATATTTATAAGAAATCTACGATTTTAAATATAATGATTACATTACAGAAATGCTCGCGAATAAGATGAACCTTGGGTTATTTATCCTCCTGATGCAACGCAGAGAAGTAATGTAAAAAAACATTGCTAAAAAAACGAGTCACTATAAAAAAAGAGGCAGATTCGGAAATTATTAAGGTAGATGCTTATTCGTATAGGACTATTGAGCATGTGGATGAGGTTCCTGTTACAGCAGGTAATGGTAGAACCTATTATGTACCAGTTAAGTGGAATGAGTATGTGCCGGTTACAAAGCATGAACTTATTGAAGTAGCAGAAGTAGATACAGTTGACGATGACTTCAAGCGTGTTAAAGAATTGAATCATTACCAACGATCCGAAAATAACAAAAATGGTTCCTTTGCCTATGGACATTTTATGGTAGGGAAACTCTATAAAGATAATCAGTCTCTAGTAGACTTATTAAATACGATTTTTGAACAAAATGGAGGTAAGTAAAATGGCTAATCAACTTGATGAAATGAACCCAGAGATTATGGCAGAAGGCAGAGATGTACATGTTATTGCTAAGGTGATTCCCGTAGAAACCAGTGGCTTTGAAAAATTGATACCTACGATTCTAATGGCTATCGGTGTAATTGCTATCGTTTTAGGGATAGTGATTGACAAGTACCTCATATCTGCTATAGGTGTGGTTGTACTTGTTTATCCTTGGTGGCGATTAAAACAAATTAGTTCCGAATTTAATATGATGGAACAACGAATTCAAAATGCAGCATCCGAAATTGATAACTATATGGAACAACGGGTTGTCATTCTTTCTAATGCGGCTAAACTCGTAGAAAAATCTATTGAAGTAGATAAAGATATTCTTGTGGATATTGCAAAGTATAGAAGTGGTAATTTTAGTGAAGAATCTAGAAGCGATGTAAATGCTCAGCTTAATAAAGCGACGAGAGCATTAAATGTAGCTATAGAAAATTATCCAGAATTGCAAAGCCAAGATACACTGCGATGCGATGCAACAAAAATTCATATTTGCAAAAAGAAATTACAGCTGCTAGAACGTTATATAATGATGCGGTAAATACGTGGAATCGAGAAATATTCGATTTCATTCAAAAAAATTGTAGCTGCTAAAGAAGGTAGAACCACAAGAATTCCATTCATAGCAGATCAAGAGACTAAAGAAAAAGCAAAAGGTGTTTTCTTTTAGTTGATAAAGTTTGATGCGTAATATAAAGGGGATACTATGAAAACATATGAAAAAGGCATTAGTTTATCCATTTGGACCTTAAGCTGGCCTATATTTATCGAAGTATTCCTGCAAATGCTCGTCGGCAATATCGACCAACTGATGATGAGTCATTACTCGCCACAGGCGGTAGCCGCTGTAGCTAATGCGAATCAAATTTTAAATATTTTTATCATGCTCATCGTTGTTATGAGCACTGCCACGACGATTTTGATTGCCCAATATTTGGGTGCTCGAAATCAGTCAAAGTTATCAGAGGTTTGTACCGTTAGTTTAGTGCTAAACTTTGTATTCTCCTCTGTGGCATGGTGTTTTTCATCACTTGCCATGAAATGGATTTTTACATGGCTTGGGATACCACCAGAAACGATGGGGGATACATCGTTATATACGACTATTGTAGCGGCAGGATTACCAATACAGGCCATGTACTATGCATTGGTTGCCGTATTTAGAGGCCATTCGTTGACGCGTATTACCATGTATGTGGCACTCGTTATGAATATTATCCATGTAGGAACGAATTATATTCTAATTTTCGGTCATGGCCCGATACCGAGTCTTGGTGTACTCGGTGTATCTATTTCTACGTGGCTTTCAAAGGTCATTGGCCTTCTTATCATCGTATATCTGTTCAAGACACTGTTGCAGTTGAAGGTTAGCACGTCTTATTTAAGACCCTTTCCTTGGCATACGGTTAAACCTTGCTCCATATTAGTGTGCCATCTGGCGGTGAAACATTGAGCTATCAATTATCGCAAACGACGATTATGAAGATGGTCAATATTCTAGGGTTAACTGTGATTAATACGAAGGTTTATGTATATGTCATCGCCATGTTGTGTTATGTGTATACCATAGCCTTATCGAATGCATCGCAAGTCATCGTAGGATTCTTGATGGGCGCTAAACGGCAAGATGAAGTAACGAATCGCGTGTGGCATTCTATGTTTTTTTAGCCATCGCTATCAATGTAGGGATTGGCAACGTTCTTTTTATATAACGAGTGATACGGTTCTATCTGTATTTACAACGGATCCTGAGATTTTTATCCTCAGCCCATAATGTGCTCTTTGGTTGAGATTTTCCTTGAACTAGGGCGGGCGGTAAATATCGTTATGGTCGGTTGTTTACAGGCCGCAGGTGATATTCGTACCCCAATGCTAGTTGGTATCTTTGGCATGTGGTTATGTGCTGTGCCATTATCGTACCTATTTGGTATTTATTGGGGCTGAGGGCCTTGTAGGCATATGGATTGCTATGGTCGCTGATGAGATTTTTACGAGGTGTATTGTTTATCTATCGCTGGTATAGCGGAAAATGGAAAGAAAAAAACGCCTTATTGAGGTGTAGTGATATAGTTTGTTTGCGTTTCTATATTGGAGATATAGGGACGCTTGTGAAAGTAGGTTTATATGAGTAAAACCGTAGGTATCATTGGGTTAGGTTTGTTGGGTGGTTCGTTGGCAAAGGCTTTGAAAGCCTATACAGATTATGATGTAGTAGGGTATGCACGCCGACAAGAGGTATGTGATGCAGCATTACAAGATGGGGTAGTATCCCAAGCTTGGACCGAGGTAGAGCCACTCATTGAGCATTCGGATATCGTAGTGTTTTCCTTGCCGCCAGATACTAATGCTCGACTTTTTACAGAGGTGGCTCATCTGTTTAAACCAGGTCAGGTGGTAACAGATGTATCCAGTGCAAAGGAAAATTTTGTACGCGCCGTGTATGAATCTATTCCAAAGGGAACCTTTTTCGTATCTGTTCATCCTATGGCCGGATCTGAAAAGGGCGGCTATGAAGTATCTCATAAAAACCTATTTAAAGGCATGGGGTGGATTGTATTAGAGGATAAGGCGTCTGATGTGTATAATGAAGAGGTGGCTAAAGAATTGGCTGATATGGGGCGTGCCGTTGGTTCCCGTATCGAATTTGTCGATGTATATGCTCATGATGCGTATTTAGCGATGATTAGCCATATGCCGCATCTGATAGCCGCCATTTTAACACAAGTATCTGGTGGCGATGAGCTCGGCGAATTACGTATGCGCTTATCCGCAGGTGGATTCCGTGACTGTACGCGTGTAGCCGGCGGTTTGCCATCCATGTGGCGTGAAATCATTTATGGGAATCGTCATAATGTATTAGAAGGCTTGTCTAAAATGGAAGACGAAATTCGTCGGGTAAAAGAAATACTTTCACAAGAAGACGAAGGCCAAGCCTTAGAAGACTATTTACATAGAAGCCGAGATGTTAGAAATAAATTACCGTACTTGACGGGACAAATTAAGAATAATTAAGAGGAGTTGTTATGGGGTTACTACAAGAAACCTGCGACGCGATTCACAGTCGTAGTAAAGAGATTGAACAACATATTATTAAGAATTGGAATGATGCGTCAGATAGTAAGCAATATGGACGTCTCGTCAATATGGTGGCTCAATATGGGGCAGCTACAAATCAAAAAGAATGTAACAATTCCAAAAACCTTGTATGATTATTGCCTCTGCCGATCATGGCGTTGCCGATATGGGGGTTAGTGCCTCATCCAAAGGAAACCACTGTTGGTATGACGCAAAATTACTTTAATTCCCAAAAGGGGCTGGCGCCAATTCCTTAGCCAATTATTGTGGTGCGCATATGGAAGTTATCGACATGGGCATTGATGCGGATATGAGCTGGGTACCTGGACTGCGTTCTCATAAGTTGGGGATGGGGCACAAAAGAATTTTTGTAGAAGAACCGGCCATGACGCGGGAACAAGCAATCGAAGGTATTGAAACGGGCATCAAATTGGTTCAAGAAAAAGATGGCTGACGGGTACAATGTGTTTCTTGTAGGGGAAATGGGGATTTCCAACACGACAGCTAGTGCACTTATGACGGCTAAGTTTGCCGGTCTTACTGCAGAAGAGGCCACTGGGCGAGGCACGAATATTTCCGATGAGCGTCTTAAATTAAAACAACGCATCGTTCATGATGTATTAGTTAAATACAAGGATATCCCAAAGGACGACGCCATTGGTATTTTGGCTGCCGTAGGAGGATTTGAATTTACATGTATTGTAGGTGTCATTTTGGGGGCAGCTGCTCATCATGGTATGGTCATCATCGATGGCTTTAATACATCTGCTTGTGCACTGGTGGCTAAAACATTGGTTCCAGCCTCCATGGACTACGTTATGGCCTCTCATTTATCTGCAGAAAAAGCAGCTAAATCTTCATTGCAAAATCTTGGATTAGAAGCCTATGTGGACTTAGGTCTTTGCTTAGGAGAAGCCTCTGGTGGTTCCGTTCAAATGGGGATGCTTGACCTTGCAGTGCATATGTATAAGTCTGTTACAGGAGGTAAGGCATGAGAGCTTTTAATATTCAACCATTAGATACGAAAGCGATGGAAACATGCCGGTATCGCATTGATAATTTAACCAAACCTATTTATAGCCTGGCTATGCTCGAAACGATAGCTGAACGATTTGCAGGCGTATTGGCGAATCCCTAAACCAAATCATTTAAAATATGGTGTTCTTATTGTAGGCGCAGACCATCTTGTAGACGGTCCTCAAAATGTTGAACATGGACATACTAGTTTAAATGCAATAAAACGATTTAATGAAGGCATGAGTGCTACGCAAGGGGCGGCATTTAAATTACAAGCACCGGTTTACGTTGTTAATATTGGCTTAGAACAAGATACAAATCATTTGGCGAATATTGATTCTCGAGTTATTCGTAATGGGTCCCACTTCTTTGGCGTAGAACCTTCTATTAGTCATGATGAATTGGAACAGGCGCTTGAAATGGGCTTTGGTTATGCGGATACATTGCATGAAGCAAGCCTACAAGTGGTGGCCTTAGGTAATATAGGTGAACGCACATTTCTTGATGCGTTGGTTACGACCGCTACCATTACAGGCGCATCGTACGAGACTTTATTGACAGAATCTGATAATGGACCTACCATTACACAGCGTGCTGCACACATCCATTCGTTTGTAGATCCATTTGATATTACTGTAGATGATTGGTCTGTTTTATCTGAAAGCGACCGCCGCACTGCTGTATTGCGTTTGCTTCATGTAGCAGGTGGCCTCGATATTGCTTTCTTAACAGGCTTTATCTTAGGTGCTGCTAGCCATCGTATGGCTGTGGTATACGATAATGCACTAACTGGTGCTGCTGTACTCGCAGCAGTGACGATGGAACCATTGGTGAAAGACTATGTTTTCTCATCCGCTGTTTACGATGATCCTATTCATAAGGAACAATGTCGTTTTTTTAGATGTAAAACCTCCATTACATTATGATTTACAAATCGATGAAGGCTTAGGCTCTACAATGGGGCTATCTATCGTAGATGCATCTATGCATATGTTAAATGACATGAAAACATTCGTAGAAGCAGAGGTTCGTGCCGCTGAGGATGGTGCCGGTAAAGGTAGACAAGAAGATATTAAATATCGATAGAGAGGACTTTGATGATATAGTTCCTTTACTTAAGAAATAGTAAAGGAACCATATATTTGAAAGTCCTCTTTAATATGTTTGTTATAAAGTTACGTAGCTTTGTATCATATAGATTTCGTATTATTTTTTTATAGGGAATTCATTGAAAAACCATTGACACTATATGTGTAAATTGATATTATTATAAGGCAGTCAGAACTGACCTGGTTTAGTTCTTGACTAACAGAAGGTAATTATGATATAGTAATTATCGGTTCTGTATGCGGGAATAGCTCAGCGGTAGAGCACCGCCTTGCCAAGGCGGGGGTCGCGAGTTCGAATCTCGTTTCCCGCTCCATACATTCCTCGATAGCTCAGTTGGTAGAGCAATCGGCTGTTAACCGATCGGTCGTAGGTTCGAGTCCTACTCGGGGAGCCATTCATGACTCACTAGCTCAGTTGGCAGAGCACCTGACTTTTAATCAGGGTGTCCCGCGTTCGAGTCGCGGGTGAGTCACCAACTTTGGCCCGTTGGTCAAGCGGTTAAGACACCGCCCTTTCACGGCGGTATCCCGGGTTCGATTCCCGGACGGGTCACCAATATGGACGATTAGCTCAGCTGGGAGAGCGCCTGCCTTACAAGCAGGATGTCGGCAGTTCGATCCTGTCATCGTCCACCATATGCGGGAATAGCTCAGCGGTAGAGCACCGCCTTGCCAAGGCGGGGGTCGCGAGTTCGAATCTCGTTTCCCGCTCCACTAATGTTCCTCGATAGCTCAGTCGGTAGAGCAATCGGCTGTTAACCGATCGGTCGTAGGTTCGAGTCCTACTCGGGGAGCCAATTTCATATCATGGCCCGTTGGTCAAGCGGTTAAGACACCGCCCTTTCACGGCGGTATCCCGGGTTCGATTCCCGGACGGGTCACCACATGGACGATTAGCTCAGCTGGGAGAGCGCCTGCCTTACAAGCAGGATGTCGGCAGTTCGATCCTGTCATCGTCCACTAGCTAAAAGCAGTTATCTTCGGATAACTGCTTTTTTGTGTTATAAATTCAGATGTGTGCAGTACAAATACAAAAAGCGACACTATGTGTCGCTTTCAGTATAGTTGTTATAAATCTTGTATATTGATTTATCTCGGTGCATACATGATGATATATACACCTACAAGGCAAACTAGACCGCCGATAATATCATACATGTCGGGGACGCAATCCATCGACGAGCCAGCCCCATAGAATGGAGAGTGCACAAATACACCGCCGTATGCAGATAGACCTTGCCGAAGCTGGACTCTGGTTGAAATGTAGGAATTATACCGTACAAGATTAAGATAATGGCGCCTGCTAGTAGATATAGAGGACTTTTATCATCGCGCATGTAGAGCCAGACGAGATATCCACCGCCAATTTCAGCGATACCGGCTAATAAAAAATAGAATATAGATAATAACATATATACCTCACAATGATTATAAATCTCATATTAGTGTATCATGGTTATTGTACCCTGTCAGTAGTAGATTATTGAGTTTGAAAACAATAAAAATCCCTCGCTATTAAAACGAGGGATTGAGTATTATAATCTCGCAGGGAGATTCCTGATGGACATAGTCCATAAATGTATGCATCGTTTCAGTTTTAGAATTATTTTTCTTGTATGCGAAACATACTTGTAACTTAAATGGTTTTTTTCTAATGGTAACAGCCAGTAGTGATGTTGAGGGCGTCGAGAATTTGACGCGCTATGATGCAACCAGATTCATTCTTGCCACAATAATCGATCATTGTGTACGGATTAGATAAGCGACTACCACGGATGTGTAGATTTTGTTGACCATTACCTACATATGCTTTTAATGTACGGTACATAAAATATTTAGGTGGATACATTAAAAGTGGGAATTGTTGAATTGATTTTAACGTAGCTTCTTTAACTTGATCAATCAATTTTGGCGCATAATATACAAATTCATCTTCCCGTAGCGCTTTTGATTCATATAAGGACATGTCCTTATTATTTGGTAAATAGAGAAGGGCAATGTCGATACGATTTTCTCGTAAATCGAGCAATAGCTCTTCTTCTTCCATATCGTAAATAGATACAGAGAATTCAGGATGGTTTTCAAAGAAATGCGATACATATCCGTTGAGGCGAATGTCGCCGAGGCTACGAAGAACGCCGATGTTTAGGATAGGGCGTTCAACCTTTGCTAGCTAAACGGATGGATTGTATGGCTCTTCCAATGTGTCCAATACGAGTTCTGCTTCAGGCAGGAATAGTTCACCTTCTGGCGTCAAACGACTACCGCGGGTGGAGCGAGAAATTAATTTAACGCCTACAAGTCGTTCTAATTTTTTCATTTGCGCACTGAAAGCAGATTGGGTGATATTCATCGTTTGTGTCGCTAGTGTAAAAGCTACCTGTTTTATTATATGTAATAAAACTTTGTAGCTCTTGCATGGTTGGTAATTCTTTCATTTCGGTACTCTGATTATAATAAAAAAACCCTCACATTACTACTTATTACCTATATTAATTGTATTGTAGCATACTATAAGTATTTTTTTCATCTAAATCTATAAAAAGGCGATGAACTAAATTAGAATAGATATAGAGCGGTTCTTTTATAAGAAATTTCGTTTCTAATGCTAATGATAGGTGAGTAAAAATTAATGATAAATAGTATGGTGAAAAGAATCAGCTTTTGGTACATGCTATTTATAGGTAGAACTAATTGACATAGGGGCATAAGAAGTGATATTATTACTAAGTACCTTTATGTCGTGGTACAAGTATATATTAATTTATGAGGTGATAATCACATGGCAACGAGAAGAGAGGCTCGATTCAAACTTTGTCGTCGCTTTGGTGTGAACGTATTCGGTCACGCAAAAGCCTTGAATCGCGTCAAAAAAGACCAACGTCAGAAAAAAATGTCTGAGTATGGCACACAATTATTAGAAAAACAAAAAGTTAAAGCTTACTACAACTTGCTAGAACGCCAGTTCGTACGCTATTATGATAAAGCGAAAAAAATGCAAGGTGTTACAGGTCAAAACATGTTAATCCTTTTGGAACAACGTCTTGATAACCTTGTATATCGCATCGGCTTCGGTAACTCCATTCGTCAAGCTCGTCAAATGGTAAACCATGGCCACATTTTGGTAAATGGTCGTCGTGTAGACATTCCATCCTACTCCTGTAAACCAGGTGACGTTATTGAACTTCGTGAAGCTTCCCGCGACAACGAAATGTTCAAAACTAATTTCCAAGAACTTCGTTCTTTCGAACTTCCTTACATTGAAAAAGACTTGGAAGGCTTCAAAGCTACTTTTCACTCGTCTTCCTCAACGTGAAGAACTTCCTATCGAAGTTAACGAAACACTTATCGTCGAATTGTACTCTAAATAAGACATACAGTTTCACAAATACAGAAAGCACAGTACTTATGCACATAGGTACTGTGCTTTTTTTGTTAATTAGCTAAAATAAAGGAAATAATTAAATATTAAAATAAAACAAAACTATTTACAAAAAAAACTTTATCTATGTTATTCTGTTGATAGAAAAATTATGATTTAATCATAATTGGTGTTGTTAGAGTATGTATTTAGGAGAGTTTTGTGAAGATAAAACGCTTAGTTCTTCTTAGCTTAGGTGTATTGGGTACATCTATGCCTTTTGGGGCATATGCAGTGAATCCGATTATGCCTATGGCACAGCAAGAACAATTACAACAAGACCGAGAAGTTCAACAGGAACGAAATCTTCGCTTAGATGCTGAGCGCGTAGAAACTGTTGTCAGTGAACCGGCACCTATAGACGTACCTTCAGATCAGAATGGTGCGTCTTTTTTTATTCATCATATTCAGTTAGATGGTGTACCTAAGGAATTTACGTTCTTACATAAGATTGCACGTAAAAATGAGCAAAGAACAGTAACAGTAGCAGATATTACTAATATACGTAATTCCCTTCAACGTAAGTTGCTAGATAGAGGTTTCGTTACCTCACAAGTATATATTCCTGAACAAAATGTAAATTCTGGCACGTTGCAGTTTATGGTTCTACCGGGACGAGTGGAAGATATTCGATATAGTGATTCTTCGGCTCATGGTCCTTGGCGAACGGCTTTCTCTGTGAGACCTGGAGATATCCTTAATATCAGGGATGTAGAACAAGGCCTGGAGCAGATGAAACGTGTATCATCTCAATCTGTAACAATGCAGCTACTTCCAGGTACATCTGTTGGTACTTCTATTATAGAGCTATCGATTAAACAAGAGAAACCAGTACACGGATCAATTAGTATCGATAATAGTGGTCTTGAATCAACAGGTGTATATCAAGGTAGCTTTACTGCATCGTTAGACCAAGCTTTTAGAGCTAATGATACGTTAACCATGTCATTGTCAGGTGATTTAAGCGGTGCAGGGAGTATAAAAGGAACTCGTGCAGCCAGTCTTAATTATGTGATACCTCATGGAAAAAATACGTTTAGTTTAAGCTTTTCTAAATCAAGATATCATCAAACCATTCAATCTAATCCTTATGATTTCACATACGGTGGTAAGTCCACTACTATGAAGGCGAAATGGAATCATGTTTGGTCGCGTACACAACGTGAAAGCGAGCATTTGATATTTCTATTAGCACACGGCATAATCATCGCTTTATCAATGATATGGAAATACCTGTGCAAGCATTACGTACCACTTCAATGGAGTTTGGTGTTTCTAACCGTAAATATATTGGGAATGCTACGCTGTATTCTCGTTTAGGGTTCCAATGGGGGATAGGTGCACTTGGTGCACAACCTGAACATAAGGCTTCTGTTGTCATGGGTGGGCCTACCTCAAGATATCATATGTGGCTTGTTGATGTAGATTATCGTAAACCATTTATTATGGGCCGTCGACCGGCATCCTTCACCTCTTCATTCCATGGACAGTGGGTGCAAGGGGGAAAAAGAGTATATAGTGTAGATACTATCAATATTGGTAATCGATATAGTATTTATGGCTTCGATGGTGAATATACACTTATGGGCGATAGTGGCTGGTATATACGTAATGAAGTATCCTCAGTTATTCCGCGGCTAAACACGGAACTATATCTTGGTCTTGATGTAGGGGCTGTATATGGTAAAAGTACAGAATCGTTAGTGGGAAAAAGTATTGCTGGTACAGCATTAGGTATACGTGGTAACTATGCATCAGGGCTCATGGTCGATGCATTTGTAAGTACACCATTGTATAAACCTGCTGGATACCATACTAAGAAATTCTATGCAGGATTTACTGTAGGGTATCGTTTCTAGGTAGAGTGAAATGCGTCTTAAAAGCGAGCAGCTATCTAGTGATGACGTTTTAGAAAAGGGCTTATATGTGTTGATAAAGCCTCTAATATAAGAAAGTTTTTGTATATATAGTTGGAGAGTTGTATGTGTAAAACAAATCAAGAACGACGTACGCTGGGACGAAAGATATTGTCTTGGCTCACTTTTGGCGTAGTAGTAGCATCTCAATCGATGGTGTTGGCAGCTCCTATTATGCCTGATAATAATGCAGTGATTACGGAACGACCATTAGTTCAGGAAACAGCTAATCACATTCCATTGGTTAATATTACGGCACCTACTAATGGTGGCATCTCTATGAATAAGTATGACCAATTTAATGTTGAGAAACAGGGTGCTGTTCTAAATAACTCATATGTAACGAGTAAAACAGAACTTGCTGGTTATGTGCAAGGCAATAGTAACCTGGTGAGTGGTACTGCAAAGGTTATCGTAACCAAGTTACATCAGATGCACCAACATCTATGAATGGTTATTTAGAAGTGGCGGGACAAAAAGCCTCCGTTGTGGTGGCTAACCCTAATGGCATTACCGTTAATGGAGGGGGTTTCCTTAATACAGATCATGCTGTGTTAACTACAGGTAAACCAGAATTAGATGATGCTGGAAATTTACAACATTACCGTGTAGAACAAGGAAATGTTTCTATTGAAGGTAAAGGCCTTGATGGGAAACGTGCAGATTCTGTGTCTATCTTGGCACGAACTATTGATGTAAATGCAGGTGTTTGGGCAAACAAACTTAATACTCGTACAGGACAAAATCACATTGATGCTAACAACTTAAAGGCTACAGCGTTAGAGGCTTCAACTGTGGAAACAAAACCAACGATTGGTTTGGATGTGGCGGCAGTAGGTGGGATGTACGCGAATCATATTACTATGGTTGGCACTGAAGCTGGTGTAGGTGTTAATCTTAATGGTGTAGTGGCAGGCACTCAGTCTGTTTCAGTAGATGCTAATGGTCATCTATCTGTTAATGGTACACTTCAATCTGATACAAGTCTCGTGGCTAAAGCAAACTCTATACAGAATACAAAAATAATTGCTTCTGGTGGAGAGTTAGCATTAGAAACAAAAGAACTAACAAATACAGGGCATATTACATCTGTTAATAATGGACATATTCAGGTAGAAGAATCCTTAACTAACAAAAATACAATTGTAGCTGGTGCTAACACGCAAGGCGCTGTTACAAGTAAGGGTTCCTTGTCTGTTGTGGCAGGTACCGTTCGTAATACTGATGCAGTGATTGTATCTGGTGGTACTACGACAATTAACAGTAAAGAGCTACATAATACAGAGAATGGTCGCATTTATGGTGGGAAGATAGCGATACAAACCAAGGTACTCGAAAACCGCAAGAATGTAGCGTTAGAATCTAAATTAGATGCCGCTATGGCAGATATGAAAGCAGCAGAAGATAAGCTTGAAGCAGCCTATGCTGTAGATACTACAGCTTTTACATCAAAAACTGAACAAGATAACTATTTGAACCGAATCAAAGAACTATCTAAAGTATATGATGAAAAACTAAAAGCTGTTAAGTTAGTACAAGAGGAATTATCTGCTCATAAAGGGAGTACTATTGCAGGTCGAGAAGATGTAACTATTGAAGCGGACTCTATTTTGAATAGAGAAAAATCTCTTATATATAGTGGTAGTACTATGACGCTAGATGGTCGTGATACATTACACAACATTGGTGGTACTATTGACGGAATGGGCAATGGTGTCATTCGAAGTAAAGACTACCAAAATAAGAACTCCGCCTTTACCGCAAAACGTGTTAGCCCTGAAATTGAAAAAGGCCTTTCTGGTGAAAGTAATGACGCTATGCTTACAGCACAAGAAGACCAAATCTTGATTACAGACAAAGATCATAGCGAGCGAGGTCAAACATTTAAAAAGTCTGAATTTAGCTCGTTAAACAGTGGCTATGGTGCCTATCATAGTCATAGTAGTAAGACACCAATGCCTATATACGAGGCTGCAGAATATGTTACTGTAAAACAAATTACACCTGAAGAACAAGCAGCTGGCGAAGAACCGATTCCGGCAGAATATATTGGTACAAAAGTACCATCATATGCCTATAATGACCCTATTTTTAATGAGTTTGGCATTACATCTATGACGACAGAGCGCCCTCAAACAGCAGGTCCTGAACAAGAGGCGTGGGATGCACAGTTTAAGCCTATTTTGGCATCATTAAATGATAAAATCAAAGCGCATAATGAAAAGGCTAAACTATATAACCAACAGATTTCTGGTGTGGCTAATGAAAAAATAGACGATTATACTATAATTCGAACTAAGACTATGACTTCTCATGAAGAAGTAAAAAGTAGTACACCAGGTGTTGTGCGCTTTGGTGGAGATATGTCATTCACCGGAACTGGTACTAATGAAAATAGTCAAATGGTTGCAGGTGGTACGTTAGCTACTACTGGAGCAATTAATCAAGTTGCAAAGGAAAATCAAGAAGTAACAAATACTTTTGGGACTACTGAAGTAACCTATAGATATAAGCGTAAATTTCCTCATAAATCTTGGCGTAGAGGTTATAAGGGTCAAGTGTTTATGACACCACAAGTGAATAAAGAAAACCCAATAGCACTTGGGGTTGCTAAGAAAGAAGATAAAAATGGTAAGGCTAAAGGTGATGTTGGTGCTAATCACCGTAAAGAGGTAGAAGACTTTTTAAATCCATTTGCCCAAGATAGCAGTAATGATGCCTCTAAACCAACAGCAGGAACTAATATTTTGGCATTGCCTACAGAATCTTTGTATAGAATACATCCTGAAAGCACTGCTAACTATGTAGTTGAAATAGATCCACAATTCACAAATAAAAAAGCTTTTTTATCATCCGATTATATGTATAAAGAGATGAAGACAAAGCCTGAGAATATTGAAAAACGACTAGGCGATGGCTTGTATGAGCAGACCTTAGTTAGAAATCAGATTGTCTCTGGTACAGGGTATAGATTCCTTGATGGGTATACAGATGATGAAAGTCAATTTAAAGCTTTAATGGATGCTGGTATTGTATACGCTAAACAACATGGTATTGCTCCAGGTGTAGCACTGACGGCAGAACAAGCAGCTAGTCTCACTAGTGATATGGTCTGGCTTGTAAAAGATGTTGTTATGGTAGAGGGTAAGCCTGTTGAGGTAATCTATCCTAAAGTATATCTTAAACAAAGCAATGGTTTGCAGTTACATACTGATGGAACCTTAATGAGTGCTAATACATTAGTTATGAATGCAAAGGATAGTATCCGTAATGAAGGTGTGATTCAAGGTAAAACAGTCATTCTTGCATCTAATCAAGATATTATTAATAGTGGTCATATTGATGCAGACAAAGTTGGTTTGCAATCGGATACAACTATTTACCAACAAGGTCAAATTGTCGTCCGTGATGCTGTAGAACTACAAGCTAAAGAGGATATTACCTTTAGCAATTCTATTGCGCATTTAACAAACCAAGATGTAATACATAAAACAGCAGGTATTGCTGTAACTGGTGATACAGGCGTTATGATTGTATCTGCTGGTAATGATGTAAACTTAGGTGGTGCGACTATCGAAGCATTGGGTAAAGAAGGCGCTATCACTATTACCGCTGGACATGATATTAATAGCACTACAGATACTCTTACTGCTAAAAAAGATATGACTCAAGATGGGGATAATTATTTACGAACTTATCGTCAAACTGAACTAGGTACGACAATAGAGGCTAGTGGACATGTATCTATTGGCGCCAAACATGATATCAAGGCTCGTAATCTGACTGTTAGTAGTGATTCCGGTGCTATAAAAGTGATCGGTGAACATGACGTATCCATTGAAAATGGATATAGTGAATCTAAGGATGCCTTTGCGTTAAGATATAAAGAAAGAGGATTCCTTAATAAGACAGAAACTAAAATTAAGACTCATGATGAATCTAAACATGCATTAATGAGTACACTTAGTGGTCATACTGTTGTGGTGGGTGCTAATAACGATGTGACGCTTACATCCTCTAATGTGGTGAGTACTGCTGGAACCTCTGTATTAGCAGGTCATGATGTAATAACTGATGCAGCAGCAGAGCATACGCTAAGTACCGCATCTAAAGATGTAAAAAAATCTGGTATCATGGGTGCTGGCATGGGTATCATGATTGGTAAAAAACAATCTAAAGATAACTATTATATCGATGAAACTACCCATAAAGCGACTACTTTAGGATCTACTGATGGTAAGGTTACTGTACAAGCTGGTGATACAGTTCACTTGACTACTACAAACGCGATAGGCAAAGATGGTGTTATCATTGTCGGACAAGATATACTATTAGATGGTAAAGATGACGTATATAAACAAGAGGAACGTCATGAACGAAAATTCTCTGGTTTAACGGTAAGTTTAGGTGGCAGTGTTGTTGAAAAATTAGATAGTGCTATCAAGAAACAACATAGTGCATCTAATAGAAAAAATAATCATTTTAAATCCTTAGAAGGCAAACAATCGAGAGATAGATTGCTTTCTGCTGTTGGTGAAGCGAAGCAAATTGTGGATAGAAGTTATAATGGCCAAATGAGAACTATTAATTCACAATTAGAACGTGTTAATACTGATATAGTCAATACGCCAGAAACAGATACAACTAAATTAGCTGAGCTTAAAGCTAAACAAGATGTTTTATTGAAAAAACGAAGCCTTTTAGAAGAGAATAAGGGGAATATAAATAAAGCTACTGATAAAGCCATTGATAGAGCTATTAATGTACAAATAGGTATTGGATCTAGTAAAAGTGTAGCTGAGTCGAAGTTAGAACGTCATACGTATTCTAGTGGGGCTATTGACTCTGATGGAACTGTTTTGATTCATGCTAATAGTGCAGATTCAATTAAAGGTAATATTACTGCAATTGGCGAGCAAATCAAAGGGAAGAATGTACAATTAGTCTGCTTCCAATACTATCAATCTAGAGGCCGGTTCAAATACGCAACGTGTTGAAACAAATAGTAAGTCTAGTGGCTGGAATGTTTCTGCTAATATTGGTATGAGAACTGGCGGGCTCGTAGGTTGGTCGGCATCCGCTTATAAAGGGTCAGAAAATGGCATAGAAGATACTACTACTCATACAGGGACACATGTTGTAGGTACTAATAACGTATCTATTGAAAGTGGCAGTAATACGAACCTTATTGGGTCTACTGTTTCTGGACAAGGTGTAACGGCGAAAGTAGGTAATAATCTGAATGTAGAAAGTTTACAAGACAGTCGAACCTATCATGAAACATCTAAGAACAAGGGAATTTCTATCTCTGGTGCAAACTTTATATCTCAACCTACGATTAATGGTGTTAATGTAAAAGGCAATATTGATAGTACTTATACAAGTGTTACAGATCAATCGGGTATACATGCAGGTAATGATGGTGTGAATATTACTGTTGGCAATACGACAACATTAAAAGGTGCTATTATAACTAGTAAAGCTACACCTGAAAAAAATAAGCTGTCTACCAAATCTCTAGTTATGGAAGACCTTCATAATGAAGCGTCTTATAAGGCTAAGAAATCTGGTATAGCTATGAATACATCTGGATTGACAGCAAAAGGTATTCTCGGTAAAATCAACCCATTGGGTCTATCTCCAGTAGTCTCTATTCCTGTATCAGATGAGGCACAATCTACCACGAAATCTGCTATTAGTGATACTATATTAGTAGAAGTAGATCGTAAAACACTTACTGATATTAACAGAGATACTGAACATGCACTTAATAGTATTAAACCTATATTTGATAAGGCTGATGTAAAAGAACGTATGGAATACGTTAATGCTGTATCTGATGAAGGCTTTAAACTTATTGGGGATATTGCTATGAACCAAGTTCAGAAATATGAAGAAAAAGTCGCTAATACTTCTGATGAAGCTCTAAAAAAACGATATCAAAAAGAAGCTGATAAATGGAAAGATGGTGGAATTTATAAAGTTGCCTTACATGGTGGTTTTGGTGCAGTAGTCTCTAATATGGCTGGAGGCTCCAGTTTAGACGGTTTTGCAACTGCTAGTGCTAATGAGATAATGGTGGGGGCTATTGCTAAGGAACTAGCTAAACATCCTAATAGTACAATAAATGCTGATGGTAAATATGTTGATAACTCTGATGTATATAAAATTGCTAGTGCGGTTTTAGGTAAAACAGTTTCACACTCTTCGTTAGGAACTGGTATTTCACTATCTGCTACAACAAGTAATTATTTAACTCATGAGCAAGGAAAACAGTATGAGTATGAGCTTTCTTTGGCTAAGAGTGAAAAGGAACGTAAACTAGTAATTCAAAAATGGAAAGCTATTGACGAAAAACAAGAAGCTGATTATATTAGTCAAGAGAAAAGTATATTTAAAAAATATTTTAATACAATATCGGACTTAATTGATTTTAATATCTATCTTCCGTATAAACGAGAGCGTAACAGATATAATATTAGTCTTGATCGTGCATTCTCTTTAGATTCTAATACTGGTAAGCTTGAGATGCCGATGATAAAAGTTAATGCGTTATTTTTGAAAAAGGAAAGTTCTTTTGCTGAGCAAATACAAAATGAGAGAAATATATTTGCTTTAAATCAGGCTAAAATTATTAGTAAAATACAGGGGTATAAAGATGGATCTGATGAATTTGATGAAAATACTTTATATCATTATAATCGGATACGAGTAGGAGAAGATAAATTCCTATCACATATTTTAAAAAGTACTGATATTACAAGAGGTGTTTTGGATAGCTTTACTGAAGATGGTTTTTCAGCACTTGAACGGTCTTTAGGAATTACTCCTGTTTATAACCGATATTATTATGGTGGTAAATTATTAGGAGATGGGATAGGTGTTGTTGGTGGTGGTATTACTGCTGGCACAGGTATTATAGAGACGGGGATGTTTACAGCTGGCGGAGTAACAGCTGTTGCTACGCCGGTATCTGTGACACAAATAATGGCAGGTAGTACACTAGCAGTTCATTCTGCTAATAATTTTGAAAAGAATCTTACGCTGTTTGCAAAGCATAATAGAGAGAAGCCAGAAATATCCACCAAATTTAACTTTGATGAAGAAGCCCCTTATATTAGGGAAAATCGTCTGCCTCAAGATTCTGAAACTATTTTATCAGATGGTACATTTGATAAAATAGGTAAAGTCGAACGTCATGGTGCTCAGGTTTATAAAAAAGATAAAAAATATTATTATAGAGATACACTTCACTTTGGAAAGGACGCACATTTAGAAGTATTTGATAGAAAAGGTAATCATTTAGGAGAAGCAGATCCTTTGACGGGGGAAATAAAGCCACATTCTGCTGATTCTAAAAAGAAACTTAGTAAGGAATATAGATGATAGAATTAGAACCTATTAAACAGATAAAAAAGTCCAAGTTCAGAAAATGTTATAATTTTTTTGCTTTTGCGATGTGCAAATTATATAATTATAAATGATAAACTTAATGGTCTAATTATTTTTGGACATGGATTGGAGCGAAGTTAATAGAATTTATATAGGCGAACAATTATTACTTATTGAAGCTATATATACAGATATGCTGAAAAACAGAATTGTATTTAAATTAGAGTCGTCTTTATGCTTTGTAGATATTGATACACATTTTGTTAAGTTAATACCTATTCCTAATAATATTAAGGAATTCTATTTTTTTATCAATTATACAAATTTAATGATGACATAATTTTAATGCGTACCAATAAAGGGGTAGTATCTTTGTCATTGGTTGATTATTCTGTTCATATTATAAATGAAGTAGCAGAATATGATGAAAAAAATTTGCATACGTTGTTTATGAAAGTGAAACAAAAGAATCCTATTCTCATAATGGAAAAATTAGTTTGTTTGGATACAGATAATATAACTATATTAGATTATTTTGAAAAAGGTTCAGATTAAAAACCCTATTTCTGTCCCGTATTTTGATGTATCTGTGACGGATAGATATGGTTTAGCTGTTGGAGAGGAACAATTACAGATTTTTAACCTAAATGGAGATATAAAAAAAGTAGGATATTATCATATAAAAAGACCGTGGTATGGGTGAGAGGGCTGATATAGTTGGAAAAGATGATGGACTTCATTTATATGTTATAAGCCGTAATGATTTGGAAGAATTAACAAGTTTTTTTCAGAATATTTAATTCCGTTTGACAAGATGCCTAATCATATAATTTTATTATAATTTTTAAATGATTTATTAAAGGTGGGGGTTGATTTAGATATTTATATGACTCTGCGTTTAGCAAAAATATCAGTTTAAGTTTAAAGCAGTCGTATATGCTTGGTTATTTCTGGTAGCTTTATACATATATTTATATATTTTAACCTATTATTAGATACTTTGATAATGTATATAGTAGGATTTTTATTGATTAATATGTAATTCTAATATAAGGTATATAAACCAAAAAAGGACGCTATAGTCTAATCTTCAGTGATAAGTATATACTGAATGGTTTAGAACTATAGTGTCCTTTTTTTATCGTTCATTTAAAATCTGCGTGGATGTTACAGATAACTCATAGAGATGAAAGAGAGTTTATTTCATGTGATTATTAAATCTATTGGTGAAACAATTTCAGGTAAAACAGTCAAATTAGTGGCTTCTAATGATGTATCTTTACAAGCGGCAACAAATACAAGTGAAAAGCTTGAAAATGCTAAGAGCAAAGGCTGGTCTGTTGGGGCTAATATTAGTGTTGCTGGCGGCGGTATACTAGGTTTTGATGCAAGTGCTAATGCTGCAAAACAAAAGAATAATACAAAGGAAACAACACATACAGGTACTACTCTTGTAGGTTCGGATGCTGTTACTATTACATCAGGAAAGGATACCCACATCAGTGGTTCCAAGGTAATTGGTAAATCTGTAACAGCCGACGTAGGGGGAAACCTTTCCATTGAAAGCTTACAAGATACAAAGACATATGTAGGTGAAAGCTCTAATAAAGGGTTTAGTGTATCTACAAATGCGGGTTCTTTAAGTAATGTATCTATGAGTTCAAGTAAAGGTAAAATGAAAAGTGATTATGCGAGTGTTACTGATTAAGCTGGTATATATGCAGGTGACGGTGGATTTGTAATTTTAAGAACCTTAGTAAAGCAGGAAAAGATGCTGTGTGGAATACATTAGGCACATTACCTAATCTGTTACCAGATTCTAGTAAATCTAGTTCTTCCACTACAAAATCTGCTATTTCAAATGGTACAATAGAAGTACGAGATGCTAATTTTAATATGCAAACACTGTCTCGAGATACAAAAGATAGCTTGAATAAGCTTGATGAAATCTTTGATAAAAAGAAAATTGAAGAACGTCAAGAATTATCTAAGTTATTTGCAAAAGAAGCCTTTGGACAATTACATAATTGGAATCCAACCTCTAAAGAAGGTAAAGTTGCAAAAGCAATAGCCCATGGTGTAGTTGCTGAAGTATCTGCTCGTATGGCAGGAAATAAACCGGGCAGTGGATTTTATGCTGGTGCTACCAATGAAGCATTAATTGGAGAAATTCAAAAAATTGCAAAAGAAAAACCTGATGTAGCTCAATCCTTAAGTGCTTTACTAGGTGCTGCTGTAAATGGTAGTTTAGGCTATTCCCCTGTAACAGGTGCAGCTGAAGCACAATACGGGACTAAATGGAATGCTAACCAGGTTGAGCCTAATATGAAACATATATTAAATGATATTGAATCAACGGGTGTATATGTAAATAGTCAAGGAGAAAAAATATACATATCTAAACTATATAAAGATGCTTCGATTGTTGAATATGTGGTAATAACAACTACAAATGAAAAGGGGGAGGAAATAACCTCTGTACTTGATAAAGATTATAACTTTGTAGACGTTGATATTAAGGGTGGAACGTTAGATTTATTTAAGTCTGATTATGATTTAAGAAAGCGGAATAAAGTAGATATAACTTTATATAATGATTATAAAACGGGAAAAGATAGATTAAATGATTTTAATCCGACCACATCTGTTTTGACAGTTAAAGTTAAGGAAGACGTTGGTAATTTAAAATATACTCCTAATTTTTATATGAAGAAAGAAGATCGGCCTTTAGAGGTAGGTTCAAAAGTTATAGAAAGTTATATGAATTCAAATTTTTGGTCGATGTCTGCAGAACATTATGGATCTATAGGTGTCCAAAATTTATTTAAGAAGATGACACCGGGATATGTTAGAAGTGGCACTCGTGCAATTATTAATTCTGGTTCAAGAGCTATTGGTGGATATGCTTCAGGTGCAGCATTGCTTGTAGCGGCAAAAATAGATAATGAGATGACTTTTAAAGGTCATCCAGATTTAATTGCTAAGGCAAATATGTTAGATGAAACTGCTTATGGATTAGGAGTGGTAACAAGCTTAAGCGCGGCAGGCGCCACAGCTGGAACGTTAGGGTCGGGTGCGCCATTATCTTATACTGCTAGTGTAGGAGTTAATGTATCCTATGGCATTTTTGTTGAGTATCAGAAATATAAATTGTTGAAGGAGAAAGAAGAAAGAGATAAGCATGTGGGGATATAAAGGATTATTTTTATGTTGGTTTATTATAACTTTATGTATTTATACAAAGATATATATATTAGCTTGGACGAATAATGTGGGCTATAAAGAGATGTCTTTAAATATGCGCTTTCCAAAGCTATTTAAAACATTTATTGTCATTTCTTATTTTTATGTTGGGCTATTAGGATATGTATTTTGGTTTATAGATGATTTTATGATGATCATGAGTAGTACGATTTTGGGTGTAATTTTAATTTACTTATCAGGGATGATTATTACAATACAAAAAAAATCTTCTCCACAATATCATAATGGTAAAAAATTAGCTCGATATATGTTGCTATATCCTGCTATCGCAATAGTTCTATATTTGTGGCTTAAGTATAATGGGTTTTAATATGATATGTTGGAATAATAGTTAAAGTAAACTAAATTATTTGCAAAAGAAGCCTTTGGTCAATTACATAATTAGAGTTCAACCTATAAAGAAGGTAAAACAGCAAAAGCGATAGCTCATGGTGTAGTCGCTGAAGTATCTGCTCGTATAGCAGGGAATAAAGCTGGTAGTGGTTTTTATGCTGGTGCTACAAATGAAGATTTTATTGGAGAAATTCAAAAAATTGTAAAAGAGAAATCTGATGTGGCTCAAACATTAAGTGCACTACTAGGTGCCGCTGTAAATGGTAGCCTAGGCCGTTCACCAGTGATAGGTACAGCTGAGGCACAATATGGCACTAAATGGGATGCATCAGGTGTTATTAGAATCAATAGTGAACTTGTGCTTGATGAATATATAAATATTATTGTACCAGTAGAATTAAATGGAACAGATCAAAACCAAGCATATATACGGTGTAGAAATTTTGGTAATCAATATCAGGCGTATGGTTTTTTGCCGAGGAGGTCGCCGTTATTCAATTTGCAGAAAAAGGGGCATAGTTGAGAGAGCAAGAGCTAATAATTAATTCTGATAGAGGTTATTCGAATATTGATGAATGGATTGGATTAGTTAAGCTTTTAGTTCCTATATTGACTAGAAGTGATAATGAAGGGATAGAAGTAGATGCTGATGCTAATAATGTGAGCCCTTTTTCTCCAGTATCAAGTGTTATAAATAATGCGCCTAAAAACTTTGCTACAGGTACTTTAACTTATGTAGGTGAAAATGCTTTTGGTAAAACTGTAGAGAAAGCATATTTATCTGTATCTAAACCGATGAATAATAATATTAGAGTCCGAGATGCTAAGATGCTTGGAGGCCTTGGTGGCAAAGCTTATAATGTAGGCATGTTTGGAAATTCATTTAATGAAAATAATGAGCGTTATAATTTAACTACAGAAAAGGTTGTCTCTACAACATTAGATAGCGTAAATTTGTCACATGATTTAGAATTAATCAAAACTAAGCCCAAAATAAAAGCTAGTAAAAATAAGTTGGTTAATATGGCTAAGATTATTACTTTTAAGTTGAGTAAAGCTGGAATAAAAGGTACTGCGATTGATAGATTGGTTGGATAAAATAGATAAACAGGCTGAAGAGGTAGAAAAAGAAGGTAGAGAGAAAGCTAGAAAGTATTGGTCGTTTTAATTAAAGAGGTACTTTTGGTAGAATATGTTTTTATTAACATATATTGAAAAATATATCATTTAGTCATCTTATAATGATGATATCTCTAATTATTTTTTTCTTATATATTTTCTTATAAAAAGTATTATTGGAAATCTTAAAAAAATGGCTTTGTAACTTATACAATAGGTCGGGATTATGCTTGGTATAATTGGTTGAGCCTTGTTAATACCTTGTTTTCGTTAGCATTCATAGTATCATCTTACTTTATTGGCTCCGTTGATTTCTTTTCAGTTTACTATATCGGAACGTATACTCTTAGGTATTGTACTATTAGATGTATTATTATCATTTAATATACATAATCACTTATTAGAATATCGAGCATATAATCTTAAAGAGATTAAACGAATAGAATATACTACACAAAGAAAACATTATGTTAGGCAAGCATCTTATTTGATAATTATATGGTTGTTGAGCATATTAGTCTTTAATATTGATTTATGGCTTTTTTGATTTAGTATTGTATCTATTATATCGGCTTGTTACAGGAACATTGTTTGGTACTTAATTTTGAGCATTTAGATTTTTCAATTAAATGAAAGTAAATCGAAAATTGCAATAACAAGTTGAACATTACCAGCTAAATAGTCCATCAGGTTGCACAAGAATAAATCCTGTCCAGTTCGGCCTCGAAGAGTTCATCCGGTGTTCGGTATCCGAGAAGCTTCCGCGGCAACCCATTACACCAGAGTTCGACCTGAGCTATCTGCTCATCGGAATAGCTGTCGATTCGTTTTCCTTTCGGAATAAACCTGCGAATTAATCCGTTATGGCGCTCCACAGATCCTTTCTCGCAGGATGTGTAGGGATGGGCAAAATAGACCAGTGTTTTACTCAGAGTCTCTAAATCAGACAGTGTCGAAAACTCGGAACCGTTGTCTATGGTGATTGTCTTAAAGATATCATTCCAGTGTTCCTCAAACTGAGAACGAACTGTTGACAAAGCATTCATGACGCCGTTCGGATCACGACCAGGGATGCGAATCATCCAGTACTCCCTGGTCTTTCGCTCAATCATGGTCAGTAGGGCATCATCGTTATTATTTTTTGAGCCGATAACAAGATCTGCTTCCTAATGTCCAAACTCCTTACGGTCATTTACAGATGTCGGCGTTCCTCAATGCTCCGACCTAGAATTCGCTTGTTTTTATGAACCTGTGTTTTTTTAGGTGACCTGCGAAGTTTTCCGGAAAATCGATGTTCTTGATTCCAAGAAGTCCGAGATCAATGTAACTATAAAGTGTTTTTGTACAGACAATTTGATATCTGGTGAATAATTCATTTTCCAAGGCACGTCCTACACAAGCATCAAGTGACCATCCTTCTTCGAAGAACTTCTGCTCTACAAAAGAGATGAAGTTAGATTTCTCGAAAAAGTCATAGTGCCGGCAGCATGACTGGCGATTTCGCTTATAAGCATTTTGACCGGCAGTGGCTTTGTAACGAAGGATATTTCCTTTGTATAGTGACACAGTTCCGCGCTTGATTTCATTTCGAACGGTGTTCGGTGCACAGCCAATTTCCTTGGCAATCCTGTTAGGACTCCATCCATCTTTGAGTCGAGTCTGAATCAAAACACGGCACTCAAATGTAAGATGTTGTCCTTTTCTGTGCTCATTTGCGGTATAATGTAAGTGGTCCATAGGGTTTTTCTCCTTGTGAATGAAGTTTAGGCACTTACATTCTACCAAAGGAAGAGAGCCGTATGGACTTTTTGTGTTACTTGTTCAACTTGATTTTACAATCAGCGAAATGAAAGTAAATATAAAATCTATCTTTTACAAAGGTAAAAATCATAATAACTTTTAATTGACACAACCCCATAAAATCTGTATACTATTTTGAGTAAGCTTTAGTCGTGTTTCCATTAGCCCCGGAAGCAAAGGACAAGCTGATTTTGGTAGAATTATGACGTTATTAGGAGGATATGCAGCATGAAAACTACATTTATGGCCAATCCGAACACAATCGAACGGAAATGGTATGTTGTTGACGCTGAAGGTAAAACTTTAGGACGCCTTGCTGCCGAAGTTGCAAAAGTTCTTCGGGGCAAAAATAAACCAACTTTCACACCACACGTAGACACTGGTGACCATGTGATCGTTGTAAACGCAGAAAAAAATTCGCGTAACTGGTAAAAAAATTGGAACAAAAGGAATACTTCCGTCACTCTGGTTACCCAGGTGGTTCCCGCTTCACTAAATTGTCCATGATGCTTGAAAAACAACCTGAACGTGTTGTTGAAATGGCAGTTCGTGGTATGCTTCCAAAAAACAAATTGGGTGCACAACAATACCGTAAATTAAACGTATACGCTGGTCCTGAGCATCCACATGCGACTCAAAAAAACCAGAAGTATTAGAAATTTCCGTACGATAATCTAGAGGAGGAACATATAATGGCAGTAGCACAATATTACGGCACTGGTCGTAGAAAAATCTTCCGTTGCTAGAGTTCGTCTGGTACCGGGCACAGGTAAAAATCACTGTTAACAAACGTGAACTTAATGAATATTTCGGTCGCCAAACTTTGGAATTGATCGTAAAACAACCTTTGAACTTGACTAACACAGTTGAACAATACGATGTAATCGCAACTGTAGCTGGTGGCGGTCCTTCCGGTCAAGCTGGTGCAATTCGTCACGGCATTTCCCGTGCGTTATTGGACGTAGATGGCGAACTTCGTCAATCTTTGAAAAAAGCTGGCTTCTTGACTCGTGACCCACGTATGAAAGAACGTAAAAAATACGGTCTTAAAAAAGCCCGCAAAGCAAGCCAATTCTCCAAACGTTAATATTTGGAATACAGGTTATTACACCTGCAGACAATGTCTGCAGGTGTTTTTTGTTGCTTAGATTATGGTGACACTAATAATTATCTGTTATGATGATAGTAATGATAAAAGAAAGCGTATCTTGGATAATATGAAATCTGAGTATTATAAATGATAGGAGATATTGTTATGGAATTAATGAATGCTATTCAATTGACAGGTCCCAGTAACTGTATTTCATGATATGTTACATAATATATTTACCTGTGTATAGGGGGCTGTATGATACAAAATATATATCATTTACTAGTGGAGAATTGGAGCTTTTTCTCAGGTCTATTATGGGAACATGTCGTCATAGCTTTGCTTTCCAGTATAATTGCCATTATTTTAGGATTGGTTGCGGGTATTTTACTTAACGAGTATCGTCGAGCAGTTAATCCGACCATGATGGTTATTAATTTCTTGTATACTATACCATCCATATCCATGCTGGGATTTTTGATTCCCTTTTCAGGAATTGGTAATGCAACGGCAGTGATTGCTCTTGTGATATATGCATTATTGCCGATGGTGAGAAATACATATACTGGGTTAAGCAGTATTGATAAGGAAATGATTGAAGCGGCTACATCGCTGGGGTTATCTCATGTACAACGTTTACGATATATTGAATTGCCTTTAGCCTTTCCGGTAATCATGGTCGGTATACGAAATATGCTAGTTATGACTATAGCGCTTACTGGGGTAGCATCATTTATTGGTGCCGGAGGTCTTGGTGTAGCTATTTATCGAGGTATTACTACAAATAATACGACTATGACTGTAGCCGGCAGTTTACTAATTGCTTTTTTTAGCATTGATTATGGATGGTGTATTAGGCTTTTTTGAGAAAATCATACTATATAGAGGGCATTGCAAACGTACTTTTAAACGTATTGGTATTGTAGCCTCAATTGTGATAATTAGTGGTATTGGTGTGTTTATGTGGCCGTCGCAACAATCTGACGTAATTCATGTAGCTACAAAACCGATGACAGAACAGTTGATTTTGGGCGATATGCTGAAACTTCTTATTGAACAAGATACAGATTTAACTGTTGAAGTAACAGCCGGAGTAGGCGGAGGAACCTCCAATATTCAACCGGCCATGGAGTCCGGTCAATTCGATATCTATCCTGAATATACTGGTACCGGTTGGAATGCAGTACTAAAACGAGACACGCAATATAGTGAAAATTTATTTGATGAATTACAGCGCGCTTACGAGGATACATATCAATTTAAATGGGTCGGTATGTATGGTTTCAATAATACATATGGAATTGCTGTACGTAAGGATATTGCTAACAAATATAATTTAAAAACATATTCAGACTTAGCGAGGGTTTCGTCACAATTGATTTTAGGTGGGGAATATGATTTTTTCGGGCGCCAAGATGGGTATTCGGGATTACAGCGAGTATACGGCATGGACTTTAAAGATACGAAGGATATGGATATAGGTTTGAAATATCAGGCTATTGAAAGCGGACATGTGGATGCTATGCCTATATTTACTACTGACGGTCAGTTGAGCCATGCGTCTATTGTTGTTCTTGAGGATGATAAACATTTATATCCGTCGTATGTTTGTGGTAATGTCGTCAGAATAGATGTGTTAAAGAAGCATCCTGAGCTAGAATCGGTATTGCTGAAATTGACAAATACGATTACGGATCAGGATATGTCATATATGAACTATGAAGTGGAATCGGAAGGACAGAAACCTCATGAGGTTGCTGAGCGATACTTACGCATCAAAGGTTTGTTATACTAACGTGGGTTGATAGCGGGTACATAGTATTGTATTGTGATTATAAGATTACGTTTACATCTATAATTAATTCCCCTATAATAGATATATAATAATCGAAATTTATCGAAAAAGATTTTCATAGAGGAGAAATCATATGATTTATAATACAATTCAATACGTAGTGGATAACGGCATTGGTACGTTGACATTTAATCGTCCTAAAGTGGCGAATGGTTTTAATATCGAAATGTGCAAGGAAATCCTTGAGGTTTTAGATAAAGCACATCATGATGAAAGTGTTCGTGCATTGCTGATCAATGCTGAAGGCAAGGTATTCTCTGCTGGCGGCGATTTAACAGAAATGGAACGGGCTGTAAATGATGGTGATACAGAGTCTTTATTTGAAATCGTTGAGCTAGTAGCGCAGATTTCTATGGCTATGAAACGCTTGCCTAAACCGGTTATCATGAGCCTTCAAGGGGCTGCAGCAGGTGCGGCATTTAACATGGCATTGGCTGCGGATTTTGTGGTTGCAGCTAACAATGTACGCTTTATTCAAGCCTTCGTAAACGTAGGTCTTGCTCCAGATGCAGGTGGTTTGTTCTTGTTAACTCGTTCCATTGGTATGAACCGTGCTATGCACATTGTCATGACTGGTGAAGCGGTTTCCGCTGAAAAAGGTAAAGAACTTGGCTTTGTATATAAAGTTTGTGAACCAGAGGATTTAGAGACTGCTACAAGACGCCTAGTTGAAAAATTAGCAAAAGGCCCTGCAAAATCGTACCGCGTTATGAAGGAAATGATGTGGAGAAGCTTCTTAGCAGGCTGGGAAGAATATAAGACATTTGAAGTAGAAAACCAATGTGAATTAGGTCTTTCTGAAGATTTCAAAGAAGGTGTTCTTGCCTTTACAGAACGCCGTCGTCCTAAATTTGGCTAAAAGTAAGACTATTTTGTAATAAGGTGTGCTAAATCGTCTGTAAATTAGAACTACATACTCATATTATTAGAACCGATGTAGCTCAGATAGTGTGTTACATCGGTTTTTCCTTTTCATACATTGACAAAACGTATATAATAGAACTATTAAGATAGTTTTAGGAGGTCCATATTTTATGGCTCAAGATACAATTAAATGTTATGATACTCCTAGTGATGTGGTCGCTGCATTGGCGGAGGATTTTATTGCTTTCACCAATGAAGAAATCAGCCGCACCGAAACATGCATTGTAGGTATCACTGGAGGCACAGTCATCAATGGTTTGTTAGAGACATTGAACTCTGCTGAGTACATTGAGCGTGTTAACTGGGAACGGATATTTTTTGTCTGGACTGATGAGCGATTTTTGCCTCAGTCTCATGAAGATAATTATTTCAACCGTGTAAAACCATATCTGCTTTGTAAGGCGAAGGGGGAGGCCCATTTCTTTCCTATTAACACCAATTCGAAAACTGTTATAGAGGCAGCTGACGAGTACGAGAAAGAAATAGGCAATGTTCTTAAAGCTTGTAAAAAATCTGGCCTGGATTTAGCGATCCTAGATCTTGGTGAGGATGGTCATACAGCAGGACTTTTTGCGGGTTCTCATGCACTGCGTGTAGCAGATCGCAACGTTGTGCCCGTTGAGGATGGCAAGGTGTGGGAACGCATTTCCATGACCTTCTCGTTTTTGGCGAAAACAGATGTCCTTTGGTTCACTGTGACTGGTGAAAGTAAACGGACTGCCCTTACAAAGGTTTTGTACCAACGTGAGGATTATGAAGATACATCATGGGATAAACGTATCGGTCGTGTATTGCCGGGTGCAGTGCTTTCACAAGAACCTATGACATGGTATGTGGACAAAGATGCGTATAATGATGTACACTGATGGATGTAGTATTAAGTAAATATAAAGGAGATACAAATGGGGTCTATAGGAACACCTGAATTAATAGTTATTTTAGTGATTGCTCTAGTTATCTTCGGACCTGGTAAATTACCTGAAGTGGGTAAAGCGATTGGTAAGGGGATCAATGAATTTAAAGATGCTCTTTCCGGCCCAAAGAAAGCTGTCGATGAAACAAAGGAAGCCGTTAAATCTGCTACCACTATCGATGTGACAGCTGGGGCTAAAAATGATGAAAAACATAAGGAAGCTAATGATTAGGAGGTATTATTATGTGCAAAGATTGCGGTTGTGGTGAAGATAATGGCGTTGTAACAAAGGTATTCACTGTACCTGGTATGATGTGTAATAATTGTAAGGAAACAGTAGAAGGTGCTACATTAGGCCTAGAAGGCGTACTTAGCTCCGAAGTTGATTTGCCAAATAAAACGGCTACTGTATCTTTTGATCCAGCAAAGGTATCTGTTGAAACGATTACAACAGCTATTGAACGAACTGGATTTGATGTAGAGTCCGTGGTTGATGGTGTTCGTGAACATAGCCATGGTTTACTAGGTACGATTAAACGTCTCTTTAAATAATCGAATTCATAGAGCTGTATTGAAACATCGTTTCGATACAGCCCTTTTTGTATTGTGAGGTGATGAGATGATACGCAAGTTTGATTCGGAAAATTTTAAATGGGATGGCGTCGATACCTTGGTGTATAAACAAGATGGTAGTCCTTTTAAGGATGTAACACGACAAGTGTTATATGATGGGGCTTATGATATTCCCTGCCAATTCCGTTATTTTGAATGTTTGCCCGGGGGCTACTCTACGTTAGAGTATCATGAGCATACACATATGGTTATGATTGGCCGCGGTAAGGGGCAACTTTTACTAGGTGATGAAATTTATGATGTAGCACAAGGGGACTTTATTGAAATTCCAGGTAATTTAATTCATCAATTTAGAGCTAATAAGGGCGACTATATAGGATTTTTCTGCCTTGTTAATAAAGACCGAGATAAGGTTAAATTATTGACTGATGAACAAATGGAGACATTGCGTCAAAAACCTAAGATTAAGGAATTTTTGGAGGGACTATGAGTACATGGACACGAGCGGCCTTAACCGTTTTGATTGGCCTGATTATTTGGTTTTTGCCTCATACAGAGGCGATTAAGCCTGAAGGTTGGCATTTGTTGGCTATCTTTACGGCTACGATTGTTGGTTTTATTTTGCGCCCTTGGCCGACGGGTATTATGGCACTCTTTGGTATTGTTGCTGCTGTGGCAACGAGCTCTATTACGATGGTGCAAGCTTTGGGTGGCTATGCAGAGGCTAATGTGTGGCTTATCGTAGCAGCCGTATTCTTTTCTAGAGGCATTATTAATTCTGGCCTTGGTAAGCGTATTGCGTATACTTTGATTCGCTCCTTTGGTACTAGTTCCTTAAAGCTAGCTTATGCATTGGCTTGTACGGATTTGATTATCTCTCCAGCCACGCCATCTAATACGGCGCGTGGGGGCGGTATCATTTTCCCAATCGTCCAAAATATTTCCCTTGCCTTTGACTCTGAGCCTCATGGCAATACAGCACGTCGCATAGGGGCGTACTTGATGACGACGGCCCACACCATCAATACAATTACAGTAACAATCTTTTTAACTGCTTGTAGCGGTAACCTATTGATCACATCCTTAGGTGCAAAAATTATTTGGTTATGATATTTCTTGGTGGGAATGGTTCCAAGCAGGTGTCATCCCTGGTGTGATTTGTATGATTTTTGATGCCATGGTTTATCTATAAAAATCTATCCGCCAGAAATCAAAGAAACACCAGAGGCGGCTGAGATGGCACAAAAGGAATTAAATGCACTTGGGCCAATTACGAAATCTGAAATTTCTGTGGCTATTATCTTTATCCTGTGCATTTTGCTTTGGGCTACGGCGATTTGGACAAAGTTACATCCTACAGTAGTTGCTATGATGGGTGTTCTTGCTTGTGTTGTAACTGGCTCCCTTACATGGGAAGACATATTAGGTGAACGCACCGGTTGGGATATCCTCATTTGGATGGGGACCCTCGTTGGTATGGCTGGCCTTCTTGGTAAACTTGGTGTAGTGGCTGTGTTTGCTAATTTTGTAAGTCAACATCTCGTAGGTATTGATTGGTTCTGGGCATCCTTTATTATCTCTGCAACCTTCGTATACTCTCAATACTTCTTTGCTAGTGGTACGGCGCGTATTACCGCATTATTCTCCGCCTTTGCGACCATTTTTGGTTTGCCATGGGTGCGCTCGATTCCATTTACCATCTTGCTCTTTGGTTTGATGAATAGCCCTGGCTGTACATTAACGCATTATAGCTCTGGTGTAACACCAATCTTCTTTGGTGCAGGCTATGTACCTCAAGGCACATGGTGGCGCGTAGGTCTTGCTATTTCTGTAGTAAGTTTTATGATTCACTTCTGGGCTGGTACATTTGGTATGTGGCTGTTCGGTATTTTATAATATATAAATCCCTCGCTACGGCGGGGGATTTTTTTGTATATCCAATATTGGTGCATAAACATATATGGGTATAGCTATTGGGTATGGTGAACTTCATAAAAAAATATAATAAATCTATAGAATATTTATTGCATGACACTATAGAACGTGTTATTATAGGTTTATCGTTACAGATTATTTTAGGAGGAAACATGTTCGGTTTAGTCATTAGCTTGTTGATTATCGCGCTGGTCGTGATTATTAAAAACATTCGAATTATGAACAACAACTTAACACGTTTTTGTCTTAAAAAGTTCCGCGAATGGTTTAATATACAATCAATAAGATTTGACTATAGTGTTTCTTATTTGTATATATACCATGGGGTACATAGGTTGTTATGTATGTATTTAGGAATTCTGTAAACAAAAGGAATATCATTTGTAAACTTTTAAGACGATTCTTTGGAATCGTCTTTTTTTATTCATTGTGAAAGCCGTCCAAGTGGATACTTTCAAACGAAGTGAGGAGAATATCATGAGTTGTAGAAGTGACAATTTAAAAACAGGCGTAGCACGTGCACCACACAGATCTTTATTAAAAGCACTCGGTTTCGTAGACGAAGAATTAGGTAGACCGGTCATTGGTATTGCCAATTCCTTCAATGAAATCATTCCTGGTCATGTGGGCTTGAAAAATATTGTACAAGCCGTAAAAGACGGTATCCGCAACGCAGGTGGTGTGCCAATCGAGTTCAATACAATAGGTATTTGTGACGGCTTGGCGATGAACCACATCGGTATGAAATACTCCTTGGTTACACGCAATATCATCGCTGATTCCATCGAAGCAACAGCTATGGCAACACCATTTGATGCTATGGTATTCATTCCAAACTGCGATAAAGTAGTACCTGGTATGTTGATAGCTGCAGCTCGTCTAAACATTCCATCCGTATTCGTATCCGGTGGTGCTATGCTTGCAGGCGTACACAATGGCAAAAAAATCGGTTTGTCCGACGTATTCGAAGCAGTAGGTAAACATCAAACTGGTGAAATGGGTGATGCTGAGTTAGCTGAAATCGAAAATACCGCATGTCCTACATGTGGTTCTTGCTCTGGTATGTACACAGCTAATACAATGAACTGCTTAACAGAAGCTCTTGGTATGGGCCTTCCTGGTAATGGTACAATTCCAGCAGTATACTCTGAACGTTTACGTCTTGCTAAATTAGCAGGTATGCAAGCAGTAGAGGTATTGAAAGCAAACCTTCGTCCTAAAGACATTATGACACGCGAAGCCTTTGAAAATGCAGTAGCTCTAGATATGGCTTTGGGTGGTTCCTCTAATACAGCACTTCATTTGCCAGCTATCGCTCACGAAGCAGGTGTACCATTGTCCTTGGATGACTTCGATCGCATTGCACAAAACACACCTCAATTGTCCAAACTTTCTCCATCTGGTAAATACTTCATCGAAGATTTGTATGCTGCAGGCGGTGTATCTGCTGTGTTGAAACGTTTAGCAGAAAATGGTCGTTTGCATACAGATTGCAAAACTGTAGCTCTTAAAACACAAGGTGAAATTGCAACAGCAGCTCATGTTGTGGATGAAGATGTTATCCATCCATGGAATAATCCTGTTCATGAAACAGGTGGTATTGCCGTTCTTAAAGGTAACCTTGCTGTAGACGGTTCCGTTGTAAAAGCAGGTGCCGTAGATGATGATATGCTCGTTCACTCTGGCCCAGCAAAGGTATTCAATAGCGAAGAAGAAGCTGTTGAAGCTATTACAGGCGGTAAAATCGTAAAAGGTGATGTGGTAGTTATCCGTTACGAAGGCCCTAAAGGTGGTCCTGGTATGCGCGAAATGTTGACACCAACATCCATGATCGCTGGTATGGGTCTTGATAAAGACGTAGCATTGTTGACTGACGGTCGTTTCTCTGGTGCTACACGTGGTGCATCCATTGGTCACGTATCTCCAGAAGCAGCAGCAGGTGGTACAATCGCCGTTGTTGAAGATGGTGATATCATCAACATCGATATTCCAAACGGCAAATTGGAATTAGCTGTATCTGACGATGAAATCGCTCGCCGTAAAGCAGCATTGAAACCATTTAAATCCAATGTAACTGGTTACCTTAAAAAATACGCCCTTCACGTATCCTCTGCAGCACAAGGTGCTATTGAAGTATTTGAAGACTAATCTTAATAGTAATATATTTTATACCAATCTTTAATAAAGGAGTATTAATGCGTAAGTTATATGATTTTATGGAGGCTCGCGAACGGTTAACCACGATTACCGTGAAAACTAAATTGCTTCATAGTGATGTGTTTTCAGACGAGTGTGGCAATGATGTATATATCAAGCCAGAAAAACTTGCAAATAACAGGCTCCTTTAAGGTGCGTGGAGCATACAATAAAATTGCAAAATTGACAGAAGAGGAAAAGGCCCGCGGTGTTATTGCCGCATCTGCAGGAAACCACGCACAAGGTGTAGCACTTGCAGCTAAACGCCTCGGCATTAAAGCCACAATCGTCATGCCAAAACATACACCTCTCATAAAGGTGAATGCTACAAAACAATATGGGGCTGAGGTTGTACTACATGGTGAGATTTATGATGAAGCTTACCAAAAAGGCGATGGAGCTCCAACAAGAAAAACGGCTATGTGTTTGTTCATCCTTTCGATGATGAAGATGTCATCGAAGGGCAAGGTACAATTGCTCTTGAAGTATTAGCAGAACTACCTGATGCGGATGTATTACTGGTACCTGTTGGGAGGCGTGGCATTGTATCTGGCATTGCGGTACTGCTAAATTAAAAAAATCCTCGCATCAAAGTTATTGGTGTAGAACCAGAAGGGCGAGCCAGTGCTTTGGCGAGCATTAAAGGCCGATCATCCTGTACCACTCGACGAAGTGGCTACCATTGCTGATGGTACGGCGGTACGTCAAATTGGTGAAACTACACTTGAATATATTAAGAAATACGTAGATGAAATAATTACAGTTTCAGACTACGAATTGATGGAAGCATTCTTGTTGCTCGTTGAAAAAAACATAAATTAGTAGCAGAAAAATTCAGGTATCTTACCATTAGCAGGGCTTAAAAAAAGCTAGACTGCCGAGATAAAAAGGTGGTAGCTATTGTCAGCGGTGGTAATATCGACGTACTTACCATTTCCTCTATGATTAATAAAGGTCTCGTAGTCCGTGGTCGGATCTTCACCTTCTCTGTAAATCTTCCGGATAAACCAGGTCAATTGGTTGCGGTATCTCAAATGCTTGCTGAGGCGGATGCAAATGTAATTAAGCTCGATCATAATCAGTTTAAAAAAACCTTGACCGTTTTCCATGAAGTGGAATTACAAGTAACGGTTGAAACCAATGGGGAAGAGCACATCCAAAGCATTATTGATACTTTTAAAAAAATAATGGTTACATTATTCAACGTTTAAATTCCAGCGAGATTCTATCAGAATAGCTGGTTGAAAGGAGTTCCTATGAGCGCAGAAACAATCAATGGGGCACGCATTGTCCTAGAAACATTGCATCGCCTTGGTGTAACTGATATGTTCGGCTATCCAGGTGGCGCAGTCATTCCAATTTATGATGAAATTTATAGCTTCCCTGAAATTAAACACTATTTCGTACGTCATGAACAAGGTGCAGCCCATGCAGCAGATGGTTATGCACGCGTATCCGGTCGTGTAGGCGTATGCCTTGCTACGTCTGGTCCTGGTGCAACAAACCTTGTAACAGGCATTATGACTGCATACATGGACTCTGTACCTATGGTGGCCATTACAGGGCAGGTAGGTCGTCCGTTTATCGGTAAGGATTCCTTCCAAGAGGCGGATATCCAAGGTATTACAATGCCGATTACTAAGCATAACTATCTAGTTCAAGATATTCACGATTTGCCTCGCATTATCAAGGAAGCGTACTTCATTGCTGGTACAGGTCGTCCAGGTCCTGTATTAATCGATATTCCAAAGGATATTCAAACAGAAAAAATATCTATGGCGGAATACAATAAATTATACGAAGTACCTATTCATCTTGAAGGGTATGATCCAACATACAAAGGCCATCAAGGGCAAATTAAAAAAGCGGCAACCCTTATCAAGAATGCAAAGCGTCCACTTATCATTGCTGGTGCTGGCGTATTGAAATCAGGCGCTATGGATGAACTTAAGGAGTTAGCTGAAAAGGCTCAAATTCCTGTGACTAATACGCTGGTTGGTCTTGGTGGTTTCCCTGGAGACCACGAATTAGCACTTGGCATGGTAGGGATGCATGGATCTGTAGCGACTAATAACTGTACAGAGGAGGCCGACCTTGTTATAGCGGCAGGCATTCGATTCCATGACCGCATTACAGGTCATCCTGATTTCTTCTGTAAAAAGCAAAAGATCATTCATATCGATATCGACCCAGCTGAAATCGATAAGAATGTTACTATCAACGTACCTATTGTAGGGTGATTTAAAAACGAGTATTAACCGAACTTAATGCATTAGTTGAACCTGTTACTCATGAGACGTGGATTGAACAAATCCGCGAGTGGCAAAAAGGAATATCCTATGGTGGTTCCTGAGTCTACAAATGGTGAGTTACATGCACAATATGTATTATCTGAGCTTAATAAAATCGCTAATGATGATGCCATCATTGTAACTGATGTTGGGCAACATCAAATGTGGTCAGCTCAATTCTTAACTCATAAAAAGCCACATACTATTGTTACCTCTGGTGGCGCTGGTACAATGGGCTATGAGCTTGCCAGCGGCTATTGGTGCACAAGTAGGGGCACCTGAGAAACAAGTTATCCTCGTAGTTGGTGATGGCGGTTTCCAAATGACTTGTGAAGAGCTCATGATGGTTCGCCAGTACAATTTACCAATTAAAATTGTGATCATCAATAATGGATATCTTGGCATGGTTCGTCAATGGCAACAAATCTTTAATGATCGTCGCTATTCCTATGTAGATTTGGAAATAAGTCCAAACTTCTTGAAATTAGCTGATGCATTTGATTTGAAAGCGACTCGTCTCGATACGGTAGAAGCTTTCAATAAAGATTTTCCAATCTTATATTACCTCTGACGAAAGCATCGTCTTGGATTGTCGTGTTGAACGAGAAGACAATGTATTGCCGATGATTCCAGCAGGTGGCACTGTAAGCGGTATGATGGGTAAGAAAGGGGTGCTATAAATGGCTAAAGAACATCAAGTCTTAATCATTGCAAAAAATGCGCCAGGTATTGGTACACGTATTTTGGCACTCTTTAACCGCCGTGGTTTTAACGTTACAAAAATGACCTCTGGTATTACAAATCAGCCAGGTTATGCGCGTATTACCATTACTGTTGAAGCGGATGACCGCATCCTCGATCAGTGCAAAAACAAATCTACAAGCTAATCGATGTTGTTAAGGTTAAAGTTTTTTTGACGATCGTGATGTAGTCTGCCGTGAATTAATGCTTATCAAGGTGAAAGCAACAGCTACAACACGATCTCAAATTGTTCAAATTGCCGACGTATATCGCGGTAATGTACTAGACATTTCTCCTGCGTCTATGATTATTGAGGTTATCGGCAGCGTAGAAAAATTACGCGGTTTCATCCAAATTATGGAAACCTATGGTATTCTTGAAATTGCCAAAACAGGTATCACTGCTATGAGCCGTGGAGAAAAAATGTAGGAGATGATAGTGTGGAGAATGAATTGCTCCATTATGAGAATATCTGCTTTCGACGCGATGGCAGACATATCTTAGATAATGTAAATTGGCATATAGAAAAAAAGGTGAAAACTGGGCTCTTTTTAGGGCTTAATGGGGCTGGTAAATCGACGCTTCTCAGCATGATTCCAGCCTACCAAATTCAACGACAGGCACCTTGCGTGTCTTCGGTCATGAATTTGGGAAATACGCATGGCCTAAGATTAAATCGAGATTAGGTTTTGTCAGCTCTGCTCTTGGGCAATTTCAATCTACCTTGGATAAACAAGTCGTCGAGGACGTGGTTATATCCGGTGCTTTTAGTAGCATCGGTATATACCAAGATGTATCACCAGAGGTGCGAGAGCGGGGGATGCAATTATTTTATGAGTTTGGCCTAGGTCACTTAGAAGGTCATTGCTTTTATACATTGTCTGCTGGTGAACAGCGACGTGTATTGTTGGCGAGATCCATTATGGCGAATCCAGATTTACTGATTTTAGATGAGCCTTGCTCTGGTCTAGACCTGCCGGCGCGTGAAAGGTTTTTACGTACCGTATCTACGCTAGTAGAGGAGCAGAAGACACCAATTATTTATGTGTCACATCAAATTGAAGAGATACTACCAGCCATTACACATGTAGCTATTTTGCGAGAGGGCAAGATGGTACATGCGGGGTTGAAACATACAGTATTAACCGATGAGAATCTATCTGATGTATTTGGAATTCCCGTGCAGGTTGTATGGAAGGATGATCGCCCTTGGGTGATTGTGCGGTAGTTATCAATTTTATTTATCAGAGGTTAAGAATTTGGCTTGCTGATACTAAATTAATGTACGCCACATCTTGCAAATTTTTGTTAGATTGTGTACAATATAAATAGTCTATATTCTATTGAATATGTTTGGAGGTTGTCTAATATGGCAGGTAAAATTTTAGGTACTACAGTTTATTATGATGCAGATTGTAATTTGAGCAAATTGGAAGGCAAAAAAATTACAGTTTTAGGTTACGGTTCTCAAGGTCATGCTCATGCATTGAACTTGAAAGAAAACGGTTTTGACGTAACTATCGGTCTTCGCGCTGGTTCCAAAAGCTGGGCAGTAGCTGAAGAAGCAGGTCTTCCTGTAAAAGAAACTGCAGAAGCAGTTAAAGGCGCTGACATCGTTATGGTATTGATTCCAGATGAATTACAAGCAGATGTTTATGCAAAAGATATTGCTCCTAACTTGAAACAAGGTGCATACTTAGCATTCGCTCACGGCTTCAACATTCACTTCGGTAAAATCGTTCCTCGCGAAGATATCAACGTATTCATGGTAGCACCTAAAGGTCCTGGCCACTTAGTACGTCGTACATACCAAGAAGGCTCCGGCGTTCCTTGCTTGTACGCAGTAGAAAAAGACCCATCTGGCGATACTGAAGAAGTAGCATTAGCTTGGACCTCTGGTATCGGTGGTGGCCGTGCAGGTATCTTGGAAACTAACTTTAAATCCGAAACAGAAACTGACTTGTTCGGTGAACAAGCTGTATTGTGCGGTGGTTTGACTGCATTGATTCAAACTGGTTTCGAAGTATTAACAGAAGCTGGTTATGAACCTGTAAACGCTTACTTCGAATGCTTGCATGAAATGAAATTGATCGTAGACCTTATCTACGAAGGTGGTTTCCAAAAAATGCGTAACTCCATTTCTAACACAGCAGAATATGGTGATTACTATGCAGGCCCTCGCGTAATTACTCCAGAAACTAAAGAAGCTATGAAACAAATCTTGGCTGACATTCAATCTGGTAAATTCGCTGATGAATTCTTGGCTGATTCCAAAAATGGTCAAAAAAATTCCTTAAAGAACATCGCGAAGCAGCAGCTGTTCATCCAATCGAACCAGTTGGTGCAGAACTTCGCAACTTGATGAGCTGGTTGAAATAAGAGATTGCATTAGTAATTTCTTGATAAGCATAGGCTTACTGAAAGCGACCCCATTTGGGGTCGCTTTTTATTGAGAAAATACAAGTACGTATGATATAGTTAACGTAGAGTCAGTGTAGTATATTTTTGATATAAGGAGATACTATGAGTTCTACAACTATTATTATCATCGTGGCGGTTGCAGTCATTTGGGCCATTTTGTTTGCCGTATTTATGAAGTTCAATAAAAAACGACAAGCCGGTGAACAACAATTTGTACAAGAGAATGCTAATAAAGCGATTCTTCATATTTATGGTAAATCTGTAAAGGTTGATGGTAAGGACCTTTCTACTATTGATCATAAAACTGGTCAATATGGTCAAGTCATTGTGGCATTAACACCAGGAGAACATACCATTGAATCCGTATATTACACGACGGATAATGTGGGTACTAAAACAAAGAATGTTGAAACACAGCCTGTTACCATCACAATTCCAGTACAAGCCGGTAATGAATATAATGCAGCTATGTATTTCTATTCCGCAGAACAACGTAATGCGTATTATAAAGGTGACGTTGACGATGCTGTTTTAGAAGTTGAACTAGAATTAGAATCTGGTTTTACAGCGAATACTCATGCTTATATCATCGTGTACCGTGAATGTAAATAAATTAGTATAGTAACTGTTTAATAGAGCTATCATTGTGGTAGCTCTATTTTTTTATAAATCGTTGTTGGTTATTATCATATTTATTTGTGATATAATAAAAAGATATATGAAAGGAGCATAATTATGGACTTCTATACCGTTTCCTATGTGGAAAGCCAAATCACATCTGGTCATACATTAGGCTTCGTTATCTTTGTAGTTGTTTTATTAGCCCTTCTCGGAGTAGGCATTCAAGTTTTGCGTAATGGTTTTACAAGCCGTTACCGTGATTTAACTGTTATATTATCCTTAATTATTGTATTTTTCTTAGGCTTAGAATATCAAGAATATGGTCGTATGAAGAATTACTCTGAAGATTCTTCTAGAATGGCTCAATTCTTGCATTCCTTTAGTGCAGACCGTGGTGTTGATGAAGGTCGATTAGCTGTTAATTCCTTAAAGGTACGTAATGGTATGATCTTAAAGGTTAGCGATGCATACTATGAGGTGCAATTTAATCCTGAATTTACTACCTATACAATCACTCGTGTGTATACAGTAAGTCCTACAGATCGAATTCATGATAAAGCGGATGTATTACCATAAGGAGGACCACATATGACAGAAGCTATGGCCGTCTATGGGATGGTCTTTGCCAAACTCGCCATAGGTCTCTTGGCGATTATTTTACAAATTAACTTAATGGGTAAAGGTAATTTGGCGCCCACCTCAGCCTTAGATCAATTACAAAACTATGTACTCGGCGGCATTATCGGCGCCATCATCTATAATGATGCGATTGGTATTTTACAATTTATGTTAGTCCTCATCTTATGGACTATCCTCGTGATGACGCTTAAATTCTTAAAAGGTAATCTTCGATTCTTTAAAACAATTCTAGATGGTCATCCGGTAATTGTTATTGAAAAAGGGCATATTTTGACTGAGGAATGTATGCGTTATGGCATTCAATCGGCTGAGTTAAAACTAAAACTTCGTACAGCTGGTGTTCAATATGTAGCTGATGTTAAGCGCGCCGTATTAGAGCAAAATGGTCAGCTTAGTGTTGTTCAATTTGGAGAAGAGAATATTCGTTTTGATTTGATCAATGATGGTCAAATTAATCAATTTACTCTTGATGTAATTGAAAAAGATAAAGAATGGCTAGAACAAGAGGTACAGGCACAAGGGTATTCTATTAAGGATATCTACATTGCGGAATACAGAGATGGTAAAGTCGTATTGTATCCGTATGAGAAAAAACATCGGCCTCAATTGGTAAAAACAATTAAAACAAAGACTATTCATACAAAGGATACAATAAAATCTAAAATATAATCTCTTGAATTATATATAGAGAGCGTTGTTAAGCCCACTTTTCGTAGTGGGCTTATATAGAAAGGAAATTAGTGAACCGTAAAGATTTAATTGATCGATTACAGGAACTTTATAAAGATGAAGATAGTCGTGTAACTATTAACCCTCATGCAGAGCAAAAAGTTGCCATCGTCTATCCGAATACCTATTTCGTGGGCATGAGTAATTTAGGCCTTCACATTATCTATGAGGAAATCAATTTGCATCCATCTAGTGTATGCGAGCGTATCTTTTTGCCTGAAAAAAAGGAACTAGATGCCTACGACAAGACTAAAACTCCGCTTATGAGTGTTGAAATGCAACGACCTATGCATCAGTTTGATGTAGTAGCCTTTGATGTGACCTTTGAAATGGATTATTTCCATATTCCTCTTATGCTTCGTCATGGTCGGGTACCTGTTATGAGTGAAGACCGAACTGGCTTTGATCCTATCGTCATTGCCGGAGGACCTTGTGCGACATTTAATCCTGAACCCTTTGCGGATTTTATCGATGCTTTCATCATCGGTGAAGGGGAAGGTATCGTTACTGCTGTGTTAGAACGAATTCGCAAGGGTCGTGAGAATGGTGAAAGTAGAGATGAAACGATTTCTGCACTAGCTCAAATTGATGGTGTATATGTACCTGTTTTATATACGCCTCGATATGACGATAATAAGCGTTTTGTTGGCTATGATATAGCAGATGGTGCACCCAAAATCATACGACGCCACTTTGAGCCTCTTACGAGCGGTGGTGAAACGGTAATTGCTACGAATTTCACTGAGTTTGGTGCCATGTATATCATCGAGGTAGCTCGAGGTTGTGGCCGTCATTGTCGATTCTGTATGGCTGGGTACTGTTTCCGCGTACCGCGGGTACGACCACTGGATATTTTGAAAGAAGGCGTCGATAGAGCAGAAAAGTTAGGGAAAAAGGTAGGCCTTATGGGGGCGGCCATTTCCGATTATCCAGAGGTTGATGAATTAGTAACCTATATTCGCTCTAAGGATATGCGTTATTCTTGTGCGTCCTTGCGCGCCGATTCCTTGACACAAGCCGTTGTCGATGGATTGGCAGAAAGTGGACAAAAGACAATTACCATTGCGCCTGAGACGGGTAGTGAACGCTTACGCCGTGTCATCAACAAGGGGGATTAGTGAAGAAAATCTTCGCACCGCTGCTCAGTTATCTGCTAAGTCTGGCATTCAACATATGAGGCTATATATTATGATAGGACTTCCAACGGAAACGGATGAAGATATAGATGCTATCGTAGGACTGGCAGAACGTACACAAGCACACATGGCTGAGGTGGGCTGTAAAGGCCGATTAACACTTAGTATTAATCCGTTTATACCAAAGCCGTTTACGCCATTTCAATGGATGGCCATGGATCATCAAAAGAGCGTAGAAAAGAAATTACAATATATTAAGAAATCATTGCAAAAAAATCGTCGCATCGAGGTACTCGTTGAGTCTCCTAAAGAAGCATATATCCAAGGTGTACTCGCTCGGGGTGATCGCCGCTTAGGCAAGGTACTCGCTGCATGTGCTCTAGATAGAGGTAGCAAATCCTTTAAATCTGAAATGAAAAAAGCCGGTCTAGATATGGATGACTGCAATTATCGGGAACGCAAGTTTGAGGATTATTTGCCTTGGTCTCATTTAGATATGGGTCTAAGAAATGGTTATTTAGAACAAGAATGGCAACGGGCAGTTGATGAAGCGTATACACCGCCTTGCATGGAAGGGTGTAAGCGCTGTGGCGTGTGTAAGTGATTCGAGAAATAAATAGTAGAGGAACAGTCGTATGGATATTACTGTTGTAAATGTAAATACAAATGATGATCGTAAATGGTCTTTGAAATGCCTAACTGGGCCAATCAATTTCCTCTGGTTATGGGGGATACATATCGTCATGGCGGTGTATGTAAGAAGCCATGTGAATCTCTAAATTTAGCTACTCACATAGGAGATTCATTACAAGATGTATTAGATAACCGCAGCATTGTGGCTGATCATTTAGGTGTATCGCCAGACCGCATTACCTGCGGCAATCAGGTGCATGGCCTCAATGCAGTACGCATTACAGAAGATTTAATTGGTGCTGGCTCTATGAGTTCTGATACCGCTATTCCAGATTGTGATGCGGTATATACGGATATTCCGAACGTACCATTATTCTTATTTACTGCAGATTGCGTACCAGTAGGCATTTACGATTCTGTGCATCATGTGGTGGCTACCGTTCATGCAGGTTGGCGCGGTGCTATAGGCCATCTACCGATTATCACCATAGAGGCAATGCAACGAGATTTTGGTACGCGCTTTGAAGACTGCTATGTCTATTTAGGACCTAGCATTGGACCTGAATCCTTTGAGGTTAATCAAGAACTGGCAAATACTTTCACAGACGAGTGGAAGAAAATAACTGATGCCAATAGTGATGAATTGGTCCGATATATCGTTAGGGATGGTGCGTCGAAAGCGACACCACATGTTGATTTGTGGCGATTTATCGAAGAAGATTTGTTGCAACGAGGTGTTCCAAAGGACCAAATCTGTATTGGTGGTACCGATAGTATGACTGATGAGAATTGTTTTTCCTATCGTCGTGAACATGGCAAAACAGGGCGTATGGCATTATTTGGTATGCTCGAAAAACGGTAAAGATATACATTATTGGTTAAATATTATATAATATAAGTCTATAGGATATTTATTTATACGTTACTATATGGGAGGATCATATGATTGAAGAATCCCTTCATAAAATCCAACAACGCATGGCTGATGCAATGGCTAGCGTAGGGCGCACGGATACGGCGTTACTTGTTGCGGTTACAAAGAATCATCCTGTAACGGCTGTAGAGGAAGTGGCTCGCCTTGGATGCACTCATGTAGGCGAAAATCGCGTGCAAGAGGCAAAAGAAAAACAAATGCTTTATACAGGTCCTAAATTGGTATGGCATTTAATTGGCCATTTACAAGTTAATAAGGTTCGTCAAGCGGTACCGATGTTTGATTTGATTCATTCTGTAGATAGTAAGAAACTATTAGATGAAATCGAAAAGGTTGCTGCTAAGCATGATAAAGTACAAGACATATTGTTACAAGTCAATGTAGCTCGCGAAGCGAGTAAGTCTGGTATGTCCGTAGAGGATTTTCCTGACATTCGAGACTATGCGAAGACATTATCGCATGTACGCGTTAAAGGGTTGATGTGCATGGCTCCGTTTTTCGAAAATCCGGAGGATGCAAGACCTATCTTTAGAGTGGCACATGCTTTGTATGAAGATATGAAAGGGTATTTCCCTGATGGGGATATACAATATTTGTCGATGGGTATGACACATGACTTTGAAATAGCCTTACAAGAAGGGGCTAACATCGTGCGTGTAGGCACTGCCATCTTTGGGGAACGCGTATATAACTAATTGGGAATATAACAGTGTGAGTATATTAGGAGGATTACCATGTCTATGGGAGAACAATGGCAAAAAATCAAAAATTTTATCGGCATTAATAATGATGACCGTTATGATTATGATGATGAGTATGAATATGAAGATGATGAGGACTATGCAGAGGACGTGCCACCAGTAGCACCAACAGCAGCTGCATCTGAGTTCCATCCACGTAAGGTAGGAGGCACATCCACTATGACACAACGTCCAACAGCCATGAAAGTAGTTGTTATCGAACCTAAGGTTTTTGAAGATTCTGAAAGCATCACTCATCAATTGCGTGACATGCGCCCTGTATTGATTAATTTTGAAAATACAGATCCTCACGAAGCAGCTCGCATCGTTGATTTTGTATCTGGTGCAACATTTGCATTAGATGGCAAATTGGAAAAGGTAGGCAAAGACATTTTTATGTGCGTACCTGTTAATGTATCCATTGATTATAATAATGAATCTGAAAGTGGAACAACTGAGCAACAAGAATTTAACTGGCAAAATAAATAATCCGGTATAGAAAAAGTGGTGATACTATGTTGGGAAAAACAGTATGTATAGGCGTAGGAGCCATGGGTGGTGCTCTTTTACGAGGCGCACTTTCACAAGGTATATTACGTAGAGATGATGTATCAATCGTAGTGCGTCGCCCTGAACATCGCGACGAATTAGTTGACGAATTGGGCGTTACAGGTTTTGTAGAATTACCTGATATGGCGCAGTTTGACACGATTATCTTAGCTGTTAAACCACAGGTATTACCATCTGTATTGAGCCAATTAACGTCTGTGAAAGCGGGTGCTACGGTTATTTCCGTGGCAGCTGGCGTAACATTAGATACCTTGCGCAAAGCATTACCAACCGCGGTGTTGTACCGTGCCATGCCGAATACTCCAGCATCTATTGGATGTGGTATGACTGCGTTGACTGCGGATAATGGAGCTGATACAATTCACGTGGAGGCTTTATTTAATGCGGTTGGTGAAGTAGCCGTTGTCAGTGAAGCCGACCTAGATCGATTAGGCGCTTTGTCTGGTGCTGGCCCAGGATATATGTTTGTCATTTTAGATGCCTTGGCTGATGCGGGAGTCCGCATTGGATTACCTCGTCAATTGGCGATTAAGGCGGCCGCTCAAACGATGTATGGGGCTGGTAAAATGGCATTAGAATCCAGCACACATCCTGCTATATTGCGCGATCAAGTGACTAGCCCTGGCGGCACTACGATTGCTGGCATTGGAGCTATGGAAAAAGGTGGCTTGCGCAGTGCCCTACAAGATGGGGTTGTTGCTTGTTTAGCTCGTTCCAATGAATTGGGGAAATAATGGCTGATACTAGTAAATTAATTAGATATTTTGAAGCAAGCGGTAGCGGTGAAGAAGCGCGCCGTATGCTTGATTTAGCAGAACAAGTAGTAAAGGGAAAACCGTATCGCGTTTGTGACTTTACAAGTCCTGCAGGACTTGTTATTGCGGATGCAATTAAAGCGGCTTATCCTGAATTACTCGTTCAATCCTATGGCGGCTATGAAGGGGCGGAACGTATTCGTATCGCCTTTGTAGATAGTCATTTTCAAGGTACAGTAGATATGGGTATCATTCCCTTGAAGGTATCTTGGGATCCACGATTTAGATTGTTAAATCATCGTGATGTGCTTGGTTCTTTGATGGGGCTTGGCATTGATCGCTCGAAATTTGGCGATATTATCATGGGCCAAGGGGGCGCACAAATTCTCGTAGATAGCGCTGTAGCAGATTTTGTAGTGCAAAATTTTACAAAAATCGCTATGGTTGCCGTATCTGTAACTCCGATGGAGTTAGATGAGATAGCACCAAAAGAAGAAAAGATTAAAGAAGTGCGTACTACCGTTGCATCACTTCGATTGGATGCGGTAGCAAGCTCTGGCTTTAGCGTATCCCGTACCAAATTGGTGAGCGCTGTAAATGCCGGTTTATTGCAAGTAAATTGGCAACCTGCAAAGGGGCCATCCCAAGAGGTCAAAGAAGGGGATATCATCTCTATGCGTGGTCGTGGCCGAATGAAGGTAGAGGCTATTACGGGCACATCCCGTAAGGGACGTATCGGCGTTTACCTTAAACGATTTATGTAAGCAAATAAGCAATCGGCTTGATTCATCAAGCCGATTTTTCATACCGCTTATGTATATCTATAGTTTCATATGTAGGTATACATAAGCGGTATCATCAATTATGCGAGGTTCATTATGATATCTCTAACATTACAAACTACAGCGAGTGATACCATTTTATTTGTAGGTGGTGGCGCCGTGGCTGAACGACGTCTAGCATTATGCTTAGACGAGCCCTGTCAATGCATTGTCATTAGCCCCGTTATAACAAATCGGATGAAAGCTTGGCATGAGGATAACAGATTTATTTGGCACAATACAGTGTTTAGCGATAACCATATAGACATTGTAAAACAATGTAAATTATTGTTTATCTGTACAGATAATAAAGCTGTTAATGATTATATCGAAGCTATAGCACGCAATAATGGCATACTAGTCAATCGTGCCGATAATGCTACAGCTTGTGATTTCACAGTACCATCAACAATCGATATGGGTGATTTGCATGTTGCGATTAGTGCTAATAATGGGGGACCACGTATTAATCGTCTTGTGAAACAAGATATGATGAATCGTTATAATATATTGCAAATTGCCATACCGAGACTTAAAATTATGAGGGAAGAGGTAAAGTTACTGATCCCTAGCGTAGAGGAGCGTAGCCGTTTTTGGCGCACTCATCTAGGCGAATCTGAATTTCAGGCTATTCTTAAGGGACAATGGCCTTTGATAGAGGAGAAACTACACCATGCAATTAGTGGTATTAGGACTAAATCATAGAAGTGCTGCCGTTGAGGTGCGTGAACGTTTCTCGTTTGAAAAAAACGAGGTAGAAAGCGCCTTAAATCGACTCTATGAATACGAAAAAATTTCAGAATGCGTCATTCTATCGACTTGCAATCGTACGGAAATTTATGCCGTATTAGAAGATGTACAATCTCCTAAAGCGTATATGCTCGATGTATTAAAGTATTTAAAACATGCCGATACAATTGATGAATCCGCATTTTTCTTCTATGAAGAGAAAGCATGTATAGAACATTTATTCCGCGTATCTGCTAGCCTTGACTCCCTAGTATTGGGGGAAGGTCAAATCCTTAGTCAATTGAAAGGTGCCTATATTGCGGCCTATAGTGCAGGCTTTACGGGAACCGTATTTAATATCTTGTTCCAACGCGCTATTGGTGTTGGTAAAAAGGTTCGGACCAATACAGGCATTGCGAATACACCTGTGTCTGTTAGTTACACGGCGGTTAACTTGGCGGAAGATAGCCTAGATAAACCACTTTCAGAAGCAACAGTCCTCATCTTAGGGGCTGGTACCATGAGTGAGTTAACAGCTACACACTTACAAGCAAAGGGCGTAAAAACCATATTCGTATCAAATCGAACTTTTACCAAAGCGGAAGCCTTGGCGAAGAAATTTAATGGGCAAGCCATTAAATTAGATCACTATGTGGAACAAGCGGAACATGCGGATATCATCATTACATCGACGGGGGCACCGCATTATATTATTGGTGAAAAAGAGGCTAAACGGATTGCCGCATTGCGTCATGGACGTCCCATCGTGATGATTGATATTGCGGTACCACGTGATATTGATCCTGTCGTTGCGGATATCGAAGGTGTGTACCTATTCAATATCGATGCTCTAGAAAGCGTTGTAGAAGAGAATAAACAACAGCGCGAGGAAGAGGCGAAACGGGCTGAACCGATTATTCACGAAGCCATCGATGAAGTGTTAGAAAAGTTTAGTTATTTATCCGTACGCCCTATGATGGCGCTATTGACGGATAAGGCTGACCGCATTCGTCGCCGTGAATTACATAGAGCGCTGGCTAAATTGCCGGATATTTCCGATAAAGAGCGTCGCATCATTGATTCTATGAGTCGTATGATCGTTAGAAAAATGCTAAGAGAACCGATGATTCATTTCAATGAAATCGCCGGTACACAAGAAGAAGGTTTATATTGGGATTTATTCAAAGATATGTTTAATCTCGAGAAAGAAGGCTCGTAGTATGAGGAACCACATTAGAATTGGAACTCGAAAGAGTGCTCTCGCTTTATGGCAGTCAGAATATGTAAAAAGTGAATTGCAACGCTTATACCCAGGGGTTACCGTAGAATTAGTTCACTTTAACACAAAAGGGGACCGCATTTTGAATAAGCCCCTTGCTGAAGTAGGTGGCAAAGGTTTATTCACTGCTGAATTAGAGGCGGCTATGCATGCTGGTGATATCGATATCGCCGTTCATAGTTTAAAGGATATGCCTACAGAATTGCCAGATGGCCTTACATTAGGTGCTATTTCCAAACGGGAAGTACCATTCGATGCTTTGGTCAGTCCTAAATATAAAACATTGGACCAATTACCAGAAGGTGCTCGCATTGGTACCAGTAGTTTACGTCGTCAAGCACAACTATTGCATCGCCGCCCAGATTTACGCATCGAAGTGATTCGCGGCAATGTGCAAACCCGTCTTGGCAAGATTGAAACGGAAGGCCTCGATGGCGTCGTATTGGCACAAGCAGGCCTTAAACGGCTCGGTTTAGATGATAGAATCACACAAGTCTTTACGGCGGATGAAATGATTCCTGCTGTGGGGCAAGGTGCTTTGGCTATTGAATGTCGCAGTGACGATACTGAGATGTTAGAAATACTTTCAAAAATCGACGACGAACCAACACGTCTTGCCGTAGAAGGGGAACGTAGTTTCTTGAATCAACTCAATGGAGGTTGCCAAGTGCCGATGGGCGTATATGGAACCGTTGAAAAAGGACAGCTTAATTTGAAAGCGCTCATTGCATCCTTGGATGGTAAAACTGTATATGAAGGAGAATTGTCTGGACCTGCTAAGAAAGGGGTTATGTTAGGCAAAAACCTTGCTAAAGCCTTATATGAAGAAGGGGGCAAACACATTGTGGAAGCCCTGGTTAAGGAGGGAATCATAAAATGACAGGTTTAGTATATTTGATTGGCGCAGGCCCTGGAGATTCTAAATTAATCACCGTAAAAGGTAAGGAATGCATCGAACGTGCAGACGTTATCGTATATGATTATTTAGCAGATGCTCATCTATTAGAATGGGCTAGACCTGATGCGGAATTGATTTATGCAGGGAAACAATGCAAAGACCACACCATGCACCAATGGGAAATCAACGAACTATTGGTAAAAAAGGGAAAAGAAGGCAAAATCGTAGCCCGCTTAAAGGGTGGTGATCCACTCGTATTTGGTCGTGGTGGGGAAGAAGCAATGGCCCTTCGTGAGGCCGGTGTTCCTTTTGAATTTGTACCTGGTGTTACATCGCCTATCGCTGCGCCTGCCTATGCTGGTATTCCTGTAACACAACGCGCTATGGCTACATCCTTTGCGGTTGTTACTGGTCATGAAGACCCAACAAAAGCGGTGTCTGGCATCCATTGGGAAGGTCTTGCCACAGCAGTGGATACACTTTGCTTTGTCATGGGCGTAGGCAATTTACCTACGATTGCAGAAAAATTGATGGCTCATGGCCGTCCTGCTAATACACCAGTGGCGCTCATTCGCTGGGGGACTAAACCTGTTCAAGAGGTGCTTGTTTCCACACTAGAGCATGTTGTAGAAGACGTGGAAAAGGCACAACTAAAAGCGCCAGCCATCATCGTCGTAGGCGATGTTGTAAACTTGCGTGAACAATTGCAATGGTTCGATAACAAGCCATTATTCGGCAAAACGATTGTGGTTACTCGTGCTCGCTCTCAAGCTAGCAAATTCCGTGATATGCTCATGAACCAAGGCGCCAATGTTATCCAAGCAGCAGCTATTAAAACAGAGCCTGTAGAATTATTTGATGAAGATAAACGTTTATTACATGGCGTAGATCGCTATTCTTGTGTCGTATTCACATCCGCTGAAGGGGTACGCTACTTCTTTGATGCATTGTACGGAGAAGGTAAGGATGCACGCTCTTTAGGCTATGCTAAGGTATGTGCTATCGGCAGTGCTACCGCTAAAGCGTTAACGAATTATGGTATTACGCCGGATATTATCCCTGTAGATTATAAGGCTGAATCCGTTGTAGATGCATTGAAACAGCATGTTAAACCTAGACATACAGTGCTATTAATTCAACCTAAGAAGGCTCGTGAAGTGATTCCTCGTGAATTGCGTCACTTAGATATCGATGTAGATATTTGCGCTTGTATGAAACGCAACAAGATACATCTCAACAAGAGGCTTTGGTAGATGCATTGCAACATGGTCATGTCGACTATATTACATTTACTAGCTCCTCTACAGTTACCAATACGTTAGAGTTATTGGGTGAGGATGCACTTTCACTATTAGAACATACAAAGATTGCATGTATCGGACCTATTACGGCCGCTACGGCTATGAGTGCAGGTTTAAAGGTAGATATCATTAGCCCTGTATATACGACAGAAGGTCTTGTAGACACAATCGTGAAAGACTGCGCTAACTAATATACTGTCATTATTAAACGGAAGAAGGAAATTTACTATGTACGATTTAACATATCGTCCTCGCCGTTTGCGCACTTCTCCAGAAATGCGTGATTTAGTACGAGAAACAACATTAGATACAACTGATTTGATTTATCCATTATTCATCGTTCCTGGTGAAGGGATAAAAAAAGAAATCGACACATTGCCAGGACAATACCATTTATCCGTAGACGAAGCGGTAAAGGTGGCACAAGAAGCCTATGACCTCGGTATTCGTGGTGTAGAAATCTTTGGTATTCCTACCTATAAGGATGAACAAGGTTCCTCTGCTTGGGATATGGAGCAACCGGTACAACAAGCGATTAAAGCCATCCGTAAAGCGGTGCCAAATCTATTGGTCATTGCAGACGTATGCTTATGTCAATATACCTCTACTGGTCACTGTGGCATGATTGATCATCATGAAATCTTGAATGATGAAACATTACCTCTATTGTGCAAGGTTGCGGTTAGCCAAGCGCAAGCAGGTGCCCATATGGTGGCGCCATCAGATATGATGGATGGCCGTGTAGGTGCTATTCGTGAAGCTCTTGATGAAGCTGGTTTCACCAATGTATCTATCATGAGCTATGCTGCAAAATATGCATCTGCCTACTATGGTCCATTCCGTGGCGCCGTTAATTCAGCTCCACAATTTGGGGACCGTAAATCGTATCAAATGGATCCGGCTAATCGATTAGAAGCAATGCGTGAAATTGAACTCGATATCGTTGAAGGTACGGATATTATCATGATTAAACCGGCATTATGCTATTTGGATATCGTTCGTGAAGCCCGTGATCGTTATGAATTGCCATTGGCTGTCTACAATGTATCCGGCGAATATGCAATGGTTAAAACGGCTGCAGCCGCTGGTCTTATCGATGAACAACGCCTTGTTATGGAAACGATGCTCTCCATGAAACGGGCTGGTGCTAAGATTATCATTACATACCATGCCCTTGATGTGGCACGTTGGCTTAAACAATAAGGAGTGACTATGTTACAACTAGGTAAATCAGAAAAAGCGTTTGATGAAGCAAAGCGATATATGCCGGGTGGCGTTAATAGTCCTGTTCGCTCCTATCGCAGCGTAGGCTCAAACCCTCCATTTATTAGCTCCGCTAGTGGCAGCCGTATCTATGATATCGATAACAACGAATACATCGACTACGTGTTGAGCTGGGGCCCTATGATTTTGGGCCATGCGAACCCAGAGGTCGTAGCTAGTTTGCAAGAGGCTATTCCTCGTGGTACAAGCTATGGTGCGCCTACACTGTTAGAAACTGAATTGGCTAAGAAAATTCAAGCCTTCATGCCATCTATGGAAATGGTGCGTCTCGTTAACTCTGGTACAGAGGCGACTATGAGCGCATTACGCGTAGCTCGTGGGTATACGGGCCGGGATCGTATCGTTAAATTTGTGGGCTGTTACCATGGTCATAGTGATTCTCTATTGGTGAAAGCCGGCTCTGGTCTCGCTACGTTTGGCGTACCAGATAGCCCAGGCGTACCAAAGGGCGTTGCAGAAAATACCATCACATTGCCATACAATGATATTGATGCGGTTAAACAATTATTCGATGAAATGGGCGATACTATTGCTTGTATTATCGTAGAACCTGTTGCAGGTAATATGGGCTGTGTGCCTCCAGTAGAAGGATTCCTTGAAACCTTGCGCGATGTAACAAAGGCGCATGGTGCCCTATTAATCTTTGACGAAGTTATGTGTGGATTCCGCGCTAGCAGCGGTGGTGCACAAAAACTATACAATATTAAACCCGATTTGACTTGCCTTGGTAAAATCGTTGGCGGTGGTATGCCTCTTGCTGTATTTGGCGGTTCTAGCAAAATTATGAGCGAAGTAGCACCATCCGGCCCTATTTACCAAGCCGGTACTTTGAGTGGTAATCCTGTGGCTGTAACGGCAGGTCTTGCTACATTATCTATGTTGCAACGAGACCCAACCATCTTTAAACAAGTGGAAGATAGCACAAAAGCATTGTGTGATGGCCTTGAAGAATTGGCTAAGAAATACAATGTGCCAGCTGTAGTACAACGTGTGGGTTCTATGTTTACCTTGTTCTTTACAGATAAACCGGTTCACAATTTTGATGACGCTAGTGCATGCAATGCGGATCATTCAAGACATTCTTCCATCATAACTTGAGCCATGGTATTTACTATGCGCCAAGTCCATTTGAAAGCAACTTCGTATCCATGTGTCATAAGGGCGCAGAAATCGATAAAACATTGGCTGTTGCAGAAGAAGCTTTCAAAATGATTAGTGAAACAATGTAATACTATTAGATTGAATCGATATGGGTGATGAACATGCAATTTTACAAGAACTTAAAACGGGCTCGCGTACGCATGGGAAAGAGCCAAATCGAAGTCGCCAAGGCTGTAGGTATTAGTAATGCAGCATTGTCCAATTACGAGACTGGCTATCGAGAACCAGATCTCGATACACTGTGCGCGTTGGCTCGTTATTATGAGCTGACCTTAGATGAACTCGTGAATGTTAATAATGAACAGCAAGAACGCATTTATGACATTAGCACCGCTGTGAAGGATACACATATTAAGTTCAAAGGGGACTTGTATGAATTAAAAGCATCGCAAAAGAAGGTTCTTTTGCGAGAACTGGATACAGTGTTTGAAAAATTTCAACGATCTCGTATAACATCTATCAAAGAAGGTACCTCACATCGCCATCCTCATATCAATCGGGGAGGACTATTGGGGGCAAACCTTGCGGTGAGTCGCGGGAAAAAATGATAAATTTTGATTGGTTGCTAAAAAATTTCTTAGAGTATTGTACATATTATTTATTTAAAATGACATTTATACTGAGTTAATAGCTTGGTATAGATGTCATTTTTTTTGTTTATTAACATCAATAAATCTTTTGATATCAAGATTATTTTTATCCTTTAAAGTGTTATACAAAAATTATATAGGCTCATCTACACGATAAAAAAACGCGAATATTAAATAATTGATAAAAAAATATTTAATATTTTTGTTGCGAAAAAGTTAAGATTAATATATAATTTACATATAGAAAGGAGAGGGATTTATGAGAGTTGTACGTATTGCGGCAAGCTGTGATTGGCTTGCTGACCACATTTGGTACATTGCCTAGCATGGCGACCGATGTATCTACCCCTTTTTATACAACAAGAAGCGTGCCAGAGCCGATGCTTCGTTGCGTCAACGCGCAGAAGCACCAATGACTGAGGTACTTCGTTGCGTTCAGAATCAGCCTATGTTGGTCTTAGTAGTGCTCCTATGAAGGCATTACCAAAGGAAGCGATTGCATTTCCTATAGACCACATTGTTATCACATCGTCAGAACCTGTATTTAGTAAATATAAGAACCGTTTAGAGGCGTATGAGCATAATCGAATCGGGTCGGATGGAGTTACATTCCTTCAAAAGCAATTACAAGAACAATTATTAGCAGATGGATATGTCACAAGCCAAGTGGTTGTACCCAATCAAGATTTACATTCAGGGTCATTAACTTTTGAGATTTTACCAGGGTATGTTGAAGATATTGTTCTTGCAAATCCAAATGTACGGACGAATTGGCGGAGTGCATTCCCTGTACGACCTGGCTATGTATTACGCCGTCAAGCGTTAGAACAAGGAATTGATCAGATGCGTAGCGTACCTGGTCAAGATATAAAGATGACGATTGAACCAGGTACCAAGCCGTTACATTCTATTGTTAAGCTTACGGTAGAACAAAAAGGATTTGTGCATGGCTCATTTATCTTAGATAATTCAGGATATAAAGCTACAGGAGAGTATCAAGGTACTGTATTTTTATCGTTTAGTCAATTGCTGGGTCTTAATGATACATTAACAGCTAATTTCACTAAAGATATAAGTCGTCATGATGATGGCCATGGGTCAAAGCAATATGCAGTTAATTATACGATTCCTGATGGCAATCGTACGTATAGATTATCTACATATAAGTATAGCTATAATCAATTGGTATTTATGCCAAACGCATTTCGCTCGGCTGGTACCACACAAGGTACAGAGGTATCAGTAGAGCAGGTTCTAAATAGAACTAGTCGTTCGAAAACATCAGTTATTGCTAAGGTTAATCATAAGTCTCGTCATAATTATCTGGATGATGTAGAAATTGGTGTTCAAGAACAACATACCACATCGGTAGAATTAGGGTTATCTCATCGCCAATATAGAGGCAATACAGTAAGTGATATGTATGTATTTTATCGTCAAGGTATTAAAGGATTGGGTGCTAAGGTACGAAGTTGGGAAGGCTTGGCAGATAATCCTACTACACTATACAAAATGGCTGGTGTTGAAGGGCAGATTCAAACGGGAGTACGAATCGGTCATAAGCAAGGTATATTCTCGATGCGCTTTAGAAGTCAATTTACGAATCAGCGCTTATTTACTACGGATCAGTTTAGTATTGGGGGACGGTATTCAGTACGTGGATTTAGTGGGGAAGAAACACTACGAGGTGATTCTGGGTACTATGTACAAAGTGAATGGTCATTACCATTTAGAAACAACAGATTACACCTTATATAGGAATAGATATTGGTCATGTATGGGGACCATCTACAGAAACTCAACTAGGTAATACATTGATTGGTGGTGTTGTTGGTGTACGAGGCACTGTTGGTGACGCTGTTAATTATGATGTATCACTGGGAACGCCAATTAAGAAACCAGAAGGATTTGATACAGATACCCGTGTGTGGGCGTTTAGAGGGAGTTATCAGTTTTAAGTGTTGTACAGAGAAAGTTGTATAGATACATAATACACATTGTTTTATATACTTAGGAGAGATACATAATATGAATATTAGAAAACATACGGCAATGGCCATCTTTGCTGCATTGCTTGCCACGAATTCTGCGCCATGGATTCCAATGGCGTTAGCCAATCCTGTTGTACCTGCTCAAGGTGCATTGGGGCCAAAAACAGAAGAGGCTCGTAATGGTATGACTGTAGTCAATATCAATACGCCTAATGATAAAGGTCTATCCCATAACCAATATGATGCATTTAATGTAGATAATAAAGGACTTATTTTAAATAATGCCAATCGTCCTGTGAATACGGAGCTGGCAGGTTACATTATGGGAAATCCGAATCTAGTCGGACCTACAGCGAATACAATTTTAAATGAGGTAACAGGTACGGGTGCAACATCTATGAATGGTGCCCTTGAAGTAGCTGGCAATAAGGCCCATGTTATCATTGCCAACCCGAATGGTATTTCTGTCAATAATGGTACGTTTATCAATGCTAATAGTGCTACATTAACAACGGGGAACCCAATTATCAATAATGGTAGTATTACAGGCTATCAAGTACAACAAGGTAGTATCACAGTAGGGGAAAAAGGCCTTAATGCATCGAAAACAGCACGCACAGATTTGTTAGCAGAGGCTGTTCAGCTGAATGGTAAAGTTTGGGCGAAAGATGCTCAAGTTGTGACGGGGAAGAATGCTGTTTCCGTAGATTCTTCTGGTACAGTTACGAATGTTCACAAAACTGGTGAATCTAATCAAGTTGGCCTTGATGTAGCTGCTATTGGTGGTATGTATGCCAATAGCATGTATTTAGTTGGCACCAATGATGGCTTTGGTGTGAATAATCAAGGTGTATTATCTGCACAAAATAAGTTAACCGTAGATAGTACTGGCAAATTGCAAAATACAGGTACTATAGCTGCTACAGAAGCAGATATTACTACAAAAAGTTTTGAGCAGATGAATCGTGGTAAATTGTATGTGGATACTGCCAAGATTACCACTGATTCTGTTATTCAAAAGGGTAACACAGAGACTAAAGATGCGCCTGTTATGATTGCCCAAAAAGATTTATCTATAGCAACCAATTCGATTGTCAATACTGATGGTAGTGTGATTAAAGCCGAAGGAAAACTACAACTTGGTAAAACGATGGATTCTACAGGAACTGTGTCTGGTAAGATAGATCGTATTGTAAATACAGCATCTACCATTGAATTTGGTCAAGGTGGTGCATTATATGCTAAATCTGTAGATAATAAAAATGGTGGGATTACCCTTAAACGTGTAGCGGTAGGTGAAAAAGAGCATGTCAAAAACGAAGTAGCACCATCCGGTAGCATTAAGCGATACCAATTATCGGAAGAACGAATCTATGGGCATGATGATGAAATTCCAAAAGATAAAGTAGTAGTGCACTCTTCTGAAAATCTTCAACTTTCAGTGTATGGCGATCCTAAAGATAGCTGGACTAAATATGAATATGATCGTACTCGTGAAAAAGATGTGGTAGATACATCTAACCCTGGGCGGATTATTTCCGGTGGGGATTTACATATGGATGTCGATCATATGACGAATGAAGCTAGCCAAATTAGTGCTGCCGGGGATATCACTGGTACAGTAGGTCACTATGAGCAAAGTAACCCTAAGGGTAATGAATATATTACTGAAGATGGTACAGCCACATCGTATAGTCGCCGGAAGAGACGTGGATGGGATACGACTAATATACGGACGGCTAACTATAAGAATACGATAGTCAATCCTACAGATGTCCCTGTTGCCGTATATGGTAGTCATGTGGAGAATAGTACAAGTGATGCTGCGGTGGATACATCTCTGTTACATAGCATGAGTCAATTATCAACGAATCCTAATACTACATATGTGATTGAAACAGATCCAAACTTTACGAACCGGCGTAATTTCTTATCTTCTGATTATGTATTATCTCGCCTTAAATTAGATCCTATGAATGTACAAAAAAACGATTGGGTGATGGCTACTATGAGCAGCAACTCGTTATGCAAGAGATTATGCGTCAAACTGGTAAAAGTAGACTGCAATCAGGTCTTTCCGCAGAAGAACAATATCGCCAATTGATGGATGCAGGGATTAGTGTAACAAAATCTCAATCTATTGCATTAGGTCGAGGGGCTTAACCGAGGCTGAGCAAAAGAATCTTAAAGAGGATGTAGTGCTCTTAGTTAGTAAGGCTGTTGTATTGCCAAATGGTAAAACAGAAACTGTACTAGTACCGACTCTATATTTAGCCCCAAATACAAAACGGGTAGAAGGTGCAGCTAACACAGGCCCAATCCATTAACCTTTCTGTTGATACTATGAAAAAAATAGTGGTAGTATTGTGGCGGATAAAGATGTGACTCTTACTGGTAATACTATTCACAATGACAATGGTCTTATCAAAGGTAATACTACTACGGTTATAGCGAATGATGAAGTTCGTAATACACAAGGTACTATTATAGGCAACGATACAGTCTCTGTATATGCTAAGAAAGACGTCATTAATGAAGGCGGTACCATTACACAAACTAATGCGGCTGGTTCTACAAAGGTTAGTGCTGGACGTGATGTAATTAATACAGGCGTACAGTATGAGGCGACTAATAGCAAAATTGAGTGGAATAGTCGAAAATAATCGACGTGAAACGATAACCGGTGTGGATCAAGGTCGTATTGGTGGTGCTGGTGAAACAACAGTAGTTGCAGGCCGAGATGTATCTATGGCGGCAGGTGTTATTACCTCTGATGTGAACACTCAAGTGACGGCCGGCCATAATGTAACGATGAAAGCCATGAATGCTACACATGAACTGGAAGAACATCGTTTTTGATAAAGGAGTAAATCTGGTGGTGGACACTCTCAAACGACGGAGTCTCATGATCTTGTTAACGCACAATCATCGGTTGGTAGTAGCATTGAAGGTAAGAATGTTTCTGTTGTAGCCTCTGATGCTGTACAACTGGAAGGTAGTCAACTATTAGCGGCAGATACTGTTCAAGTATCTGGTAATACAGATTGAACTAAATACAGCGAAGGCAAATAGTATAGTTAATCATGTGTATGTAGATAAAAAGAAAAGCTTGGTTAAACGTGAAAGTACCAATGCGGTGGATGATGCAACTACTACAGTTGTAACAGGCTCTACTGTAAGTGGTAAAGATATACAGATTACAAGTGCTCAAGATGTAACAGGTCAATCTGCTCAAATTATGAGGCGAACATACAGTAGATGTTACAGCTGGTGGAAAAGGTAGAACTTGGTGCAGATAAAGCCATTACAGATGGTACTAGTGTATATCGTCATAAGAAATCTGGTTTGCTTGGTAGTACAGGAATAGGCTTTACTATAGGTAAAGAGAAACACAATATAGATGAAGCTAACCATGAAGAATCTACTGTACGAAATACAATTGCCAGCACGAAAAGGTACTGTTACTGTCAAAGCGAATGATACCGTTCATCTTACAAGCGCAGATATTGTTGCAAAAAGATGGTGCTGTGTTAGAAGGTTCTGCCGTTACATTAGATGGAAATATGAGATCGCAACCATATGTCTCATGATGAACGCTATAAGAAGACAGGGGCTTACCGTATCATTAGGTGGTGCAGTGGTTGATACGCTTACTAATGCAACACGTACTATAAAAACAAGCGGGTGGACGAGACGATAAACGGTTAAAGTGCACTTGAACTCAATGAAGCACGTCAACAATTGCAAGATGGATATGCGACGGTAGATAAAAGCGGTTAAGGGCGTCAAACTTCGTGATAATGATGGTAAAGTATTAAAAGACACAAAAAAATCATTCCCGACGTGGTCAAAAAAATATTGACGATGCTATTAATTTGTCTGTGAGCATTGGTAGCACGTCAAGGAAGCAAAAGTACAAGTAGTAGATACAAATACATATCAAGGTGGTACTCTTGTTAGTGTTAGTGAAGTACAAATCAAGGCTCGTGATGCTCAGCAAAGTGGTATTGGTTTAACTGGTGAAACAGTACAAAGCAAAAAAACTAGTATTAGATAGTGCTCGTGATATCAACCTTGCGACGGGTAAAAAAATACTGTAGATGTTAAGAATACTTATAAAAGCTCTGGATGGAGTGTCGGTGCTGGTATTAGTTTGACTGGTGGCGGCCTTCTCGATATTAATGCGAGTGGTAATATGGCTCGTCAAAATGGCGATACCCACCAAGAAAGCTATGTGCCAACGACGATTAAAAGCGACTGAATTAGCACAACTTAAAAGCAAAACGAGATACAAATATTATTGGTTCTACCGTATCTGGCAAGAAGGTAGAAGTAGACACAGAGTCGTGATTTACATATTCAAAAGCTTACAAGATGTAGATAACTTTAAAGAACACAGTAAGTCTGCGGGCTTCTCTGTTTCCTCTACACCTAATTTCAAGAATCCAACAGGTAGTATTAGTGCTAGCGTAGGACGCATTGATAGTAAATGGAAGAGCGTGACTCATCAGGCAGGTATTTATGCTGGAGAAGATGGCTATGATATTCATGTAGGGAATGGGACTACATTAGAAGGTGCCGTCATTAAAAGTGAAGCTCAAAAAGCTAAGAATACATTGACTACTAAATCTCTTGAGATGAAAAGACATCCAAAAATGAAGCTGAGTATACCTATAGCAATAATGGGATCGGCTATAACTACTATGGTAGTAAAAAGAAACTCGAAGAGATGAAGACCAATGATAAAAAAGGCTATGATAAGATTTATAACAGTATTGGTCTAGTTCCAAATTTAGGCGTAGGCTCTAAAGGTAAAGCAAACTCGACTACTCAATCTGCAATCTCAGATGGTATACTAACTGTAGATGGTAAACAAATTGATACTAAGACCATTAATACCAATACCGAGAATACGTTACATCAGTTAGATAAGATTTTCGATAAAAAGAAAATTGAAGAACGTCAAGAATTGGCACGCTTATTTGCTAAGAATGCTTATGAGCAATTACATAACTGGCAACCTACCACAAAAGAAGGCAAGATTGCTAAAGCTTTTGCTCATGGTGTAATTGGCGAGTGGGCTGCACGTATGGCAGGTAATGCATCAGGTAGTGGTTTTAAAGCTACAATGACCAATGAAATGCTTATAGAAAAGATTAAGCAAATAGCGGATAATGATCCGGCATTAGCACAATGGTTGAGTGCTGGGGCCGGTGGTGTAGTTAATAAAGTTAGTGGTGGCTCTTTAAATGCTGGGGCTGCGGTGTCAGCTTATGCTACTAAATGGAATGCAGAATTAACAAGTCCATATCCTATAGAAGTTGATTCGGCGAAGTTATTAGCAGGACTTAGATTTAGTGTTGTAGGAAGTGTGTTTTATAAAAGCTTTAACGACTCCTATAGAAACAGGGCGTGCTGAGCCAGTTACTCTTAGTGAAGCTGATACTCAGGAGTTTCCATGGGCTGAATCAATTGATCAACTCACAAATTCAAGTGTTGATACCAGTTATGGTGAATCTAGTGGTGAAAGTATTGATTCTGGAGAAGGAAGAAACGCTTCCGAATCGAGATTTAATGGGCCTTGGAGCATAACTGTACCATATGTAGGAACTGAGTATAAAGTTCAATTAGATTACAATCCTGGAATAGGATATCAGTATATTAATGTTTTCCATGCTTCTAATGGTAACACCTATAAAGACAGTGGGAAATGGGATGTTATAGGGCGTAGATTTTTTTGATGGAATTAGTATTCCCCAAAAGTACAGCATATTCCGGTCGCTGGATTGGACCAGATGGTACGGATAATTGGGTAAGAGATAAAAATAAGTTTAATGATTTTTTTATTCATATTACGAGTTTAATTAGTGGACAACAAGTACAATTACCTTATACAATTGGAGATGAAAGCATTATAGATGATAGTTCCGATTCGTTTATTAAGAATCCAAGAACTGGAGCCTGGGAATCTATAAAAAACAGGGTGCCCCTGTAAGTGAAATTATTCTAAAAGCAATTTCCTTTGAGAATTAACCCTTTAAATAATCATTTAGATTTACCAAATGTTAGCAATGATAATTCTAATATTGGGAATTCTAGTAGTGATGATGTCCCTAATATAAACGAGGATAATTCATCTAATAAAAAGGATCCACATAATAGTGGACCATCTATATCTGGACCAGTAATTGTGGGGTTAGCTAATGAAGCAAATAAGAAGAGAAATATTATAGCTCAAAAAGTCTCACAATTAAAGAATTCCTTGCCGAAATCAAAAAGTGAAGTTAAGGAAAAAGGTAATACAGGAACGGGTTCTTCAGAGAATACAATTAATGTAGATGAATTAGAAAAAAACTTTTTAAAAAATCGTAAATATGAAGAAATGGATATTAATGATTTTTGATAGATTAAGTTCTAAATATTTAGGACCAAAAAGGATGGTCTGTAAATAATCGTAATAATAGATTACATGTAAAGGATAATAATAATATTATGCGGTTGCGGGTTGATCCACCTGATAAGCATACACCTTATAATCATTTACATATATATGATAAGAATGGTAAACCATTAGATAGTAACTGGAAACCTGTTGGACGTCGTGACCCTGAAGCACATATAAGAATTAAAGAGGATAAAAAATGATGGAACTTCAAAAAAAGAATTGATATATTAGATTTATGGGATGAAATGCCATATTCATTAGATATTAAAGATTTTTGGTAATACAGTCATATTATTGTCAGAATCCTGTGAAATTAGATTTATTAACTGTATAGAGGTTAATATTAAAAGTGACCTTTTAATTAAGAATGAATCAATGAAATTTCATGAATATCGTAATCATGAATATGATATTCAAGATATTAGTGTCGAACCATGTGTTGTTAAAACAGATGGAACTATGACTCATAATAAGAAAAAGGGTAAGTCCAGTACTAAATGGTGTTAAAGCTAAAAATAGTTATGCCTGTAATGTGTATTGATTTGATTGCTGTTGATTTTATAATTTCCACAAAGGCGGATGAAGAGAATCTAATACAGTCTAAGTTTAGTTATATGATCTTGAATAATTAAACGTATTTTATTAAATCTTTAAACTGTTAATTTATATAGTCTCAGGAGAATGAAATCTTTACTATTTTATCTTTAATGGTCCTTTTCCGTATGGGAATATAAAATTGGAGTCAGTCAACTATAATTTAGTTATTAACGGAAATCGTATAATGTTTGACTATCAGAGATTAGTTCATACTAAATGGAGGTTCTATAATAAATGTTGGGGTGACATCATTAACGGTGTCACTACCAACATTATTTTTTTGCAAAAAATAAGCATACAAGGCTCACATGCTTTACAATAAAAGTGTCAAAGTCCTAAAAAAGGATGTGAGCTTATATGCCTACTACTGATTATACTGAATTTTTACATAATGTAAAAAAGAATATCTTAAATTGCAATATGAAATTGAACAGTATCCAAATCTACAATCTTATTAACTTCTTCAAGAAAGACCTCCAAGGGGGTTCTATAATTTAGAAGCTTGCGTGGCAAAGTATTATACCATTTAAGTGTTCGTCGAATAGTTTCCTCTGAAACGGCTTTTATTGGCATTCCTTTCGGTATACATCTACAAAGTAAACCATTATGCTTTCGTTCGATCCACGCTTCCAAGCAGAATAATGTCGAGCAAAAATAAATAGACAAGATTTCATTTTCTAAATTAGATATCTCTGAAAAACTCTAAACCGTTATCTGCAGTTATTGTTTTGCATAAGCAAGCTAGATTAACATCTTTAAACGTATTTAACCATGCATGCAGTGTTTCTTTTACATCAGTAGCACGTGCTGAGGGACACCGTAAAGCCACATACAATCTGCTTTTACGCTCAAGTAAAGAAATTAAAACATGGTCTGTCTTATCTTTTGTTCCACGGACGGTATCTAATTCCCAATGTCCGAATTCCTCGCGCGTTTCAATATTAGAATCGCGAAGTTCTATGGATTTACCAAGTTCTCGCTTATGTTTTCTAGAAATAGATTTTCGTTGAGAATGCCGCACTACCAATGGTAAGTCAATTGCTTTTATACCTAATATGCCTTTGTGAAGATAGTTATATAAAGTTTTAGCACAAACCATTTCATTACGCATAAACAAATCCTTATGTTCAGCATATCCAACAGTAGCATCAAAGGACCAATGATCATCTAGAACCTTGCTTTCAATCCAATTTATAAAAGATTCTATAGCACCAACTTTCATGGTATTAGAAGAGCCCACACGTTGTCTTTCATATGTTGCTTGTCCAGAATCAGCTAAATATACAAGTTGAGATTTACCTTGTCGAATTTGAATTACAGTACCACGTTTTAATTCTGTATATATAGTTGTTCTAGAACGGCCAAGTGCACGTGAAATTGCCGTAATACTATCTCCTAGAACGATTCTCTTTTCTAAATAAAATCGCTCTTCGAAGTTTAAGTGTTTGTTTGTACGTAATGTCGTGTTATGATTATTATAGTCCATAGTGATTACCTCGGTTATATTTTGATTAGACACCTAAATCATAACACAAGGTTCACTATGGATTTTTATTTGTTCAATTTCATTCTACAATTAAGCTAAATAATAAAATATTACTATTCGATAAAAATAAGTTCTAATTATATTAATGGAGAAACTTATGAGGCTAGGTTTTTCGTGAATTGAATATATAGAAAGGTTAGATAATATGAATACAACTATATATGAAGCCGTAGCTAAATATAAAAAAGATGATACATTACCATATACAGAGTACTTTAGTTTAGGGGATTTTTCGACTAAAGATTTAGCAGAAAATGCAATAATGTTAGCTAAACAACTTCCGGGATTTAGAGCGTTTTGCGATGAAAACTTTTATATTGAGGAATTTGTTTTAAATGATGGAGTACCAAGAAATTATAGTGTAGATGATCTTATCAAAAATAATGAAGTTTTTATATTGTGGTATGGGTATGATGTTGATGCAATATATACAGTGGGTGGAACTTTAGGTGTATTTAGTAACTATGAATATGCTGTATTAGCAAAAGAAAAATATAGTACTTGGGATATATTTATTGTTCATGGGTTAGACAATTTTGGTATTGGGAAGGTTGTATTAAACGAACGTCAATGGGTAGATGGCTTTGTAAAAGTTTATGATTAAGTGCATATAGCAATAGAACCTATTTAAATATTTTTTTAGGTATTTGTTTGAGTATAATAGCTTTTTTTATCTTGGGAAGTGATATTGTTTTTTTATAAAATATACAATTTAATGAGGTATGGAGTTAGGTGTATTAATACTGTGATAAATAAAATTAATGAACTCTTAACCGAAGGTGGAAGACATGTTACAATCTATAATAAATATAGAGGGAGAAATGAAGAATATGTGATTCAAATTAAAAGTCAATAATTTAAAATGGTATTGATTGGATGAGCTTTCATGCGGACAGGAAAAAAACTCAAAAAAATGGCTTGAGAGAATAGTTCTCTCTTGTTTAGTAGTAGTAGGTATTATTTTTTTGGTGGTTGGCTTTTCTTTGCTACAAACTTTATGCACCCATTTATCCACTATTTTGGATCTTAGGGGGAATAATATATTACAAAGAGCCAACTAATATAATTGCTTCTAATGTTCTTGGTTTTGATGAAGTACGAGGGAAAAATATATTATATAACTACAAATGGTATTGGTGTATATAATGAATTAAATAACGATCATGTATTTATATTACATAAAGAGCCACCTAATGAAATCAGAATAAATGACATTACTAATGTATATCCAGAATTTAGTCGTTTTTCTGATTCGGAACAGGAAGTTTGGAAAAAGCAAATTTTTATGCTGATTTTAGGAAAAGAATTCCTATAGAGGAGGGAAATATCATTAGATTTCCATTCTTTTTCTCTTACGAAACCCGTGGAATTTATAATTTAGCTACAGGATCTAAATTATCGAAAAATTGATACGTATAAAATTTCTAATAATATATTCTATAATGTTGATTTTGGAAGCATTACAAAGATAGATTTAGAAACTGGTACAGTATGGAAATATTATTCGGATAAGTTATTGTTATATAATTTTAGCAGTGAAAAATAGTGAGTTAAATACGAGTAGTTTTAAAAATCTATGAAGAAGCTGAATTAACGAAAGAACAGAATAAAAGATAAGATGTTAAAAGATAAAAATTATTGTTTTAAATCATTATAGTCAATTTAGTAAAGATGATAAGGAAGTTATAGAAGAATTAATTGTTAGGTTAGTCACTGCACGAGATAGTATGCGATTAAAAACCAGAATATAAAAATGGGGTTAGAGAATTATCTAGAGTGAATTTGGATTGCTCTTTATTATAATGACACCTATATCTCCATAAAGGGGATATAGGTGTCATTTTTATATTACAAAGTAATAAAAAAATCAGTATTGTTTAAAAATCAAAGTAATTCTATTAGAATCTCCAGATTTTAAGAGTATAATACATTTGTGACAAGTGAATAAAAAATGAGAAGGAACTCTGTTATAATGAAGTTGCTTAATCCAAACATTACAACAAAAGGAGTTCCTTCTCATGCATTCTATTATAACTGAAGAATTAAGATTTCGTAAACGAGTATGTGAATATGCTATAAAGTATGGAAATAATGCTGAAGCTGCACGCCGTTATCATACTAGTAGACAACAAGTACAACGTTGGGTGAAGCGTTTCGACGGGACTATCGATTCACTTCGATTGTATAGTCGTAAAACCACATTCTCATCCTAATCAACACACTGAGGAAGAACTAGCACTTATCAAGCGTATGCATTCTAAGTTTAAACATGAAGGGCTGTCTCAAGTATATGTTGAGGCAAAAAAGCGTGGTTATAAACGCTCATATGGCTCTATGTGCCGACAAATAAGGTGTCACATTAAAGAGAAAAAAAGGTTGTTAAATCTGTTCCAAAAAAAGCAAGTGGAAACCAGATCTCAGTAACATATCCAGGAGAAAAAGGTTCAGATTGATATAAAATACGTACCTCGCGAGAGTTTAGCCTTTTTCAACACAAGGAAAAATCTTACTATCAACTTACAGCTATTGATGAGTTTTCTAGAAAGAGAATTCTAAAAAAATTATAGATGAAAAAAAGTGTTACTAATACAAGTCGGTTCTTATTAAATTTAGAAGCCAAAATGGGATTTCCTATTCATACAATACAAACAGATAATGGTCGTGAATTTACAAACTATGGAGTAAAAAGATCGAGAGTGTTTATTTGATATTGTATTAAAAAGATTAGAAATAGAGCATAAAAACGACAAGACCATTTTTCTCCGTGGCAGAATGGAAAGGTAGAGCGCAGTCATCGAATTGATAGTGAGAGATTTTATTCTCGTAAGTTTAATAGTATGGAGAGTTTTCTAAAAAGCACATAGTCGATATGCTAATAGATATAATAACATTGCACAAAAAAAGTCTTAAACTTTAAATCACCAAACCAAGTTATAACAGAGTACTTTATGAATCAAAAAGGCATAGGTATTTGTCACAAATGTTTGATTA
>BNJU01005132.1_pt1 | contig 69682 bp, 107 predicted proteins | sample 8539281 | NCBI WGS metagenome assembly BNJU01 (sample SAMD00202456, study PRJDB9452) | human saliva metagenome | isolation source: human saliva | place: Japan | reverse complement strand
CAGAACTTCTAGTCATAGCGATTTCCTTTCTACTTATTATCCAAATTTTCAATTAAATTATACTTCTTAAAATACCTGAACAACTTCGCACCAGATGGGGAATTTGCTATCATTTCCGCTCTTTTTATAAATTATTTTGGTCATAGATTTAATTACTTCTTCAGGCGTATTTTTAGATCTATTACTAAACGACAGAACCTTTCCATCTTCAGCCCCAATATAACTTCCCTCTAGAAAATGCACTGCTTTAAATTTATCATAATCCCCATAAGTTTTTAGAACCTTAACTTTTCCATATTCTTTACTAATTATATTTAAAAATCGATCCATATAATCTTTACATCTAGTTTTACTATACTGATGATTAGATTTACGCCCTGATTTCCATTGGAAGTAACCAAAAGTTAGCTAAGCAATGATAATGGTCTTTAAAATTAATAAGATACTCTGGCCACACTTTCTCACAAGTTCTTTGCTTTCTTGATTTTCCTGCCTCAGGTACACGATTAGCAATAGTATTGAAACTATTCATGGTATCCCCAGCAAAGGCATTAGTTTACTAATTTCTTTTGATGTAATATTTTCTTTTCTTTTAACAATGACTTATATAAAAATCTCATAGAACCCTACTGCGAAAATCACACATATCTTCGTCAAAGGAGCTTTCATAAGTTTGTGTAGAATGAATAACTTTTTCTCCATATAAATATTCGGTATACCTGAGTTCCGTCCACAGACTTTAATCAGGGTCATTAAAATTTTTATAACTTCATGCTCTTCGTTTAACTTTTTTTCCCATTCACTCACTTATCCTTAATTTTTAGATTCTATCTTTATAGTAAACTCTCTACTTACCCAAACAATACACTATCTTTAAGCACTAACGCAATGAAATATGCAAAAAAGAGACAGGCATTAACCTGTCTCTACCAAATGAACAATCTTTTTAACAGTTTTTGGCAATTCCATTTTTAATTATTCATCGTTTTTAGTTTTCGTTTTCGACTAATGCTAGTCGTTTAAATATTTTCCTTCTACTCCAAGAACGTCGCAGACTTTCTTCAAGTCCGCTTTTGATAGAACGTTATTTTCGTAGATGCTCTTTCCACTCACACGTTTAAGTTCTAAAGCAATGTGAGCAGCTTTGTCGGCAGTTTCGATTAATCCAAAGCAATCTTGGTAATCTTTACCTGTTGAAAGTACTCCATGTTTTGCCCACACTACCAAACGGTGAGTTTCAAGTTCACGCGCAGTATCATCACCGATTAATTGTGTACCTGGAACTTCCCATGGCAACACAGCGATTCCATCGTGGAATACTACGATTGATTCTGTTAACACTGACCATAAATCAAGGGTTAACGATTCACTCGTCACTTCATCGAGTAATGAGTAGACAACGATATTGGTTGCATGGTTATGAATCACAACGCGGTGATTTTGATCCACTTTTAGACGTGCTGCATGCGCCAATACGTGCATGAAGATTTCACTTGTTGGTCGTTTACCAGTCACGAAACCAGCTACCACTTGGTATCCCTTAGGAGTCAACTGGATAATCCCTGTGTCCACTTCTGGTTGAGAATGCAAAGTTCTGAAATGACTTCCAGAAGCCGTAATTAAGAGATACTCTCCTTGTACGTGCTCAGGAACATCAAGAACTTCCACTTCTTTTCTATTTTCTGTGTAATAAGTGTAAAGTAGTTCCAGCAAGATCTGATTCCACCGCACTTGCTTCTTCTTTCGTCAAACGGTAGCTAATGTTTCCCACCGTTATATTCGTCCCACCTCTTATTCCACATATCATAAGTTACTTGGCACAATTCATTTTATATATTTTGGATATGTCATATCGATTTCCTTTCTTTGAGCTTGGCGATTTTTCGCTTTTCTTTTCTCATCAAATTCTTTAAATAAATTTTGTTTATCTAAATAAATGCTAATGGGCAAAATAATCAGCGTTAACCATATCTGTCTATAGAGAATCGAGATTACAAATAAGATTCCTAGAATTAAGATGAGGATCTTTTTCATGCTATTCGCCTGCTTCTAGTTTCTCATTGTATTTTTTACGAGCTTGTAATAACCATACATATAATCCCTAACCAAGCAACTCCTAAAAGAATAGCTACGATGTTTCCGCTAAATCCGTTTGCTAAGATATAACGAATATCTGGACCTTCGAATGTTGCCCAAGAAATTTGACCAGTTTGTTGTAAAGTATTTGTTTCTTCAGCAAGACGAGTCATATATGGTGTGAAATAAGTTGCTCCATATAAGAATAATGGAGTTGAAATTAAACCGTGGATAATCATACGAAGTACGTTACCGTTTGTTAATAATAGAGCTCCTACTACGAATGATAAGTTAATAATTCCGGCAAATGGTAATACAATGTTACCTGGTAAAGCTACAGCACCAACTAATAAGAATGGAATTGTAAAGATTACAGCTACCCATAATTCATTACGTCCACCAAGTACTGGCCAGTCAAGACCAATGTAAACTTCGCGATCTTCGAATTTTTCACGCATGAAGTCTGATACTGCTTCTGAGATTGGTGATAAAGCTTGTGAGAATAATTTAGAAACCATTGGGAATAATGTTAAAGCTGTTGCAGCTTGTACTGCTAAACCTAAAGCATATTTTAGACCGTTACCTGAAGCAAGACCTAATGCAAACCCGATGATTGCACCCATTACAGAGTTTTCACCGAATACCCCAATTTTTTCTTTTAATGTGTCCGCATCGAACTCTTTGTTTAAGAATGGGATTTTCTTCAACAATTCGTCGATTGGATGTAAGATTACTGCGATTAAAGTGATAAAGTGAGGCACTGTAATCCCTGGTACACCTGTTAAACGTTCTACTTCAGGAGCAAATGCATCCCCAAGTTTTAATTCTAATACGATAATGATTGCAGCAGCGATGAACCCAAATACAATGTTGTTTGTAAAGTAAGTTACGATTACGGCTGTAAAGATTTTATTCCAAACATTCCATAAGTCCACGTTCAATGTTTTTGTTTGTTTTGTAATCAACATAATGAAGTTGATCGCTAATTGAAGCGGGAATACTAAGAATGCATATGGCCAAGCCCAGCTGATTGCAGCAGCCCCTGGCCAACCAATATCAACGGCTGGTAAGCTTAATCCTGTATGAGTTGTTAAGTCATTTGCGGCAGCACCCATACTTGTCATAATGTAGTTTACTAAGATTCCCATCCCTGTGAAGGCAATCCCTAGAGTTAACGCTGAAGTGAACGCATCTCTGAATTTCATCTTCATTGCTAAACCGACGATTAACATTAGGAACGGTACGAATACAGCTGCTCCTAAGTCAAGAATATATTGAATGACCGATTGTAAGACTTCCATCTTTATTTCCTCCTAGCTATTAAGAAAATCAATAATTTTTTGTAATTCTTGTTTTTGACCCATTCCTGTTAAGAATGCAATTCCGTTAAAAACTGGAATTCCATAGTCTTTTTTAGGTTTTACAATTGAGATATAGCCATCAGCTGTTTTTACGTATTGCTCTAAAGCTTTCATATCTACTGCTTCGATTTCGCAAGGAACTTTTGCCTCTTTTAATAAACGCTCTACTTTAGATGCTACTGTTTGAGATGTAGCTACTCCTGATCCGCATGCAACAATTAATTTTTTCATGTTATTCTTCCTCCATTTTTGCTGTCGCAAATAAATTGTAAATTTCTTCTTCGGTTTGACCGTTTTGTAATGCTTCGATAAATGCTTCTTGTTGGAACACATTCATCAATTCAACCAATAATCCTGTTTGGTTCTTCGGTTCTGAGATTCCAAGAACAACAACGAAGTGAACATCTACTTCCACATCTGAAGTTCCCATTTGAATAAACGTCACCGGGGTTGCCAACTTAACAACGTAGATAAAAGGTTTCTTCACGTACTCACTATACGTGTGTGGAATCGCAACTGCTGTTTTTCGAGTTGCAATCCTGTTGAAATTCCTCCTCTCTTTCGAGTATTGCTTTGGCAAAACCATCATTCACGTACCCTTTTTCAAATAGCGTTTCCGCTAAGTTTTTCAGTAGTTCTTGTTTGGTTTCGCCTTTCCCTTCCAGATTGATTAAATCATTTTGAACTAGTTGAGATATGATTGTCATTGTATCCCTCCTTATTGAATTGGTTCAAATTCCGCTTCTGCAAATAGAGCGGTTAAAAAACTCTCTTGGTTTTCTGCTTCCCACAAATGTTGAATGTAAGAAGAACTGTCTATTTTTGAGTAGATAACTTTCAAGGCATCCTTGTAGATTTCTAACTCTTTTTCAGAAATAGCAATAAGCATTACCACTTTGACAAGATTCTGACCCCAATAAATTGGTTTATCGAGTGTCATCATGATGAGTTCAGATGTTTTCACCTCTTTTGGATTTGCGTGTGGTAAGGCAATGCCTGTATACGTACTTGTAATTCCAAGATTCTCCCGGTGACGAATCGTCTTCTCAAATCGTGGATTTTGCAAGTTATCCGTTGAAGCTAACTTGATAATTTTTGATAAACACTTTTCTGCATCTCCAGCCTTTTTCTTTAAATAAATTGAGTTTCCAATTAATCGCTTGATGAGTCTCTTTGTGAGTTCTTCGTCATCTTTTAATAAGTAATTCGACTGCGATTGTCCCATAGTGTGCGTCAAGAACTTCTTTTGAATTTTCAAAAGATCTTCTTCCTTCATGATGGTTCCAACATGAATATATGGGTAAGACACATCCTCCAAAGCTACTGAACTAATGACAAGATCATTTGGTTGAACTGAAAGTGTCTTAGCATTGTCATAATTCACTTTTTCTATATTCTCGTATTGTCCAGTGACCTTTTTTCACCTGATTTAAAATTAGTTCTGAAGTCGCTAAGCTATGTGGACAAACCACGTAAATCTTCATTGGCTGATTAATCTTCTCAACCGCGATTTCCAAGTGAATCGTCAGTAGTGCTGCCTCAATATCGGTCAGTTCCACATTGTAATTCTCCTTGAAAATTTTTCCGGATAACCATACAAAGTTGTATAGAATACCGTATTGGTACTTGATATCCTCAATCAAATTACTTTTCAGATGTATTCTGTTTCGAAGTCGCATAATCATTGCTGGAAGATGATTCAAGAGCATTCCTCTTAAATATTCATCCTCATGAAGCTGTATCCCCGCTAAGTCACCAACCATATTAATAAATGCGTCGGTGATCTTCTCAATTTTCGGGTCAGACCCTAGATATGCACTTGCGTAATTTCCTATAGAAATCAGAATTTGTGAAAGTGTAACGATTTCTTCCTCTTCCACTTCCTGACCAGTAATCTCATTGAGTAAGTCTCTGGCTAATAAGTAAGTCTCAATAATTTTCGGGCTATTACTATCGAGTTGCTTATATTGCTCCACACGATAACCTCTATGCCACCTAATATCAAAAATGAGTAAATCGAGTAAGAGGTAGTGACGATATTCGTGAGCTACTGAGAACTGATATTGTTTTAACTGTTGATTCATAATTTGGTTAAGTTGTTGTATTCTACCGTCTACAACACAACCTGTTTGGTTCATCTCATCCAGATTATAATGAGTGATGCCACTTAACAATTTGTTTCGGAAGAACTTACGAATCTGATCTTCCGGACCACTTAAAATCAACTTGCCATGTCTTTTTTCAAGAACGACTCCATTGGCATTCAATTCTTTCTCCAACTCTGTTACTTCTCTTCTTATTGAAGATTCACTCGTGAAATTCTCGAAGACCAATCTAGAATGTCCACTTCGTTGTCTAATAGGGAATGTTGAAAGCATCTTGAACTCTTCCTTGTTCGCTTTCGCCTCCATATTTACTTGAAACTTCTCCATCAACTGTTGTCGATGTCCTTCATCTATCTCAAGAAAGATACCTGCACTTGGTTTCTTCACAACTAACGAAGAATACGGTTTCAAAAAAATCGTTCAAAGCAACGATGTCATTGTAGATAGTCTTTGTGGAAACTAAATAAGTTTGTGCCAGTTCCTTACCAGTCACTGGTGTTTCTTCATGAATTAATCGATTCAGAATATCCGATTGTCTCTTATTCACTGTATCCCTCCATCTATTTCCACAATCTCATTATATTTTTATTGAAACAAATATTAAACCAACTTTTTTTCCAGAACATTGTGGAAGTTTCTCATTCTTATTGTGGCACTTTTATTGAGAGGAACAGTGAACTTTCTGACAAAGTTCCGTGGAATAACGAGCAAAAGGGAATTTTTCTAAACATTCCTATATCAAACTGTTGTATTTAAAATTTCGAAAAAGTAACATATTTGTTACTGTAGCATATATGTTACTTTTTACTTTTTGCAAAAAATTGCACTAAAAAAACGCTATTCATTTTAATGAATAACGTCTGTTTTTAATATATAGTTTTATGTATAAGTCAGATTCTTCAGTCTTCTTTTTTTCTGTCGGAGATATTGTTAAATCAACCTTCACTGCACTTATTAGTTCAATCTACTCTGCAAAATTTGATAAATTACAGAATTCCACCAGTAATAATTATTAACTTATAAATTATATTTTATTTTTAGAGTTTTATATTCAACAAGTTCATCTTTAGGATTATTTCTTATTTCCTTCAGAAATACTTATTTTTCAATTTTTAGGTCTAGTTTTTGACCTAGAAAACACCGATTTTTCGTTGATATAACAACATTTTCGTCTAAAAAAACTAAAAATCCCGAAATTCACTTATAAGTGAATTTCGGGATTCTGACTTTTACTGTTTATTTTTGTTTCAATTTATAGTTTCGCATAGAGTTTTAACATAATCGTTCCAAACACAGTAACTGTAAGTAAGTTGACGATACTTGCAATCCAGCCTTGTGTAAACACAATCGTTGTGGATTGTTGATAGAACAATACATCGAGCGTTGGCGCAATCAATCCGAAAATGGCAATATTGACTACCGCTTGTACGACATTAAATCGAATCATATCATGTTGTGAAAATACTCCTTGGCGTAAGCTTTTACGACGAATCGCAAAGCCAAATACAAACCCTAACGCACCCGTACTTAATGCCCAAGAAAGCCACAAGTGATCCGTATAGATTAAATCAAATAATACATGCCCAGTAAAACCGACAATGGCTGCTGGAATAGCTCCTGCAACACCTGCAAAGAGTGCAAGGTAGCCATATGCCAAATTGAATATATACTCCCTCAATTGGTGTTGTAATCGACGTTAGTGTCATTAACGTTGTCATAATTCCAATCCCAAGAATGGTATGAGAAATTGTTTTTAAACAGTCCGTCTTTCACAATACCCCTCCTTTGCCTATTTCGATGTTGGCTCTTCTCCAATAATACGTACTTCTGGCTCTAGAGCAACGCCGTCTTTTTCTAAAATCACTTTTTGAACATAACGGATTAAATCCATATAGTCCGTTGCTGTTCCGTTATCAATATTCACCATAAATCCAGCATGCTTTTTAGAGACTTGCACGCCACCGATTTGATGTCCTTGAAGTCCAGCATCTTGGATTAGTTTTCCTGTAAAATGCCCATCTGGACGTTTAAACACGCTGCCGCAAGAAGGATACTCAAGCGGTTGTTTGCTTTGTCGTAAATGCGTTAATTCCGCTACTTTTTGGTCAATCTCTTCTTGAACGCCTTTAGTTAGTCGGAATCCAACTTCAATCACAAGATCGCCTGTTTTTTGAACATGGCTATGACGGTAGCTGAAAGTCTAAGTCTTCGTTTGTGTAAGTTTTGAATTCCCCATCCGGAGTAATCACTTCCACGTACTCAACGACTTCACTCACTTCACCGCCGTAAGCCCCAGCGTTCATGAAAAATCGCTCCGCCGACACTTCCTGGAATGCCACAAGCAAATTCTAAGCCTGTTAATCCATTTTTCGCCGCTTCTTTTTGACACATCAATTAAAGGCCACTCCGCCTTCAGCGACGATTTGTGTACCCAGATACTGTTAAATGAGACATGTCGTTTAACATAATCACAGCACCGCTAATACCCGCCATCTTTAATAATGACGTTTGATGCGTTTCCTAAAATCGTCGTTGGAATATTTTTTTCACGAAGCCAATGCATCACTGCGCTTGCTTCTTTTTTTATCTTTTGGAAAAAAATCAGAATGGCAGCACGGCCACCTGTTTTTTTGTAAATGTATAATTTTTAAGTGGTTCGTTGTAAAAAAACTTTTTACATCCGGAAACTCTGTTGAAAAATACAGTATAATCCATATTCTTCTCCTTATTCGTAATCCTTTTTAATACTACTATTCTCACACGATTACGTCAACTATTTGGAAGACTTTCCCTTACGCTTCCCATTCTTGTAATAGCTGATGGACCATTTGCGCAGAACGTTTTCCTGCTTGAACGATAAACGTATCAAAATCGACTGCAGATGTTCCGCGTTCTGGAATATCTGAGATGGCACGAATCACGATAAATGGAACTCCAAACGCGTGACACGCTTGCGCAATCGCTGCCCCTTCCATTTCCGAAGCCATCACATCTGGGAAGTGTTTTTAAAAATATGCGTTCTTTGCTCGCGAGTATGGATAAAAGCTATCTGAAGAAACGATAAGCCCCGTATGGCTCTTTAAATCCACCTTAGCAATCGCTTGTTCAATCGACGGTAAAAAGTCTTGGTTCATTGCAAAACGTGCTGGCATGCCCGGCATTTGCCCGTAAACGTAATTAAAGGCTGTGACGTCGGCATCACAGTACGCTAGTTCTGTCCCAATGACAATATCTCCGATTTCTAGAGTTGTACCAAACCCACCAGCAGAACCCGTATTAATCACTAAGTCTACACCGAAGCGGTCAATTAAGATTCCAGCAGCCAGTGCAGACATTACTTTTCCCAATTCCTGATTGGACAAGAACAATCGACTTTTCCTACAAGTGTGCCTTCGATAAAATTCCCAGTTGGCAACGGTTGTTTTTCTTCTCAATCGTCATCTCTTCTTCAAGGAGACGCTTTTTCTTCTTCCATTGCCGCAATAATTCCAAATTTCATTCTTTCACCTCATCCTTATCGTTCGATCTGTTTTTGCCATTAAGACGATATCTTCATAACCGTCACCGATTTTTTTACACCGTTCTTAAGGCGGCCTTCTTCTTCAAATCCACACTTCTCATAAAGTCGGCGTGCCTTCTTATTCACAGCAACGACCTCTAGTTCAACACGACTGAGCGTTGAATATTCCTTCACCCAATCAAGCATTTCTTCCATCATCACGGTCGCAATCCCTTGGCCCCAGTAAGACTTCAATACGCTAATTCCTAATTCACCACGGTGTGAGAATTTTGGGATGCAAGCTCCCAACAATCGAACCGACCGCAATAATCTCGTCACCATCTTTTTGCCAGTAACATATATTGATTTTTCGTTCTCGTAGAGCGATTCAATAAACAATTCTTCTTGAGCGACAGAATACTTCAATCCCTTCTGGTCCAAAAGGAAAGAAAATCGGTTTCGCTCCCTACTTTTTTTACTATAATCTAATAACGCTTTAGCATCGTCTTTAACTGGAAGTGCAAATGTAATTTCTCGTTCTTTACTCATCTGTTGCCTCCAATTGTTTGATAAATTCTTCGTACTCTTTTCCGTGTGGAACTAAACGAATCACACGTTCAGACTCTCCGTCTCCCTACACGGTCGATTTGAACTTTTAAGAAAGTCGAAGGAAGTTCATCTTCGATATACTGCGCCCATTCAACGACGCACACACCACCCGCATAGAAGTACTCTTCGAGGCCTACTTCGCTGGCGCCACCACTTTCTTCAATACGATACATGTCCATATGAAATAGCGGAAGGCGGCCTTTACGGTATTCACGAATCAATGTATACGTTGGGCTCTTAATGACACGGTCGATGCCTAAACCAACAGCGATCCCTTTTGTAAGAGTCGTCTTTCCAGCGCCTAAATCGCCTTCTAGAATGACGCAGCTATTTTCAAATAACGCTTCACCTAGACGCTGTCCTAGCGCCATTGTCTCCTCTTGTGATGTTGTATGTACTTCAAACATGATAATACTCCTTCAAACTTGGTTCGTTGTCTTGCATAAAAAAAGAGCCAAGACAAACTGTCTTAGCTCATTATAGCATATTTTGCTTATTTTAGAACGCGTCCTAAGAATTCTTTTGTACGGTCTACTTGTGGGTTTTCAAAGATTTGTTCTGGAGTTCCTTCTTCAGCGATAACCCCTTTATCCATGAAGACAACACGGTCACTGACTTCTTTGGCAAATCCCATTTCGTGCGTTACAACGATCATTGTTAGCCCTGTGTGCGCTAAGCTCTTCATTGTTTCTAACACTTCATTTACCATTTCTGGGTCAAGTGCTGACGTTGGTTCGTCGAAAAGCAATACATCTGGTTGCATTGATAATGCACGCGCGATAGCCACACGTTGTTTTTGACCACCTGATAATTGACGAGGTTTTGCATTGATGTACGCTGCCATTCCTACTTTTTTTCAAGGAATTCTTTTGCGATTTTTTTCTGCTTCCTCTTTTTGATTTTTTTCAACACTTTCATCGGTCCAACAATACAGTTTTCTAACACGTTTCAAGTTGTTAAATAAGTTAAATTGTTGGAACACCATTCCTACGTGAGTACGATATTCGTAAATGCTCTTGTCATGTTCAAGAATATTTTGGCCATTGTAGTAGATTTCGCCTGAAGTTGGTTTTTCAAGTAAGTTTACACAACGTAAAAGTGTTGATTTACCAGAACCACTTGATCCGATAATCGTTACTACTTCCCCTGTTTTACTTCAAAAGAAATATCTTTAAGAACTTCATTAGTACCGAAAGTTTTTACTTAAGTTTTGAATGGAAATTACTGCTTCGCTCATTATGCATTTCCTTTCTGTCTAGTTTTTTCTTCGACTGCTGACATTGAGTTTGAGTTCAATGGATCTGAATAAATCACTTCATAGTTATCTGGACCATCTAATTTACGCTCGAAGTAACGTAAAATACGAGTCACTGTGAATGTCATGATGAAGTATAAAATTAATGTGACAAAGAATGTATCGAAGTAACGGAAGTTTTGTCCCGCAACTGTTTTTGTCGCAAAGTACAATTCTGATACTGAAATTACGTTCAATACAGAAGTATCTTTGATGTTGATAACGAACTCGTTCCCTACTGCTGGAAGGATGTTACGGAGTACTTGTGGGAAAACAACATAACGCATTGTTTGCCAGTGCGTCATCCCGATAGCTTGGCTGGCTTCAAATTGTCCTTGGTCGATAGAGATAATCCCACCACGAACGATTTCTGACATATAAGCCCCTGTGTTAATCGATACGATGAAGATCGCAGCGAATGTTACATCTAAGTTAATCCCAAACATTAATGCTGTTCCGTAGTAAATTACCATCGCTTGTACGATCATCGGTGTTCCACGGAAAGAAATTCTGTATAGCAGTTTAAAATGATAACTGCAATTTTTAAAAGAATACGTTTAGGTCCTTTTTCTGGTAGTGGAATTGTTTTAACAAATCCGATGAACATCCCGATTAATGTCCCGATAATTGTACCAATAATTGAAATATATAGTGTAATCCAGGCACCTGTTAAGAACATTTGCCAGTTCTGTTGAATGATTTTTACAATCCAATCAATACTCATTTATTTTCCTACTTTCTGTATTTAATGTGTATGTATACGCCACACGAGGTGGCGGTGTGTTATGTTTGTGCTTTGCTTACTGCCTGTAGTTGAACTCGGGTTTGTTAAACTCAAAGTTCTATAAAGTTGAGATCGCCGTCACCCAACATTCACACTGTGAATGTTGGCTAAACGCTTTTCCTCACATCCTGTAGTTGAACTCGGGCTCACAGGACTGACGTCCACTTCCTGATATGTCCGCACGACTCGTTCCGAGTCCCTTGCGTCATATCAGTCCAGTGATTCAGTCCTGAGCGTTCGCCCTCGTATCCTGGTTATTCCGCTGCAGGTTGGTTTTTAATTGCTTCTTCCATGATTTTTTGGCGTTCTTCGCTAGAGATTGTTTTTAATGCTTCGTTGATTTGTTTTGTTAATGGGCTATCTTTTTTAACACCAACAGCTGTTTGTATGTCTTCTGGTGATACTTTGAAGCCATCTGTTAATTTAACCATTACGAAGTCGCTGTTTGCTGCTTGAGCAGAAAGTGCTTCTGGTAATTCAGAAACGTAAGCGTCGATTGTTCCTGCTTGAAGTGCAACACGCATTGCTGGGAAGTTATCCATTGCAGCTTGTTTTTCAACACCAGGGATTTGGTCGATTACTGAGTAGTGGAAAGTGTTTAATTGAGCTGTTACTTTCGCACCAGAAAAATCTGCTAATGAAGTAGCTTTTTCGTATTTAGAACCTTTTTTAACGACTAAAACTAATTGTGAATCATAGTAAGAATCTGTAAAGTCGATTGTTGCTTTACGTTCTTCTGTAGGACTCATACCAGCAATGATCGCATCTATTTTACCTGAAACAAGCGCTGGTGTTAAGCCATCCCACTCAGTTTTTACAATTACTAATTCTTTTCCTAATTGTTTAGCCACACGTTTTGCGATTTCAACGTCGTAACCGCCAGCGTATTGGTCAGTTCCTTGAATTTTCACAGCACCGTTTGAGTCATCTTTTTTTGAGTCCAGTTAAATGGTGGGTATCCTGCTTCCATCCCAACCACTAATTGGTTTTTGGTTTGCTGTCCCTTGGCTAACAGGTGTTCCACACGCTGCTAAACCTACTGTCATTGCTAAAGCTGCAATTGCGCCTAAAAATTTTTTTCATTTTCTTTCTCTCCTTCTCGATTATCAAACTGGTTCACTCACTAACACACAAAAAGGAACCACGAACAAAAAGCCGTGATTCCCTCATAAAAAAAGTCATAAAGTAGTCATTCTTTTGCCCGGTAATTGATTGCACTTCATGAGTATCTGGGCAGATATCATGACAGTGACTGACCTATTATGACCAGCCCCAACGTTTTTCACGTTTCGGCGAAATCCCTTTCCAGTTTCCTGTACTCTTGTCATCCGCACCTCAGTTCAATAACCATTTGATTTAATTGATGAAAAATAAAGTTAACACATATTTTTCTTGAAAGTCAACCCATATATTTTCATTTTTGAAAACAACTAACAAAACTCTTTTTATCTCCTCCATCTTCTCTAACATGATGTCTTAGAAAGATTATTATTTTGCACTAGTAAGAAGATGATTATTCAGAATTTGTGGATTTTATAGTGGCACTAATGTGAAAAGCATCGAATGTGAATTACTCGGAGTTGGTATTTTTACCATACTCCGAGTTTGAAGCTTCGAAGACGAGAGACTCTAGGCTCGAGTCGGTGCAACATTATAGCCACTATAAACAAATCCGCAAGGATTCTGAATAATCCTTTTTCCTCTCTCTTCTTTACTACCAGAGTGCCTTAGAAATGATCATTTTTCTGCACTAAAAATTAAATGATTACGAAGGAACTTCGAGTTTCTATAATCGCAGTGGTGGGGAATCGTATCAAATGCGAATTAGTAGGAGTTAGGAATTTATTCCATACTCCTACTTTGAGGCTTTGAAGGTGAGAGACTTCAGGCTCGAACCGGTACCCCACTACAGCGATTATAAAAGAAACCGAAGGTTCCGAAGTAATCATTTATTAAAATATTTCAAGCACAACAAAAAGAGTGCCTCATTTCTGAGGCACCCTGTTAGATGAATTATTTATTCACGTTTCCCATTGCCAGTTCACAACTTCAGGAATATCTTCCCCGTGTTCACGGATGTAGCTGTGGTGGAATTCCACAGTTTCGTCCATTTTCGCAGCAAATTCGCTAGCTTTGTCGCCGTATACAGCAACTGCAGCGTCTTTAGCAACGTGGAAGCGGTCCATTTCAGATAATACACGCATATCAGAATGGAGTTGTGATATCTCCGTTTTCACGGTATCCGTGGATATGAACGTTATGGTTGTGACGATCGAAGAATAAGTCACGGATCATACCTTCATAACCGTGGAAGCAGAATACAACTGGTTTGTCAGTAGTAAATAGTTTGTCGAATTCTTCATCAGATAAACCACGAGGGTCAACTTTTGGAGAACGTAATTTCAAGATATCTACTACGTTGATGAAGCGAATCTTCAATTCTGGGGAATTGTTTGTGCAAGATTGAAATACCTGCTAATGCTTCTAAGTTAGGTTCAGTACCTGCAGCAGCGATAACTACGTCTGGTTCTTCTCCTTCTTTCACTGTTGAAGCCCAATCAATTACTTTGTAACCTTCACGTACTAATTCTTTAGCTTCTTCTACTGAGTAGAATTGTGGACGTGGGTGTTTTGAAGAAACGATTAAGTTAATTTTATCTTCTGAACTTAAAGCTTCAGCCATAACAGCCATCAAGCTGTTTGTATCCGCTGGTAAGTATTCACGAACGAATTCAGGTTTTTTCTCAGCTAAGTGTGTTAATAAACCTGGATCTTGGTGAGTATATCCATTGTGGTCTTGTTGGAACACTGTTGATGTTGCAATCAAGTTTAATGATGGATAGTTTTTACGCCATGGAGCATGAGTTTTAGCTTTACGTAACCATTTGAAGTGTTGAGTGATCATTGAGTCAACTACACGTAAGAATGATTCGTAAGAAGCGAAGAATCCGTGACGGCCTGTTAATACATACCCTTCTAAGAAACCTTCAGCTTGGTGTTCTGATAATTGTGAGTCGATAACACGACCAACTGGTGAAATCCATTCATCGTAGCTTTCGTCACGACGACCAACCCATTGACGGTTAGTTGCTTTGAAGACTTCGTTTAGACGGTTAGATTTAGTTTCGTCTGGTCCAAAGATACGGAAGTTATCTGGGTTTGCTTTTACTAAGTCAGCAGCAAATTTACCAAATTCGATCATATCTTGTTTTTGGATAGCACCTGGTTTAGATGTATCGATTGCATGTTTAGTCCAATCAGTAATTTCCATTGGTTTTACAACCCCTGCGTTAGTGATTGGGTTCATGCTCATACGACGTGGGCCTTTAGGAGAAATTGCAGCAATTTCTTCTACTAATTTACCATTTTCATCGAATAATTCTTCTGGACGGTATGATTTCAACCAGTCAACTAAAGCGTCGATGTGTTCCATAGCTTCTCCAGATACTGGAATTGGAACTTGGTGAGCACGGAATCCACCTTCGATTGGTTCGTGGTTCCATTCTTTTGGACCTGTCCAACCTTTAGGAGTACGTACTACTAATACTGGCCAATGTGGCATTGTAGCTTCTTCGGCGCTCTTAGAACGAGCTTCTTTTTGAATCGCTTGGATTTTTTCAATAGCTTCATCTAATTTAGCAGCCATTAATGGGTGAACTTCTTTAGGATCTGTTCCTTCTACGAAGATTGGATCCCATCCTAAACCGTTGAAGTATTGAGTTAATTCTTCATCAGTACGACGAGCTAAAATAGTTGGGTTGTGGATTTTACCACCGTTTAAGTAAAGGATTGGTAAAACTGCACCATCGTTTACTGGGTTGATGAATGTGTTTGAGAACCAACCAGCTGCTAAAGGACCAGTTTCTGCTTCTCCGTCACCGATAACTGCAGCAGCAATTACGTTAGGATTATCTAAAACAGCACCTGTAGCATGTGATAATGAGGTAACCTAATTCTCCACCTTCGTGAATTGAACCAGGAGTTTCTGGAGCAGCGTGAGACGCAATTCCTCCAGGGAATGAGAAGATTTTTACATAATTGTTTGAACCCTGCTTCATCTTGAGTGATTTGTGGGTATAACTCTGTGTAAGATCCATCTAAGTAAGAGTTAGAAACCATTACTTGTCCACCGTGACCTGGTCCTTCAATGTAGAACATATCTAAGTCATATTTATTAATAGCACTGGTTTAAGTGTGCGTAAATAAAGTTTTGTCCTGCGATTGTTCCCCAGTGTCCGATTGGATGAAGTTTAACGTCTTCTTTTTGGATTGGACGACGTAAAAGTGGGTTATCTTTTAAGTACATTTGAGCTACTGAAATGTAGTTCGCTGCACGCCACCAAGCATCCACTTTTGCTAAGTATTCTGGTGTATCAAATTGTGTCATGTGTATTTGTCTTCCCTTCTTATTTTTGGCTTCTAAAGAAATTCGAAAATGGCGTTTCAAAAATCCTTCTTTTATTTACCGCAAAGTATTTACCATACCTAATTACGGGTGTCAAGAAGAATTACTAAAACGGTCATCGTTTTGATGGTTTTCGATTATCTTTAGGAAATATTCCTGTTTTTAGACCGCGTTTCTACTAATCCAAAACGTTCATAACCACATTTATTTGACTATTTCAACTCGAATATTGATCATAACTCATCATCGAGTACTCTATTTTACCATTTTTTATGTTCATTCTGCAATAAAACGTTCATAAAAAGTCAGATAGGATCAAAAAAACCGAGGTGAAAATCCTCGGTTTTTCTATCTCAATAGGGCTCATTAAGATTTTTATTTAAAATATTGTAGAAATTCTCCGTATCCCTCTTCTTCCAACTTAGCAACTGGAATGAAAGCGAAGAGATGCAGAATTGATGCAATAACGAAGGCCTCCTAATTCTTTTGGACCATCTTCGAAGACGTGTCCTAAATGAGAATCGGCTTGACCACTTCTGACTTCTGTTCTCTTACGGTTTAGTTTGTAATCTTCTTTTTCCGTTAGTGTTGTATTTTCAATTGGTTTTGAAAAAGATGGCCAGCCACAGCCTGCATCAAATTTATCTTTTGAGCTGAAAAGAGGCTCTCCGCTGACGATATCTACATAGATTCCATCTTCATAGAAATCATCATATTCACCCGAGAAAGGTCTTTCTGTGGCTTCGTTTTGAGTCACTTCGTATTGAATTTCTGTTAATCGTTTTTTTAGTTCTTCTTTTGAAAAATTCCATCGTGGTTTCTCCTATTCAAATTGTTGTCGTTTCGACTGATGTGGATCTTGAATTCTCTTGAAGAGATGTTCCAAGTCCTTATTCGTTAAGTGAACGAGTACGGGTCTTCCGTGCGGACAGTTATAAGGATTTTTACATTTAGCCAAATCCACTAACAACTGACGAGCTTCCCATTCACTTAAGTGGTGGTTTGCTTTAATCGAGCCTTTACAGCTCATCATAATCGCTGTAGCTTCTCTTAATTTAGCAACCGTAATCTTCTCGTCGGCCAAGATAAAGTCGATAATTTCTTCGATAATCGCCTTCTCTTGCCCTTTCTTAATCCATGCTGGATGCGATTGGATCTGGAATGTATTTTGCCCAAACGGCTCCATCTCGATTCCAAACTCCTCTACAAGAGGTAATCGCTCTTCCAACTTCACGCTGTCCTTCTTCGAGAACTCTAGCAAAATTGGCACCATCAATGGTTGACTGACTCTACCGACTTGACCAATCTCCACTTTAAACTGCTCGTATTTGATTCTCTCTTGCGCGGCATGTTGGTCAATCATATATAAGCCTTTTTCGTTTTGTGCAAATAAGTATGTCCCATGCATTTGTCCAAAATAATGCAATTCTGGGAATTCTTTTTCTAATGGTTGAGTGTCAATTTTCTCAGCCAACTTCAAGTAGTCTGCATGGTCATCGTGGCTATCCACGAGTTCTTCTTGTTCGACAGGTTCAACTGCCTGGCTAGCTTTTAGAGGCGCATCATCGACCGGTAAAACTTCCACTTCTTCTCTTACGTTTTCAGTATAAGAAGGCGTTTCTACACGCGGTGTTTCCACAACGGGTGTCTTTAATCGCCACTCTAAAGTTTGTTGGACTGGTTTTGGAGCTTCTACGCGATTTTCTTTGCGTTTGAAGGACAAGTCTTCAATCGATTCAGGAATGCGTTGTACGCCCTGTATTGCCTCTCTAATCGCCTTTTGAATCACCTGTGAGAGTTCTTGCTCTTTACTGATCCGAACTTCTTGTTTCGTTGGATGCACATTCACATCGACAAGTTGCACGTCCATTTCAATCGAAATAATCGTAATCGGGAATCGTCCCACCATTAAGGTTGAGCCGTATCCGAGTGTAATGGCCTTTGCGATTGCCATATTGCGGATTGGTCGTCCATTAATGAAAATCGATAAGTAATTGCGGTTCGAACGTGTGAGTTCTGGTAGCGAAGTATACCCAGATACTTTGAAATCTTCGTCTTCTCCATGAAAACGGCAACATCTTACGAGCATTCACTGGTCCAATATTTCCAGCGACTGCTTGCAATAAGTCTCCCTTACCAGAAGTTTGTAATAACAGATTGCCGTCATTTTTTAAAACAAAGGCAATTTCTGGATGACTAAGAGACGCCTTACTCACAACATCGGTAATATGCGCTAATTCCGTCTGCAGTGTTCGTACGAATTTCAATCTGGCTGGTGTGTTATAAAACAAATCTTCAACAAGGAAAGTTGTTCCTTTTAACGGTGGAACGGTCTTTTCTTCTTTGATTTCACCAGACTCAATCTTTAACTCCACGCCGCTATCTTCTCCTGTAGAAGTCGTCAGCGTCACTTTTGAAACGGCCGTAATACTCGCCAAGGCTTCACCACGGAACCCAAGTGTACGGATTCTAAAAAGTTGTTCTGGCGAATAGAGTTTGCTCGTTGTATGACGTTTAATCGACATACGAGCGTCCTCTTTCGTCATCCCAATTCCGTTATCTTGGATGCGAATCTTGCGAAGCCCACTCTCTTCTATTTCAATTTCGATACGAGTACTTCCAGCGTCAATGGCGTTTTCGAGTAATTCCTTTACCACAGAAGAAGGACGTTCGATCACTTCCCCTGCTGCAATTTGGTTCGTCAGTAATGTACTTAATTCTTTAATTGTTCCCATACACTACTCACCCTTTTCCATTTGTTGCCATTTATAAAGGATGTTCATCGCATCCATTGGCGTCATACTCATTAAGTTTAAGCCTTTAAGCTCGTGAACCCATTCAGGTACGCTTTCTGTTTCTTCTTCAAAGAGCGATACCTGTTCCACGTAGGTGCTATTGTCACTTTGGGCCCCTTTAGCTTCTAAATGATTTAAAATCGTGCTGGCGTTTTTTTCAATAGCTCTGTTGGAAGTCCAGCAAGCTTCGCCACATGAATTCCGTAACTCTTATCAGCTGGCCCTTCTAATACTTTATGCAAGAAGACCACTTCGCCATTTTCTTCAACGGCTCCCACATGCACATTGCGTAAATCTGCATATTTTTCGCTGAGTCGTGTTAACTCGTGATAGTGCGTTGAGAATAATACTTTTGCTGTTAAATGCTCGTGAATATACGTGATGATGGCTTCAGCAAGTGCCATTCCATCATACGTAGCAGTCCCTCGTCCGATTTCATCAAACAATAGCAAGCTTGTTTCGTCTGCATTTCGAAGCGCGTGGTTTGTCTCCATCATCTCTACCATGAACGTACTTTGCCCCGAGATTAAATCATCGGCCGCTCCGATACGGGTAAAGATCTTCGTGAAGACTGGAATCGTTGCACTCTTAGCAGGTACAAAGCATCCGATTTGCGCCAAGATCACGCAGAGCGCTAATTGTCTCATGTAAGTTGATTTACCAGACATATTCGGCCCAGTAATGAGAAGAATATGTTCGTCTGGACTCATTGAAATGCTATTTGGGACATAGGTTGATTGTCCCATGACCTTTTCAACAACAGGATGACGGCCATCCTCAATCCAGAGTCGACGGTTCTTCATCGAAATCGTAGGCTTCACTAGGTGATAACGTTCGCTCACTACACTGAAGGCTTGTAAGACGTCGATGGTTGCGACAGTTTTCGCTAATTGTTGCAGCTGAGCCGTATAGTGTTTCACCTGTTCACGCACTTCTACGAATAATTGGTATTCGAGGGCGCTTGATTTCTCTTCCGCTTCTAAAATCAGCGTTTCTTTTTCTTTTAATTCCGGCGTAATAAAACGTTCCGCATTCGCCAGCGTTTGTTTACGCTCATAGCGGCTACTATCGAGTTTCGATAGATTTGATTTTGTCACTTCGATATAGTATCCAAACACTTTGTTAAAACTAATCTTCAATGAACTGATGCCTGTTTGCTCACGTTCTTGTTGTTGCAATGCGGCAATCCATTCTTTTCCGTGTTTCATCGTGTCGCGGTACGTATCCAGCGTCGCGTTATACCCTGAACGTATAATATTTCCATCTGAAATCGTAAGTAGCGCATCCTCGTCAATGGCACGGTCGATTAAATCGTATAGCTCAGGAATATCGAATAAGTTTTCTCCAAGAGCACTCCATTCCTCTGAGTCCAAGCTATCGACAATCGATTTAAAGATTGGCACTTGACCAAGTGTTTGTTTTAATTGCAAGAGGTCACGCGCATTGGCAGTTCCAAAGGACACTTTCCCAACGATACGTTCTAAGTCGTACACACGTTTCAATGTTTCGATAAAGTCTGTACGTTCAAAGTAATGCTGGTTCAATGTTTCCACTAGCGCATGTCGTTTTTGAATCGCTCCTTCTAATACAAGTGGTTTTTCAAGCCATTGTTTGAGGAGTCGTCCACCCATCGCTGTTTGCGTCTCGTCTAAGAACCAGAACAGAGACCCATGTTTTTGGTTAGCACGGATGGTCGTCGTTAATTCTAAGTTACGTTTTGTCTCATAATTCATTGAGAGATAAAACTCACTTTGATACGCTTGTGCCTTTTGTAAGTGTGAGAAACTTCTCTTTTGAGTGAGTTTCAGATAACTCAAAAGGTTTTGCACGCATCGGATAGAAGCTTCATCTTCTAGTTCTGAGACTAAGTCTATGCAGTCTTCGGCATTAATGTCATCTTTTTCAATCGTTGAAATCAAAATTTGCATGCTTGTAAAGAGATGGCGCAGTTCTTCTGTCACATCACTTTCTACAAGAACAACTTCACGACACATCAAGCTTGAGCATTCACTGCGCACTTCTTCTAAGTTTTCGAGTTGTGTCACTTTTAATTCCCCTGTTGACACATCCACACATACGATAGTGCAAATCGTTTCCCAACAAGCGGTAAAATCGACACTAAATAATGGTTTTGATTTTGCGCTTGGTATTCTGTATATGTCCCTGGCGTCAAGACTTGAACAACGTCTCGCTTCACCATTCCCTTTGTTAGCTTTGGATCTTCCAATTGCTCACATATGGCTACTTTCTTTCCAAGTTCAATCAGTGTTTTAATATATTCTTTTGCGGCATGATGAGGAACCCCACACATTGGAATTGGGTCCTCCGCATTTTTATTTCGACTGGTTAGTGTAATTTCGAGAAGTCGTGCTGCTTCAATCGCATCATCATAAAACAATTCATAAAAATCACCTAGTCGATAGAACAATAAACAATCAGGGTATTTTTCTTTAATCGAAAAATACTGCTGCATCATCGGTGTGTGTTTCGTTTTTTGTGGCATTTCTGACTCTCTTTCTAATCTTTTTATTCAAAAAATGGTGCATCTGGCGTAATACGAATCGGTTGAATCGATTTCGCTTTCCCTGTTTTATCATCAATATCAATTAAACAAGCACTTAGCTGACCTTCATCATCTTCAGCCACTTCAAATCGTGCCGGTAATTGATTGAGGAATTTCGTAATAATAATATCGCGTTCCATCCCGAGAATTCCGTTATACGGACCTGTCATCCCCACATCACAAAGGAAGGCTGTCCCTTGTGGAAGAACGCGGGCGTCGTTTGTAGGCACATGCGTATGTGTTCCAACGACGGCCGATACTTTCCCGTCTAAGTACCAAGACAATGCTTGCTTTTCACTCGTTACTTCGGCATGGAAGTCGATAAAGATAATCGGTGTTCTCTTTCTAGCTTCTTCAACCGCCTCAGTAATTTTTGCAAAAGGATCGTCCAGCGTATTCATAAAGACGCGGCCTTGCAAGTTAATCACAGCCACCTCTTTATCGTTACATTTTACATAAACGATTCCTTTTCCTGGAACGCCTGCTGGATAGTTGAGCGGTCGTACCATTTTTGTGGCATCTTCAATGAAATCAAAAATCGCTTTGTTATCAAAGGCATGATTTCCAAGTGTTACAACGTCTGCACCAGCCTGCAATAACTCCTTATAAATCTTCTCCGTAATTCCTTTTCCATGAGCTGCATTTTCCCCATTAATCACGGTGATTTGTGGTTTATATTTTTTCTTTAATTTTGGGACGTATTGTGCGACCATCTCTCTTCCAAGAGAACCGACAACATCGCCAACAAATAATAATTTCATAAGAGTGCCTCTTTCTAAATCAATGTAGCTCTATTTTACCATAAAATAAGGCTAGAAAATACCTAGATACAACTCTATACTAGGTAGCTTCAATTAACATATATGTTAATTTTTACATCACTTGTAATAACACCATATAAATGACCGTTGGAACAAAGATACTAAGCAATGTATTCTCCTTCCACCATTGCAACAAGACGACAATCGCGACGGCAATGAGTTCAGGAATCCCAAATGGTGCGTTGATAAACGAAATATCCTTCAAGCAATAAACGACTAGAATCGTAATAATGGCTTGAGGAAGGACCGCAGAAATAAACTGCATACGGTTCGATAAGTTCGTTTGATTACGGAGGACTAGAAAAGGAAATAAGCGAATCGCAAAAGTCACGACTCCACTAGTAATGAGAGCAAGTAAAATATACGTATTACTCATTTTCTTCCTCCTTCATTTGTAGTTTCTCACGTTCAAAAATGGCAATTAAACCAATCATCGTTGTCGCTAAGGCGCACACAAGGAAATATTGTTTTCCAACGAGGATTAACCAGAAAATGCACTAACGCCTCCAATGATAAATGGAAAGTAGCGGTCGGCCTTCTTCAATTGATTTACAAGAATCACGACAAAGAGTGCCGTCATTGAAAAATCGATTCCCTTTGTTGAAAACGGAAGGAACTCCCCGATGACAACTCCAATAATCGTTCCAAGTATCCAATAGCAATGGTTCAACAGTCCGACATAGACCATCACTTGTTCACTGCCTTTCGCTCTTCGTTTGTTTTCATCCCTACTAATAACGAGAAGGTTTCATCTGATAAGGCGAAGATTAAATAAAATGCCTTCCACCCTAGTTTTTAAATTCATCAATAAAGCTAACGCCGTAAAATAGCATTCTGGCATTAATAAATAAAGTCATTACTGCAATCATCCAAAAGCTCATCCCTGCGCTCATAAATGAGACAAGGGCAAATTGCATGGATCCAGCATATACAAATACACTTGAAAAATAGAAAGCCCATGCCGGAAATCCTTCTTGTGACATCAGAGTGCAAATGCAATTCCTAAAAAGATATACCCGAAACAGATGGGTAAACTAATCTTAAATGCTTGTTTCAATTCGTTCATACATTCTCCTAAAAACAGATTGAAAGTCTGATATACCCAGACCTTTCAATCTCTTATTTTACCCTATTTTTATAAAGATTTAAAATGTATTCACTACGTTTTCTACAGTGAGTCCTAATGTTTCCATTACTTTATTTCCGTTACCTGATAAACCGAAAAGCGGTCAATTGTAACAGTTACCATCTAAACCAACATATTGTCCCCATCCGAAACTTGCGCCCATTTCAACGGCATACACGTTTACGAACATCGCTTGGTAATACTGATTCGCGGTATTCTTTAGGTTGTTCTTCGAATAAGTTCATGGATGGCATTGAAACAACAGATACATCAATTCCTTCTTCGGCAAGAACTTTTTGCGCTTCAATGGCAAGAGCTACTTCAGAACCCTGTCGCAATCAAGATACCTTCAGGAGTATCGCATTTTGTGGGCTAACCACATATGCCCCACGTTCAAACCTTCATAGCTAATTCTTGTGAGTGCTCTAGAACTGGTAAGTTTTGACGTGAGAATACGAGTACTGATGGACGGTCTTTTCGTTTCTGCAGCCACTTTCCAGCAGCAGATACTTCGTTACCGTCAGCAGGACGAATCACGTTTAAGTTTGGAGTTGCACGGAACGCAGCCAATTGTTCGATTGGTTCATGCGTTGGTCCATCTTCTCCAACCGCGATTGAGTCATGTGTATACACATAAATTGCTGGTAAGTGAGAAATCGCTGCAACACGCATTGCTGCTTTTAAGTAATCTGCGAATACGAAGAATGTACCTCCGTAAACACGGTTACCACCATGAAGAGCATACCGTTCATCGCAGCTCCCATTGCAAAATTACGAACCCCAAACCAGATGATTTCTTCCACCGTAATTTTCGTGTGAGAAGTCTGTGTCTGCTTTATTCATTGTGTTGTTTGATGAAGAAAGGTCCGCAGATCCACCCCAGAAGAATGGAATGTGTTTTCCTAATTCTTGAATCGCTGCTTGGCTTGTTACACGAGAAGCTATTGCTGGGCCTACCAAATTCATATGAAGGTAATACTTTTTCTAAATCTACTTCGATGTTTTCTGCAAAGCTGTCTTCGAATTCTTTTGCAAGTTCTGGATACGCTTGTTTATAGTCGTCGAATAAAGTTTTCCATTCGTTGTAGTCATTTTCACCTGTTTGAACTAATAATTTGTCGAAACGGTGTTGCACTTCTTCTGGCACTTCAAATGGGCCATACTCCCATCCATAGTTTGCTTTTGTTGCAGCAATGCCGTCAGGGTCCTAAAGGAGCCCCGTGAACTTTATTAGTTCCTTGGTTTGGAGCACCATAACCAATAATTGTTTTCACTTCGATAATTGTTGGTTTTTCTTTTTGGCATTGTGCTTCTTCGATAGCTTCGGCAATTTCGTCTAAATCATTTCCATCTTCAACACGGATATAATTCCAACCTAAACCTTTGAAGCGTTTCTTCACGTCTTCAGTGAACACTTTATTTAATGGTCCATCTAAGCAGATGTCATTTGAATCGTATAATACGATTAATTTGTTTAATTTCAATGTTCCAGCTAGAGACGCTGCTTCATACGAAATACCTTCCATTAAGTCCCCGTCACCACATAATACATACGTATGGTGGTCTACTACTGGGTAGCCTTCACGGTTGAATTTTGCAGCAAGGTGCGCTTCAGCCATGGCCATCCCAACAGCATTAGCAAACCCTTGGCCAAGAGGACCCGTTGTTGCGTCTACCCCATCTGTATCGTGTACTTCTGGGTGTCCAGGTGTTTTACTTCCAAGTTGACGGAAGTTTTTTACATCTTCAATCGATAAGTCATAGCCTGATAAATGTAATAAAGCATATAACATTGCAGATCCATGACCTGCTGATAATACAAAGCGATCGCGATCCACCCAATTAGAACGTTTTGGGTTAACTTTCAAATATTTAGACCAAAGTACATAAGCCATTGGTGCAGCACCCATTGGTAGTCCAGGGTGTCCTGAATTCGCAGCTTGAATGGCATCCATACTTAGTGTACGAATTGTATTCACTGCTAGTTGATCGGTTTTATCAAACATACAATCACTCCTTAAATATTTTTTCCTTAATCGGAACTTACTCTTCTATTTTACTAATCCAAGACTGCTTTTGCAACCGTTATTTTTATGATAAATAAAACATAGTAAACCCTTTGCAAAAACACATATTTCTTTCATGGTTTTAGCATATTTTGCAAAAATAAAAAGGCTGAAATTTTCAGCCTTCTCTCATCTATTCTGCGTCGCGGTTATGCAATCCTTTTTCTTTTTGAATCGCTTTTAGTTTATCTGGAGTCACGTCATTTCCTTCTTCATCGACGATTTTTAATCCTTCGATGTGAGTTACGCATGCCTCACGAAAAGCTTCCAAATACTCTTGACGTAAGAGTTGTTGTTCTTTTTCTTCCGTTGGAGTTAATTTTTCCTTCTTTTTCTTTTTCGCTAATTCATTAATACGGTTTAATTTTTCTTCTGATAACATTTTTGTCATTCCTTTCCTTGGCTTCGTCTCCTAGTGTAGCACGAGACGACATTTTTTCCTAAAAATCTGAATTACATACGAACATTTGTTTTGATTTCTGTTTACAAAGTGTGTTACACTAGTCTCAAAGAAGGAGATGTTCCGATGACAAATTTAAAAGATTCTAGACAATTAGATGTATTACAGTTTATTTATAAAGAAGTTCAAGAGCACGGTTATCCGCCAACAGTGCGTGAAATTTGTAACGCCGTTCAGCTTTCTTCGACTTCAACCGTTCATGGTCACTTATCAAGACTTGAGAAAACGGCTTAATTCAACGTGACCCAGTAAACCACGTGCCATTGAATTAACAATGGCTGGACTCAAAGCAATTGGCGCTAAATCAACGGCGATTCCAATGCTTGGTGTGGTAACAGCCGGTGAACCAATTCTCGCTGTAGAAGAAGCAAGTGACTTCTTCCCTATTCCACCAGATTTACAAAAATGATGCAGATGATTTATTCATGCTTCGTATTAAAGGGGACAGTATGATTAATGCAGGTATCTTCGATGTGATTCTGTCATTGTCCGTAAAGCAATCAACAGCCTCAAACGGTGAAATCGTCATTGCGATGACTGAAGAAGACACTGCAACCTGTAAGAGATTCTATCTTGAAAGCGACCATGTGCGCCTAGAGCCAGAAAACGACACAATGGATCCTATCATCTTACCGAACTGTACGATTTTAGGAAAAGTAGTTAGCTTATACCGCAGTCGTATTTTCTAAACCAAACGAAAACCTCCGTCCAATCATGGACGGAGGTTATTTTATTGCATTAAGCTTTTAACGTTACTTTTCCTACTTCTGCTTTACCTTCTACTAAGCACTTCTGTTGCTACCACAATAGATTCCACTTTATCCATATTCGTAAAGAGAACCATCATCGCAGTATCTTTACCAGCTTCTTTTAACGCTTCTAGGTCCACAGTCGATAATACTGTATGTTCATCCACCTTTTGGCCAACTGTGACTGTCGTTTCAAAAGGTCCGCCTTTTAATTCAACCGTATCGATTCCCATATGCACAAGCACTTCTAACCCACCAGCAGTTTGAATACCTACTGCGTGAAGTGTTGGAAAGACATTTACGACTTCCCCTTTTACTGGAGAAGTAATCACACCACTTGCTGGAATGACCGCAAATCCGTCCCCCATCATCTTCCCAGCGAACACTGGATCATTCACTTGTGTAATGGGAACAATTTCGCCACCTGCTAATGCAAATACTGGCACTTCTTTTTCTACTTGATTCTTTTTAAAAAATCCAAACATTTTATCGTCTCCTTATTCTGGTTGAATGGCATGTAATGTATTTGAGAAAATCGAGCGTTTTGCGTTTTTCCTTATCGATTTCCTTGTAGTAACTATATAAAATATCGACAATGACAAGTACTGAAATTGCGGTGTAATGGCTCGTTCCTTGTTCTAAGGCGTTCTTCATCGCAATCAGCACTAATTCGTCACAATCCTGTTGCAACTCTTCGCTCTTCTTAGAAGTAATCAGAACCATTTTTGGCTCCTTGCTGCTTGGCAATATTCACGCATTCACAACATCTCGTTAGCTGACACCGTAATTCCAATTACAAGGCAATCTTCATCGACTCATACGCGGTTCATCAGCATCGTATGTAAATCCGTAATCGCCTCGCAAATCATCCCGAGTCGCATAAAACGAAACTTCATCTCCAGCGCTGCTAACCCTGAGCTTCCTTGACCGTAGATATACACGCGCTTAGCCTTGCTGAGCATGTCACACACATGAATCAGCTGTGCTTCATTGATGAGCAGAGAGGATTTGGTTAAGAGGTCTGCATAATCGTCTCAACACAATCTTCGTTAAGTCATTATGCAAGTTTGTCTCTTCTTGCTTCCTTTTTGATAGTCATAACAAACTGCTCATATCCTTTATAGCCACACTTTTTGAGCAAATCGTGTTAGGATGGAATCGAAACGAATAAACGCTTTGAGACTTCTTGTGCGGATAACGATTCTTTTCTGGAATCACACCCAAGAAATATTTGGCAATCGTTTTTCAATCGGCGTCAGAGTATCATAAATCGATTCAATCATCGGTGCTACTTTTTTCTCAAATGACAACATAACCTTTTCCCCTTTGCATTGCTAGCTTCATTATAGCACAGGTTTAGGAAAAGATTTTGCCTTTTTTCAAAAAATAAAAGATGGACTGATTTTAGGGACCAGTCCATCTCAAAAGGTGTTTTTACTGACTAGTCGTCTACACCTAAAATTTCGTTAATATTGTTCTTGTAAAGAATAGCTTTCGCACCGTAAATGGCTTGAATACCACCTTTAACATCTAAAACATCTACGGCCTGATATCTTTCAACGTTGCTTTATTTACTTTTTCAACGTCTTTAACAGATACACGTAAACGAGTGATACAAGCATCTACGTCTTCGATATTTTCTGCTCCACCTAGAGCTTCGATAATACGAACGCTATCTTGTTTCAAGCTGTCGCGTGTTTCAACAACTGGTTTGTCATCTGATTCTAAAGAATCTTCTAAACGACCTGGAGTTGCTACGTTAAATTGAGTGATGAACCATCTGAATACTACATAGTATAGACCACTCCAGATTAAACCAAATGGAATTTGTAATAACCAGTTTGTCTTATCGTTACCTTGTAATACCCCGAATAATGTGAAGTCGATAACCCCACCAGAGAATGTATTACCAATAGAGATATTAAGAATATCTGCGATGAAGAAACTTACCCCATCAAGGAATGCGTGAACAACATATAAAACTGGACTTACGAATAAGAACATGAATTCGATTGGTTCTGTAATACCAGTAATGAATGAAGTTAATGCAACCCCTAAGAATAAACCAGCGTATTTTTACGACGGTCTTTTTGGTACACAGTGATACATTGCTAAGCAGGCAGCTGGAAGACCGAACATCATTGTTGAGAAACGACCAGCGAAGAAACGAGTTCCTTCAGTGAAATAAACCTACGTGATTTTGGATCTGCTAATTGAGCAAAGAAGATTTTTGAGCCCCAGCAATTGTTTGACCAGCTACGACTTCCACTCCACCTAATTCTGTATACCAGAACATTGGATAAAATCATATGGTGTAATCCGACTGCACCACATAGACGCATTAAGAATCCATATAAGAATGTACCAATAGGACCTGCTTGTGAGATATATCCACCAGTTGAAACTAATAATTGTTGGAATGGTGGCCTACTACGAAGAAGATAGCCCCAACAAAGATAGAAGCAAATGAAGTTACGATTGGAACAAAACGGCTACCACCGAAGAATCCAAGCACTTGTGGTAATTGGATATTGTTGTAGCGGTTATGTAACCAAACAGCGATTGCCCCTACTACGATAGCTCCGATAACCCCAGTATCAATAGAAGCATCTTTACCCATGTATAATCCTACAAGAGCTTTGATTGTAGCAGTCATTACTAGTAACCAGTTACCCCAGCAAGTGCTGCAGTTCCTTTGTCACGTTTTCGCTAAAACCGATACAGAGACCAATACAGAGAAGAAGTGATAGATTTTGCAAAGATAACTTCCCAGCTTGGCTCATTACTTTAAAAGATTGCTTGTAAAACGTCGTTATTTAATACAGGATATGTTGCGACAGTTACCGGGTTAGATAAAAGCTCCCCGATCCCTAATAACAAAACCTGCTGCCGGTAAAATGGCAATCGGCAACATAAAAGGCCTTCCTATTTTTTTGTAAGACTTTAAACATATGGTTTTCCCCTTAACTATAAATCAGTGATGTTTAATCTTTTTCTACTTGTTGAATCGCATCAACAAATTTTTTTCGTGATGAGTTGTGGACGAGTAATCGCTGAACCGACAACGACACTCATACGCACCTAACTCAATACACGTTTCACCTTTTCAGGTGTATCGATATTGCCTTCTGCAATAAGTGGATGTTTGATTCGTTCTAAAACTGTTCTCAAGATTTCAAAGTCATTTTTCTTCAATTTTGTCGCCTTTACTTTTGTTTTTGTATATCCTACTAAAGTACTTCCGATAAAAATCAAAAGCCCGAGTTCATCAGCATGAATCATTTCGTCTACTGTAGAACAGTCTGCCATCAATAATTGATCTGGATATTTTGCTCTAATTTCATGATAGAAATCATCAAGCGTTTGTCCATTTGGTCGAGTCGATGTAGTGGCATCCAGAGCAATAATCTCTGGTTTCACTGTCATCAATTCGTCAATTTCTTTCATTGTAGCGGTAATAAAGACGTCGGCATCATCATAATCACGTTTAATAATTCCAATAACTGGTAAATCGACAGCCTCTTTAATCGCTTTGATGTCAATCACTGAATTGGCACGAATTCCTTTCGCTCCTCCTTCCTGTGCAGCAACTGCCATACGAGCCATAATATAATCACTATGTAATGGTTCATGCGGCAATGCTTGGCATGATACAATTAATTGACCTTGTAATCTCATAAACAGCCTCCTTCTATTTTTAGTAAAACCCTTACATTTTTAGTATACTCACCTTAGAAAACATTTTCAATATTACGATTATTTTTAGTAACTACTTTCAGAATCAGGTACAAATCACTGAACTATCACACTTTTATAGAAATTATTATCAAAAGCCAATCTTGTAAGAACAAGATTGGCTTTCCGTTACATTTTAATGAGTTGATGCTTAAACGCATAAATCGTTGCTTGCGTTCTGTCCTCTACTCCCTAATTTTTGAAAGAATATTCGATACGTGCGTCTTCACGGTCTTCAATGTGATAAACAACTCGTCTGCAATTTCTTGGTTGGATTTTCCCTGTGCGATTAAGAGTAACACTTCTAATTCACGCTGCGTTAAATCTTCGTGTAAGAAATGCTGTTGCTTCATTTGAATACGATTCACGAGTTTATCCGTCACTTGCGGCTCAAACACTCCGTCTCCATTATACGTATCTCGGATAGCTTTTGCGATTTGAGAGGCGAAGCTGTTTTTAAGATATAGCTCTTTGCTCCGGCGTTGATGGCTGGAAAGACCTTCTCATCATCAATAAAGCTCGTTAAGATGATAATTTTTCGCTTCTGGCCACTTTTTCAAGAATTTCCTTTTGTCGCTTCAATTCCATCCATCTCAGGCATCACAAGGTCCATTAAGATAATATCTGGTTTTAAGGACAGGGCTTTTTCTACACCTTCACGGCCATTCTTGGCTTCATCCATCACTTCAATGTCATCTTGCATCGATAGATACGAAGAAACGCCTAGTCGTACCATTTCGTGATCGTCTACTAGTAATACATTAATCATTGTTCATCCTCCATGTGACGACTGAGCGGAATCTTGATTTCAATTGTCGTTCCTTGATTTAGGGAAGCTCACAATTCTCACCTGTCCACCGAGCCCTTGCACTCTTTCTTTCATATTATTAATTCCATAGCTTCCTGGAAGAATTTCCTCGCTATTAAATCCAACGCCATTATCCTCTATCTTAAAGAGAACCGTGGAGTCTAGTTGTCGTAAATACACTTCTAAAGTTGTTGCGTGTGAATGACGCAATGTATTCGATAAAAAGTTCTTGAGCGATTCTGAAGAGATGGTCTTCGACGCCCTTCAGGAAGTTTCACGTCTTCGATATCCCAATGAATCTTCATTTGTACTTTCGTTTGTAATTCGATGAGTAATCCTTCGATACCAGATTTCAACGATTTACTTTCTAGTGAAATTGGGCGTAAGTGAAGAAGCAATGCGCGCATCTCTGATTGTGCTTGAGAGAGAACATGTTCAATCATCTTCAATTGTTTTTTTGTTCCTTCTCATCAAACTTGTCGGCACGTTCGTTTAAGGCAGAAATCATCATCATCGCCGCAAAGAGCTGCTGGCTTACAGAATCATGTAATTCGCGAGCGATACGGCGTCTCTTCTTGAATGACTTGTTCTTTTGTCTCAGTCCCTAAGAATTGCGGTTTGCTACCCTAATTGCTGTACTTCTAATGATAATTTTTTTCTAATCGCTCTGAAAGTGCAGCTGTTTGTTCGTAGAAAATCATTTAAGTCTACAACTGTTGCTTCCATAATCCAATTTGGGCTATCTTCTTCTTTTACAAGTCTATGCTTGGCCTTTTGAATCATGAGTAACTGTTCACCGATTTTACGCTCTGCTTGACGATTTAAAATTAACATCGCCGCAGCAGTCACAAAAACCAAAGAATAAAAATCAATAATAGAAACAGTGTAATCGTCCCAAGAATCTCTTGAATTCTTAGCGTCTCTACTATTTCATAGCGAATCCATCTGCGGAATAGGAATAGGAAAACAGTACTAACAAAACTGTAAACCGCTGAATAAAGCATCCAGCTTTTAACGAGGCGTTGCTTCATGCTTCAATCACCTCAATTTTCCCAGCGACAATCGTTGTATAAATCTTAATCTTCTTCGTGCTGCGATTGTATCCTGAACTATATAACTGAATAGATTCATTACTTAATGCGTATGTTTGTCCCTCAAATTCCACTTGACCGCCAAATGCATGATGGTGAATCATCACTCCTACCCCGTACGGTACTAGAATTCGAACACGGCCAAATCCTTTTCGAATGACGATCACATTTTCCTTGGCAGGAAGAATTGTATTTCCTAAGTCGATAATGGTATCCCCTACAAGCTGCCCTGCATTGATATCATTCCACTCATACGGTTCGTTCCCCACTTCTTGATTTCCAAACCAATCATAGCGATGGATTTCTCCAGGCGTGGGTGTATCTTCGTGAGAGTCAACGAAAATATATTCTTGTCTGCCCTTTTTCGAAAACATTCCTGATAAAGAAGCAATCGAGAACGTATCTTTAGTAAAGAATAACAGAAGCAATGCCCCAATCATTCCAAGCCAAATACCCGCAGTAGATAGAAGCGGTAAAATGATAAAGAGTGCCCCAAAGCACATTCCACTATTTCTTAAAAATTTAACACGTCGAAAAACAATAAAACTGAACATTGTAATAGCGACCCCAATTGAAAAGAAGATGAAGAGGCCCAATTTTGAAGTCATTTCAATAGCGGAGACAATCACTCCCATTAATAGTACAATTAGTATTCGTTTCAGTTTATTCATCTTCTCACCTCCGTTACAGGTATTAGTATACCATCTTCTCACGTTCAATCCTATCATGAATTAAAAATGAATCCATCAGACTTAAGGATGAAATCCAACAAAAAAGAGCTAGGACATTTCTAGCTCTTCTCTTCATTCAAATGAATCGATTACGCAGATTGAATATCAATAATTTCGATCTTCATTTCTCCGCCTGGTGTTGGAATCACCACTCTTCATTTAATTTTTACCAATAATTCCTTTTGGCAATTGGAGAGTCATTTGAAATTTTACCTTCAACTGGGTTTGCTTCTGCACTACCCACGATTGTGTAAGTTTCTTCGTCTCCATCTGGTAATTCGATAAACGTAATTTTTCTTCCAAGTGAAACAACATCTTTTTCTACATTGTTATCATCGATGATTTCCGCAAAACGAATCATTTTTTCTAACGTTGAAATACGTCCTTCTACGAAAGCTTGCTCATCCTTAGCTGATTCATATTCAGAGTTTTCAGATAAGTCACCATAGCTACGCGCAATTTTGATACGCTCTACGATTTCTTTACGTTTAACGACTTTTAATTCTTCTAATTCAGCTTCAAGTTTTGCTTTCCCTTCAAGCGTCATTGGAAATACTTTTTCAGTCATACGATTCTCCCCTATATCGTTTTTTTAGATTATCTCAATCTACAATGCTAAAACTTTAACATTTTATAACCGAGATTGCAAGTCTTATTTCAAATTTTAATTCGATTTTAAATGTTCATCCTGATAAAAAGCCCCTAGGATAGCTTTCCTAGGGTTAACAATTTAATTTAAATGAGATAAAATTGAAGCAATTTTTGTAGTCATTAAGTCAATCGCCACTCTGTTTGAACCACCTTCTGGGATAATAATATCCGCAAATTTTTTCGTTGGTTCAATAAATTGGTGATGCATTGGTTTTACAACCGACATGTATTGCTGAATGATAGAATCCAGTGTTCTTCCACGTTCTACCATGTCACGTTTAATACGGCGAATGATACGAATATCATCGTCAGTATCCACATACACCTTGATGTCCATCAAATCACGTAAACGTTCATCTTCAAGAATAAGAATTCCTTCGATTAGGATAACATCTTTTGGCTCTTGATGGATTGTTTTATCACTTCTTGTATGATTTTCGTAATCATATACTGGTTCTTCAATCGATTCAAAAATTTATTAATTTATTCATATGTTCAATTAATAAATCTGTATCGAAAGCAAATGGGATGGTCATAGTTTCGTTTTTAAACGTTCTTCAAACGGCATATGACTTCTGATCTTTATAATAGTAGTCTTGATCAATTTTACAAATCGTTAAATCTGGAAAAGTTCTCCAAAATTTTACGACTCACACTTGTTTTCCCACTCCCAGAACCACCTGTAACTCCGATAACGATTGGCTTTTTTTCTTTCCATGACCTACTCCTTATTATCAATATACTTAGCTTTTAACTCTAAATGTTCCTCATACGTTTTTCGCATAGTAGATTTCTTTTTGTATGAATATCTGCTAGGAAGTATAAAGTAATCTGTTTTCTCTGGTTCTAACGCTGCTACGATAGAATCCTCACTTGGACTATTATAAGGTCCAGGGCCAACGCCATAGTTTTGATATAAGTTATATGGAGAATCTACTTCTAAATCTTCTAAAGAAAGCGGCTTTTGTGTTCGCCTAAAAGCGTATTGAACAGATACATCTGTTTGAAGCTTCATATTTTTCTTTAATACGGTTATGGAATACGCTAGAGATTTTTCTTACGGTCTTCTAGTTTAGTCCCTTCTTTTTCGATTAAAGAAGCCATTGCCATAATTTCTTGTAATGTATAGTCACTTGCTAAAATCTTATCGTAGTATTTCGACATGACTTCATCTGTTTTAGCAACCATTTCAGTAATTAACATTTGAAGTGTTTTTGAGTCATTCATATCGTATGTCGCTGGGAATAAGTATCCTTCAAGCACATATTTTACTTGGTAGCCATTATATGATTGAGTCAATAATTTTGGGAATTTTTGAACTAAATAACGTAAGAAGTCTTCGTCTTGAACTTTTGCCATGAAATCTGCAGCAGAATATTTTGTAGATTTCTCAACTTCTTTCGCGATTTCTGTTAATTGTTCTCCTTCACGAATCAGAACTTTAGTCGCGTTTTGATCTTTATCTTTTCCTTGACCAGAAAGTTCCGCGATAATTTCGTCGAGTGTCATACTCTTAGAAACATGGTACAATCCTGATTTAAATCCAGAAACGTTTTTGAATTTCAAATAGAAATTAAAGAGTTTCGAATTACGGATAATCCCTTCTTTTTCAAGTGCTTTTGATACTTCTTTGACAGATGCGCCTTGTTCAATTTCAAAATGAAACAAGTTCTGTTTGAGCTGTATCAACTGGTTGTGTTTCTCCTTTAATGTAATTCCAAGTAAAGAATCCCTCTACTAGGACAATTACTAAAAAGTGCAATCATAAAAATATTTCATTATCTTTTTGATAATAGAAGTTTCCTTTTTACGAATATCGCGTTTTCGTATCCGTATCAGAAATTAAGGAATGTTTTTATGTTCTTCTTGAGACATTGTCTTCCCCTTAAATTGGCATCAAATGATACCCATAGTTGTAGTTATTATACCTCATTCTTATTGAAAAATGAAGAAAGTCAATCATAAAGAGTGCCCTTATAATAAAAAGCTTGAGGTTTCCAAGCTCTATTGTTGATTATAAATCTTCTTCAGCTAAGAATGTTTAATACTTCTTCAACCATATCCCATTCAGCTTCTGTTTCGATTGGGTTTTAATTGACCTTCAGTACCATCTTCGCCTTCAACATATGAGAATGCTCGTAATTCTACTTCTTCTCTTCAGGAATTCCTGCTGGGTAGCATAATACATATGATTTATTGAAAGTCATCAGATTCGAACGTGAATAATACTGTGTAAAATTTCATTTCCTTCTTCGTCGATGATTGTAATATGTTCGTGACCTTTCGTGGCCTTCTAGCTGATCATGTTCACTGATCGCGATCGTGATGTTCTGTCATTTTCTTTCCTCTTTCCTTTGTTATTGATTTCCATTTAAATCTAAATAGTTTTGCAAAAATCATGACTGCAGCTAGCATATCAATGACTTGTTTGCGTTTCTTTCTGAAACATTACCCTCTTCGACAAGCATTCGTTCCGCTCGTATCGTCGTGAGTCTTTCGTCATGATAGACGATTGGAATTTCTAGTCGTTTCTCTAGGCTTGCACCATAACGACGGGACGCCTCTACACGTGGTCCTTCCGTATTATTCATGTTCTTTGGTAGACCGATGACGATTTTTCAACGCCATACTCTTCCACTAACTCGACAACACGTTTGAACCCGAATTCTGAGCATTCTCATTAATCAGATTGTTTCAACCTTGAGCAGTCCAGCCCATTAAATCACTAACGCAACGCCACAGTTTTACTTCCGACATCTAATCCCATTAATCTCATACTAGGCATCTCTTCCTGTTGAGCGGATATAATGTCTAATGAGTTCTTCCAAAATCTCATCTCTTTTCGTGACGACGAATTAGGTTACGTGCATCACGATGTCTTGGAATATAAGCTGGGTCTCCAGATAACAAGATATCCTACGATTTGATTAATCGAACTATACCCTTCTCATTCAACGCATCATAAACGATGGTTAATGTTTCTTGAACGGTTTTTCGTCCTTTTTCATTAAATTTAAATAGGACTGTTTCATCTATTGAACTCATAGCGACACCTCATTTCAATATATAGCTCTATTCTACAAGATTTTTGGATGAAACTACAATTGATAGTCACCGATTCTTAACATTTAAAGCTTTTCCTTTGCTTTTAAAATCAAAACCTTCCATAGGACCTCTTCAAATCCCATGGAAGGTTTCATTTTGCAACACATTGATTTAGCTAAATATTCTTTAAGCAATTCAGATGCTTGTGGAATACCTGGAGGTTCTCACCACTGCTTGAGCCATATCAGGACGACCTCACTTTCCACCTGGATAGCTGGACAATGCCTTAATGATATCGCCCTGCTTTTTAATCCTTTTTGCATTTGCGTCTTTAGATACTAGCTACTAAAGGTTCGCTTTATCAGAAGAAAGCAGTACCTACTACGAAGATATCGCTCGCACCTTTTTGTCTCCATGTATCTGCTAATTGACATAATTCATCCATCTCTTTATTTTTCAAAGAGCTACAGTGATGAATGAAATGCCCGTTTACTTCTTCGACATTGTTGAAGACATCTGCGACTTCAGCTTTCATGATTTTAGCTTTTAGTTTCACCAATTTCGCCATTGCTTCTTTCAATTCTTGACCTAAAGTAGCTACACGTTCTACCACTGTACTCTAATTGGATGGCTTTCACTCACCAGCCACTTGTTTTAATAAGTTTTCGTGATGGCTTAATAAGTCAAATGCTTCTTTACTTGTAACAGCTTCGATACGACGAACACCAGCACCGATACCAGATTCAGAAACAATCTTGAACAATCCGATTTCTTGAGTGTTCGCCACATGGATACCACCACAAAGTTCGATTGACCAGTCTCCAATGTTGACCATACGAACTAAGTTGCCGTATTTTTCACCAAAGGTGCGCACGTTTGCCCCGGCTCTTCGCATCTTCTAGTGTAGTTTCAATCGTTAACCACTTCTAAACCAGCCCAGATTTTCTCATTTACGATACGTTCCATTTCAGCTAATTCTTCAGCAGTTACTTGTCCGAAGTGACTGAAGTCAAACGTAAACCAGTTAGTGTTACAAGAGAACCTGCTTGGTTTGCGTGAGTTCCTAGAACATCTTTCAATGCTTGGTGTAATAAGTGAGTTGCTGTGTGGTTTTTGATGATTTTTGCACGTTCAGATGCATCAACCACTAATGTGTAAGTTGCGTTTACTTGTAAGTCGCCTAACACTTCAACTGTGTGTAATGGTTGTCCGTTAGAGCTTTCTTCACTTGTAAAGACATTCGCTACAACTGTACCGCTGCATCTTGGATTGTACCGTGAGTCTGCTATTGTCCACCCATTTCAGCGTAGAAAGGTGTACGGTCGAATACTAATTGCGCATGAGCATCTTTATGTGCAGATTCAACTAATTCATCATCTCACAACAATCGCTTTTAATCACGCTTCTTCAGTTGTTGAAGCATATCCAACGAATTCACTCTTCTACAGTGATATCACGTAATACTGCAGATTGTACGTTCATTGATGTTTCTGTATTACGAGCAGCACGCGCACGGTCTTTGTGCTTGCATTTCTGCTTGGAATCCCTCTTCATCGACAGTGAAACCATTGTCGCTTGCGTATTCTAATGTTAATTCATATGGGAATCCATAAGTATCATATAGTTTGAACGCATTTTTCGCCAGAAAGAGTTGTTTCGTTTGCTTCTTTCATGTCCGCAAAAATAGTTTCTAAGATGGCTAAACCATCGTGAATTGTTTCTTGAAACGATCCTCTTCGTTAGCAATCACTTTTTGAATGAATTCCATGTTTTCAGTTACTTCTGGATAGTAGCTGTGCATAATTTGAGCAACCGTTGGAACTAATTTAGTTAGAATGATCCTTGAATTCCTAAACGTTGTCCGTGCATTACTGAACGACGGATTAAACGACGGATGATATATCCACGACCTTCGTTTGAAGGAAGCGCGCCATCCCCAATCGCAAAGCTTACCGCACGAATGTGGTCAGCGATAACTTTGAATGAAACATCTAATTCTTTAGAGTCATTGTATTTCTTACCAGCGCTAAGCTTTTCTAATTGCTTAATAATTGGCTAAATAAGTCTGTTTCGAAGTTTGTTGGTGTATCTTGGATAACAGAAACTACACGTTCAAGACCCATCCCCGTATCGACGTTCTTATGTGGTAATGGTGGATAAGTTCCGTCTGGCATATGGTTGAATTGAGAGAATACTCAAGTTCCAAATTTCTAAGTAACGTTCGTTTTCTCCTCCAGGATAGTTTTCTGGATCATCTTCTGCTAAGTTATTATATTTTTCTCCACGGTCGTAGAAAATCTCAGTATCCGGACCACATGGACCTGCACCGATATCCCAGAAGTTATCTTCTACTGGAATGATCTTGATCTTCAGGAGACCACTCTCATCCATCCATAATGCTTTTTGTTTCTGGATCTTTCTGGATAGTAAGTAACGTATAGACGATTTGGATCAAGTCCTAACCATTTTTCACTTGTTAGGAATTCCCATGCCCATGGAATCACTTCTTCTTTGAAGTAGTCCCCGATTGAGAAGTTCCCCATCATTTCGAATAATGTATGGTGACGAGCTGTATGCCCTACGTTTTCGATATCGTTTGGCAGAATACTCTTTTTGAGCATTTGTACATACGTGGAACTTCTGGTGTTTCCGTTCCATCGAAAGTATTTCTTAAAATTGCAGCAACCCCCCGAGTTAATCCATAATAATGTTGGATCGTTTGACAGGAATTAAGCTCGCACTTGGATGCTGTGTGCCCTTTTTCTTGGAAGAAATCAGGTACATTTGACGAATTTCGCTACTTGATAATTTTTCATCTTCATTCTCCTTCTTTTGTAAATAAAAACTTCCTATTGCTGCAGGGGCGTCCTACCGCGGTACCACCTTGCACAATGAAACAACTGTTCATTCATCTCTAATTCCGATAACGCTGGAAGGGCGTTTGTATTTCTATAAAGTTTTCAATCGGGAGCACTGATTTTGATGGCTATTTTCACCTGACGCTTTCTAATGGGGCAAAATTCAATCCGATTGCTTACCTTTAGAAGATAATGAAAAAGCGCCCAGTTTTCGTCAACCATTCGCATGTCCTTCTTCTTTTAATGGAAGGTAAATACACTCTTGTATATGCATTTGTCTCAGATTCAATTTCCATCGAAAAAGCTTCTCCGAAAAAGAGCGTCAATCGTTCTTTGATATTCTTAATACCAACTCCACCAAGTTCTTTTGTACTCGCTGTATTTTCTTTTTATTCTCACATTATCCGCAATACAAATATCTATAAAAGTATCTCTTTTTGATCACAGTAATCGTACTCTTCCCAGGGCGTTCTGACTCTTTAATCCCATGATAGATTGCATTTTTCACGAGTGGCTGCAGAACGATTTTGAAGCTTGATATCAGAATATCATCAGGTTCGAAAATATATATTCAATTTAGTCTCCATATCGTTCCTTTTGAATAAACAAATATTGACGGACATGCTCGATTTCTTGGCGTAAGGTCACTATTTCTTCTCCAGCATTCAAGGAAAGTCTAAAAGGCAATTAGAGAGCGCCTCGTAATGTCTACTACCTTTTGATGGTCTTTGGAAACTCGCCATCCAAATAATGGTATCCAGCGTATTGCTACAAGAAGTGTGGATTAATTTGACTCTGTTAACGCCTTTTAATTCATAGATGTCAATGCCTTTTGCTCTTTTTCCTTCATTAAAGTCTCGATTCTCTCGTATCTGGATTAAAGGTACCGCTAGCGCTTGAATTCTTGAGCTCCTTTTGTTCTGCTCGAATAGTCGTGTCGCCTTCTTTCCACTCGTCTCATCACTTGTCCTAGTCTTTTTAACAGGTAGTACTGATAACGTATCAATGTAAAAATACCAACATACAAATAGAAAGCTACGGACCCAACAACACTGACAATCCCAAGGGCAGTTTTTACATGGCGTCTTTTAAACCGATCAAATGAGCTAACACTACTACATCCACCCGTTATTTTCCAGTCTTTTATGAATAGGTAAAAATCATCAGACACCATTAGATCCATCGGACTATTGGATATTTCTTGTACCGACATTTGCTTATCAACTGACTCGAAAGCCTCCGAATCCGGATGATAACAAGGTACCGTCCTTTTTGATGACAAAAGCATACCCATTTTCCCCTAGAGAAAGTTCTCCTCACATATTTTTCTAGTTCGAGATAATCCACATCTAAGCGCATAACGCCGAGATTTTCTCCTGCGTTGCTTTTAACTTCCTGACTCATGAAATTACGATTTGATTATTTTGACTTGATAGACTGAATGATTGGGAAATATCTGAGTGCTAGAGAGTCATCTTGATATCCATTTTTAGCATCATATCCGCTGAAGTCACCACTTTCTCTCCATCCCGGTCGTAACCAATCTTCCATCTTTTCGTCACCAATCGTATCGATACAAAATCCGGATGACTCCTTCAGCATTGTCTCGACCATTCATGGATTGCCGCTTTCATTTTCAGCTGATGTTTGACTGGCAAAGTCCTTTAATTGCCTGCGACTTGATAAAGATCTTGAAGTAGATTTTTAAATTCGAACGTACTGTTCGACTATTCAAACTTGTATCAATCTCATGAATGGTGGTCTTCACTCACGATGAAAAACCTCTGCCACTCTTTTTATAAAATAGAAGCTTTCTCCACTAAAACCACCATGACAAAAAGCATGATACTTAAATAGGCAAATAATCTTGTTGCAAGAGACTGTCATATTTTTGCCCCACTTCTAAAACTTTAGGGGAAACGCTGACAATCGACTTGAATCGATAAGGAAATAGTTCATATCTTCTATTCCAACGATAAAGCCACTCATAAATCTTCTGCTCGGTTGATAATAAGAGACGCTTTGCTCTTTCTTTTGAATCCGTTGCTGGTCACATACTCTTGAAAAGGACATTCTGTTCTTTTTGATTAAAGGCCAAGGTGTTTCGTATGAATCCTAATTGCTTTGCAGTTCACCTACAATTTGGATTTGATAATCGCTCTAAAATCAGCTTCTCGAAATGAAGAGTCCTCGAAGAGGCGTCCTCTTCACTAATGCCAATGCAGTTCTCGTTGGCGCTTTTCTTCGTTGAGCTTTGGCCACAACTTTCACCAATAAAAGCTTCGATTTCTGATTTCGTCACTGGCTTTTAAAATATAATCTTCATCCAATTTTCACTGCAGATAGTAAATAATCTACATAATCATACCCCGTTAAGAAGATAATTCTCATTTTGCGGATATTCTGACCCTCACCAATTGCGCAAGAGTACGCCATCCATTTTCGGCATATTAATATCTGTCAGTAAAAATATCCGCGCTTCTTCTCGTATTTTTCCAGTGCTTCTCATTTTTCTACTTCCTGAACCGTTGAAATTCCCAGCGATTCAAAAATCAATTAAGGATGCAATCCTCTCCATAACATTGGTTCATCTTTCAACTATTAAGATTGAATACATCTTATTCTCCTTCTCATTATACTCTATTCATAACGGTTTTAAATCTATTTTACATCCAGTGCTTCTCTAAAGGAGAATAACTTAGAGAAGCACTGAGTGGTTATTTGACGAAATCGACTAAATAACCATATCCCTTTGCTTCCATCTCATTGAGTGGGATGAATTTGATCGACGCACCATTGGATACAAAACGAAGTCCACCTTTTTCTTTCAGACCATACCTCAAAAACATGTCCAGAGGTGTGACAGCTACCCTCACTTCGAACTTCAACACGTTTCATATTGAGACTGCTATCCTCATGATAGGTCGCCAACTTCCGAAGAGTGGTTTTGAAAAACTCATGGCCAGCCGCAGCCAGAATCACCTCTATCTTTTAGAAAGGGCGGTTCTCCGGTAACTACATCTACATAAATTCCTTGTTCATGATTATCCCAGTATTCATTTGAGAATGCTCTTTCCGTTTTATTTTCACGAGTAACTGCGTATTGTTCCTTCGTAAGTGTTGCTTTTAGAGTCTCTTCGTCAGGTAGTGGATAAAGACTGGCATCAATTACAGGGTCACTCGCTTTTTAACGTCAATGTGGCAATATCCATTTGGATTCTTCTTCGAGTAATCTTGATGATAATCTTCTGCTCACCACAAAATTTTTCAAAGGTTCCGTCTCAACGGCTAATTTCTTACCAAAGATTCTTCTTTTTCCTTCATGACTTGTTGAATAATGGCGCTATCTGCCTCATCAACAATAAATACCGTACGATATTGTCTTCCTGTATCATTTCCTTGTTTATTCACAGAAAAATGGATCAATGACTCTAAAGTAATACAACAATAACTCTGCGTGGGAAATCTTTATCAGCATCATAAGTAACATGAATCGTTTCTGCATGGTCTGTATCATGAATGAGCTTTATAATTGGTCGTTTCAACCTTTCCATTCGCGTATCCACTCACAACATCATGACTAATTCATTAATTCTGGAAAAGTATTCTTCTAATCCCCAAAAACATCCGCCTGCTAAATATATCTCTTTCATATGTTCACCTTCCTTTTCATTTCACTTGTAGTGCTATCTGTTTCCATTAGTTTGGTTACCTTATTGGAGATTTCATCAGCTTTTGAATCCTTTGCAAGGGTACCTCCTTTGGCAAAATAAAGCACTCCTAAAAGAATGATGACTACGGCAAAGAGTGTCACCACTAATTTTTTATCCATAGAGAACTCTCCTTTCTTATAGGCTTTCTAACGTTTTTACGATATCGTCATTAGAAACGTGTCCTGGTTGAACTCTGACAACTTTTCCATTAGCATCGATAAATGCTGAAGTTGGGTATCCAACGACTCCGAGTTTCTTCAAGAATTGACCGTCTTTATCTACGAGTACTGGTAATGAATGGTAGTCTACCCCGTCAAACCATTTTTTGAAGTCCTCTAAAGATTTCTCGCTGTTCACACCAGGTGCAATGACAGTAAGAATCACTGAATCTTTTGGTGGCATTTCAGAAAGTTGTGTGATGTCCGCTAGTCCAGATGAGACAAGTGTAAAACTCATGAAGCCCAAAACTTCAAATAAACTTTTTTCCCTTTATAATCTGCTAATGAAACTTCTTTCCCATCTAATGTTGTAAAGGTAGACTGTGTCATATCGTCCGTTTCTCCCATCTTTTTGTCCATCTTTCTCATCTTTTTGAACTCATGTTTATCCATCTTCTCATCTTTTGAACTCATGTTATCCATTTTTATCCATTTTTCACCCTCATCGAGCTCATCATTTCAGTGGTTTCTTTCATGTCTTTAGTATCCATGCCCATTTGTGAATTTTGACAAGCTCCCTAAAAGCAATGTACTAAATAATGCAATCGTCAATTTTGATTTTCATTTTTCATTCCTCCTAATTTTTAATGGAAAACTTGTGACAGTTGAGAAAAAGATAATCGATGCTCCCATCAAAACAATCACGAGTCCTCCGATTTTTAAGTAATAATAATCGTTTTTGCAAGGTTAAACCATTTAAACGCTACGGTTGAAGCAGCTGATAAGATTAAAAACGGAATGGCCAATCCTAATATATATAAGCAAAGTAAGAAAATCCCATAAGTGATACTGGCTTGTTGCGTGGAGATAAGCGTTAGGACCGCACTTAGTACTGGTCCCACACAAGGTGTCCATCCGAAGCTGAAGCTGAGTCCTAATAAGTAACTACTCCAAAGCGATTTTTTATCTTTGATTTCAAACTGAACTGTTTTTTGTTTTTGTAAAAATAGTAAATGGAACAGTTCCATTTGGTGCAATCCCAATAGCACAATCACGACTCCCAGTGTGATATTAAACCAAGGATTGTAAATCAGACTTCCTAATGCAGTTGCCGCAAATCCTAAGAAGAAAAAGACTGTTGAAATGCCTGCAATAAAGATGACCGTTCGAATCATTGGCTTCCAATATATCTCTAATTTCCCAATCTTCAGGTGAGGTCCGTCCTGTTCACTCATCAAAACACCAAAATAGACTGGAAACAGCGGTAGCACGCACGGAGAAAAAAACGAGAATAAGCCTGCTAAAAATACGCTTCCCCATAATACAAAATCCATAAAATCCCTCCTTCAATTTGTATCTTTAGTATACGTCTGGAAGAATCGTAAAAATATAGATTTTCCACACATAAAACTTGATTATGATACGATGATTCAAAAGAATACAAAAAAGCCACGTGAGTTTTCACTCACGTGGCTTAATCATTACTCTATTAGAAGAATAAGCTATTATTCTTTTCTGCTTGATAGTTTTGACGAACACGGTTACCAGCACCTGGTTCCACTTGTTCTAACGCTGACTCAATAATTTGTAATGATTCATCGTATTTGAATGTGTGGTTAGAATAGGGTCAAAGCACGACCAATCGCTGTTTCAATTTCAGGATGTGATAAACGGTAACGGTTCGCGTGTTGAATCATGTACTCTGTTAATTGTGCATTATCAACAATTTGTTCTGTGAAGATATCTAATTTTTCAACATCTTCTTCGATCGCGTTGTTCGCCGCGTTAATTTCAGTCATATCTAATTTCACGGTTCATCTTTTTGCCATAATTGTTCGATACGGTTACTTGTTGCAAAGAATAATTCTGAGTACTCTTTTGGAAGACCTGGTAAGTGGTATTTCTCAATCGTACGTTTTCATATTACGTAAGTCTAATTCGAAGACATCTAATCCGTCACGAATCGCTTTTTCTTGGCTACGTAAATCAGATAATGTGTTGACTAAATCAGTTTGATCTTCATCAATACTGTTTAATTTATCAAGAACGAGTTCGTAATGTTCTTTTCACCACTGAGTAAGGCACTTGATGGTTTTCCATCGCCTTGCTGTAGTATTGAACAGCTTCTTGTTCTTTTTCTAATTGTTCCGCAAATTCTTTGTGCACGAACGAATTCGTTATTTGACAAGATATAGTTTTGAGAATACACGGTCAACCTCGATATTCACATAACGGTTGCTTTGTAATACTTGGTTCAAGCGTTTTTTTCAACTGAGCTTTTGTTGCGGTATACAAATTCACGTGCTTCGATTTCAGCTTCCATCACATCATAAAGTTGATCGATTTCACGAGCCACTTTATCTAATTGATGACGAGCTTCTTCTAATTCTGTAGCAGCGATATGTCCGCGTGCCACTTCGATTGTTTTTCAATCTTTTCAATTTCATCAGGAATTGAAATTTTTAGAGAATTGGTAATGCTCTTCGACCATACGAGCATATCCTTGTTTCAAGTCTTCTACTTGTTCATTGTACTCAGTTTCGATTTCTTTTAATAATTGAGGCACTTGTTCAACGATTGACTCAAATTCTTTCATTTCGTTTTCGATACGTCCAAGTACTTCTTTGGCTTCTAAGTGGTCGCCTTCGTTTGTTAATGTATTAAATTTCGCGAAGTCTAATTCTAAATAAGCTAAACGTTTTTCTAACGTTTCTAGCGCTTCGCCGAATGAGAAACTATGTGCTAATAAGTCTTTGCGCATTGAAGCATAGCGTTCTTGTAATAAGTCTAGCTGTGCGCGGTTTTGTTTTTCACTATCCAATAATTTTTGTAATGCTGAGTAAATTTTATCCACTTCAGCTTTTGTTTCTTCAATCAAGTTTTCAGCTTGTTGTGTCACTTGATTTCCTTTGATGAAGTTTAATTTTTGGATATATTGTTCTGCACTTACTAATGCAGCTTCGATTTCAGGGAATCGGAATCGTGTGATTGTTTGCCATGTTGCTTGCCATGTTTCGTACGTTCTCTTTGTTTGCCCTGTTAAATTCAAGTTTTTCAAAGTATAGAACGTGTCGGCAATCGGCACTGCCATTAACTTATCCTTTTTTCTCTGATAATTCTTCAATTACTTTAGTTTGTTTCTTTGTCATGAATATTGCTGTTGCATAACCTGCGGCACCCAGTACCACAATTAGCAATAGAAAGATTACAAATCCCATGCTATAGCCTCCAAATATATATATTTACAGTTTTCACACATAATATCATTAGTAGTATAGCACGTTTTTATAGCGATTTAGCAAAAAAACTCAAGGGTTTTACGTTAATTTTTTTGTTACTAGTACTTTGCATTTGTAATTTTCTGAAATCAAAGAAAAAGGAGAACGGAAATCCGTTCTCCTAATCACTTACGCTTATTTAATTAATTCGTAAATCGCTTCTGCGTAAATTGCAGCTGATCTGAATAAATCTTCTAATGCGAAGAATTCATTTGCTTGGTGCATTGTATCGATTGAGTCTGGGAATAGCGCACCATACGCTACACCACGTTCAAAGATACGTCCGTATGTTCCACCACCGATTGATTGTTCATGTGCAGGTAATCCTGTTTGACGGTGATATACATCTAATAATGTTGATACTAATTTATCTTCTGGTGATACATAGTGAGGAACTTGTGCTTTACCGTGAGCAACAGTGAAACCATATCCTGAAGCCACAACTTCTGTCTTAATTTCAAGACCTTCTGCAGTAACGCCTAATGGATAACGGAAGTTTACTACAGCTACCCCACCTAATTCAGGTGTGTAAGTGAAGATTCCGGCATTGGCAGTTAATGGTCCCATCACTTCATGGTTGAAATCAACTTTCAAGTTTTTACCATCAGTATCTTCATGTAATACTTCAGCAGCAAATGCTAAGTATTTCTTCGCGTTGCCTTTGAAGTTGAATTGGTTTAAGAATTTAGCTAAGTGAGTTCCAGCATTGATTCCTTTATCTGGAGTAGATCCGTGTGCTGATTTACCAACAACATCTAAAGATAACTTTGCCGTCTAACACTTGAGCACTACCTTCAACAGGATTTGCAGCAACATATGCTAAGAAACGGTCAACCACTTCGTCTGCATTTGGAACAACGATTTCCGCATGAGCATCTTGAGGAACCATGTTTTCACGTAAACCTGCGTCGAAGCTTAATAATTGGTAGTCGCCTTCAGCAGCTCCCCCAGGAATATCATAGTGTAATGAAAGAATTCCTTTTTCACCATTGATGATTGGGAATGTTGCGTCTGGTGAGAAACCAAAGTCTGGCATTTCTTCTGTTTGGAAGTAACGGTCCATACATTTCCAACCTGATTCTTCGTCAGTTCCGATAATGAAACGAACACGTTTTGAAACTGGTAATCCTAATTCTTTGATGATTTTTAATGCGTAGTATGCTGCCATACTTGGTCCTTTATCATCGCTTGAACCACGCGCATAAATACGGTCATTAATAATTTGTGGCTCGAATGGATCTGTATCCCATCCAGTACCCACTGGAACAACGTCCACGTGACCTAAAAAACTCAAGAGTTTCTTTATAGTCTGGATTTGGTGCAAATTCGATGTGACCTGCTAAGTTTCCAACTTGTTTTGTTGTGAAGCCATCGCGTTCACCGATTGCTAAGAATGCTTCTAGCGCTTCTTTAGGGTCCAGGACCTACTGGTGCATCCTCTGTTGCTTTAGAATCATCACGCACACTGTCGATACGTAATAATGTGAATAAATCTTTTAATAGATCTTCTTTACGAAGTTCTACTTCTTTTTTCCAATCAATTGTCATCCAATCGCTCCAATCTCTATCAAGTAGATTCAATAGTCTTATCTTACCATTTTTACAAAAGGATGAAAAGCGGTTAAACCCTTTCTATAACAAATAAAAGCCTAGGATTTCTCCTAAGCTTTCGTTATTCATGAATCATTAATGATTCTAATTCTTCTTCGGTTAAGGGTCTGCTCTCTCCTAACGCGAGGCTCTCATCTAACTTGAGTGGTCCCATCGTGAGTCGCTCTAAATCGACAACGGTTTTCCCGCAGGCTTTGACCATGCGTTTCACCTGATGGAATTTTCCCTTCTTTCAAATGAATCTGAACAATCGATTCATCCTGCGTTGTGCTAAGAATATCCAGACGTGCTGGCATACACTCCGTTCCATCCGATAATACGATGCCCTTCTCAAAAGCAGCGGCATCTTCTGCTGTCATCACGCCTTCGACTCTTGCTTGATAGATTTTTGTGACGTGTTTCTTCGGTGAAAGAAGTCGATGCGCCAATTCTCCATCATTTGTCAAAAGCAATAAATCCATGCGTATCGATATCCAAACGCCCTACTGGGAAGACTCCTTTTTTAAAATAAAGCGGATCGATTAAATCCAGTACCGTCTTATGAAGATTATCTTCTGTGGCACTAACGACTCCTTTAGGCTTATTCATCATAATATAGACGAACTCTTCGTATTGAATCTTCTCGCCATCAAACAATATCTCATCCGTTTCAGGATTCACTTGAACTTTACCATTGTTTACGACTTTACCATTGACGGTAATTCGTTTGGCCTTTAATAAAGATTTGACCTCGGAACGAGTTCCAAGGCCACAATCTGCTAAACATTTATCTAATCTCATTATTTCATCCTCAATTTACGACGAATACCACCGACGCGAGCGCCAAGCATTTCATCAGCTAATCGATTCTTCAAGGTAATTAGTCCGTAAGTCGCCGCTCCGACAAAACCTACAGCAGCAACTGCAATTAACGCACGTACTTTACCACCGATTGGCATTACATGTTTAATCGCATATAGAGTCAGTGCTGAAGTGATGGCCATCGCAAGAGAAGCAAGAAGCACTTGCCCGAATTTCTTCAATACGTAATTCAAATCGAATCGTGTAATACGAAGAACGTGACGGCACATATAAAGCGTCGCTACAAAATACGCTACTGAGCTGGCAATTAACGGACCTGCTCCACCAAGGAAGTAAATCATCATTGGTTGCCATAGTAATTTAATAAGCACTGTAAATCCTAATGCTTTAATCGCAATGATGTGTTGTTCCATCGATTGCAAGATGTACGTGAACGTTACGAATAATCCTAAGAACACACACATGATACATGAAACCATTAATAAATACGTTCCTGTTGGATCTGGTGAATAGAACACGTTATAAATCGGTTCTGATACAATCGCCATTCCGACAGAAGCTGGAATCATGATGTATGCAAATAATCCAAGGTTGTTCGCAATGACGCGTTTCACTTCTTCACGGTCATTCACTGAATAATGAGCCGCAAGCAGTGGCAATGCCGCTGTTGAAATACTCATCGCTAGCGAAATTACAATCATAATCACCTTTATTCGCATTAAATCCAAATAAAGTAATCAGTTCTTTTCCCTTCTTCAAACGAGAAGTTCGTAAAGATTGGAACCAGACGTTGGAATGTTTCTTGGTCAATCAAGCTGATGATTTGAATACTTGAAGTTACTAATACGAAAGGTAAAGCTTCACGCATGACTTCAAAAATAATTTTCCAGAAACTTAGTGGACGTTCAGGACGCCCTTCTTCCATTAATTCCATCATACCTTTATGGTCACGGAACATCTTATACGCTAAGTATAAGAACGCGATGACCGCTCCGACAAAGGCCGCAAATGTTGAATGGGCTACAGCAATCACGAATCCGCCGTGGATGATACGCATTACAAAATACGTTAATCCTAACATATACAAGATACGGACGACTTGTTCCCATAATTGAGATTTCGCAGAAGCCGCCATCTCATTATATCCTTGATAGTATCCACGCATTAAGCTAAGCGGTGGAATAATGAGTACCGCAGGCGTTAGCGAACGGATGACCATAATACTGTCCGCGACTTCTTCAGGAGTAGCTCCTTTTGCAAAAAGTGGCGCTGCAAAATACATTCCCGCCGCAAAGACCACTCCTAAGAATGTCATAAAGAGCATCGTTCCTTTGAACAAGCGCCAACTTGTCTTATAGTCTCTTCTTGCATGGTTATCCGCTACGATTTTAGAAATCGCAACAGGAATCCCTGCCGTTGATATTTGTAATACTAAAGCATAAATATTATAGGCGATAAAATATAAGTAGTTCGCATTATCCCTATCGGCACCCATCCACATTCCCCAAGGGATGATATATAGTGCTCCAAGTAATCTTGAGACGATATTCCCGATCGTTAACCAAGATGAACTTTCCAAGAGAATTTGTTGCGAATTTTTCTGATTTCGAATTTTATCACTCAGGCCTACATAAGGCTTTCTTTTAAACATATATTGAAAAATCCTCTTTCTTAAATTATACCAACCATAAGAGTACATTATTTTAATGTAAAATGCTAGCAATCTTATGAAACCTTAAGCAGTTAGTAAACTTTGCATAAAAAAAGAACCGAACTGAAGCGCTCGATTCTTCCTAATGATTAGTCTAATAAACTTGTTTGTCCTTCTTCTTCCACTTCGACAGGAGCTGCTACTCCAATGCCATAGTGGGCACGAACTTTTTGATTCAAGTCGGCAACGACTTCTGGATGGTCTGCCAAGTATGCTTTAGCATTTTCACGACCTTGACCAATCTTCTCGTCGTTATAAGCGTACCATGCACCACTCTTCTTCACGAAGTCGAGGTCTGCTGCCATGTCGAGTAATTCCCCAAGTTGAGAAATCCCTTCTCCGTACATAATATCCACAACAGCTGTTTTAAATGGTGGAGCCACTTTATTTTTAACAACTTTGATTTTAGTTTGGTTACCTAAAATTTCAGTACCTTGTTTGATTTGGTCTGCACGACGTACTTCTAAACGAACAGTCGCGTAGAATTTCAACGCACGTCCACCAGGTGTTGTTTCAGGGTTTCCAAACATAACGCCCACTTTTTCACGGATTTGGTTGATAAAGATTGCGATTGTTTTTGTTTTGTTAATTGATCCTGATAATTTACGTAATGCTTGAGACATTAAACGAGCTTGAAGACCTACGTGTGATTGCCCCATGTCGCCATCGATTTCGGCACGTGGAACTAACGCAGCAACTGAGTCGACAATAACGATGTCAACAGCTCCTGATGATACTAAAGCATCTGCAATTCCTAATCCTTGTTCCCCTGTATCTGGTTGAGATAATAGTAATTCATCAATGTTTACGCCTAAAGCTTTTGCGTATTCTGGATCTAGAGCGTGCTCAGCATCGATGAACGCTGCCACTCCACCACGTTTTTGAACTTCCGCAACAGCATGCAATGCTACTGTTGTTTTACCTGAAGATTCTGGTCCGTATACTTCGATGATACGTCCACGTGGGAATCCACCTACACCTAATGCGATATCTAACGCAAGAGAACCTGAAGATACTGTTTGAATTTGTGTATCTACTTTTTCTCCTAATTTCATTACGGCACCTTTACCGTAGCTCTTTTCAATTTTCTTTAGCGCATCTTCCAATGCTCTTTGACGATTTTCATTTTCTGCCATGTTTTAATTCCTCCACGAATTTTAAGTCAAACATATTGTACACTATGTTCTATTCCATGCGCAAGCAATATGCGAACATTTGTTCTTATTTTGTTCGAACTTGTTTTAATAAATATTTTCTAAGTAAATTCCAACCATGTTGTACCGCGAATTCACGGTTATCGTTACGAGTACGTGCAAGGTGTAATTCAAACACTTCGACATCTGTTTGAGAAGCTAATGCGACGAAAATCGTTCCGACTTCTTTTCCTTCCATTTCACTTGGTCCAGCGACTCCTGTAAATGAAATTCCCAAATCACTTTGATAATGGAGTCTTGCTTGTTCGGCCATCGCTTTGGCACATTCTGCACTGACCATTCCGTATTGATCGAGCAAGGTACTGTCGATTCCTAGTTGCGTTTCTTTCGGCTTCTCTTTGATAAGCGACTGTTCCTCCTTGGAAATAAGAGGAGCTTCCTTCGAACGCCACGACACTTGCTGCAAACAATCCACCCGTTAAACTTTCAGCACAGGCAATTGTTAGCCCTGATTCTTTTAGTAAATCAACAGTGACTTCCTGTAATGTATTATGGTCTCCGTATCCATAGAAGTATTCTCCTACTTGAGATTGGATGAGTAATTCCATCCCATCAAGAAGCTCTGTACATTCTTCTTCTGTTTCTCCATTGGCTGTCAATCGAAGCATCACTTCAAATTTTCCAGCATATGGAGCAATCGTTGGATTTGTTTGTCCCTCGATTAAATCTTCTAGGATGGTCACTAAACGTGATTCTCCAATTCCAAAGAATCGTAAGTAACGAGATTCGAATAAATCCACTTTGCCCACTTTCTTTCGTAAGAAAGGCAACACTTCTTTTTGCATCATCATTTTTAATTCATTTGGTGGTCCAGGTAGAACAATGAATTGATCGGCCATCTTTTTCAAAACCACAACCGACCGCAAGTCCATTATGATTTTTAAAAACAGTACCGCCCTCGAAAGCTAGTGCCTGTCTACGATTATTTTCACTCATGTCGCGATGAGAACGCACGTGAAAATCAATCACTTTCTGAAGAGCTGCCTCATCTTCGACAAGTGGCACATCTAAAAAGATCGCGCCAGTACTTGTTTTAGTGATATCATCTGTTGTTGGTCCAAGACCCCAGATAAAATAATCAACTCACTTCTTGAAGCAGCTAATTCAATCGCTTCATACATTCTTTCTTCATTATCACCAACCACTTGTTGATAGTAAGTTGGAATCGAGTTTTTAGCTAATTCTTGAGCTAGGTATGCACTATTCGTGTTCACAATTTGCCCCATTAGTAACTCTGTACCAACTGCAATGATTTCTGCATTCATAATTTCGCCTTCCTTAACACTCTTTTGTAAAAATAAAAGCCCAAAACAACTGTTTCAGGCTTCGTTTGTTATTCTGTTTTAGTAAATGAATCCGCAAATACATGTCGATTCTTTACAAAATAATCCAAACCTGAATAGATTGTAAATACTAAACAACTATAAAGTAAGATTTGTCCGATTGGAATTCCAATGGCCTTAAAGAACAAATCATCTGTTAATAGGAAAATAATCGCCAACATTTGAGTAGCGGTTTTTACTTTCCCTGGCCAAGCAGCTGCCATGACTTCGCCATCTGTCACCAGTAATAGTCTAAGTCCCGTTACTGCTAATTCACGACAAACAATGATACTCACGACCCAAGCAGGTGCTAAGTTAAATGACACGAGCATAATGAATGCGGTCATTACTAGCATTTTATCTGCTAAAGGATCAGCGAACTTCCCAAAGTTTGTCACTAATTTGTATTTGCGTGCTAAATATCCATCAAGATAATCTGTAAAACTAGCTACTGCGAAAATAATCATCGCCAAAAAGTGAACTACACTGATTTGAGAGCCTACAAGACTCATCACACCGAGCGCTTCACTTGGCAAACACATGAGGATGATAAACACCGGAATCATGAAAATTCGCAATACGGTTAATTTATTTGGTAAATTCATCGCAATTCTCCTATTGAATCGTGATATAAATACGTGTTGCTGTTGAACCTTCAGGAATTGTTAGTTCAACACCACCAACAGTAATTGTACCTAATGGCGTATATCCAAAGTCCATACGAATCGTAGTTGTTCCTTCTGGAATTGAACCAGTCACTGTTTGATTTGTAGCTGGAACTCCGTCTGCCACCACTTTACCATCCGCTGAAATTTGTGCCCATAAAGCATTTCTTGCTTCATTTGAGTACTTTCACGTCTAATGGGAATTTACTTACATTCGCGATGTAGTACAATGCATTTCCGTTCGCATATGAATAAGTAACGCTTGTCACTTCTGGAGCTGCAGTTGTCGTTGTAGCAACAGTTGTTTCTGCTGCAACAGCTGTTTGCGTTGTAGCTTGAGTCGTTACAGGCGTATTGCGTTGCGCACGGTTGCTAAATACAGCTTGCCCGATTGCAAAAAAATAATCGCTACGATGAACATTCCCAATAAAATGGTTGGGAAGTAATTTTTTTAGAGTATTGGATACTGAAGACCATTTACTCTTGTTTTTTTATTTAAACGTGAACGATTACTTGAAGTAGTCGTATATGTTGTAGAAGGAGTTGTCTTCACAACAGCCTGCGGATTTCTGATGCATGCTCTTCTAATAAAGCTGCTCCATCTAATCCAACTGTATCAGCAATTTGTTTGATGAATGCGCGTGTATAAAACGCACCTGGCATCAAGTCGAAGTCATTATCTTCAATTGCGATTAAATAACGTTTTTTTGAATTTTTTTGTAATTTGTTGCAAGTCATCAAGAGTGTAGCCTTTTAATTGCCTTTGCACTTTTTAAAAATTTCTCCGATTGTTTGTGTCATTATTTCACCATCTTTTCATTTTCTCATTGAAAAGTATACCATATCTTGAAAATGAAAAAAACAAAAAGAAGTCGCTATGTAGTGTTTAGCCTATTTTACAAACTGAATATATAGTGTATCTTCCTTTGAGTGACCATTTGGAAGGTGCGCCTTCAGGGTAAATTGATGCGTCTTCTCATTCCATTCTACCCTCACCGTGCCACTAGAAAATTGAATGGTATCCGGAAAAGTCATCTCGTCCCCATTAAAAGACAGTTTTTGCCGTACAGTCTGACTCGCAATCTCAAGCAATATGTCCATTCGATACCCATCTTCCAGAAGGCGATATTCAAGAGTGTTGTGGGCATGAATTTTGAGTAGCGCGATAATAAGGAAACTGGCAATCGCAAGTAACCCCAGAAACTGAAATAGTAGCGTTCCTTTTCTTTTAAGGTTTGTCATTTTTCTTTTCCTTAGCCTCTTTCACTTTGACATAAATGGCTCGATTCTTTGGCGCGAAATTTAAACGAAAAGTACTTCCTTGATTGAGCGTTGTCGAAATCAGTAACCTGCTTCCGTTTCTTTTAATGGAAAGACTCCGAATGCCGTAAAGAAATGGTTGGTGTCCTCCACTTCCTCCTGCTCCTTTATAAATCTTCCCGCCATCTTTCCAACTAGAAACGAGTGTAATCACTTCTGTTTTCTCAGATGTCATATTTTCAAAATGTGCGGTATAAGGATCATAGCCATTAAACGATGTCAGCCTATAGCCAGCGTAATTAAAATTCATTTGCTGAACAGCGACATGCCATTTAACATCGTCAGGAACATTGAGGCGGTCCTTGATTTTTAGAAAAGCTGTAGAAAGTCCCATAAAAGCTACTAAACTAATCGAGATAATCACGAGCGCAATTAGGTGTTCAATGAGCAGAAATCCGGACTTTTTTCTCGGTAATCGCATTGATTTGAAACACCTCCTCATGCTCTCCGCAAGAGACCGTCACCACTGTTGGAGAGGCCGTTGTATTTACTTTTTCAAATGTCACTTTTTTCATCTTTTGAAACTCTTCGCTCGGCAATTTATTAACAGCCATAGGATAAGTTGCACCAGCTTGTAAATCCATTAACTGAGTAGCTGCAGCATCCAAAAAGCAGCCTTTGAGTTGTTGACGGTGATAGAGCTGCCCAATCATAAAGCTGATTAAGGACACAATAATGGTTAAAACCATCAGCCCAACTAAGGCTTCAAGCAATACATACCCTCTACTTTTCGGTAATTTCAACATGATACTTAGCCTCCCCTAATTGAAAAACATAAGTGTACCTGCGATTTTGTCCCATCAAAAGTCACGGATGAGAACTGACTAACATTCCCACTATAGGGTTTAAAACCATACGTTTGAACAGAATAACTTTTCATCGTATCCGGAAAGCGAATCTTCTTATCCAATTCTCTAGCTCCATGACAATTTAATTCAACGATACCACCTGATACCGTTACAAACGAACCTTGTCCCGTTGAAATAGCTGTAATCTGCGCTGTATCCATCACTTGCTCAAACTCTCTTAGAAATACTTCTTCCTTCCAATTTACATAGGAATGACTAATCAAAGGTGGAGTCAGTATCAGTAAGAAGCAAGCAATGGCGAGCGCAATTAAGCATTCAACAAGCGTAAATGCTCTCTTTTTCATAATTATTGTTCAGGAGTTTTTTGACGATTTTCATATGCTTTCTTTTGATCTTCTGTAATATAATCCTTTGCTCTAAGAGTCTGAACATCAGGTATATCCTTAGTATTATTATCTAACATGTAAGCTTGTTGTTGTGTTTCAATTACTTTCACAATCGCTTCATCTGATTGTTTCTGTGCAGTCTTTCTTTGTTGCGCAATATTCGGAATAATCAGTAGCATCATCAAGCCAATAATAAAGAGGCACACGAGTAATTCGATTAACGTGAAGCCTTTTTTCTTTGTTTTCATTTTCATTTTAATTTCCTCCAATCATCGTTAGTGTCGGTAGTAATAAGATCAGATACATGGAAACGATGAGGAACCCAATCCCCATAAGTAGTAACGGTTGAATCCACTTGATTTTCTTTTCGATGCCTTGGGTAAATTCGTCGAGCATTTGGTCGGCGTATACTTGCAGTTGCACGTCTAGTTGCCTTGTCTTTTCTCCTTCTAACACCAGCCAGATAAACTCCTGACGGAACAGCTTCATCTTTCTCAAGCGCCGTAGAAAAAGATTCTCCTTGAATCAGCTGTTCTTCTAGCTTCTGCGCAATCATCTTTGACAGTGCGCTCGTTCCCTCTTTCTTCAGTTCGGACACCATCGATAATAACGACTGTCCATTCCCTAGAAAATACGAGAACTCTCGTGCATACAAAAACGTCACGTATTGCTGCGCACTCTTTCCAATGACCGGCAGTGAAATCAACATGCGAAACTGATCGTAGGTGTTCTTTCTTTTCCAGTACAAGCGAACTGCAAAAATAATGGTTAATAGCACTATTAGAAATCCTAGCGCCAGCTGTGGTAAGTTTTGAAACCCCAAGCCATATCCAATAAAGGAAGCCAGACTGCTTGAGTTGTTCTTCTTGCACCATGCTGGAAAGTTGGTCGAGTAACAGCATTCGGATACAGAGCACCATCCCGATAACAAACGTAAAAAGAAACGCAGGATACATCATCATCTGCTGCATTTTCTTTTGTTGTTTTTGCTTCCTGGTTAGAAACTCTCCCAATCGATGCACAGGCCTTCTCGAAGCTACCAAACTGCATGGATAAATAAATTTGTGAGGTGTTCGTTTCTGAGTACCCGACCCGTTTCAAGCACTCATCAAAACGCCGTCCTTCTCCAAGCGTATCCCGCATTTGTTCGAGGTCTTTCTTCTCTGCTTCGAATAAGTATTCTAGAAACTTCAACGCCTCATCCAAGCTGAACCCTTCCTGGAGTAAATGAGCAAGCTGAATGAGGAACCGACTTTGAACAGGCCCTTTCCACTTCTTAGATAATTTGATAGGTTTCGTAAGTTTTGTCCGTAATGTATCCCAATGCATAAGCCTTCCTCAATACCTTATTAAAAGGATGTACTCTTTCTTCGTCAGTCCCGAATTGATTCGTTTTAAAGAAATGCGCTAACTTTTCATGAGTTTCAATTTCAAAAATCGTTCCTCGCTTTTCTCCGTTTGTTAAATGATTACAATGAAGTTCGCATTCCTTACCGCATAGCCCACAATACCGAGGGAGAAGGCGTTGTGAACAAATCGCGATAATGGTTTGCTCGAGCATCGTCTTACTGACGCCCAGTTCCAAGAGCCTTGCTACCACTCCATTACAGTCTTTGGCATGAACGGTCGCTAGAATTAAGTGCCCCGTTAAGGCTGCACGAATCGCCATCTTTGCCGTCATTTCGTCTCGGATTTCACCGATGAGTAAAATGTCTGGGTGATGACGCAGGCAACTCTTAATGAGTAATTCATACGTAATTCCAGCCTTCTCGTTAATCTCCGTCTGTAAAAACATTGGCTCATGATACTCCACTGGGTCTTCCATCGTAATCACTTGAAGCGTCTTTTCTTGCATACGGCCTCTGAGCAAAGCATACATCGTACTCGTTTTGCCCAGAACTGACCGGTCCGGAAAATAAAATCAAGCCGCTCTTATAGCGTAGGAACTGTTGCAAGAGTGCCCAGTCCTTTGGAAAATAAGTCATCGAACGAATCGACGCCTTTTCTTTTTTAGACCGATGCAAGAGCCTGATGACCATGGATTCCTTCTGCTTAAAATTCGTAATCACTGATAATCTCAGTTCAATCATCTGTTCCTTTGAAATCTCAAAGGTTAAGGAACCACTCTGCGGTCTTCGTCTCTCTCCAACATCCATTCCCGCTTGATACTTTAAGTACGAAATAAATTGCAAGGCCACTTCGTCTGAAATTCTTCTCAACTCTTTTAACCCATTGACATCTCTTAAATAAAATACATACTCCTCTCCAACCGGTAATAAATGAATATCATCTAATTGGTGCTTTAATGGCTTGCGTGAACACTTCCGTTGCTAATTCATTCATTTCCATCGTTCTTCCCCCACTCTTTGACTAGTCATAAAGAACTACGAAAAAAATATAAAAAGGAGTCTTTTTGGACAACAAAAAAACGCTGAAGAAAATCTCTTCAACGTTTTAAGGTTATTATCTAATTTTTTTCAAGGTTCCTAGCCCTACACCGACTGCGGCACCAACGGCATCTACAAAGACATCTTGGATTAGCGGTGTGCGTCCTGGAGTCACTCCTTGGTGGAATTCATCGGTCATCGCATATAGCACTGCGATAAAGAACGCCAAGAACTGTGGCCATCCTTTTTTACGGACATGAACACTTAATCCTCTCGTCCATTGATATCCAATGAAGAAGTAAGCTAAGAAATGAGCGGCTTTACGAATAAAGAATTCGATAAACTGCGCATATCCTAAAGAAGGAATACTGATGGTTTGTCCTGCATATTCAAATTTGATTTTGGATAATAATTCCGAAAAAGGTTGCATCGGCAGTCCCTTTTGAATCGTAGACACAAGTGACTGATCCTTGTAAGGCATACTTGAACTAATAAAAGATTAAAACCATGACTGCAATCGCCAGTGTAATCGCAATGGTTGCTTTTGTTTTCTTGGACATGAAACCTCTCCTTCCTAGTGACTTTCTTTATTATGGTCAACTCTACAAGTTTAGTCAAGCGTCTTTCCTATTTCTTAAATTCCATAAAAAATAGATAAAAATGTATATTGACGCATTTTTATGAAAGCGTTACAATTAAAGAAAATAATACCTTATTGGGAGGAGTATCAAAAATGGAACGCTATACTCAAGATTTAAGCTTATTGGTAAAACAGATTCAGCTGCTTGAGGAACAACAGCAGCAACAGAATTACTACAACAATCTCTTCAGTCAGAATCCAAATCCGTACAACAAGTCTTTTGAAGAGATTATCGAGTATTTACTCGGCACAACCGAGTCCACTTTCTTAATTCACCACTTTGAAGATTTTCCACAAGCGCTGTCCTATGACCAGCAGAAAGAATTCCAGAAGCTGCGTCGCTATTATTTGCGTCATCAAAACGCCCTACGCTGTTTCAACAAACCGTTTTCCGAAGAATGCCACGCGCTGACCTCGCTGTGGATTAAAGGCATGCGCGGTGACAGCATCATCGATCTCATTCCTCATCTCGATAGCTTGAGAGATTATTTCCACTACATTACCAGAAACTCCTCAGACCAACCTACCGTCTCCTACAAAGACGTTTTAGCCTTCTCGTTTGGCCCACAAATTACTGAGTTCTATTACACGCTCATCAAAGAGAGCAAAGATTCTTTCTTGCGCCTTTATAACGATTACCTAGAGTCATTCCCGCAAACGTATATTCCTGTGCACTATTTACATTTATCAAAAGAAGAGACGCTGCTCGTTTTAGAGGAGCTGATTACTCTTGCGTCTTCCGTTTTGCCAAAACAAGACTTCTACATTAACTTTGGTCCAAATCCATTCCCTAGTCATTTCCATAATGAACAAACAACTTACTTAAACTTGGGTGTATTCACTGATTTTATGACTGCGCTGCATCAATGCTTAAAGCAGCTCGGCAAAGTCTTTCTTCAGGAATACACCCATTCTTTTGTGATAATGCAAAAATCCGATTTCGAACAGCTTCATCTGCACCATTCTATTTTAGAATTTTGTACGCTTCTCCCGATTTTATCCCAAACGATTTCCAAAGCCATTATTAAAACCATTTATCCGGATAAACTAACTGACGAGAAGTTTGTAAATCAAATCCAAGAAGAATTGCTATATCACTATTTTAGAACGAATAAGTTAAACAACAGCATCGAGAGTCCATCAGCCTTTGCAAGAAATATTAAAATGCTACATCGAAATGGAAATCGAGGAAGACTGGTTCAATGGTGCCTTCCCTTCCATTGAACTCTCGCACGAGTGGAATGTCCGCTCTAATGAATGCTTGCATAAAGTTCCTTCGACGCATATGGATGGGCTACTTCGTCATATTCACTGGACTAAAGGCGAACTCGGAAATGCCTTTGGTAAATTACTAGGCCTCTTCTCCATCTTCTGCAGCGGTCTGCCAAAAGAACCATATGATCATCCATTCTCCGAATTTCTCGAGCACTTCTCATCGGATCAACTGCGCAGATGGCATCCAACCTATCAATTAATCGAGCACTTGCGGATGAATCCTGAATCGACGAAATGTTGCTGGGTATTCTTTAAACAGAAGCTGAATGAATTCAAATAAGTCAAAATTATCATATATGATAATTTATCTTTTATGAGCATTACCAAATATGGTAATTACCATATTTGGTAATGTCAACTAAAAAAAGATCCCATCAACAAATTTTTGCTGATGGGATCTTCACTTTATAATGCTGTAAATTGATCTGGACGTTTTGTAGGAATCGTTGTAGCTCCGTGTTTTTGAAGCCATACAATATCGTACCAACGATTGAATTTGCAGCCACATTTTTTGAAGTGTCCGCATTCTTCAAACCCTAAATATTTATGGTAGTTTACACTATTCATCGTTAAGTACTCATCTTCCACTTCTGGAACGGCTACACAGGCATAAATGTTTTGATACCCTAGCTCTAGTAATTTTTCTTCTAAAGCGGCATATAACAATTTGCCATAGCCTTTTCTTTGATGATTTAAGCTAATATAAATACTAACTTCGGTCGACCAATCAAAGGCGGCACGTGCTGAGAATCGTCCGGCATACGCATATCCGACGACTTCTCCGTCCTCTTCTAACACCAGATACGGAAAGTTCTCTAATGTTTTCTGGATACGTCCTTCAAACTCTTCCACGCTAGGCACCACTTCTTCAAAGGTGATAGCTGTCGTTTCTACATAAGGCGCATAGATGGCTTGAATCGCTTTTGCATCTTCCACTGTTGCTACTCTTAACAATACATTACTCATTGGCTGTTGAAAGTTCCACGGGAGGAACTGTAACTCCTTTTAATAATTTATGAACGGGGCATTGACGCTCTGCTGCTTCAAGAATTTCGCGGGCTAATGCTTCACTTCTTCCTGGCATCGCAACAAAAACGGATGGATGGAATAGATAGCCTTCTCCCTCTGAATCCAATGTCAAATCAATCTTCACTTCTACCTTGCTCTTATGCTCTAATTTCATGCGTTTTTCTACAAATTCAATCGACGCATTTAAACAAGTGGCATAGGCCAAGGCAAATAATTGTTCTGGGTTTGTCCCAGCATCTGCACTTCTTGGCGATGAAATCTGTGTGCTAAAGTCTTTGTCTCCATTTCCTTTAGTGTACGCTACACCTGTTAGTCCGTCTTCGTTAACGGCCGTTGTTGTATATAAAATTTTCTCCATGCTCTCACCTCATGCAAGTTTCTTCTTGTAGAATAGCACATTCCTAAAAACAAAAGCTATCCTAACAAACTGTTAAGATAGCTCTTTTTGCATTATAACCATTCATTGTATTTTTTTAATATATGCTTTTTTAACAACCGTTACTAAGAACATGTATCCTGCGATAATGAGAATTAATGCAAGGAAGTATAGTCCATTTAGCGGTGCAAGTTTTAATGGTCCTGCTAGTGGTGTGTAAGGAAGAACCGTTACAACAAATAAAGCGAATAAAGATGTCACTAGCAATGAGAATGCTGGTTTTGATTGTACGAATGGTAATTTTTGGTGAACGTAACATATAAATAACCATCGTTTGAGACCACATAGATTCAATAAACCAACCTGTTTGGAAAGACCATCAAGAAGAATGCTGGATTCGTAGACGTTGCATAACTGCTTCCAGTAATCATTGGTGCAATTCCAAAGAACATCACTGCAAAAGGTAATGATGTCAAAGATGGAACTGGTTGGTCCAAACCAAGCCATGAATCGTGTGATGGAACTTGCTGTCCATGCGCGTGGTTGTTTTTAAGAAAGTCAGCATCTACATTATCAAATGGCAATGCCACACAGCTTAAATCATAAATTAAGTTCAATACGATTAAGTGCACTGGAGCCATTGGAAGGAATGGTAGGAAAATACTTGCGAACAATACAGAGAAGATATTTCCGAAGTTTGATGAAACAGTCATCTTAATGTATTTTGTCATGTTCGCATAGACTTTACGCCCTTCAATCAATCCTTTTTCAAGAACGAGTAAGTCCTTATCTAATAAAACGACATCCGCCACTTCTTTGGCAATATCCACGGCACTGTCCACAGAAATTCCGACATCGGCTACTTTTAGGGATGGCGCATCATTGATACCGTCGCCCATGTAACCAATCTTGTGTCCTTTTCGCTTTTAGTAAATGAATAATGCGTGCCTTTTGTTCTGGAGATAGTTTTGCAAAAATCGTTGTTTCTTCAGCTACTGCTGCTAATTCTTCATCGCTCATATCTTCAATTTCTGTACCAAGTAAAACTTTATCTACTGGTAGTCCTACTTTTTCACAGACCGTTAGCGTTACTTTTTCATTGTCCCCTGTAAGAATCTTCGTCGTTACTCCATGCTCTTTCAACGCTTGAATCGCTGGAGCTGCAGAAGGTTTTGGTGGGTCAAGGAAGGCTAAGTAACCCATTAGAATCATATTCGATTCATCTTCAACCGTGAAGGCATGGTGAGTATCTTGATATTTCTTTTGGCTCACACCAAGTACGCGAAGCCCTTGTTCATTTAAGCCACTCACTGCTTCTAGGATTGATTCGCGAATTTCATCCGTAATTGGGTGAACCACATCTCCGTCTTTTACATGAGTAGAGATGCTAAGCATTTCTTCGAGTGCTCCTTTTGTTACGAGCACTGCTTCATCGTCTTCTTTCACGATAACGCTCATACGACGACGTTCGAAGTCAAATGGCAACTCATCAATCTTTTTGGTAGCGTGTTGCTAAATTTTGTAAATCTTCGTGTTCGTCGGCTTCTTTTTCCGTACGTGTAATGATAGCACGGTCTAATAAGTTTTTAAGTCCTGTTTGGAAAGTAGCTGTTTAAATACGCAATTTTTAATACGCCCATATCTAGATTTGCATGAATATCTAATGGGTATTCAAGAATAATTTCATCTTGCGTTAGAGTCCCTGTTTTATCAGTACAAAGAATATCGATAGCCCCTAAATCTTGAATCGCGTTTAATTTTTTTAATAATTACTTTTTTTCTTTTGGCCATGATCACTGCCCCTTTTTGCAAGGCTGGCTGTAATAATCATTGGCAACATTTCTGGAGTTAATCCCACGGCAACACTTAATGCAAATACCCCTGCTTCTAACCAGTCACCGTCTGTTAATCCATTAATCAAGAATACGACTGGTACTAAGACAAGCATTAAACGAATCAATAGCCATGAGATTTTATTCATTTCTTTTTCGAAACTCGTTTGTTCTTCAAAAGTATTGAGTGTTTTTTCGATACGACCAATCATCGTATCATTCCCTGTGACTAAAATAACCGCTAAGGCACTACCACTGACAACGTTTGATCCCATAAAGACGAAACGTTCGCTCTCGAGTGCTTGTTTTTTCTTTTCTTCTTCATCTGGAACCCAGATTGATTTTTTTTCAACAGATTCACTCTCACCAGTCAAGCTGGATTGTTGGATAAAGAAGTCACGTGTTTCTATTAATAATGCATCCGCTGGCAACATGTCCCCAGCGCTTAATTTAATAATATCTCCAACTACTAAATCTTCAATCGGAACTTCCATCTGTTCGCCGTCTCGAATAACCGTTGCTGTATTGACGATTAGACTAGATAAGTTACTAGCCGCCTTGTCACTCTTCATTTCCTGAACAAATCGAATCGTTCCTGATACAGCTACGAGTACCACGATAATGATAGAAGTAGTAGGGTCGGCTTCACCAGGTTTTGCAAGAATCACATTCGTGAATAATGAGATTACCGCAATCACTAATAGAATTACCGTAAATGGATTGATAATAGACTCATAAATCTTTTTCCAAATTGGATCTTCTTTAGCCTTTGTAATTTGTTTTCTCCATAGGTTTCGCGGAGTGTTTCTACTTGTTCTTCAGTGAGTCCTTTTACAGATGTGCCTAACGCTTCTAGAACATCTGCCATTGGATTCATCAATGCTAAGTCGATTCTTTCTTTTGCTGTTTTCATAGTCTTCACCTCGTTTTTAATATAGGCGAAGCTCCGGGTGATCATCACACTCTTCCCTTCGCTCATTGATTTGTTTCGTTTGACTCTCCGGTCCTGGCATATGATCACCCTCTTTCTAAAAGTTTTTGGCAAATGAAAAAGCACCTTGTCATAGCTTAAACGCGACAAGATGCTTACCAAATAAACAATTCTCATTTTTTCGTTCAAGCTTTAACATCATGGAGCGATGAAATGACATTAGTCTCTGCCTTCACGACAGAGGCTGCTAACCAACGCATAGTGTCTCCACTATTTTGCGGTAGTCATCCGTATCTCCATGGTAGTCTCACCTACCGATTTACATCTTCACCATACTCTATATTCTCCCTTTGTCAAAGAAATGACCTTTGTATCTATATTAAAATATGAATTAGTAGTATAATAAACGTGTAAAAGGAGGAATCCCTATGAAAAAATCAATTTCTTTGATTTTAGTCGCATTGGTTTTAGCTGGCTGTTCATTTTTCCAAAAGAAAGAAGACACAACCACTCAAGCACAAACGACGACTACTCAAAGCACAACAACAACGAAACAAACAACGACAAGTACTACTGAAGCTCCAACGACTATCGTTGCAACAACTGCTGAAACGCAACATGCAACGGCTCCTGTTCCAAAAGACAGTCTCTACTGAAAAAGTAGCCGTTCCTGCCGAAGCCCCTGCTCCTTCATCAATGGATATTCAAGCGATGAAACAAGGGCGACTTCCGTAGCGTAGCCGGAACATGGAGAAAACTCTGCTGGATGGGAATTCCACATTGATAAAGATGGAAATATTACTTCTGGTGGAAAAACGTTTAAAGTCGGTATTACCGAACAACAATTCCAAGAAGGACTTCTCAACTGGATTATGGTTCCAGAAGGCAATGAAAATGCATTTGTGGGAGGCGCCGTATTCTCATTCATCCCTAAAAAATGTAGAGCTCACTTTATGGTGTGATGTCTGGTGACAAAGACCAATCGGATATTTCTAAAGACCGTATTTATGGTACGCAAACCGTAACAGACGGTAAAACCATCAAAAGCAATGATGTATTATAAAGTGGATTAACTGTAAAAGCACTATCCATGAGAGATAGTGCTTTTCTCATTTAAATAAAAAGAGCTAGTTCAAGTTGAACTAGCTCTTTTTGATAATTAGTTTTCTCTTTTTCACTTTACCGTTCAGCATGTCAGCCATGTTTTTAAAAATGAAAATATTTGTATATCCATTTTTCTTTAGACGGTAAGCACAACGACCAGCGATTGATACGCCTTCTTCATATAAATAGATTGGTTGGTCTTTACGCAATTCCATGTAACGTTCTTTAAATTGAGAATAAGGAATGTTACGTGCTCCTAAAATATGAGCCGCTTTAAATTCATCTTTTTCACGTACATCGATTAATTGTCCGTGACGTAAATCCTTTCCGAACTCTTCAGCGCTAACCACTTTAGCAGATGATTGACGCATCAAATTAATACAAATAGGTAAATTCCGTAGGCCAATAATAGGCCCATAATAATACTCCACATGAGACTAAACCCCTTCAAAAATAATTTTAATAAGACAAGAGATATTGTATCATGTTTCTTCTAATCTTTCAAAAGCACTAGAGAAGCTGCTCCAATGACTCCTGCATCGTTCCCAAGTTCTGCTAAACGTAAGTGTGTTGTTTCGCGGACTTGTGGGAATACTAATTGTTCATATTCTTTACGAACGCCTTCTAATAGGAATTCTCCTGCAGCGCTCACTCCACCACCGATAACGATGAAGGCTGGATTTAACATATTCGCAACGTGTGAACATGCAATTCCTAAGTATTTTGAGAAATGACGAATCACGATTAATGCGAGTGGATCGTTTTGTTTTGCTAAATCAAACACGTCTTTTGCACTCACATCTTGTCCATCGTCGATTCTTGCTTTCAACTCTGAGTCTCCAGCATATTCATCTGCATAACGACGGGCTAAGTTCACAATACCTGTTGCACTCGCTACCGTTTCAAGACAGCCTTTTTTACCGCAAGTACATGCAAAAGGACGTTCACTGAAATCAACGGCGATGTGTCCGAGTTCGCCGCCAGCGCCCGCTACACCATGAATCAGACGGTTTTCAGCGATAATCCCACCGCCAACACCTGTTCCAAGTGTAAAGAAGGTTACGTCTGGTTGGTCTCCACCAGCACCCATCCATTTTTCACCAAGTGCTGCTACGTTAGCATCATTGTCGATGAAGAACGGAATGTCAAGTGCTCCTTCAATTTTTTCTTTCAAAGGTTGTAATGTTTTCCAGTTTAAGTTGTAGGCACCGATAACTGTACCCTTCTCTCTGTCAACAACACCTGGAGAACCCATCCCGATACCAGCAAAGTTTTCATTTGTTAGTCCTAATAAGTCTAAACGATGACGAATTGAATCGATAATGTCATCCACAATGTGGCTTCCTTCGTCTAAAATGTTGGTAGGAATCGACCATTTTTGTTGAACTTCACCTGCTAGTGAAATAATCGCAAATTTGATGGAAGTCCCACCTAAATCAATACCAATAATTTTCTTTTCCATTGTATTCACTCCATGAAACTTGTATATGCTTACATTATAACAGCATTATCTTTTCATTCCTAGTGCAAAAAGTAAAATTGCGATGACAAAATACGCAACGATTCCTGCAATGCGTGAAGCAGGTTTTGTCAGGCGGTCTCCTCTAAAGCTAATCGCCGACATCACTAAGTATCCACCAACGAGTCCTCCTAAGTGTCCATAGTTATCAACGGCTGAATTTATAAACCCTAGGACGATGTTGATAATGATAAGTCCTGCGTATTGCACGCCCATTTGCCTAAAAGAACGAATGTAGCCGTGTTTTCTTGATAAATAAACAACAGCTCCCATGAGTCCAAGAGTGCCGTACTTGCCCCAGCTGAAATGCTAGATGAGAATGCAAAGCTAGCAAGGTTCCCCATAATTCCTGATAAGAGATACACCGCAAGGAATCTCCAATGTCCAATTTCGTACTCCATCTGACGGCCAATCGTATATAAGAACACACTATTAAATAAAATATGTTCCAGGCCAATATGTAAGAAAATTGGCGTTAAGAATCGATAATATTCATGTTGATGAATGATATACGGATTAAACTTCGCCCCGAAATTAACAAGCACTTGTCCGTTCGTGCTACCACCAGCTAGTGTCATTACGATAAAGAGCGCTGCTTGAATCGCTAAAAATAAATAAGTAAAGCTGAAGCTCTCATTAAAGTTGCGCTTCATGCGTTCTAATTTCCAAGGGTTAATCTTAAACATCTCTAACCACTCCTTCACTTGTAATAATCGTTGGAATATGAATATCCGTTTCAAATACCGGCCAGTCGGCAACAGGAGTCACCTGAGTCGTATATGCTAGTGAAAGGATGCGATAATCGTCTACCTTTTGTAAGGTTCTATCATAGTAGCCTCCACCAAAGCCAATACGGTCTCCTTTCGTACTATACAGTAATCCAGGAACAATGATTAAATCCAGGTCTTTAGCTTCAAATAGCGGATGCGTGCTATCGATAACTGGTTCTAACACACCATAAGAAGTACGTTTAAAGGTTGTTTGTTCATTCCATTCGACAAATACCAATGTCTTATCTGGCATTGTCACAGGTACATAGATTGTTTTACCCGCACTTCTAGCCTCTTGAACGATTAAATCTAATTGGAATTCCACTCGCATCGGCATCGTTAAGCCGACCGTCTTGGCTTCGATCCACTGCGGCATTCCTTTGAGCCATTCTACCACTCGTTTTTCTTCCGCGCGGCGTTTCCCTGGCGTCATTGCCTCAAGTTCTCTCTTTTGCTGCGCGCGTTTTAAGTTCTTCACGTCTTTTTGATACTTCTCGAAGAGTTCGGTGAATAACTTCAAAAATTCGAGTTCGACTGCTCGCATGCTTCTTTCTTCCAAAATTGGACTGATGAGTAATGGAGCTTTTTCCATTATCGGTTCATCCGTTAAGATAATTGGCAATTCATTAGAGAGCATTTCATGATCAATTGCCCACACTTTCGCCCATTCTTTTTCTTCTAAATGTTGCAGAAGAATTTCTTTAATCACTTTCGAATAAGTTATTTTCCATGATTTCGTATTCTGGCAATTGATTTTTCACAGGACGAATTAAATCAGCAATATAGGCTTCGGTTGCATCATGCAGTAAACACGCAAGCACCGTTCCTGTTTGGTATCCTCTGGCAATCGCTTCTTGGGCACAATTAATGCTATGTAATCCTACTGAATAAAAGAAACGAAGATGCCTGCTTCTCGACACATCATACTTAAGGCATGCGCAATATCTTCCAATGGCTACGTTGCCAGGCACTCATTTCGAGCGGATTAAACACTCGCCCTGTATATGTATTCATAAATAATTTTTGTCTTCCATATGTTCCTCCACGGTTGATGTCAGTTTATTTTATCATTGAATCAAAGGTATTTAAAAGAAAATAGGCAATTACTTAACTTGTTCTTAATTCTATCTATCTTTCGCTTGATGCAAAAATCCTTTGATATAATGGTACTGAACGAGACTGATGAGGCACAGTATGAC
>BNJU01001787.1_pt1 | contig 69698 bp, 61 predicted proteins | sample 8539281 | NCBI WGS metagenome assembly BNJU01 (sample SAMD00202456, study PRJDB9452) | human saliva metagenome | isolation source: human saliva | place: Japan | reverse complement strand
CGCGGCAGGATGAGGAGACGACGTGCGGGTGGAGAGTTGTCCCCGTAGCCCTCCAAGCCGGGAGCCGTTACGTTGCCGTCATGATTATCTGGCGTGGCTGGGGCATTCTCAGCGTCTTCATCACTTTACTGGTGGCGGGCATTGTGGGGTCGACCTTCCAAGCGTTTCTTGGCAGCGGCAACACGTCGGTCTTTTTCGGGTATGGACTCGGGCTCATCCTGGCTGGGGTGGCCAACTACTTCTTCGGGCGTCAGGTGAATGAGCTTGCTCCCGCCAGGAAGATCGAGGCGTTCAAGGACCAGATGCGCCACGAGATGTGGGACCGCGTGGCTCACGGGTCCTTTCAGGTGGGGCCGGGAGCGCCTCCGCCGGCAAACCGCGACGAGGCGCATCAGCAGGTCGAGCACGTCGTCGAGCAGGCGAGTGCGAACGCTGCGAAGGGTCTCCGTAACATCCACTCCGTTTTCTTCATCCCGGTCCAGTGGATCGGAGCGGTCGAGGGCGTGCTGGGAGTGGTCCTGATCGTGCTGTCGGTCGTGATGTCCTTCTCCGGCTGATCTCCGGCCGAGCAGCCCTCACGGGCGTGATTCCACCGAAGGGACTGGCCTGCGCTGAGCGGGCGGCCCGACCTTGTTTCAGGGCAGGCGCCAGTCGACGGGCGCGGCCCCCATCTCGGTGAGGATCGCGTTGGCGCGGCTGAAGGGGCGCGAGCCGAAGAACCCGCGCGAGGCCGACAGCGGGGACGGGTGCGGCGAGGCGATGATGGGGGTCTGCCCCAGCATCGGGGTGAGCGACTGCGCCGGCCGCCCCCACAGGATCGCCACGAGCGGGCCGCCGCGCTCCACCAGGGCCTCGATCGCCCGCTGCGTCACCTTCTCCCAGCCCCAGCCCTTGTGCGAGGCCGGCGCCCCCGGGCGAACGGTGAGCACCCGGTTGAGCAGCATGACGCCCTGCTGGCACCACGGCGTCAGGTCCCCCGACGTCGGCCTGGGCACGCCCAGGTCACTGACCAGCTCGCGGAAGATGTTCTCCAGGCTGCGCGGGGGCTTGACGCCGGGCGCCACCGAGAAGCTCAGCCCCATGGGGTGACCCGGGGGTGGGGTAGGGGTCCTGGCCGACAATGAGGACGCACGTCCTCCATCGGGTAGGTGAAGGCGCGCAGCACGTCGGTGCCCGCCGGGAGATACCCGACGCCGGAGGCCACCTCCTGGCGCAGCCGCTCCCCGATCTCATGGACCGTGGGCTCCACGGGGGCCAGGGCGCTCGCCCAGGAGGGATCGATGATCTCAGACAGGGGCTTGGCGGAAGTCACGCCATGAGCCTAATGGCCCATCGACAGCACCTGCAGGATCTTGTCGGGCCGGATACCGCGGCCGTGTGAGCCGGACGTGGTGAGCAATACCCGACGAATGACGCTCGGACCGGTATCTTGTGAGCGTGAGCAACTATGACTACCCCGAGGACGAGTTCGACGTCGGCGATGATGACGGCCCGGTTCCCGTGGGCGTGCACCGGGCCCAGGTGCCCAGGTGGCGCAGCTGGGTGCCGCTGCTGGCGATCATCGTCATTGTCCCGGCGCTCGCCTGGGGCGCGGTGACGCTGTTCCTCAACGGGAAGCGGATCTGGGAAACCTTTAGCGGCTCGTCGGATGCGGTCTCCTCCTCTCAGCCTGCCCAGGGCGGCCAGGCCGGTGGCAACAAGAACGCGGACAAGAACGCGGACAGTGCGAACAACAAGGCCGGCGCCGCCTCGGCCAAGCCCAGCGCCTCGGCCAGCCCCTCTGGCAACGTGGACTTCACCACCAGGGTCACGGTGGCCAACGGGACGAATACCGACGGCCTGGCCAAGGGGGCCAGCGAGAAGCTCACCAACGGCGGCTTCACTGCGGTGGAGGTCATCCCCGGGATCTACGAGAACGCGGAGCCGGCCAAGTCGACGGTCTACTTCAGCTCCCCGGAGGCCCGGACCGCCGCTCAGGAGATCGGCAAGCGGCTGGGGATCAGCAACGTGGTGGAGGGCACCGCAGAGAACACCCAGGATGCCCCGATCGCGGTCATCCTGCGTGATGACTACAAGCCGCAGTAGAGGGGCATGAGGCCACTGGCGCTTCTTGGGCGTCGTCGGTTCGTGACTCTCGCCGCGGCGGTCCCGCTCACCGCCGCCGCGGCCCTCTGGGGCAGGGGGCTCACCTGGTGGGCGCCGGTCGCCGCGCCCCGACTCTGCTCAGCGGCGGCCTCGTTGTGGGCGGGGGCGGGGCCCTGGACCCCCTGGCCCCGGGTCACACGGTTGCCTACGTCTCGGGGACCCGCCTGCCCCAGGCTCCCGAACCGTGGGGCTTGACCACCTCGCAGCAAAGCATCTTGGCCCGTCAGGCGCTGGCCCGCCGCAAGACGGCCCGCCTCCCTCAAGGGCGGTGGGCGGACCTGGCCGACGGCGCCCTGACCGATCTACTGGCCCTGACCGGACCCGCGTTCATGCCAGACCCGGTCCGCCCCGCCGGTCCTACCGGTCCTGCTGTCCCGTCGGCCCGGCTGACGGCGTCTCCGGCTCCCGTCCCCACTGCCGGCGCTGCCTCCGCTGCCTCTGGGAGCGCTGGCCGGGAGGGCCGCGACTCGCGTGAACCCCTCCCGCCAGGGGCGGAGGTCTTCCCCGCAGGGCGCGGTCGTGGCGGCGCCCGTGAGCATCTGGCGCTACGTCTGGCCCCGGGACGCCGCCTTCGCCGCGGCCGCCCTCAGCGCGGTGAACCTGACCGGCGAAGCGCTGGGCGTCCTGGGCAACCTCGCGTCCTGGCAGCGGGCCGACGGCGGCTTCGAGGCCCGCTACACCAGCAGCGGCCGAGTGCCGGACCACCGCCCGGCTCAGGCCGACGGCGCCGGGTGGTTCCTGTGGGCCGCGGGCCGGCTCCTGGCCGACGGCGTTTCCGCCGCCGACCTGCGTGACCGCCTGGGGGCACCTCTGGTGCGCGCCGCCTCCCGGCTCCTGGAGATCACGGACACGCCCTCCCACCTGCCCGCGGCCTCGCCCGACTACTGGGAGGTCGCCGAGACGGTGCTCACCCTGGGCACGGCCGCCCCGGTGCTTCTGGGGCTGGAAGCGGCGACAGCGCTGACCCGGGCCGGGATCGACCTCGGCGGCCCCGCCCAGGCCCTGGCCGAGCGGGTGACAGCGGTGCGCAGCGCCATGGAGCGCAACTTCGCCCCCGCCTGGGGCCGCCACCTGCGGCGCAACGACGTCGATGCCACGATCGCCCTGGTCCTGCCGCCCTTCACCCAGCCGCTGACCGGGGCACGAGCGGTGCGGCAGACGGCGACCGAGCGCATGCGCCGCCCCGCCGGGGGGCTCGCTCCGGGAGCGGGCTGGCGTGATGACGGCGTGTCCTGGACGCCGGAGACCGCCCTCATGGCCTGGTCGGCACTGTCCCTGGGGATGGAGGAGGAGGGAACCGGGCTGCTGGCGTGGCTGGAGGCGCACCGCACCGCTGCCGGAGCCCTGCCGGAGAAGGTCTTGGCCGACGGCGCCCCGGCGGGGCCCGCGCCCTTGGCCTGGACCTGCGCGCTCATCCTGCTGGCCACCGCCTCACGGCCCGCTGACCCGCCCTCCTGAACTGGGCGGCCGCCCCGAGGACACGACCGGCTGCCGGACCCCCGCTGGACCGCCCGCGGGCCCGGCGGGATTCCCTGCTTCGCCGTCGGAGGATTCAGTGGCAATGAGAACTGAGCTCCTTGCACTCAAGGGCTGAGAGTGCCAGCATTGCGGTTAGCACTCGGGCACCTCGAGTGACAAAGCATCCTTGAATGCACCAAGTTCATCCAGGCTGGAACGTGAGGGCCGGCGTCGGGCGTGACGTGAACGCCCGGAACCGATCCGTCCGTCGCGGGCACGAACCGGCCGCCCCTACCACGCAGTGGAGGAAACTCAATGTCCAAGATCATCGCCTTCGACGAGGAGGCCCGCCGCGGCATGGAGCGCGGCCTCAACACCCTCGCCGACACCGTCAAGGTCACCCTGGGCCCCAAGGGCCGTAACGTTGTGCTCGACAAGAGTGGGGCGCCCCACGATCACCAACGACGGCGTGACCATCGCCAAGGAGATCGAGCTCGAGGAGCCCTACGAGAAGATCGGCGCCGAGAACCGTCAAGGAGGTCGCCAAGAAGACCGACGACGTCGCGGGCGACGGCACCACCACCGCCACCGTCCTGGCCCAGGCCCTGGTGCGTGAGGGGCCTGCGCAACGTCGCCGCCGGCGCCAACCCGATCGCCGTTCGCCGCGGTATCGAGAAGGCCGTCGCGGCCGTCGTCGAGCGCCTGCTGGCCGACGCCAAGGAGGTCGAGACCCAGGAGGAGATCGCGGCCACCGCCTCCATCTCCGCCGCCGACGAGCAGATCGGTGCCTTCATCGCCGAGGCCCTGGAAAGGTCGGCCACGAGGTGTCGTCACCGTCGAGGGTCCAACACCTTCGGCCTCGAGACTCGAGGGTCACCGAGGGTATGCGCTTCGACAAGGGCTTCATCTCCCCCTACTTCGTCACCGACCCCGACCGCCAGGAGGCCGTCCTGGAGGACGCCTACGTCCTGCTGGTCGAGTCCAAGATCTCCAACGTCAAGGACCTGCTCCCGCTGCTGGAGAAGGTCATGCAGACTGGCAAGCCGCTGGCCATCATCGCCGAGGATGTCGAGGCAGAGGCCCTGGCCACCCTCGTCGTCAACCGCATCCGCGGCACCTTCAAGTCCGTGGCCGTCAAGGCCCCCGGCTTCGGTGACCGCCGCAAGGCGATGCTGCAGGACATGGCCATCCTCACCGGCGGTACGGTCATCTCCGAGACCGTCGGCCTCAAGCTCGAGAACGCCACCCTGGAGGACCTGGGTCAGGCCCGCAAGGTCGTCGTCACCAAGGACGACACCACCCTGGTCGAGGGCGCCCGGCGACAAGGAGGCCATCGAGGCCCGCACCGCCCAGATCCGCATGGAGATCGAGAACTCCGACTCCGACTACGACCGCGAGAAAGGCTCTCCGAGCGTCTGGCCAGGCGGCGGCGGCGTGGCCGTCCTCAAGTCCGGTGCCGCCACCGAGGTGGAGCTCAGGAGCGCAAGCACCGCATTGAGGACGCCGTGCGCAACGCCAAGGCCGCCGTCGAGGAGGGCATCGTCGCCGGTGGTGGCGTCGCCCTGCTCCAGGCCGCCGAGGTCCTCGACACCCTCAGAACTCGAGGGCGACAGGGCCACCGGTGCCGCGATCGTCAAGGTCGCCGTGGAGGCCCCGCTCAAGCAGATCGCTGCCAACGCCGGCCTCGAGGGCGGCGTGGTCGTGGACCGCGTGCGCAACCTGCCCACCGGTGAGGGCCTCAACGCCGCCACCGGCGAGTACGTCAACCTGCTGGCCGCCGGCATCGCCGACCCGGTCAGGTGACCCGCTCCGCCCTGCAGAACGCCGGGTCCATCGCCGGTCTGTTCCTGACCACCGAGGCCGTCGTGGCCGACAAGCCCGAGCCCCCGGCCGCCCCGGCCGATGGTGGCGCCGGTGACATGGGTGGCATGTACTGATCGACGCGACTGCCGACGAGCCAGTCATGACCCGGTAGCCCGGCCGCGACGTCGGCCGGTCCCGAGCTCACGGCGGGCCGTCTCTACACACGTGAGGGCGGCCCGCCCGCGTGCCTACCTGTCCGCGCTGGGGACGGGGCGGTTGGGCCTGTGTGGTCAGCTCGTGTGGCGCACACGCTGAAGCGGGAGGCGGCACAGTCCTCGCCGGCCCGCTGTGAGCACCTCCTACCAGCCGCCCAGGGGCGCCGAGCCGGCGGCCGGTGCGGGTGCCGGTGCAGGAGCGGGAGCCGGCGTCGGGCCGGTGAAACGTCCCTGGTTGGAGGTCTCGGCGTCGTCGTAGCACACGGCGGCGTTGTCCAGGGCCAGGCTGATCTGATCAAGATTGGACTGCACCTGGAGCTGGGTGAGGTGCCAGTCGGCTGCGCAGGCGGCCATGGAGTCCGATGCGGTCCCGGTCCAGCAGGACTGGAGCAGGCCGATGTCTCCCCGCATGCCGTCGACCTCGGTCTGGATCGTCGCGATGCGGGTACGGGTTCGGGCGGCGGTGTCGGCCACCGCGGCGGTATCGACGGAGTAGGCGGGCATGAGGGGCGTCCTTTCGTGAGAGGCGGCCCGAGGGCCGTGCGCGGTGTGCTGGTGGTGCACTGACGTGCGCGCTGTGCCTCTCACGGTAGGGGCCCGGGCGACGGCGTACCGGGCGAGGAGCCGGCCCTGTGGAGGGGGCCTGCAGATTACGGCCTGTGGCCCCGCAGACGGCGGGTCGTCCCTGAGGGAAGGGCCTGCCGGGCGCCTCAGAGGTCCCCGGCGCCGTCGTCGATGATCTCCTCGGTGATGGGGAGCGATCTCGCCGGTACGGGCCTCGCGCAGGCTCGCCGGCCTCCTGGGTCTTGGCCCGCAGGCTACTCGGTGAGACTGTCCCGCTCGGCCTGGACCCGGGCGCGGCGGTCCTCGGCGTCGTCGGAGCGGTTGCGCGAGCACATGAGCAGGTCCAGGTCCGCGATGCAGGACTCCATGGAGGCCGTGTGCGCCATCGCCTCCTCCCCGTCCTTGTCCTCGCGACCCTCGCCCCGCTCAGCGGGTGCATCGACAGGGGTGGCGCGCTGAGGCCACGGCCGGGATCCCGCGGGCGGGGGTACGCGGCGAGGGGCGCTCGATGGGGAGGCGGATGAGGACGGAGCCTCCGGCGATCCTGAGGACGCCACGGAGGCCGGGGAGGCGGGCGGCATCGCGGTCGACGCCGTCACCGTGGATCGCAGGGCCCTGAGCGCGGTTGAGTCCAGGCGCAGGGTGTCGCCGTCCCGGGCGGGGCCGGTCGTGGGGTCCTTGACGGGCGCGCTTGGAGGCCCAGCGGAGGGTACGGGGGCGCGTTCGGCGGTCTCGTCCGGCTGCTCAGCAGCCCCGGGAGCGAGGTCTTCGACAGCGGTGGGGCTGGCCGATAAGGCCACCGGGGCGGGGTGCGTCGATTCCTGCGCGGCTGCGGCCTCCAGGACCGCCGGATCGGCCTGCGCTCCCCGCTCCTCGGCGAGCCTGGTGAGCTTCTCGTGGAGACGCCGCTGCTCGGCTGACAGGTTCTCCCGAGCCAGGTGCTCCCAGCGCTCGCCCAGTGGGGAGTGGAAGAGGTGCTCACGGTCCAGGAGCCGGGAGACGATCGTCAGGCGGCCGCGCAGGTACTCCTCCACGGGGATGTGGGAGTACTCCTCACGCAGAAGCCGCACGTACTCGGTGTAGGTCTGGGGGTCCACGGCCAGGGTTCCCAGGTCGGCGTCGATGAGGGCCTGGGCGTCGATGTCGTCATCGGCGAGCATGTGCCGCTTGAGGTTGACGATGAGGCTGCACACCCGCTTGACCGTCTCCATCGGGACACCCAGGTGACGCAGGTCGGCCTCAGCGAAGGCTGCCGAGGCGGTCTCGTCCTCGCCGCCGTTGCCGCTGATGACCTCCTCGACGTCGGAGGAGAAGACGCAGCCGTGGTACCAGCAGGCGACCCGCATGATGTCCGGGTTGTGCGACTCCTCGGCCAGCTCATCGACCCGCGCGAGCATGTCGATGAGGTGGCGAAGGTTGTGGAAGCGACGATCCGGTGTGGACCAGCGCTCAATGAGGAGGCTCGCCGGCGGAGCCGATCGCCTCTGGGGGCTGCGTGGCGCCGATCGCCTTCACCGAGCGGGTGAAGGCGGGCAGAAAGCTCATTGCGGTGCTTCGATAACACCCATGGGTCAGTCTCCGTGTTGGAAATGGAACGCGTGCCATCGTAGGACTGTCCTCGCCGTGACGTCGACGTGACACAGTGTCTGGCGTGCCACTCTTGTCATTCTCCCCGGCTGACGGCCTTCCGGAGGTGTGTGGGGCCTACCAGGCCGGTGCGGGCGGCAGCTCGATGTGGACGGTGGCGCCGCCGCCGGGGGTCTGGAGCATCTGGACCGTGCCCTTGTGAGCGGCCACGATCCCCAGCACGATCGCCAGTCCCAGGCCGGAGCCCCCGGTCTCCCGGTTGCGGGAGGTGTCCGAGCGGTAGAAGCGCTGGAAGACCTTCTCGGCCGCCTCCGGTGGCACGCCGTGGCCGTGGTCGCGGACCTCGACGACGACGACTGGCTGCGCCGTCGGGTTGGCGCGCGGGGGCGCCATGCCGATGGCGATCTCCACCGGCGTCCCGGAGGGGGTGTGGCGCACCACGTTGCCCAGCAGGTTGGTGAGGATCTGGGAGAGGCGGTCGCGGTCACCGATGACCTGGAGCGAGGGGGCCTCCTTGCCGGCGGCCTCGTCGCGGGGGTCGAGGGGGATGAGGCCGCAGTCGCGCTCGGGGGCCAGCACCATCATGTCGCTCAGGGCCCCGGCGGCCAGGTCGGTGAGGTTGACCGGCTCCATGGACATTTCCCGGCCCTCGTCGATCCGGGCCAGGCGGAGGAGGTCATCGACGAGGCGCCCCATCCGGTTGGACTCGGTCTCGATGCGCCCCATGACTTCACCGGTCTTGTTCGCCGGCACCCCGCCCATCCGGTAGAGCTCGCCGTAGCCGCGGATCGCGGCCAGAGGGTGCGCAGCTCGTGGGAGGCGTCGGAGACGAAGCGCGTCATCCGTTCCTGAGCCACGACCTGGGCGGCGAAGGAGCTCTCGTTCTGGGTGAGCATCGTGTTGATCGCCCGCTGCAGGGAGCCGACCTCCGTGGTGCGCGGCTCGGTGACCAGAATGCGGGCGGACAGGGTCGCCGTGGGCGATCCGGGCGGCCACGCCCTCGATCTGGCGCAGGGGAGCGGAACGAGCGGTGAACCAGGTAGGTGGCGAAGACGGCGCCCACCGAGATGATCGAGACGTCAGCCAGGGCCACCACGAGGCGGGTGCGCTCGACGGTCTCCATGACGTCGCTCAGCGGGAGGGCCAGGGCCACGGCGCCGGTGTACTCGCCGGTGTTCTGGTCCCTGATGAGCAGGGTGATCATCCGCCACTGGTGGCCGGGCTGATCGGAGTTGACCGTCGTGATCGGGAAGTCGTTCTTGTCCGCGTGGGCCAGGGCGCGTCGGTAGTCCAGGCCCTTGATCTGGGGGCGGCCGTAGGTGGCGGCGGTGTCCGGGGAGATCCACTCCCCGTTGCGGCTGGGGTCGAGGTACTCGGCCTTGACGTAGTAGTTCGAGGGGAAGGTGGTGCTGCTGGTCCCTCCCTCGCGGATCTGGGCCAGTCCTTGGCTTCCGATGGCCACCGAGGTGGTGCGCAGCTGGCTGTCGATCTGGCCCATCATGTGGCTGTAGAGCAGTGAGGTCACCACGAAGGAGACGACGATGAGCCCGATGGCCAGCAGGCCGGTGGTCATGAGGGTCAGGCGCGTGCGCAGTGGCATCGCCTGCCACGGCCGCTGAATCGCGGTGATCGGGTGCCATCGGCCCCGTTTGATCGGGCGGTGCTGCTTACCGGACGACTTGGCCGGGCGCGTGCTCCCCCCACGCGCCGCCGCCATCACTCGGCCTTGGGTTCGCGGAGCATGTAGCCGACTCCGCGACGAGTCTGGATGAGCGGGGTGACGGGCTGGCCGTCAGCGCCCTGGATCTGGTCCACCTTGCGGCGCAGGTAGGAGATGTAGGACTCCACGATCGCGGCGTCACCGTTCCAGTCGTACTCCCAGACGTGGTCGAGGATCTGGGCCTTGGACACGACGCGCCCGGCGTTGAGCATGAGGTAGCGCAGGAGCTTGAACTCGGTGGGCGACAGATCCACCTCGACCTCGGCGCGGTACACCTCGTGGGCGTCCTCGTCCAGGACCAGGTCGGCCACGCGCACGACGCCGTCGTCCTGGTTCTCAATGGCGTGGGTGCGGCGCAGGATGGCGCGGATACGGGCGATGACCTCCTCCAGCCCGAAGGGCTTGGTGACGTAGTCATCGCCGCCGACGGTCAGGCCCTGAACCTTGTCGGCCATGTCGTCGCGGGCGGTCAGGAAGAGGATCGGGGTGGTCACGTCGCGCTCACGCAGGCGTCGTGCCACGGTGAAGCCGTCCATGTCGGGCAGCATGACGTCGAGGACCACCAGGTCGGGAGACGTCTTCTCCACTGTCTTCAGTGCGCCGTTGCCGTCGCCCGCGATCGAGACCTCGAAGCCTGCGAAGCGCAGGGACGAGGCCAGCAGGTCGCGGATGTTGGGTTCATCGTCGACGACAAGGAGGTGAGACTTTCGGTGCGGGACTGCTGGGAACGCTCCATGAGTCTCACCATTCCTTCAGTTTCTGGTCGTTTCCTGAACGACGTCCGAATGGTCGCTGTTGATAGGTCAAGTGGTTGGTGTGACCTCGTTCCAATTGTAGACCCAGGGAGTCTTGCAGTTCCCACAAAACGGGGGAACTGTGTGGTTGTCGGTTGAAGCGGGGCGATCGCCGGCGACTCCTCGGTAAGTCGGGCTGTGACATGAGACGGGGCGACGACATGTGTCGCCGCCCCGCCGTCGGGTCAGAGAAATCAGAGGAAGGCGAGAGGGTCGAAGTCCTCCAGCGGGATGATGCACACGCGTGGCAGCGGGATGGTGAAGGCCTTGACGTCACTCTCCAGGTCGTAGACCGTCAGGCCCTCGCCCTCCAGGGCGGCCAGCTGGGCGTTGAGGAACTCTCGGAAGCACAGGATCCCCACCTTGGCGCCGGCCTGCAGGAGCCGCTCGATGTGGGGGATGTAGTCGCCGTCGTGGCTGCCCAGCAGGACGTGGGCCTCCTGCCCGGACTCGGCCCGTTCGGCCAGCGCCTCCAGGGTGCGCTGAATACCGATGTCGACGACCTTCTCGTCGTTGCTGCCGGACCCAGCCAGCGGCACGGGGCGATAGTCCATGGCCAGGAGGGCCTGGATGAAGCTCATGGGCATATGGCCGCTGGTGGCGTTGAGGAAGAACAGGGCACGGGCCTCGTTCCCCTCGCCCTCGGCGGTGCCGGCGGAGGACAGTTCATCGCAGTATGCGAGGACTCGGTCCCAGCGGGGCCGCTCCTCAGGTTCGGGACGCCGCCCCAGCACACTCATGCCGAGAGTGGCGTCAATGTTCTCGCCATCGACGAGAAGATAAGTCGGTACGCTCATGAGGCTCATGCTACCGGTCACGGCGTCCACTAGCCTCCGGCGACGCTCGATGACACCGCACCGATACCGGTCTCCCCGTGCCGACGACGCCGTCGGGTGCGGTCTGCGCGACCGGGGACAAAACCTTCCCGGTGGGGACGATCGACGCCGTCGGGTGCGGAAATCCTGTCCCCGCAGGCGTGGGATGTCCCTGGCCGGGACGGACTGTCCCCGGGCGCGCGGAATGTCCCCGGCCGGGGCCCGTGTCGGCCCGGGGCGGCCCGGGTCGGCCTGTGTCGGCGGGCGTCGGCCGACGTCGAGGCGCACGAAGCCGCCCGGTACTCATCGGGATGATGAGTACCGGGCGGTCTACGGGGCTGAAGCGCCTAGGTAATGCGGCGAGGTCAGCTCAGTTCAGCTCAACTCAGTAGGAGGACCTCTCCTCGCCGGCCGGCTGACCCTGGTTCTTCAGGGCCGCGAAGGCGGCGTTGATCGCGTCGTCGTCACCGTCGGTGATCTGGGCGGGGGCCTGCTGCTGGGCGCCCGGAAGGGCCGGGTTCTGCCCGGACTTCAGGGCCGCCAGCCGGGCCTCGGCCTCCAGGCTGGCCCCGGAGGCCTCGAGCTCGGCGAACTGGGACTCCAGGGAGGAGCCGGCCAGGCTCCATCTGCCCGGCGGCCTGGGCCTCGACCCGACGCACCTGGTCCTCGTAGCGAGACAGGCTCGCTGGTGGGGTCCAGGACGTTGATGGAGCGGATGGCGCCCTGCACCTTGACCTGGGCCTCGGCGGTCTTCTGGCGGGCGATGAGTGGTCGCGCTTGGAGCGCAGGCTCGCCGAGACGACCTCCATCTGCTGCAGGCCGGTCTTGAGTCGCTCGACGACCTGGCGCTGGGAGGCGATCATCGGCTCGGCGGCCTTGGCCTCGTTCTCCGCCGTGATCTGCTTGGTCAGCGCAATCTTGGCCAGCGAGTCCCACTTGTCCGCGCCGGCCGTGTCACCGCCGGAGCGCAGGCTGGTCGGCCTTGCGGGAGGCGGCCAGGGCCTTGTTGCCCCAGTCCTTGGCCTCGGCGACGTCGGCGTCGTGGTCCTTCTCCGCCAGGCGCAGGTTGCCGATCGTCTGGGCGACGGCGTCACGGGCCTCGGCGATGGACGCCGTGAGTCCCGCACCAGGCTGGTTGAGCATCTTCTCCGGGTCCTCGGCGCGGTCCAGGAGCGCGTTGATGTTGGCGCGGGTGAGCTGGGCGATGCGCCCCAGGATCGACTGCTTCTCAGCCATGGTTGTTCGTCCTTCCGTCGAGTACGCGACGTCGGTGTGGGCAGATGGTGGGCAGGTATGGACCCGGCGCTCGCCGGGTGGTCGCCAGGTGGTGGCCGGTGGGCCAGGCGAATCAGGCGTCATGATCGCAGGGTCCCGGCGCTCGGCGTCATGCGGGCGGGGGCCGCATCGCTCAGGGCATGACTGGCGGGCGAGTGATGCGGGCGGTCGGGAGGACGCGGCTCAGAAGTCGCCGCCGCCGTCGAAGAAGCCGCCGCCTCCACCCGAGAAGTCCCCACCGCCGGAGAAGAGCCGCCGCCTCCGCCCCAGTCGCTGTCGTGGTGGTGGGAGCTCCAGCCGCCGTAGTTGTGGCCGCCGCCCAGCAGCAGCCCGCCCAGCAGGAGCGAGCCCAGGTCGAGCCCGCCGCCTGAGCGGCCGTAATCGCGGGAGTAGGAGTAGCGCTCACCGGAGTTCGGGCTCCACGAGCTCGACGATCCGCGCACGTCGGCCTCGGCCAGGGCCTGGGCCTGGGCCACGAGCGGCTCGGCCGCCGCGACCTCCGCCAGGGCGGCCACCGGGTCAGTGGTCTGAACGGTGGTGGCGGCCGTGGCGTGACGGGCGGCCTCACTGAGTGCGGTGCGCGCCGAGGGGCCCACCGCCCCGCGATAGGTGGTGATGTAGGAGGTCACGGACTCCACCTGGGAGTTGAGGCGGGCCAGGCGCGAGCCCAGGGAGGCCCGGGCGCGCGAGTCGTTCTCCTCGCGCTCGCGGGCCGGGGCCAGGGCGGCGTCGATGGCGGCCTCGGCCCGGGCCAGATGGTCCAGGGCGGCCAGGGGATCGCCGCTCGGGTTGGCGCCACTGGCCTGACGGCCCTCGGCGACTGCGGCCTCGGCGTCGGCCACGAGCGGGGCCAGGGTCGCCGCCGGCACCGCGCCCTCCAGGCGCTTGGCGTCCACCAGGTCCGAGGAGATCGAGGCGATGGCCGCCTCCAGGTCCTTGGCCGCGCTCTGGAGGCGTTCGCGGGCCCCGGTGACCTGTGCGGCCACTGACCGGCCTGGGCGATGGAGCCCTGGGCGATGCGGACCTGCTCGACCGCCGTCGCCTCCTGGGAGGCCTCGACGCTGGCGCGGGCCTGGTCCAGTGCGGTGCGCCCGGCGGCCAGCAGGCGGCGGGCCTGCTCGGGGGCCTGGGCCACACTGGTCAGGGAAGATGCGGGATAGGCTGCGCTGAGCGTCACCAGGATCGTTTCCGCCATGACGATGGCCTGCTCGGTCTCGTCGGCCCGCTGGGCGGTCTCGGCGATCGACGTCGGCAGGTTCGCCTCGATGCCGCGACGCTTGTTGAAGGCCTCCTCCTGAGCGCGGATCTCACCGACCGCCTCCGAGCAGTGCTGGAGGATCTCGGTGTACATCTGGCGCTGCTGCGGCTCGGTCTCGGGGATGTCGTCGTCGAGAATCTTGCGCAGCTCGAAGCACCGCGACAGGTGCTTGCGGGCGCTGTCCAGAGCGGCGGTGAAGGCGTCCGTGGCGGACAGGCCGAACTGCGCCTGCGCGTAGGACAACTCCTCGGCGGCGGCGCGCACCGTGTCATCGGCCTGGACCAAGGCGCTGCCAGCTTGGGTGCGCAGCTGCTCCACCGTCATCGCCGCGGGGCCCGCGGGCTGGTTGCCGGGGGCGCCGCTCTGATTCCTGCGCTTGCCGAACAGCATGTCGTCGTTCTCCTTGTTCTTCCTGCGCTTGTACACCGTCCAGGCGGCGGCCCCGCCGGCCGCGACCGCGCCCCCGCCCAGCAGGAGCGGAAGCGCCGAGGAGCCTGAGTCACCCGAGTCGCCCGAGCTGCCCGAGCCCGATGAGCCGGACATGTTGTCCGGGATGGCGGCCACGGCGTCGTCGTAGTTGCCTGCGCGCAGCTGCTTCTTGATGGCCGAGTCAATGCGCATGTAGTCGGACTCGGAGAACTTCGAGGAGTTGCTGTGCGCCTGCAGCTTGTAGCTCTTCGAGGCCGAGCCGTCGGAGGGGATGTTGATGACCAGGAGCATGTCGTCGCGTCCCAGCTTCGTGTCCTTGAAGGCCTGCTCGGCGATGGCGGAGGCCTTCTGGCTGGAGTCGGAGACGGTCAGCACCCACAGGCCCACGCCGTACTTGGAGGACATGGTGTCCACGGCCTGCTGGGCCTTGGAGGCATCCAGGATCCCGAGCTCATCGGTGACGTGCTCGGTCAGGGTGGTCGACACCGCCGGGAGGGCCCGGGGCACGCCCACCGAGGCGGCCGAGGTCTGCGCGGAGGAGGCCAGGGCCAGGGGTGCGGAGCCGGGCGTTGTCGGCGCCGCCGTGGCGCTGCCGAGGCCCCAGCAGCCCCAGGGCGGCCGCCGTCGCGACGCCGGAAAGGGCCATCTGGTGCCAAGGACGGGGGAGTGGGGGCTGCTGGTTCTTCATCCGGGACATCGTCCCCGCCGGGTGAGGGTGTGAGCAAGTCGTTTCGCCTCAGGCGGCACGTGTGTCGTGGAGAGATCGGTGTCGCTCGCACTGACGATGCCTGTGCTGCCGATGGCAGGTGAAGGGTGTTTGTGCGGCACCCGTCGACGTGTGCTGGTCGTATGACGTCCTACGACGCCACCCGAAAAGAAATGCAGCGACGGTGCTTGTCATCGAATCGTGACCAAGCGTAGTGTGCTCTGTGCTTCTCAACAGTGACGATTACTAGAAGGTTCTTGAGATGTCGGGCCAATTGAAGTGGGATCACAGCCAGGCTGCGTCTGCTGTGTCGAGTCTGGGTGCGGCCAAGAGCGACATCAGTGGTGACTCGGTGACGTCGCCGACGGGGTGTGGCTGGTCTGCATCCTCAGCCTCAAAAAGTGGTGTCGAACCTCCAGTCTCGATTGTCCAGCATTCAATCAAAGATTCCTACGATAGCCACAAACCTGTCGACAGCCGACAAGAATATGGAGGAGGTTGATGCGCAGAGCGCCAGCACTGTGCCGTCATCGTCGACGGTGCCTCCCTCTACATGACGAGTTCTGGACCTCTAGTGCCCAAGAGCCCATCTTCCGGTTCGGCTCCAGGGCCTGGTGCCGGAGGAGTGAAGCCTCAGTTCTCGGTTCCACAGTCGGGATCGTCGAGCTCAGGCGGGTCGGGGCACGCTACCGCAACACGTCCGAACTACCCGACAACGGGTTAAGATCCGCTCCGAAACTGACTAGATAACCAACAATATTGCGTTTAAAGGAGAGTAAACATGGCGATTGACACTCATCTGGATGCGACACCGTCAGAGATCACGAGTTCGGCGACCGCGATTGGGAACATTGAAACGCATGTTGACAGTGCAGAGGATGACCTGATCAGTGCTCGCAAGAATGTTGTCGAGTTGGAGGGTGACACGGCGTTTAACGCCTCGATCGCGATCGGCACGGAAGTCAATAACTGCGAGGACCTGGTCTCGGATCTGAAGAGTTACAAGAACGCACTGACCAACTTCGCAACCGCAATGGGGAAGGTGAAGACGGATCTCGAGGGAATTCGCAGCAGGGCGACCAATGGTGGGCTGACAGTCAACGGGGAGCGCATCGAACAGCCAACCGATTCCTTCCCCATGGGGGCCGACCCCAATAATTCCGCGGAAGTACGAGCTTTCGGTGAGGAGCAGGAGAAGCTCACCCTCTACAAGACCCTGGAGACCGAAACGAGTCATATTCGTGATCGTGAGACCGAGGCTCGCCAGGCCTTCGCCGACGCATGCACCAGGATCACAGACGGGCATCCCGTTACTCAGGCAGTGGCGGGCGCTGTTGGTGGATTCTTTGTCCCCAACACCAAGAACGGTGGCTGGCGGGCGGCGGCAGGAGTCGGTACATGGGCCATCAGCCGAGTTGGTAATGGCGTCAAGATGGCTGAGGCAATAGGTCTACGTGCGAGTGGCGCAACCGTGACCCGCAAAGTGGTTGTGGGGCACAAAGAAAATGTGCGCACGCATGACATCAACAAGGGAGACCTTTCACGCAAGGTGAAAATGAAACGCGAATTCACCACCGAAGCTGAGGGCAAAGGGACAAAGCAGTGGCGGTATGCCTTTAAAGACCGCAAGCTCTCGAACTGGTCGGTACCGAAGGGCGCGGAGGGGACTCGGGCCGCGAAGGCTGTCGACATGGCGCGCAAGGTGGGCTCCAGCAAGGCCTTGAAGTATGCCGGCAGGGCAGGTACTGCGGTGAGTTCGGCGTTGACGCCTACCAGCAGTGGGAGAAGGATTCCCACAACCCGTCCATCGGCACGGGAGAGAAGGTCACCCGGGCGGTGACGGCGGGGGCTGGCTCGGCCGCCGGTGGCTGGGCTGGGGCTCAGGCTGGTGCGGCTGTTGGAGCCTGTGTGGGTGGTCCGGTGGGTGCCGTGGTCGGCGGCGCGGTTGGTGCCGCCATTGGGTCTGGTCTTGGCAAAAAGGCGGCTGACGGTTTGAATAGTATTACTCATGGGTGGTGGCATTGAGTGTCGTTCGAACGTTCGAGGTGATCGGATGTGAGTGGGCAGATTCTGTCGGGCATTGGTTGTGTTCTATTGGGGACGTTCCCGCTTGTTGCTTGGTGGTTTGCGATGTTCTCCGACAGTGACTGGGGGGGAGGCTGCTCGTGAGATGCTAGATGGTGCCTTCAATCTAGGTCGCAACACCGTTGCGGTGATTGAGCCTGCGGTGGGAGGTTTTCTGTTTTTTGGGGGAATGCTGCTGTTGGCTCAGGCGGCTGGCTTTGACGGTGAAGACCCGGTCGCCTTGGTCTTTGGTGTGCCTGCGCTGGTGTCGTTGGTGGTTGCGGTGTTGGGTTTGATTCCGGTGCGGCTGCCGGGGTGGATGTATCCGGAGTGGCATGAGGAGCGGCGTTGGCGCCGTAGGGAGCAGGCTGAGTGGGAGGCGAAGTACGGCTCCAAGGATGAGGGTGATGGCAGAACTGATTGACTGGCGGTTGTAGTCGCAGAGCGTCGCCCGGCGGCGACGGCGGGGCCGGTTCGGCTGCTGGTGGCTGGGCCGGGGCTCAGGCCGGGGCGGCTGTTGGAGCCTGTGTCGGTGGTCCGGTGGGCGCCGTGGTCGGCGGCGCGGTTGGCGCTGCCATTGGGTCTGGCGCTGGAAAATGGCTGGCCGATAAAGCGAATGAGGGTATTCATGGGTGGTGGCACTGATGGTGTTGTTTGTTGGGTGAACCGCCGTGTTTGAAGACATTGTAATGGGAATTACCTGCATTTTACTAGGTGGATTTACATTCTCGTTCTGGTGGTTTGCGATGTTCTCTGACAGTGACTGGGGGGAGGCTGCTCGTGAGATGCTAGATGGGGGGTTCAGTCTAGTCGCAATACCATTGCGGTGATCGAGCCTGCGGTGGGATTGTGCTTCCTGTTTGGTGGGCTATTGGGGCTGGCTGATCCTGTTGGGATTGACGAGAATAGTCCTGTAAGATCGTTTCTTACTATTTTCGTATTGGCGATGTTGGTGGTGGCGGTGTTGGGTTTGATTCCGGTGCGGTTGCCGGGGTGGATGTATCCGGAGTGGCATGAGGAGCGGCGTTGGCGTCGTAGGGAGCAGGCCGAGTGGGAGGCGAAGTACGGTTCCGACGACGAGGGTGACGGTGAGGCCGACTGGTGACCGCGGCCCTATCGTGTTGCCCGGCCAGTGACGGCATGAACGGTCTCGGCCGCCGGTGGCTGGGCCGGTGGCCCGGTATGGGGCGGTGAGGATTCGCTGAGGTTCGGTGACTCTCTGCCAATGCGGGCCCGGCTCCCGCACCCCGACGACCACACCAGTGATCCCCGGTAGTGTGGAGGGCTTGTGCAGAGACTGCTCGGGTGTGTGTGCTAGGCATGGTGGTGAGCTGCCGGAGTGGGTGGATCGTGTCGTGCTATGGCTGGGAGGGAGTTGGGGTGCGTGAGTGAGACGGTGCGTGTTCAGCTGGCGCCGGGGTGGCGGCAGGTGACCGTGGATGAGCTGCCTGCGGGGCTGCTACGGGGTACTGAGGACACGGTGCGCTATATCGCGGCGGCCGTTCCGCAGACCCGTGCTTATGCGCCGAACCTGGTGGTGGTGCGCACGCCCTTGGGCCTGGATGAGGACCCCGGTGCCGTGCTGGTGGGCTCGGGGCGGGCGATCGTGGACGCCATTCCCGGCGTGCGGATGATTGATGAGTGCCCGGCCGAGCACCTGCGTGAAGGGGGCCGGCTGCGCAGCGGCATCTACATTCTTGATGAGACGGCTCTGACCTTCATGCAGCTGGCCTGGATCCAGGAGACCCTCAGCGAGGGCGCCTGCCTGTGGACGGCGACTTTCACCTGTGCCACGCGCGAGTTCGGTGCCCACTTCGGTCACATGTATGAGATGAGCCAGTCCCTGGAGGTTATGGCATGAGCTCCTTCGACGCCGAGCGCGGTGTGATGATCCTGGAGCCGGAGCAGTGGGACGTTCTCCAGAGGATGGTGACCGGCCCCATTGCCCAGCGCGCGAACTATGCCGAGGGGGCCCTGGCGGGGCTGGAGGACATCGGCGTCATCGACCCCTACGGGCCGACACTGGCGGCCTCAAAGGTCCTGGCCGGCCTCATGGCTGCCGACGCCCGCTACAGCCTGCGGCGAATGGACCCCAAGGATCCGGTGCCGGTGCGGGACATCGTCTTCTGGCTGAGCTCGCCGCGGTGCACCATCGAGCGCTACGACACTGATGGCGTCCACATCTACGGCTGCGACGACGTCGAGGTGCCGCATATCGCCCTGGCCAACGACAATCTCTACCCCCGCCCCATGATCGATGACGGCCCCGACGACATCTACGACACCCTGGCCGCTGCGGTACGCCTGGCAGATGTCCAGGCCGCCGAAGCCAACATGTACACCATCGGCTACGGCGGGCCGAAGCCTCTCAGTTCGTCCAGGACGCTCGAGACGGGCGGTGGACCATCGTGCTTCACAGCCGAGAGGACCGGGACCGGGATCAGGACTTCGTCCTGACCGATCAGCTGATGACCCTGGGGGTGAGCACCATGGTCTACGTCATCGAGGAGGACGACTCTCCCGTCGGTGACCCCAACGGCCCCAGCCGGGGCATCCCCTGATCCCCGTATCCGCCACCGAGGTATGGGGACACCTATCATCATGGATGTGGGCCACCAACTAAACCAGCCCAAAACACAAACCCACAGAACGCGGGTGTGAGCAAGTCGGTTCACCTCAGGCGGCACGCCTGCGCCTGTCACCGCGCGCAGGCAACCGAACCGGCGGCAGAATGTGCCCATGACTGACACGCTCACGATCACCGTCATCGAGCCCGAGGAGCTCGCGCCCGTGGGGCGCCTGGGCGAGTGGCTCTTCGCGGAGGGCGCCGCGCTGCGCATGGTGCGTCCCTGGCGGGGCGAGCCCATCCCCTCCCTGGACGAGATCGGCGACGGCCTGGTCGTGCTGGGCGGCTCCATGAGCGCCCACGACGAGGGCGAGCACCCCTGGCTGGAGGACCTGCGTGAGCTGCTGCGCGGCGTCGTCGCCGACGACGTCCCCGCCATCGCCATCTGCCTGGGCGCCCAGGTGGCCGCCGAGGCCCTCGGGGGCTCCACGGCCGTGCCGGCGCTGGGCAACGATGAGGTCGGCGTCGTCGAGCTGACCATCACGGCCGCAGGCGAGAGTGACCCGGTCTTCGGGGCCGTGGCAGCCGAGGCCATCCGCGCCGCCCACCGCGCCGGAATCTCCACCTCCGACGGCACCCGCCTGCCCGTCATCGTCTCCCACCACGACGCCGTCACCCACCTGCCTGAGGCCGCCACCCTGCTGGCCTCCTCCGACCGCTCCCCGGTTCACACCTGGCGGGCCGGGCGACTCCTGGCCTTCCAGCACCACCCCGAGTCCGATCCGGCGCGCGTGGCCTACTGGCGCACCCGCGACGCCCTCAACGACCTGGCCGGGACCATGGACGCGGCCTCGCTCAAGGCCGCCCGCGATGCCCTGGAGGTGGCCGCCGGCCGGAGCGCCGCGCCGGGCGCCGCCGGAACCCACGGGGCCACGGCCGCCGACCTGCCCGAGGCGGCCGCCAGCGCCGGGGCCGCCACCCGTGAGGAGGCCGAGAGGGTCGATCCCGTCATCCAGGCCTTCGGCCGTAGCCTGGCCCGCGTCCTCGTGCGCAACGTGCGCGCCCGCCGTCTGGCGCGCTGACCGGGCTGCCGGCCCTCGCTGGTCCAGCCGGCCCGGCCGGTTCGGGTTCGTCCGGCTGCGCCTCGTTCACCGCCGGGCCGGGCTCAGTTGTTCTCGGTGAGGTCCTCGGCGTCGATGATGGCGTAGGCGTAGCCCTGCTCGGCCAGGAAGCGCTGCCGGTGGGCGGCGTACTCCTGGTCGGCGGTGTCGCGGGCGACGACCGTGTAGAAGTGGGCCTGGCGGCCGTCCTCCTTGGGGCGCACGATCCGCCCGAGCCGCTGGGCCTCCTCCTGGCGTGAGCCGAAGGAGCCCGAGACCTGGATCGCGACGCTCGCCCCGGGCAGGTCGATGGAGAAGTTCGCGACCTTGGAGACCACGAGCGTGCGGATCTCTCCGCAGCGGAAGGCGTCGTAGAGGCGCTGGCGCTCGCGCACCGTTGTCGCCCCGGTGATGACGGGGGCGTCCAGGTGCTCGGCGATCTCGGTGAGCTGGTCCACGTACTGGCCGATGACCAGGGCCGACTCGCCCTCGTGGCGGGCCAGGAGGGCGTCGATGATCGGCAGCTTGCGCGGTGAGCAGGCGGCCAGGCGGTAGCGCTCGTCGGGCTCGGCGGTCGCGTAGGCCATGCGCTCACCGGCGTCGAGGGTTAGGCGCACCTCGGTGCAGATCGCCGGGGCGATCCAGCCCTGGTTCTCCAGGTCCTTCCAGGGGGCGTCGTAGCGCTTGGGGCCGATGAGGCTGAACACCTCGTCCTCGCGGCCGTCCTCGCGCACGAGGGTCGCCGTCAGGCCCAGGCGGCGGCGCGCCTGCAGGTCCGCGGTCATACGGAAGATCGGGGCGGGCAGGAGATGGACCTCGTCATAGACGATGAGCCCCCAGTCGTGGGAGTCCAGCAGGTCCAGGTGCGGGTAGACGCCTTTGCGGCGAGTGGTGAGCACCTGGTAGGTGGCGATCGTGACGGGGCGGACCTCCTTGCGCGAGCCGGAGTACTCGCCGATCTCCTCCTCGGTCAGGGAGGTGAAGCGGATGAGCTCCTCCTTCCACTGACGCGCCGAGACCGCGTTGGTGACCAGGATGAGCGTCGTCGTCGAGCTCTTGGCCATGGAGGCGGCGCCCACGAGGGTCTTGCCGGCCCCGCAGGGCAGGACGACCACGCCCGAGCCCCCCGCCCAGAAGCTCTCCACCGCCTCGCTCTGGTAGGGGCGCAGCTGGAAGGTTTCGGGGGAGTCGGTCAGGGTGATGGGGTGGGCCTCGCCGTCGACGTAGCCGGCCAGGTCCTCGGCCGGCCAGCCCAGACTGATGAGCACCTGCTTGAGGTGGCCGCGCTCGGAGGGGTGGACGACGACGTCGGCCTCCCGAGCCGTGTCCCCAGCAGGCCCTTGGTGCGCTTGGAGCGCATGACCTCCTCCAGGACCGGCACGTCGGTGGCGTGCAGGACCAGGCCGTGGGCGGGGTCGGTGAGCAGCCTGGAGGCGGCCGTAGCGGCTCATCGTCTCGGCGATCTCGGTGAGCAGGGCGTGCGGCACCGGGAAACGCGAGTAGGTGATGAGGGTGTGGACGACCGTCTCCGCGTCCAGGCCCGCGGCGCGCGCGTTCCACAGGGCCAGCGGCGTGATCCGATAGGTGTGGATAGTGCTCAGGGGCGCGCTCCAGGGCTCGGCGAAGGCGGCGATGGCGCGGCGGGCCTGCCCGGCCTGGGGGTGGGCGACCTCAGGAGGACGGACTTGTCGGACTGGACGATGAGCGGGCCGTCGGGGCCGAGGGCGCCGGGGACGCAGGATCGCTGGGCGTAGCGGACATGGGCGGGAGTATCCCAAGCCGGGGCAGCGCGCCGCCGTGATGGAGGAGACGTTCCTCTTCCAGCGGGAGGGGCGGCTTCCGGCGGGAGGGGCGTGCCGGCGTCATGCCTGGGCGCGAGTGCAGCTGACAGCGCTCAACCAACAGTGATGACACATCCATTCGCGTCATGCCCGGGCGCGCGGCGGACGGGCCGGATCCTGGGCTGCCGCGGTGGCGCGCGAGCCGTGGGGTGCGGGCCCGAGTCCCGGATGCGGGTTGGAAGGCTCTACAAGGGGCCAGAAGCGGTGACATCTGCGGGGTTGTGTCCAAATCGGAAACAAAGGCGCGAGACGGGCTCCGGCCTGCGAAAGAAAACCGCATGATTCTGCGGTTCGTGTTGCAGGCCTCAGGGGCGGTGAGTCCCTTTGTATCCGATGTGGACACCGGCGCCCTTCATCCAGGCTCCCCGCTCTGTCCGTGAGTGGGGCGGGGGCGTATTTTGGTGCGGATGAGCCCTTCCGCCTCCACCCAGGACCTCGCCGTGCACCTGACGGCGCTGCCGGACCGCGAGCTCGCCGCCCTGCTGGTGGCGCGCCCGGACCTGGCCGCGCCGCCGTCCTCCTCGTTCCTGGCGCTGGCGACCCGCGCCGGGGCTCCCGGCAGCATCGAGCACGCCCTGGCCGGGCTGGATGCGCCGACGTTGGCCGTGGCTGAGGCGCTCGTGGCTCTCAACTGGCCCGAAGAGTCGGGCCGGGCGGGTGGGGCCGGGCCGACCGAGGTGGCCGAGGTGGTCGGGAACGAGCAGGCTGGCGGTGCCGGTGGGGCCAGTGGTGAACCGGCCGGCAGTGAACCTCTCGGCGGTCCCGCAGACCATGCAGCCGACCCGGCCGACCCGGACCGCCCAGACAGTGTTGACCTGGCCGGGCTGGTCGCCGACCACCTCCCGCTGCCTGCTGAGCAGGTCACCGAGGCATTGGATCACCTGCGTCGGCTGGCGCTCATCATCGAGGGCAGGCCCCTGGCCGCGCTCGAGACCGCCTTCGGGCCACACCCCTTCGGCCTGGGGCCCTGGGCCGCTGAACCCCTGAGCGCCGAGCGGCTGCCACCCACCCTGGAGGAGCTGAGCGAGGACGCCGCCGGTGGAGCCGGCGGCAAGCCGGTCATCCCGGCGGCCTCCGTGGAGATGCTCCAGGCCCTCACCTGGGGGCCGCCCGCCGGTACCCTGCGCGCCGGCGGCACCGCGCCGGGGGCGGCGCCGCTCATCGAACGCGGCTGGCTGGAGCGCAGCAGCGATGCCCGCGGCCGCACCCGCTTCATCCTGCCGCGTCAGGTCGCCCTCGCCCTGCGCGGCGGCCGCCTGACCCGCGAGCCCCTCACCGCCCCCCGAGGCCGGCGACCTGGAGACGGTGGGCGCCGACGTCGTCGCCTCCGAGTCCTCCTTCCACGCCGAGGAGGCCGTCCGGCTCGTGGCTGCCCTCCTGGAGGAGTGGGGCCGCGAGGGCGGCACGATCCGCCGCACCGGCGGAGTGAGCGCGCGCGCCCTGGCCCGCACCGCCGACGTGCTCGACCTGGAGGCAGACGCCGCCGCCCGCATCATCGAGATCGCCGCGGCCGCCGGGCTCCTGGGGCTCGACGACGACGGCGCCACCTGGGTGCCCTCCTCCCAGGCCGCCGGCTGGCTCACCGACAGCCTCCCCCAGCGCTGGGCGCCGCTCGCCCTGGCCTGGTCGGCCAGCGCCCGCACCCCCTGGCTGACGGGCACCCGCGACGACGACGGAACCCTGCGCGCCGTCCTCAGCCCGGACCTGGAGGCCGGGTGGGCGGCGCGACTGCGTGCCCGGGTGCTCGCCCTCCTGGGCGACCTCCCGCCGGGGGCCAGCGCGACCCCCGCCTTCGTGCGGGCCGCCCTGACCTGGCAGAGCCCCCGGCGCACCATCCCCGGCGGGGCCATCTCAGCGGTCCTGGCCGAGGCCGAGACCCTCGGGATCACCGGCGGCGGGGCGCTCACCGAGGCTGGCAGGATCCTTGCCCGACGTGCTGCGGCGAGCCTCGACGAGCAGGACCTGGGAATCAGCGGCGGGCCCGGTGGCCCCACCGACCCCCGAGACGCCGGCCGCGCCGAGGATGCGGGCGGCGAGGCATACGCCGAGCCGTTGTCGGACGACGAGGCCCTCACCGCCCTGGAGGCGGCGCTCGCCGCAGACCTGCCGGCCGCCGTCGAGATGATCCTCGTCCAGTCCGACCTCACTGCCATCGTGCCGGGCCGCCCCGCTCCCGAGCTGGCCGCGCTGCTGGAACGCACGAGCGTCGTCGAGTCGCGCGGCGGGGCGCTCACGGTGCGCTTCACGCCCGAGTCGGTGCGCGGCGCGCTCGACGTCGGCTACCGGGCCGAGGAGATCACCCAGGCGATCGGCCGTTACAGTCCCACGCCCCTGCCGGACTCGCTGAGCGTTCTCATCCAGGACGCCGCCCGCCACCACGGGGCGGTGCGCGTGCGGGCCGTGTCCGCGCTGCTGCGGATCGGCGACGAGGCCACGGCCGCAGGGCTCCTGGCCGAACCGCGCCTACGGGACCTCGGCCTGGACCAGGTGGCGCCCGGCATCCTCGTGGCCACCGCGAGCGCCGGGCAGGTACTGCGCGAGCTGCGCGCCACCGGGCTGGCGCCGGTGACCGAGGATGCCAGCGGCCACCTGGTGGTCGGGCCGGCCACCGCGCAGCAGGCCCGCCGGGCCCCCGAGCCGACGCGCCCCGGCAGCGAGCACTCCGTGCGACGACGTCGGCCCGGGAGGCGTGAGCTGACGACCCTCGTGGGGCGGCTGCGTGTGGGTCAGGAGGCGCTGCAGGCCGCGGGGGAGGCGGCTGTGGCCACCGACCCGGTGCACGCCCTGGCGGTGCTGCGTCAGGCCCAGTCCTCGCGCTCGCGGCTGCGGCTGAGCCTGGCCGGCCCCGACGGCGCCGTGCAGGAGCGGCAGGTGCGGGTCATGGCCGTGGAGCCCGGCCGGGTCCGGCTGCGCGACGTCGTGCGCGAGACCGAGCTGACCGTGGCCGTCCACCGCATCGTCTCGGTCGAGGCGAGCTGACCGTTCTCTCACTTACCGACAAAATCTTCAGAATCGACGCGTATCTGTGTCGATTGTGAAGATTCGGTCGAAGTGTGGGAGGGCGGGGTGGTGTGCCCAGGCCAACCCGCGCGGGCCGGGGCAGTTCCAGGAGCCTCCCCTACACTGGCCGAGTGACCGACACGATCGACTCTCACACCGACGCCTCAGGCGAGCCCACGACCGGGACCGACTCGGGTTCTCCGGCGGGCGCCACCACCGGGGTGCGTACCTCCACGGCGACCCTGGAGCGCCCGGCCCCGGCACCGGGCGCGGCCTCGCCCTCTCCGACGCCTGCCGCCGTGCCGCGCGCCGGTGCCCTGCCGACCCCGGCTGAGCAGGCCCTGGCCGCCAAGGACAAGACCCTCACCTCCCCGGCGGCCGTCGAGCTGGCCCGCCACGCGCTGGAGGAGGTCACCGACCCCATCACCGTCGGCGAGTACGTGGCCGCCGCGCCCGACGCCGAGCGCCTCGTCACCCACCTGTTCGACTGCACCCTGAGCGGCTACCGCGGCTGGCGCTGGGCGGTCACCCTCAGCCGCGTCCCGCGCGGCCGCACCGCCACCGTCTGCGAGGTGGAGCTCCTCCCCGGTGAGGAGGCCCTCCTCGCGCCCGCCTGGGTCCCGTGGGCCGAGCGCCTCGAACCCGGCGACATCACCCGCTCCGACCGCCTGCCCCGCAAGGAGACCGACGAGCGCCTCGAGCCCGGGTGGGAGGCCACTGGTGAGGATGCCGACGCCGTCGCCCTGGACGAGCTCGACCTGGGCCGCCCCCGGGTGCTGAGCGCCCAAGGCGTCGCCAGCGCTGCCGAGCGCTGGTACGGCGGCGACCACGGCCCCGAGGCCGAGGGCGTCCGCAAGGCCCACGCCACATGCTCCACCTGCGGCTTCTTCGTGCCGATGGCCGGGGCCCTGCGCGCCATCTTCGGCGTGTGCGCCAACGAGTGGGCCGCCGATGACGGCAGCGTCGTCTCCCTGGACCACGGCTGCGGCGCCCACTCCGAGACCGACCTGCCCGACCAGGGCCCGGAGTGGCCCATCAACCCCTCGCGGGTCGACGACCACCTCATGGTGCCGCTGAGCACCAACGGGCTCGACCTGCGCGAGGGCCGCAGTATCGCCGAGATCGCCGCCGAGCAGGCCGACGACGCCAACGCCGAGCCGGGTGGTGCCCCGCCGAAGACTCGGGAGACATCGCAGACGCGCCCGGTCAGGGATCCGGTGCGGAGTTGCCTGCTCAGGATGCCGAAGGCCTGGCTGATGGCGCGAAGGCCACGGACTCCGACGCCCAGAAGGCTCAAGCCGAGGACGGCGCCGCCGGCACGGATGCCACCGCGCCCGCGGCCGAGGAGCAGTCGGAGGAGCCCGGGACGAAGACCACCAAGAAGTCCGCCGCGTCCGAGCAGAAGCCCGCCGCGAAGCGCTCCCGCCGCGCGGCCTCCTCGACGCGCCGCCGTCGCACGGCCGACTCGCCCGAGGAAGCCTCCGAGGAGCGCAGCAGCCGCCTGGTGGGGCTCGACCTGGGAGAGCTCGAGCGGGCGACCGCCGCGGCGTCGGCCTCCTCAGCCCCTGATGCTGCGAGCGCCGCCGAGTCTCTTGAGGTAACAGCGGATCGGCCTTCACCGGCCCCCGCCGGAGTCGAGTCCAGTGACACGCCCAGCGAGCGGGCCGCCTCGGCCCGCGCCGCCGTCGCTGGCCTGTCCCTGGCCCTGGGGATCGACGTACCCCAGGGCGACGCAACCTCCGACGACACCGAGAGCGCCGAGGTCGACGCTCCCGCGGAGCAGACGCCGCGGACCCTCGCCGAGCTCGAGGCCATCCTGCCCAACCGCACCTGATACCGCGTCGGCCGCAGCCCGACGTCATGCCTCAGCGAGGCGTTTGGCGGTCGCCAGCACCTCATCGAGCATCGTCTCGGTGAGGCGACCGGTGAACGTGTTCTGTTGGCTGGGGTGGTAGCTGCCGAGCAGTGTTACCGCCCTGCCATCGGGCGTCGTCAGCTCCGCCGTCGCCCCGTGGCCGAAGCGCGGCTGGGGGCGGGGGAGGGTCCATCCGGCCTCCCGGGTGACTCGCAGCACCGCGCCCCATCCGATCCCGCCCAGCGCCAGCAGCACCCTGACCTCAGGCATGAGGGCGATCTCGCGGGCGAGCCACGGGGCGCAGGTGGCGCGCTCGACGGTCGTCGGCTTGTTGGCCGGCGGGGCGCAACGCACGGCGGCGCCCATGCGCGCCCCGGTGAGCCGCTGCCCGTCGCCGGCCGCCGTCGAGGTGGGGGACGTCGCCATGCCCGCCCGGTGGAAGGCCGCCCACAGCCAGTCCCCGGAGCGGTCCCCCGTGAACATGCGGCCGGTGCGGTTCGCCCCATTGGCCGCGGGTGCCAGCCCGACGACGTAGATGCGGGCATCCGCCGGCCCGACACTCGCCACCGGTCGCCCCCAGTACGGCTCATGGGCGAAGGAGGCGCGACGGCCGGTCCGGGCCACCTCCTCACGCCAGGCCACGAGCCGGTCGCAGGCACGGCACACCGTGACCCGGGCGTCGAGTTCGGGCAGATCCGACGACGAGTCGGCCAGGCGCGCCACGTCGGCGGCCGATCGGGCCACGGGTGTGGCAGCAGTAGCGGGATCCTCGGGCCACCCGGTCCCGGGAGGGACCGGGGAATCGAAGAACGCTCCGGTGACGGGGTGCGGATCGGCCATGTCCTCATTGTGGACGCGTGGAGCGCACCATGGGCCGGCTTCTGTCACCGGTGAAGGGCCGGCCCGCTCATCGCCAGGCGGCCCCGTAAGGGCCGACGGCGAGCCGCATCCCCCTGGGGTCGCGCACGAAACCGGCCTCACGCAGGAGGTCGCTCACGGTGGGCTCCAGCGCGGTGACCCCGTTGAGGGACTCCACCACTGTGCGGCGCCTGATTGCGGCGGTCCCCTGGCGCGTAAACATCCGCTGCCTGTCGGCCGCCAGCGCGGTTAGGGCGCGTGCCAGCTCCTCGCGCTCGGACGTGTAGGAAATGAGGACCTTGAGGTTCTCCGAGGCGTAGAGCACCGGGGCACCACCCAGCACGACGACGCTCGCCCCCCTGGCGCCGGACCGGCGGACCACTCGTCTCCTCACCGTGGACCCCGGACGGCTCGCCGAGGCCTGCGGGCAGTACCGGCTCAGGCCACGGCACCCCGCGCCCGATGAGACAGGCCGGGTCCTTGAGATCGAGCACGGCCGGTGTCGCCGCCGCGCCGCCGGGGTCGTGGCTGAGGGATCGCAGCCGGTCAACGCTCTCCCGCTCGGCGAACTGCACCGGCCCCAGGCCCTCAATGAAACCGCCGCGCAGAACCACCCCGGTCTCCTCCATGCGCCGCAGCACCGGCATGAGCGGCCCTGAGCCCTCCCGCCCCGCCGAAGGTCAGGGCGAGATCGCGGGAGACGACCCCGTAGCGGTCCAGCAGAGACTCCACCTCCGCGATCGCCCGCTCCTCATCGCCCGCCGAGGCGGAAGACAGCCTCACCCAGGAGGTGGAGCCCAGAACGGAGGACAACCGCCCGGCCGCCGTCACCTCCCCAGCGCTCGGTATCCCCATCATGAGGCGACGGCCCCGGCGGCTGCGCACTCGCCGTGAGGGCGGGGCGGTACGTGTCCCGGCCGCGGGCACCAGTGCCCGGCGCACCGGTTCGAAGGAGCGGCCCGTGGCGGCCCCCTCACGAACCAGCCTCCAGAGCTCCTCCTCAGTGACTCCCGTCTCCCGGCTCTCCGCTGCCTCCGGCTCACCCGGGGCGGTCGCCTCCCCGGCGACCGGCGCCAGGGCGGAGTCCGTGGGGAAGAAGGCGATCTCGCCTGGAGCGGGGATGTCATCGGCCTCGGTCTTCACCCGGGTGGGACCGGACCGGGACGCGGCATCGCCGACGGGCCGCGCCTGCCAGACGACCTCCCCGGCGGCGATGAGCTCATCAAGCATGGCCGGCCGGTAGTCGACTACGCGCGCGGGAAGCACCACCGACTCCCACAGACCGGCCGGCAGCCACACACCCTCCAACGCCGCCAGGGCCTCCGCCAGGGCGTCGACGCCGCCGCCCGGCTCATCCAGCCCCGCCCGCTCCAGCACGAGACGCTGGAGCGCCGCGGGTGGCACCGGTGCGACGGCGGCCCGCGCCCGGTCCAGGGAGCGGTGGCGCACCCGGGTGAGGACCGTCGGCTCCATCCATCCCGCCGCGCCCAGGTCCACCAGGGAACCAGCCCCGGCCAGCTCGGCCAGGGCTCCCTCCGCCACCGCCGGCCCCAGCCCAAAGGCCCGCGCCACGCGCTGCGGTGTCACGGTCGTGTGGGTGCGCGCGTAGCGCAGAAGCAGGTCGTTCAGCGGCGAGCGGGCCGCCGCCCTCCGCTCGACCGCGTCACCGGCCCGCTCCAGCGCCCACTCGGGGGCCTTCACTCCCAGGGCCCGCTGCAGATCCGGGGCGTCCTCGACCCGGGCCCACAGCTCCCGCCCGCCGACCCGCACCGCGGCGGCTCGGCGAGCCCCGGCCAGCTCGGCGAGTGCCCGACCGACCTCCCGCTCGACTGCGTGCTTGTCCGCGCCCTCGAAGCCGTCGCCGGCCCCGACCGCGCCGTCTCCTTGCCCGTCCTCCCCCGGATCCCGCCGGTCGACGTCGGTGCACCGCTCAGCCAGCTCGGCCACGCTCAACGGGCCCAGCTCACGCAGAAGATCAGCGATCCCCTCGGCGTCGGCGCGTACCCGCCTGCCGGGGGCCAGGTGCTGGAGCTCGGCCTCCACCTGGGCCAGGACCTCGTCGTCGAGCAGGTCCGCGATGCCGGCGTCGCCCAGCAGGGCGTCGAGCGCCTTGGGGTCCAGGGAGAGCAACTGGGCCCGGCGCTCGGCGTGGGGCAGGTCCTCCTGGTAGATCAGGGTGCTCGCGTACCCGAACAGCAGCGGGTGGGCGAAGGGTGACGGCTCACTGGTGACGGCCTCGACGACGCGCACCCGGCCGGAGGCGAGACGCTCCATGAGGTCGGTGAGCGCGGGCAGGTCGTAGTACTGCTGGAGGCACTCGCGCGCCGCCTCCACGCTGACGGGGAAGTCCCGGAACTGGCGGGAGGCCTCGAGTAGCTGTCCGGCCTTGACCCGCTGCAGCCACAACGGCGTGCGGCGCCCCGGGCGGGCGGCGGGCATGAGCAGGGCGCGGGCTGCGCACTCGCGGAACCGGGCCGCGAACAGCGCCGTCGTCTCGATCCGGCTGCGTACCAGGGAGGAGATCTCCGCGGCGTCGAAGGTGATGAGCCCGGCCCCCGGGAGACCGCCCTCAACCGGTGGGATCTGCAGGACGATGCCGTCGTCGGCCACGATGGTCTGCGGGCGCACCCCCAGCAGCTGGTGCACCCGCTCCCGGATCGCCATCGCCCAGGGCTCGTGGACGCACCGACCCAGCGTGCTGTGGACGATGACCCGCCAGCTGCCGGACTCGTCCTCATAGCGCTCCAGGACCAGGGTCTCATCCGTCGGCAGGGCGCCGGTGGCTCGGTACTGCTCGCGCAGCAGCGCCAGCAGGTTGCTGCGGGCATGAGCGTCCAGCCCCGCCTCCGTGAGCCGCCGCCGCAGTGCCCGCTCACCCTCCGACTCCCCGGCTCCCGCCTCCGACGGCAAGGAGCTCTGCGCCTCACGCAGGAAGACGCCCTTGGCGAGCCCGGTGGCTGCAGGCCTGCCCAGCCCCTCGCCCTTCCAGAACGGCAGGCGGGCGCTGCGCCCCTCGGCCGGGTCGACGACGACACGGTCCCCCGTGATCTGGCGGATCCGCCAGCTCGACGTCCCCAGCGTGATGATGTCGCCCGGGCTGGACTCGTGCACCATCTCCTCGTCGAGCTCCCCGACCCGCCGCCGCCCGGCATCCTGCGCCCCCTCGGGCAGTACGACGGGGAACACGCCCCGGTCCGGAATCGTTCCCGAGGAGGCCACCGCCAGCCGCTGCGTGCTGGGCCGGGCACTGAGCTCACCGGTGGCGCGGTCCCACACGATCCGCGGCGAGAAGTCCGCCAGATCCGCCGAGACGAAGCCGCCGGCCAGCAGCTCCAGGACCGAGTCGAAGGCCGAGCGCGGCAGCGAGGAGTAGGGGGCCGCCCGCCTGACGGTGGCGAACCAGGCCTCGGCCGTCAGCTCCTCCGCCACACTCACCGCGGCGACCGTCTGCTGGGCCAGCACGTCCAGAGCGTTGGACACCAGCTCGGTGCGCTCGATCTCCCCGGCACGCATCCCCTCGGCGGCGACGACGGCGTCCACCAGGTGAGTGCGCTCCACGGGGTAGATGACGCCGCGCGGCCGCCCGCCCACCCGGTGGTCGGCGCGCCCCACCCGCTGCAGGCCCGCCGCGACCGACGGGGGCGGAGCCACCTGGAGCACGAGGTCGACCGAGCCGATGTCGATGCCGAGCTCGAGGGAGGCGGTGGCCACCACGCACCTCAGCTCGCCCGCGGCCAGCCTCCCGCTCCACGCCCAGACGCTGCTCCTGGAGACTGACCCGTGGTGGGCCTTGGCGATCACCGGGGCGCCCGCCGCCAGGGGCTCGGTGTGCGAACCGGTTCCCATCTCCCAGGACTCCCGGTGAACCGGTACCTGCGGCGCCGGCGCCACCACCCCGAGACGCGCGGCATAGGCCTCGTTGAGGTGCGCGGTGAGCCGCTCGCAGGCGCCCCGGGAATTGACGAAGACCAGCGTCGTGCGGTGAGCCAGGACCTGGTCGAGGATCGCGTTCTCAAGGTGCGGCCAGATCGAGGCCGACACCCGGGCGGGCACCCCCGCACCGGGCCCGTCAGTCCGCCCCGCCGCCATGGCCCGGCCCAGCGCCCTATCGGAGCGCCAGGCCTGCGAGGACCCCGATCGCCCGATCCCGGAGGGCCGGGAGCCGCGGCCGCCACCCGCGCTCGCGGGGGCTGCCAGGGCCCGTTCCATCCGGGTGCGTCGGTCTGAGATCGCCGGGATGCGGGCCATGTTCTCCACTGGCACGGACACTGTGACCTCCGGCGCCGCCCGGCCGTCGTCGGAGATGATCGTCACCGGGTGCGGCCCGCCGAGGAAGCGGGCGACCTCCTCCGGCGGCGAGACGGTGGCGGACAGGCCGATGCGCTGCGCCGGCCGCCCCAGGAGGTCATCGAGGCGCTCCAGAGACACGGCCAGGTGCGTGCCGCGCTTGGAACCGGCGAAGGAGTGGATCTCGTCGACGATGACCGTCTCCACTGTCCGCAGCGTCTCTCGCACGGCGCTGGTGAGCATGAGGTAGAGCGACTCCGGCGTCGTAATGAGGATGCTGGGCGGGTGGCTGCGCAGCCGACGACGCTCCCGCGCGGGCGTGTCCCCCGAGCGCACCCCCACCGAGATCGGGCGGGTGGGGCCGACGGCGCGGATTCCCGCCAGCGGCCGGTGCAGGTTGCGCTCCACGTCCGCTCCCAGCGCCTTGAGCGGGGAGATGTAGAGGACCCTCACGCCGTCGGCCCCGCCCTGCGCGCCCCCTGGCGCCGCCGCGTTCCCCTGCTCCTCCGCGGCCGGCTCCTGTCCTAGGCGGTCGATGGCGGACAGGAAGGACGCGAGCGTCTTGCCCGAGCCGGTGGGGGCGATGACCAGGGCGTTCTCACCCCGGCCGATCGTGGCCCAGGCCCGCTCCTGCACCGGGGTGGGACCGGTGGGGAAGGCGTCGAGGAACCAGGTGCGGGTGGCCGAGGAGAATCCCTCCCAGCCCGGCTCGCGCGGACCTGCCGCGGCGGCCGGGTCCTCTGCTGCCTCGGTCACGGCCATCACCTGCTCCCATCCGGTCTCACCGACCATCCTTCCACGAGGGTGTGACAGTAATTCCGGGGTCTAAGCGATGGGGCGAGCGCCGGCGGCAACGATGACGGCAGCGCTCAGTTTCGCTCAGCGCGTGATGATCTGGAAGAATGCCGCCGTGAGCACACGTACCCCGACGAAGGCCTCATCTTCGTCCTCGCCCAGTCAGGTCTCCCGACTGGATCAGTTCTTCCACATCACTGAACGCGGTTCGAGCATCTCCCGAGAGATCCGTGGCGGTATCGTCACCTTCTTCTCGATGAGCTACATCCTCGTCCTCAATCCCGCGATCCTGTCCAAGGCGAGCCCTCCGGGAACCGAGGCCCAGCTCGCCGCAGGCACCGCCTTCGTCGCCGCGGTCATGACGATCCTCATGGGCGTCGTCGCCAACTACCCGATGGCCCTGGCCGCGGGCCTGGGGATCAACGCGATGGTCGCCTACACCCTCGTGGGCACACAGGGCATGACCTACGCCGACGCCATGGGCCTCATCGTCATTGAGGGCATCATCATCCTCGTCCTCGTGCTCACCGGCTTCCGGGAGGCCGTCTTCAAGGCCGTCCCCGACCAGCTCAAGACCGCGATCTCGGTGGGCATCGGCCTGTTCATCGCGCTCATCGGCTTGGTGGACGCCAAGATGGTGCGCCGCGGCGGCACCCCCCTGGAGTGGGCCTGGGCGGCTCCCTCCAGGGCTGGCCGGTCCTCGTCTTCCTCTTCGGGCTCTTCCTCATGGTGGTGCTCCACGTGCGCAAGGTCCGCGGCGCCATCCTCATCGGCATCGCCTCGGCCACGGTCCTGGCCATCATCATCGACGCCGTCACCCACCTGGGCCCCTACAACGACGAGACGATGCCCGGTCCCGACAACCTCACCGGCTGGTCCCTGTCCGAGCCGCGCCTGGACGGCTTCCCGGTGGACGTGCCGAGCCTGTCGACGCTGGGCCACTTCAGCCTGCTGGGCAGTGTGCACAAGGTCGGGATCGTCTCGGTGATCCTCCTGGTCTTCTCCCTGCTGCTGGCCGACTTCTTCGACACCATGGGCACCATGGTCGCTATCGGCGCCGAGGGCGACCTGCTCGACGAGCACGGCAACCCGCCCAAGACGCGCGAGATCCTCGTCGTCGACTCCCTGGCCGCCATCGCTGGTGGTCTCGGGGGCGTCTCCTCCAACACCTCCTACGTGGAGTCCGCCGCGGGCGTGGGGGAGGGGGCCCGCACGGGCCTGGCCTCGGTGGTCACCGGCTGCATGTTCGCCCTGTCCATGTTCTTCGCACCGCTGGTCAAGATGGTCCCCTACGAGGCGGCCACCCCGGCACTCGTCGTGGTCGGTTTCCTCATGATGATGCAGGTGACCGACATCGACTGGAAGTCCCCGGAGATCGCCCTGCCGGCCTTCCTGACCATCATCATGATGCCCTTCTCCTACTCGATCACCAACGGGATCGGGGCCGGCTTCGTGTCCTACCTGGTCATCGAGGTCGCTCAGGGCCGGGCACGGAAGATCCACCCGCTCATGTGGGTGGCCTGCGCGATGTTCGTCGTCTACTTCACCCTCGCCCCCCATCAAGGCGATCCTCGGCGTCTCCTGACGAGGGGCGACGGCCTCCGGCGGAAGCGCTGGAGGCGTCCTCCCATTGGGAGATGACGGTGTCAGTGTCCATATCTGCAGCAAAGGCCGTGAACGGTCTCGTTCCTTCGCAAGAAAACCGCATGATTCCGGGGTTCTCGCTGGTGAGGTGAGCGGCGCTGAGTCCCCTTTGATGCAGATATGGACACTCGGCGCCTGTGGGCGGCATTCCGCTCCTCTTCACCCGCGCCTCACGCCCCGGCCAAGGGGGCGTTTCACGTGCTTCGGAGGTCGACGAGGGGCGGAGTCGGCGGTTCTGCTTGTTGGCTGAAGCGGGCCGCGTGCAGCAGTTGGGTGTTCACCATTGGTTGAGGATGGTGGGGTAGGTGTCGGGGGTGCCGAAGGTGAAGATGGCGCCGTTGGCCACGGGAGTGGTTCGGGTGGCTAGCTGGGTGGCTCGTTGGTAGTGGGGTGAGTCGGAGGCAAAGAACATCTTCCAGCCCGGCAGGTATCTGTAAGGCGGTGGGGTGGGGGTGACCGGACGATCTTCGCGGGTCAGGGCGCCGATGACGCCGGGGGCGAAGATGCTGGCGGTGGTGTACATGAGGGCGTCGGCCAGGTCCTCGCTGGAGTCCAGAGCGGCCCCGAGGGCCTCACCGACCATCAGGTCCACGCTGGCGTCTCCAGGGTTGGGCATGTTGAAACTCAGTGTGAGCTGTTGCCCTGGTTGATCTGTCCGGAGAAGGCTGGGGCGACGCCGAAGCTCTCACTTTCCCAGTCTACTTGGGCCTGCTGGATGCGTTGGAGGAAGTGGTCCTGGGTGATGGGCGGGGACTGTTCGGCTTCCTGGGGACTGTCGGCGGTGGGGCGCCACAGGTCCAGGGAAGGGTGCAGGAGCCTGACCCGCTGAATCCACTCCCACACCCGGCGTCCCTCCGAGACCGGGTCACCAAGCGCCCGCCGCCTCAGGCTGAAGTCCCAATGCATAGATAATGTCCTCTCCAATGGTTGGTGTTGTCTGTTGATGTAGCGATTTGTTTAGTTTTGAGGAGTGAGAATTAATTCGATTTCAGGTGGAAATTGTCCCTTGTTCTGTCGGTTCCAGAGGTCATTGAAGGTTTCTTCTTCGGCGATGTGCCATTGGATGGGGGTGTTGGTGCCGGTGGCGCGTACGGCCTGGACTTGTCGTTGGGCGGTGTTGAGGAGTCCGTACTTGCCTTCGGGTTCTGCTGACCAGCCGCCTTTGATGGGGTTGGCGTAGCCGGGGCCTTTGGCGTCGATGAGGGCGAAGCCGTCGAAGCCGTCGAACTCGACGCCGTTGACGATGTAGGACTGCTCGATGGGGACCCTGGTGACCTGCTCCTCGTAGAGTTGAGAGCGGGCGGAGCCGTAGTTCTTCCCGTTGCCCCACAGGCCGGGGCCGCCGTCGGATCGCCCGGGTCTGGGGGTGCGCAGTCCGGGGTGGTGGAAGCCGTTGCGAGGGCTCCATTCCTGAAGCCTGACGGCGCCGGTCTCGTCGTGGATGAGTCTGCGGCGTGCGTGTCGGGCGTAGTGGCGCCATGCGGTTCGGTCGGTGCGCCACAGGTAGGAGGCGTACCTGGCCTCGCGGGTGGCGGCGTAGGCGCCGCGGGCCATTTGTCCGCCCATGGCGCTAGCGGCACCGCCGCCGACCGTGGTCAGGGCGGCTGTCGCCATGTCCAGGGCGATCTCGGCTGGGGTGTGGGTGGACAGGTAGCGGGCCACCGTGCCCCGTGGGTCGCGCATGAGGGCCGCTGCCCCGCGAGCGCCCCCGAACACGGTGGCTACGCCCATGCCGATATCGAAGGCCAGGCCGAGCGTGCCTCCGGACAGGAGGATCAGGGCCCCGGCCAGAAGCATCAGTCCCAGCTTCTGCTCCCAGCTCAGCGACTCCCACACCGTCCCCAGCGCATCAAGAAGCCCCGCCAACCAGTAGGGCTGCGCTTCGCCCAGGCTGTCGGCCATGCTCCGCGTGAGACCGGGAACCATGGTAATGACGAGTAAGCCGGCCACCACCGCGCACAGTCCACCGAGCCGCACTCTCCACCACTGCTGCGGCGCCGGATCGAACTCGGCGCGTGCCGCCTCCTCCCGTGCGATCCGCAGCTTCGCGGGAGTCTCCAGCAGCAGTCTTGGCTCGCGGAACGTGGCCGCCTCCATGAGCGTCATCCACGCCCACCGCCACTCGACCCCGACGACGGAGACCAGGCAGGCGCCGTCGGCCAAGAAGCGCCCGAAGGCATTGCGTGGCACTCCAGCCCAGACGCGCCACCGCCACGGGCCCCATCGGTTCCCGTAGTTGTCGTTCTCGAGGGTGCTCACATACCCGCCGCTCCACAGTGTGCGGCTATCGATGACCCAGGCCAGAGCCAGCATCAGTAGAAGAATGACGCCACGTCCCTGCCCGTAGCCGGTCAGCGATGCCGTCACTTCAATGGGCCACGACGGCGCCTCGCCGCCCGTCTTCAACCACATCACGTAGTCGGAGGCGTTGCGCCCCATGTGGTCGACCACCGCCACCCACCACGTCCACAGCGGCACCACCGGGGAGAGAGAATCTGCAACGCGGCCCTGTATCCACCGCGATGCACCCGAGCACGGCGCCACAGGGCGATCCCCAGCCCGATCGCCCCAGTCACCAGTCCGGTGATAATCGCGTGCCCGGCGTAGGGGAAGATGTTCCCGGCAGCCCCGGAGAACGGGCTCAGGGAGTAAGTCGTTGCGCCGCTGCACTCCACCTGGCGCACCCCGCCCTTGGGGCAGAGAAGACTATCCAGGAGGCTGCCGCCACCGTTCAGCAGCGTGATGCGGCGGGTGACCTCCTCGACCACTTCGAAAGCGGCGCCCGTCGCCACCCCCAGAACGATCCAGTCGCTCACCAGGAAACGGCGCACCCGCCCTGGAGAGCCACCATGGCAAGAACCGCCAACGGCGTCAGCTTGAGAACCTCCTCCACCAGGGAGGCGACCACTATGGATGCGGCTGTGCTGGACGGACTGACGCCGGCGGCGCTGCAGACCCACAGGCTCACCATGGCGATCAGCAGCGCCAGTGGCATCCCGGTGGCGAACACTCCCGAGGTCAGTGCCCACGAGACGGTCTTGGCTCGGGCCAGAGTGAACCAGCACACCACCAGCCACAGGCACCCGATCCAGGCCCCCAGCGCGGTGCGGACCGTCGGCGAGACCGCCACGGCCACGAGAACCACCAGCAGCGCGAACCAGGAGGCAACGGCCCGCACTCGGTGCAGCGCCAGGAAGATCCGGGACCTCGACGTGCGGTCACGCAACCGTTCCCACCACTCCTGTCTCGGCGGTTGTTCCGACGGCGTTGTTTCCTCCTGGGCCTCTCGTTCGCTCGGGCGCCGTGAGGCCGGCCAGATCCGAGGAGGCTCCGCGGCGCCTGGGCTCGAAACGTTCCCGTGGCTGTGATCGTTCAACGCCCGCCCCTCTCGCATACGCCGTTCAGCAGCGTCATCATTTTGTTACCAAACGGCTGGGGGGTGGGTGGCTTTTCCGAAATCCCGTTTCGCTGGTCATTGCCGGAGCCAGTGCCTACCGCGAAGAATCGTTGGAGCCTCTGGGGCTACCCTTCTCAGACGGGGCCTTCGTGCCCGCCCTAACCTTTCAGTACCATCCCTGACACTCGTCAACCCGCCCCACGTCGTCACCACGTCAGGACATGACCCGCATGACCTCACCGCGCCGCCCCGGCGGTGGCATCTTCGCCTCCTTGAGATTCCACAACTACCGGCTCTGGTTCCTGTCCGCCCTCGTGGCCAACACCGGGACCTGGATGCAGCGCGTGGCTCAGGACTGGCTGGTGCTGCGTGTCCTCACCGACGACTCCGCCTCCGCCACCGGCCTGACCACGGCCCTGCAGTTCCTCCCCATGCTGCTGCTGTCCGCCCACGCCGGCCTCGTCGCCGACCGGGTCGATCAGCGCAAGTTCCTCATCCTCACCCAGAGCGCCATGGGCCTGGTCTCCGCCGTCCTCGCCCTCGACGTCCTGGCCGGCACCGCCCGCCTGTGGCACGTCTACTTGGCCGCCTTCCTCACCGGCGTCGCCGCCGCCTACGACGCCCCCGCCCGCCAGACCTTCGTGGCGCGGATGGTTCCCGCCGAGCACCTGTCCAACGCCGTGGGCCTCAACTCGGCCTCCTTCAACGCCGCGCGCCTCCTGGGGCCGGCCCTCGCCGGCGTCGTCATCACCTGGGTCGGCGCCGGTTGGGTCTTCGCCGTCAACGCCGCCACCTTCGTCTTCCCGGCCGTGGCGCTGGTCGCCATGCGCGTGAGTGAGCTGGTGGACATGCCGCGCGCCCGCCGCGCCGCCGGGCCAGCTCCGTGAGGGTCTGACCTACCTGCGCGGCCGCACCAACCTCGTCGTCATCATCGCCGTGGTCGCCGTCGTCTCCATGCTCACCCTCAACTTCCAGGTCACCATGGCCGCGATGGTGCGCACCGTCTTCCGCCTGGAGTCCGACGCCTACGGCACCGTCTCCTCGGTCTTCGCCGTCGGCTCCCTCTCCGGGGCCCTGTGGGCGGCCCGACGGCGCAACCCCCGCCCCCGCACCGTCGTGGTGGCAACCCTCGCCCTGGGGGTGTTCACCCTCCTGCTGGCCGCCATGCCCACCTACCCGACCTTCACGGTCATGACGGTCCCGGTGGGCCTGTGCGTCCTGACCCTCCTGACCAGCGCCAACCAGACCGTGCAGATGACCACCGAGCCGTCCATGCGGGGGCGGGTCCTGAGCATCTACATGATGTTCTTCCTGGGGTCGACGCCGCTCGGCGCCCCACTCATCGGCTGGGTGGCCGACGCCTGGGGGCCGCGCATCGCGATCGCGGTTGGCGGCATGAGCGCCGTCCTCACTGCGCTGGTGGCCGCCGCTTGGAGCTACAGGCACTGGAACTGTCCCTGCACTACTCCTCCACCCGCCCCTACCTCCGGGCAGCGCCTAAGTCGCCGACACCACCGAAGCCGCCGCAGTCCCCGCAGCAGACCCATGCCGACGACGCCGACTAGCGCCGACTGACACCCGCCAGACGCCGATTCACATCGCACGACCAGACCGCACCGAGCTCACAACGAGTAATACGTACGCTACCCATGGCGCATCTCCCCGGCACTGGGGAGTCCTCCCCAGCCAAGGATCGGCGCGCTTTCAGACGGTACTGGCCCACATCACAGGATGCCGCCTATCCTTGCGAGGAACGCGGTTCGGTGAGCGAGCCCTTCCGAAGGCATCGAATGTCCGCGGTAACCCACCTCAAGCAGGAGCCCACCCCATGACCGAGCCTGATCGACACCACCGAGATGTACCTCAAGACCGTCTATGAGCCTGAGGAGGACGGTGTTCCCCCGCTGCGTGCCCGCATCGTCGAGCGTCTCGACCACTCGGGCCCCACGGTCTCCCAGACGGTGGCGCGCATGGAGCGTGACGGTCTCATCAAGGTCGCCGAGGATCGCTCCCTGGAGCTCACCGATGAGGGGCGCAGGCGCGCCACCGACGTGATCCGCAAGCACCGGCTCGCAGAAAGACTGCTCCTGGACGTCATCGGCATCGAGCGCCGATTCGTCCATGAGGAGGCCTGCCGCTGGGAGCACGTCATGAGCGAGCAGGTCGAGGAGCGCCTCGCTGACATCCTCGACGACGTCTCCACTGACCCCTTCGGCAACCCCGTCCCGCCGCGGACCGCGGAGCACCCGAGGCCCTCCGCCGACGAGGTCAGTGTGGACCGCTTCGCCGGACGCGAGACCACCACGGCCGTCGTCAGCCGCATCGGGGAGCCGATTCAGGCCGACGCGGAGATCATCGCCGGCCTCGAGGACGCCCAGATCGTCGCCGGGGCTGAGGTTGAGCTGCGTGTCAGTGCCGGCGGGGTGAGGCTCGTCGGGCCCTCCGGTGACCCCGTGGTGCTGGCCGACGACGTCGCCCGCCACCTCTTCGTGCAGCGCTGAACGACGGCGCTCAGCCTGTCTGCCAAGGCCCTCAAGGGAGCCTGAAAAAAACCTGTGCAGGCAGGGGGTTCGAGGAGTGTTTCTCGTCTCGTTAGATGAGATGCGAGGGGCTGTCTCGCGGTCCGGCTGACGGCCTGCTGAAGGTCCCCTCTGTGAGGTCCCTCAGGCGCTGGGACAGAGGGCCTATGGTGGGATCTCGACGATGAGGGCGCAATTTTTCCGCGGAACCTCGCGCATTTCTGGTTTCGCCTGCGAGTGTGTCGATGGACTAAGGTCCCTGAGTCAATATGGATAAAAGCGAAAAGCGCTTCATAGTGCTTCGGCTCACAACAGTGTGTGACAACTGGCCGTGACGAAGCGTGCGTCTGTCATGTAGCGTTCAGGTCGTTGCCGCAGACAACCGTCTCGGCGACGTCTCGGATCGGGGCTTAGTCCTGCCACTCGGTCTGAGGCACGTGGAACCAACAATTCAAGTGGCAGGAACGGGGGAACCAACTATCGGTCGCCCAGGCGAACAGCCGAAGCGGCCTTGGGGTGAAGCCCGCATCTGCGGGCCGGACGTCTCCAGTCCGAACCCGACAGCTCACCTCGTCGGCTCAACAGGAGAAAGCATTCATGTCCTCACGCACCACCGCACGTCACCGCAAAGCCACCCGCGCCCTTACCCCACTGGATGACTTTGCTCCCACCGCGCGCCGCGGTCTGGCAGTCGCCGCTTCGTCCGGCCTCGCCCTGACCATGATCGCTTCGGGAGCCAACGCCGCCGGCCACACTGAGGTCACCTCCTCCGGCACCATCGAGGCTTCCGGCGTGACCCCCGGGGTCGGCATCTTCGCCGCCAACGCCCGCGAGGCCCTGGCTGCCCGCCAGCAGGTCACCATCTCCCAGGCGAGACTGGGTCACCGAGGCCGCCCCCCGAGGTGGAGGCTGTCGCCCCCGCTCCTGCGGCTCCTCAGACGCCCGCCGCCCCCGAGGCCCCCGCTGCTCAGGCTGAGCAGAACTCCTCTGAGGCCGCCGCCCCGGCTGCTGCGGACCAGGGTACTGACGCCGCTGCCGCTGACACTCAGGCCACCCCGGCGGCCGCCGCGCCGACCGGCACCGCCAACTCCTCTGTCGTGGCCATCGCCATGCAGTACGTGGGTGCTCCCCTACGTGTGGGGCGCCTCCGGCCCGAGCGCCTTCGACTGCTCCGGCTTCACCTCCCTACGTGTACGCCCAGGTCGGCATCAGCCTGCCCCGCACCTCCGGCGAGCAGGCCGTGGCCGGTACCCAGGTGTCCGCCTCTGAGGCCCAGCCCGGCGACCTCGTCACCTGGCCCGGTCACGTCGGCATCTACGCTGGTGACGGCAAGGTCATCGACGCCGGTGACGAGTCCACCGGTGTGGTCTACCGCGAGATCTGGGGCTCCCTCGAGCTCGTCCGCGTCGGCTGATCCCAGACGCTGAAATCCTCACCGTGAGGGGTGAGCGCCAGATGGCGCTCACCCCTCACGGCGTGTCGGGAGGAGGGCTGGAGTCGGCCGTCGAGGCCTTTCCTGGAGGCGAAGCAAGGAAAACCTCTTCATGTGGTGGTCCACACACACCTTTTCGAGGCAGAATGTTCCATGGGTCGTAGACCGTGATCTCGAGAAAGGGCAGATCCCATGACTGATGACAACGTCGTCCTCGTCGGAGTCGATGGTTCACCGGAGTCCCTGGCGGCAGTGGACTGGGCTGTGGCACGCGCTGAGTGCCAGGGCTGGCGTGTTCACATCCTGTGCGCCTACTCCCTGCCCTCCTTCACCACTGCCTCCCTTGACGGCGGCTACGCAGCGCTCGACGACTCAGCCATCAGGTCCGGCGCCCAGGCCGTCATTGACGAGGCCGTTGAGCGCGTCAAGAAGGCCGGAGTCACCGTCACCTCCTCCCTGGAGACCGGGGACCCCGCCGGGGTTCTCGTCGACCTCTCCGAGGAGGCGGCTCTGGCCGTCGTCGGCACCCGAGGCGGCGGTGGCTTTGCCGACCGGCTCCTCGGAACCGTCTCCTCCGCCCTGCCTGCGCACAGCCACTGCCCGGCCGTCGTCGTTCCTCGGCACAACGAGGGCGCCGACTACACGCCGGTGCGGCGCATCGTCGTCGGGGTCGATGGCTCCTCCTCGGCTCGCCGGGCCCTCAAGTGGGCTGTGACCGAAGCGGAGGCGTGGGGTGCCGAGCTCACCGCCATCGCCGCGGTGCCGATGGCCTCCGGTGCCGGGGCGCTGGCCTGGCTGCCTGCCGCGGTCGATCGTGAGCAGGTCCTGGCCGATGTCCGCTCCGGACTCGACCGCGCCATCAATGAGGCCCTCGAGGGGCCATGAAGGCGTCACGGTGCGCCGCCACGCCCTGGACGGAAATCCGGCCGAGCTCCTGGCCGAGTTCTCCACCGCTGTGGACCTCATCGTGGTCGGCTCGCGTGGACGCGGTGGTTTCTCCGGGCTCCTGCTGGGCTCCACCAGCCAGGCCGTCCTGTCCCACGCCTCCTGCCCCGTGCTGGTGGCCCCCACGCACCACGCCAAGGGGGAGCGGCGCACCTCGCGCACCTCCACCCCGTGGGGCCGGGCCTGAGGCCCCACTCGCCGCGGTGAGCCCATCGTTGCTCGCCGCGGCGCCACCCCGCGGCCCGAGTGGTCATGGGCGGGTCGATCCGCTGGTAGTCTTCCTCTCAGGCCCTCGTAGGGCTCAGGGGATGAGAGCACCGCTCTCCTAAAGCGGGTGTCGTTGGTTCGAATCCAATCGAGGGCACTGACACCACCGGGTCAGTTCGGTAAATCTTGCTGCCGGGCCGGCTCGATGAGTTCCACCAGGCTCTCTTCAGTGGAGGCTGTAGGCGCACTGCGCTGCGGCCGATGCCGGCCGGCCCGTATCGCCGCCGGCCCATGGGGCGTGCCACGCCGCGGTGCGTCTCCACGCCCAGGGTCGATCGGCCTATATCTTGAGCGTATGACGCCTTCGTTCTTCTCCTTCGGCCGCAAACGGCGCGATGCTGCCCTGCGGGAGGAAGAACACAAAGGGAGCCCGATCCTCGGCGGCTCGGATCAAACCGCGAGCCGACGGCGTTTCGCCGCGGATCTGGGGGCTGTGGCCGCGGCGCCGCGTCAGCCTGAGTCCGCCCCTGCGCCGGCACCCCTGCCCCGCGCGCCCCGCGCCAGCACCCCCGCTGAGCGCGGCGGACGTCGAGCGGCGCGAACGCATTGACACGGCCCTGTCCACCTGGCGCAGCCAGCTCGTGGACCTGGGGGGCGTCGCCAGCCTGGATGACATCACCCTGCTCGACGGCGTCGTCGACCTCACCGCAGCACACCCCTCCGGCCTGGCTCAGCTCTACGCAGGCCGCCCCACCAACCTGTCCAGCATCGTGCGCGAGCGCAACGCCCTGGGCGAGGCTCGCCAGTCCCTGCGCGAGGTCTCGGCGCGCACTGACGTCCTGGCCCGCCAGTTCGGCGTCGCCCCGGTCTACCTGGCCATTGGGGTGGCCACCTGGAATGAGACGGTCCCCGAGGACGGTGAGGACGACGGCAGCATCCATCTGGCCGACGGCGCCTCACCGGAGGCGGACCTGACCGCCCAGATCCCGCACGTCGAGCGCATCGCTGCCGAGCACGCCGCCCGCAACGCCCTGGCCGCCGCTGGCCTGACCGTACCCGAGGCTCCCTCGGCCCCGCGCGTGCGCACGGTTAACGCCCCGGTCCTGCTGCGCCCCGTGCGCCTGACCACCGCCACCGCGGACGCCACCCTCACCCTGGACCCCACCATCGAGGTCAACCCGGTCCTCACCCGCGCCCTGCGCCGCTACCAGTGCACCACCGACATCAGGGGACATCGCCCGCGCCGCCCTGTCTTCGGCGGGCTTCACACCGCGCGCGGCCCTGGCCCGCATCGGCGCCCTGGGCCGGCAGTTCCTGCCCGGCTTCGAGATCCACGAACGGCTCGTCGTCGGCGCCTTCGTCCACCCCGGTCAGGCCCTGGTGGAGGACTTCGACGCCGTCCTGGGCGCTCACGCACCTCCGCCCTGGTCGCTGCCATCGCCGGGGACGAGGGCGCCCGCGAGGCCCCTCAGCGTCGAGCTGCCCCCGCTGTCCCCACCGATCGCGTCCCCGGCGCCGAGCGCGGCGTGGGTGATCTGGAGCCCGCCCAGCTCGACGTCATCGAGGCGGTGGGCACCGGGGCGAGCTTCCTCATCGACGCGCCCCCCGGCTCCGACGTCGCCGGCACCCTGGCCGCCGTCTTCGCCGACGCCGCCGCCTCCGGACGCACCGTGCTGCACGTGCCCGCCACCAGCGCCGACGGGCACGCCGTTGCGGCCGCCCTGCGCGAGGAGGGCCTGGGATCCATGGTCCTGGACCTCACCGAGGACGCCGCCTGGCGCCAGCACGCCTCCGAGGGCATCCGCGAGAGTCTGGGCGTCCAGCCGCCCCAGCTCGACGTCGCCGGGATCATCTCCATGCGGGACCGTCTCACCTCGGTCCGCTCCCGCCTGGACCGCTACGTGCGCGCCCTGCACCGGCCCCGCGAGCCCTGGTCGGTCTCCGCCTACGAGGCGCTGCAGAAGCTCGCCGAGGCTCACCAGCCGCCGCGACCGGGCCACCACCCGGGCCCGCATCGACGCCGAGCACCTGGGTCGCCTCGACGAGGACGGCCGAGGCAGGCCCCTGACCCTCCTGCGCCGCGGGCACGCCCTGGGGCTGTTCACCCCGGAGGTCTCCTCCAGCGCCTGGAACAGGGATCGGTGGAGGACATGGACGAGGCCACCGACGCGCTCGTCCACCTGCGTGCCCTGGCCAACGACCTGCTGCCCACTATCCAGGAGCACACGGCCGTGGTCGCCCGCACCACCGGCCTGAGCCGGGCCCGCAACCCTGGGCCAGTGGATCGAGCAGGCGACATGTTCGACGGTGTGCGCGAGTCCCTGGACGTCTTCCTGCCCGAGGTCTTCGAGCGCTCCGCCGCCGATATGGTCATCGCCACCGCCTCAAGCGCTGGCGCGACGAGCAGGGGCATCCACATGGACGGCTCACGGCGCCGGCGCTTCACGCGCCAGGCCAATGACCTGGTGCGGCCGGGCCGCGTCGTCGACGATCTGCACGCCGAGCTGGTCAAGGTCCAGCGTCGCCGCGAGGTGTGGCGCCGTCACGACCCCGACGGCGGCTGGCCCCGCCTGCCCCAGGGCCTGGACGAGATGCGGCGCACCGCCGGCCGAGCGCGCGGCGCCGTGGCCGAGGTGCAGCCGCTGCTGGGGCGCGCCCAGGACTCCCCGGTGCTCATGGAGACGCCCCTGGAGGATCTCCTGGAGCTGGCCCGCTCGCTGGCCGCCGATGACCTCACCGCCCAGAAGCCCCGGAGGTCAACCGCATCCGCACCGAGCTCGAGAGCCTGGGACTGAACGACTTCGTGGCCGACATGGCCGCCCGCGGCGTCGAGGCCGACCAGCTCGAGCCCGAGCTCACCTACTGCTGGTGGTCCTCCCTGCTGGCGCAGACCCTCGCCGCCGACCCCGACCTCGGTGGTCTTGACGCGCGCGCCCTGTCCCACATGGCCGTCTCGCTGCGCGAGCTCGACGCCGCCCACACGCGCTCCCTGTCGGGCCCCGTGGCCCAGGCCTGCGCCCGGCGGGTACGGGCCGCCGTCGAGCAGGACAAGGTCGACGCGCGCGCTCTGTACATCGCTCTGGCCCGTGAGGACGGCGTCCCGCTGCGGGAGATCATCGACGCCCACCCCATGGCCCTGCTGGCCCGGCCGATCTGGATCGTCCCGCCCACACTCGTGCCCCCAGATCTTCTCGCCCACCGCGGTGGTGGACCTGGCTGTGTTGGACGCCTCCACGCCCATGCCCGTCCCGCAGGTGCTGCCCGCCTTCGTGCGCGCCGACCAGGTGCTCGTCGTCGGCGACTCCCGGCGCGCCACGACCGGCCTGGCCGCCGAGACTCGGCCCGCTCCTGCCCTCGCGCACCCTGCCGACGGCCCGCAACAGCCTCGACGCCGGCATCGCCTCCTTCCTGGCCGCCAACGGCTACGAGGGGTCGTCGAGGCCGTGCCCTCCCCGCCGGGGGACACCTCCCTGACCCTGGAGCTCGTGGACGGGCGGGGCATGCCGGCCCCCGGGCAGACGGCGGTCGAGACAGTGGAGGCCGAGGTCTCCCGCGTCGTCGACATGGTCATCGACCGGGCCCTGACCCGGCCCGAGGAGTCACTGGCCGTCATCGCCCTCAACCGGCTGCACGCCGAAGCCCTGCGCTCGGCCATCACCCAGGCGGCCGCCGCGCCCCGCACTGGAGGAGTTCTTCGCCCCCCGGTGCGGCCGAACCCTTCACCGTCGTCGAGCTGGCCGAGGCCCGCGCCCTCCAGCGCGACCACATCATCATCTCGGTGGGCTACGCCAAGACCCCGCACGGGCGCACCATCCACAACTTCGGGCCCGTCTCGGACCACAGTGGCATGGTGGGGCTCGTCGAGGCCCCTGTGCGCCTCGCGAGGCAGCACCCAGGTGGTCTCCTGCCTGGCTGCCGGCGACATCGACCGCGACCGTCTGCGCGCCCCGGGGGCCCGCCTGCTGCGCGAGGTCCTGGCCCGGGCCGAGGACTCCTCCCAGTCCGGCAACTCCGCCGGCAAGGTGCCCGACCGGCTCCTGGTAGACCTGGCCGAGCACCTGTGGCGCAAGGGCCTGTCGGTCGTCCCGCGCTACGGGACCGACGGCGGCGTGCGCATCCCGCTGGCCATCGGCCACCCCGACTACCCCGACGAGCTGCTCGTGGCGGTCCTGACCGACGACGTCGACTACATCAGCGAGCCCAGCCTGCGCCGGCGTGACCGGCACCGCGTCGAGCGCCTTGAGCGGCGCGGGTGGCGCGTCCACATGGCCTTCTCCGCCGGGGTGTTCGTGGACCCGGAGGCCGAGGCGAAGGCCGTCGAGGAGCTCGTCCTGGCCGTCCTGGTCGAGCGCCAGGGGGAGGCCGCCCCGGCCATGGAGGCCGTGCCGGACCGTGTCGACGACGCGGTGCGCGCCGTCCCCGAGGCGCCCGAGCCCGAGGCCACCGAGGCCCACGAGCGCACCGAGCGCCCCCGCATCGCCCAGGGGCTGCCGCTGCAGGCCTATTCCGACGACCAGCTCGATGACCTCATGGCCTGGATCCGCTCCGACGGCGTGGGCCGCTCCGAGGCAGGGGAAGTCGAGGAGCTGCGGTCCGCTCTGGCGCTGCGTCGCCGCGGATCGGGGATCGACGCGGTCCTGGCCAACGCCGTGCGGCGCACCCGCTGAAGCCGCCCGAGCGGTGCTGGATAACGCAGTGAATGACCGGGTTGCCGTGAGTGATGCCGCGAGTGACGGCGTGAACCACACAGTGAATGACGCCGCCGTGACCGGTGGATCGGGCTGTGCGCGGGCCACGGAGGCGGAACCTGCCGCAGACAGAGGCGTGACGCCCGGACGCGGGCGCGCGCGGCGCCGTCGTCGAGTGGTGGCCCTCTCGCCCCGGGACCAGGCGCGTGTGGCCCGCGGTCAGAACCCGGAGGACCTGGCGAGGCCGGACTACGAGCACGACGCCCTCAGCGGTCCCGTAGAGGGCCTCGATGCCCCCGCCCCCGGCGGTGCGGGCTCCAATGACGCCCGCCTCCGGCGCGACGTCCCCCCGCACTGGGGCTGACATCGAGCCGCCGTGGGCAGGCAGGCCCCGCCGATCTGGAGGATCGGCGGGGCCTTCCGGTGATGCGATAAGGCGATGCTCAGATCGCTGCGGGACTCAGCGCTTGGCGGCGAGCAGGTCGCGGATCTCGGTGAGCAGCTCGACGTCGGAGACCTCGGCGGCCTCCTCGGCGGCCTTCTGCTTGGCCATGCGCTCCCTGACCTTGTTCATCGGCATGACAATGGCGAAGTAGACCGCGGCGGCCACGAGCAGGAAGTTCACCACGGCGGTAATGATCGTGCCGGGCTGAACGAACTTATCGGCACTCGCGAAGATCTTGAACTGACCGACGGAATCGAAGTTCGGCTGGCCGATGAGCTGACCGAGGATGGTCATGATGACGGTGGTGATCGAGTCAACGATCGGCTTGAACGCGCCACCAATGATGACGGCGACGGCGAGCTCGAGGGCGTTGCCCTGGGCAATGAACTCCTTGAATCCCTTAATCATGGCGATCCTTTCTAGCGGCGCGGGCAGACGTCTGCCGGGGGTGCGCCATCGGGGGCTGGAAGTGAGAGTGTCTTATCATTCGCGTAAGACGTCGCAGCGGCATTACGGGCTCAGCGCAATGCCGAGCGTGCTATTCGTTGCCGCGCCAACTACCAGAGTAGCGCTACTTGCAGGAATAGCCAGTGTGATAAGTGTTACTTTCTTGTTTCCTGTCCATTGTCCACCCTCTCCGACCTGTTGAATCATCACTACTCGCGCTCCGGAGCAGAGAACTGTGCTGTGTGTTCCAAAAGGCGCTGCCGGTATTCCTTGGGAAATGCTTAGAGAAGACTCTTGAAATCCTGGTGATTCCTGGTCGGTTGGCGAAAAAGGCGCGTCGGGGCTTCCGGTGGGACTCGGTGTCGAGGTGTTCCCCGGGTCTTTCGGTGCGGTGGGGGACTCGGACTGCTCTCCGGGATTCTGTGCCGTCCCGCCCTGAGAGGCGTCGTTCTGCCCCGGCGGCGCCCAGTCCTCAGAGGCCTGCCCGATGATGTCCACCCGCGCGCCGGGGCGCGCCAGCTCGGCTCCGACGTCGATAGGCACCTGGACCAGTCGCTCGTCGTCTCCCAGCTGCTGGGCCAAGGAGCCGCTGGTCATTGAGGCCGTCAGCACCGTGCCCTTCTCCAGGGAGATGGCGGCCCGACTCCCGACCACCTGCCCCACGGAGGTCAACGGGGACTGGGGGAGGGCGCCGGCCGGAAGGTTGCTGATCGAGACGTCCTGCTCGGTGAGGACCGCTCCGGCGCTGATCGAGCGCGAGGCGACAAGAACCTGCTGCCCGCGTTCGGGGCCGGGACGCAGCACGCTGAGGGCCACCAGGACCGCGGTTCCCAGGCAGAGTGCCACCACCAGGTGGCGATGGCGCCACAGCAGAAGCGATGGACGGCCCCCGGCCCATCCGGTCCATCCGGCCCGGCCACTGGGGCGGGCCGGACGGGAGTCGGAGGCGATGGAGCGCGGCGACCCGCCGTGATCCTGAGGATCCCGAGAGGCGCTGAGAGAGGGGTGGCGGGGCAGTCCGTGGCGAGGTCTCATGTCATCAGGGTCCGGTGGCCGGCGGCCTCCCGGCACGCCCGCTCCTTGGCGTTGTGGACAGAGGGCGCCGCCGGCGAGCCTGTGGCCCCCGGAGGCCCGCGGCGTCGGTGGCTCAGGACTCCGACGACAGGGGAGTGCGCCGGCGAGCCGGCGGCCAGCAGGAACCACTCCTGGGCCGTGATGACGGCGTCCACGGGCTCGTCGTGCTCCTCCATCGGCAGCGGCCCGGGCACCAGCTCCTCGGGGTGAAGGATGGCGAAGGTGTGGGCCTCAGGGGAGCGCAGGGGCAGCATGCGGTCGTACCAGCCGCCGCCCTGTCCCAGGCGGCGCCCGGCACTGTCCACGGCCAGCGCTGGAATGATGAGGGCGTCGACCTGGCCGACCGCCTCGGCCGGCAGGGTGGGGCCACTGGGCTCCGGGGGGCGCCTCGGCGCCCGCTCCGCCAGGTCCTCACCTCCCTGGAACAGCCCCCAGCAGCGCGCCAGGCGGGGTCCGAGCACCGGCAGCAGGACCTGGACGCCGCCCTCGTGAAGCCGCTCCAGCAGCAGTCGGGTACAGGGCTCTGCCCCCACGGACACGAAGGCCGCCACCCTCTGTGCGCCGGCCACCGCCTCCAGAGCGTGCTCAGTCAGAGCCTCGCAGTCCGCCGAGTGCCCCTGGGGCGGGTGGTGGTGATGGGCGCGTCGGTGCGCCCGCAGCACCTTGCGCAGCTCGTCCTTGGCGTCGTCGAGCTCGAGTCGGCCCGTGTCGGGAAGGTCCAGCGCGCCGGTCGTCATGGTCCCATCCTCGCAGGTGATGACGCGTCGTGTCTGAACCGTTCGTCCCGGCAGGGGCACGGCGCATGTCGTCAACCTGACGGTAACCTGAGTGCCATGAGAACGGTGGCCGAGCACCTGGCCGCCTGCCTGGAGATCGCCCAGGCGGCAGCACCCTCGACGTGGTCCTCCCCGACGCCGTCGGATGCGTCCTGGCCCAGGACGTCGCCGCCGGAATCGACCTGCCCGCCGTGGACCTGGCTGGACAGGACGGCTACGCGGTCATCGCCCAGGACGTCGCCGAGGCTGATCGCCACAACCCGCTCGTGCTCGACGTCGTCGACGCGGTGCGCGCCGGCGACATGCGCCCCTGCCACCTCGTTTCCGGTGCCGCCGTCCTCATTGACTCCGGCGCCCCCATGCCGCTGGGCGCCGACGCCGTCATCCCTGGGCCGACACCGACCGCGGCGAGTCGGGTGACCATCCACCGCGCCGTCGCGGCCGGCGACAATGTCCGCCGCCGTGCCGAGGACGTGAAGTCGGGCACGACTGTCCTCAAGCGAGGCTCGCGCATCAGCGCCCGCCATGTGGCCCTGCTGGCGGGCCTCGGGATGCACCGGGTGCGCGTGCGCCCCGCCCCGCGCGTCGTCGTGGTCTCCATCGGAGACGAGCTGGTCGAGCCCGGCCAGTCCCGCGAGGCCGGGGACGTCTTCGACGCCAACGGCCACGCCCTGGCCTGCGCGGTCACCGACGCCGGCGGCCAGGCCTTCCGGGTGGCCGCCGTCCCCGACGAACTGCGCGCCCTGGCCGACACCATCGAGGACCAGGCTGGTGCGCGCCGACGTCCTCATCACCACCGGGGCTGGAGCGTCGGGCAGGGGCGACACCGTCAAAGACGTTCTGGCCCCCTGGGCTCGGTGCGCTTCGACGCCGTCGCCATGTCCCCGGGCCGCCAGGCTCGGCGTCGGGACGGTCGAGGGGACCCCGATCTTCTGCCTGCCCGGCGACCCGGTCAGCGCCCAGATCGCCTTCGAGACCTTCGTGCGCCCGGTCCTGCGCCAGATCGCCGGACGCACCTCCCTGCACCGCTCCAGCCTGGCGGCCACCATCTCCGAGGGCTGGCACTCCCCGAGCGGCAAGCGCGAATTCGTCCCCGTGCACGTCAGCGGCTCGCCATCCCGCGGATACCGCGCCGAGCCGACGGCGCCGCCGGGCACGGTCCGACTGCACGGCCTGTCCGAGGCCAACGCCATCGCCGTCGTGCCCGAGGACACGAGCACCGTGGTGGCCGGTGACACCCTCCACTGCCTTCTGCTGGACGCCTGATGTCCGACTCTGCCCCGACGACGCCCGCCGACTCCCTCGGCGGGGAGCTGCGGCGGGCCATCGCCGGCCTGCTGCTCGGGGGCCGGGATGCCGGCGCGCTTCACCTGGCCGGTACGCCTCGAGCCTGAGGTCGCCCTGGGGGGCAGGGAACCCGGTGCCACGCAGTCGCCCGAGCGCCCCTCAGTCGTTGTGCGCGAGTGCAGGGCCGAGGATGAGGCGCCCTGGAGGGCGCTGCGGCTGGCGGACACCGACCGGCTCGCTCCCTGGGAGGCCACCTTGCCGGCCGGTGGCGGGGAGACGCTGAGCACCTTCCCGGTCTTCCTGCGTCGCCAGACGCGCCGGGCCAGAGCTCGCCGAGGCGATGCCCTTCGTTGTCGAGGTCGACGGCGCCTTCGCCGGCCAGATCGCCGTCGACCCGATCACCTGGGGGCCACGTGCGGCGCCCAGGTCGGCTACTGGATCGGCTCGCCCTGGCAGGGCAGGGGGATCATGCGCCTGGCCGTGGCCCTCGTCCTGGACCACCTGCTGGGGCCGGTGGGGCTGCACCGCGTGGAGATCAACGTGCGCCCCGACAACGAGCGCAGCCTGGCCCCGTGTCGCGGTCTCGGGCTGCGGGAGGAGGGGCTGCGCCGCGGATACATGCACATCAACGGCGCCTGGGCCGACCACGTCTCCTTCGCGGCCCTCGCTGAGGAGGTCCACGGGCCCGATGGCACCGGCTTCGAGCAGCGACTCGCGCGCGGGTGACGATTTTTCACGGCGGTCGCGCCGGTGGGGGTGGGGTGCTCGCGGGGAGCGGCGGGTGTGCCGACGGCGCGTTCGGGCAGGCTGTCTGCCGGTCGGTCACGGCGTGCCTAAAGAGGTGAAAGGAACGTGTGTGACTCATGTGGCGACAGGGGTGTCGTACTGACAGTGTGACGTCGTGAATCCCAGGTATTTCGAAGGAAAGCCGGAGTGTTCCTGCTCGGGGGCGAGGGCAGGCGCGCTTACGGTTGCTGTGTGGGAATCGAGATCTGGGCAGTCATCGCCCTCATCACGGTTCTCTCCGTGTACCTCCTTCCGCTTTTAGTGGGGCGCCGCGAGATGGCTCGCCGCTCCAATGTCCAGGACCGCTACTCGGCTGAGCTGCGGGTCCTGGCCACAGGGTGCGGCCGCCGTCGAACGCGACGACACCTGCGCGAACAGTGGGCATGCGGAGCTCTTTTCGACGTCGACCGGAGGTGAGGGTGATGAACAGGCCCGCCGTGAGGAATGTGCGCGCCCTGCGCACCGAGCGTGAGCTCGACCGTGCCCGCCAGGTTCACGCCCAGGGGCGTGAGCGCCGCCGGGTCGCCGCCTCGCACCGTGGGATCGTCGCCAGCGTCCTGCTCGGAGTCACGCTCGGCGCCTGGGTGCTGGGCCTGGTCACCGCGCTGCCGTGGTGGCCCGCCCTGCTGCCCTCCGCCCTGCTGGGAGCCTCGATGGTGGCCGGGCGCCGCGCCGCTCTGGCCTCGGCCGCGGCGGACCGCCGTGAGCGCCGCCGCATCGCCGAGCTCGAGCAGACCCTGGTGACCCTGACCGGCCGGCGCTCCTCCGCCTCAGTCGTGGCCGCGCCCCGCTCCGTCGCCAACGGCGCGCGCAGCGCCTCCAGTGGTGCTGGCAGTGCTGTCAGCGCCAGTGCGGCCTCGCCGGCCGTGTCCGCGGTGTCGGCTGAGTCGGTCGAGGCTGCCGGCGACTCCGGCGCGCAGGACTCCTTCATCGAGCGCCTCACCCGCGAGGGCGCCCAGCGCCCGGCCGCGCGCTCGGTGTCTGCCGAGTCGGCTGGGTCCACTGAGTCCGCTGTGTCCGCCGAGCCCGTCGCCGGCAGCCCCTCCGAGGCGACCAGCAACGCTGACCTGCGCCCCTCCCAAACCATCGACTCCGAGGAGGAGCGCCTGGCCAGGCTCCACGCGGACCTTGATGACGAGACCGCTGCCGCCGTCGCCGCTGAGCGTGAGGCGACCCGCCGCGCCTCGGTGTACGTGCCCTCCCGCCACGCCGGCCGGGTCACCCGGGACATGGGCGTGCGCGAGGCGGTCTCCCGCGACGGCGACGAGGAGAGCTCGCCGCGCACCAAGGACTTCGTCGCCTCCCTGCCTGCCTCGACCTCCCGCAGTCTGTCCGGCTGGGGCAAGCTCTTCGCCGAGGCGAGCGCCATTGAGCAGGAGGCTCAGGAGCGCGCCGCTGCGGCCCCCTCCCCGCAGGCCGCCGCTGAGCCGGCCCGGCGCGCTGCCGACTCCGCTCCCCAGGCTGCCTCCCGCACTGCTTCAGAGCCTGCCCCGCGGCCGCCCGCCCACAGGCCCCCGCCGCTGCCCCGGCTGCGGCGGAGAAGTCGTCAAGGAGGAGGCGACGACGTCGACCCCGCCTCAGGGGCTGGCGACCGGTCCACGTCCCCGCCCCGACCTACACGCTGGCGGCCCGAGCCCCGGCGCTCCTACGCCGACCCGGTGGTCGACCGGGCACCTCCGCACCGGTGCCCGCCCGCCCGCAGTCGGCCCGCGCCTACATCCCGGCTCCCGTGGAGGATGAGGAGGAGCTCTTCCATCCCATCGACCTCGATGCCATCCTCGAGGGGCGCCGCGCAGCCGGCGAGTAGCGCAGGGGCTCCCGCGGCACGTCGTCGGGAGGCTCTGGTGCGGTGGGCGGGCTCACCGCCGCCGAACTTGCCAGGACTCCCGGCGGCGATGCTAAGATCGGTCCGCACTTGGGGCTATGGCGCAGTTGGTAGCGCGTCTCGTTCGCAATGAGAAGGTCGGGGGTTCGAATCCCCCTAGCTCCACCACTTCAAAGGTCTGCCCCGCCAAGAAGCTGGCGGGGCAGTCTTGTTTCTGTCTTGACTTTCGCTGGAACATCGACGCTGACTGCGCGAGGATGCCGACGGTGGTCTCGTCGGGTGTGTAGGTGGAGTTCTTTTCGGCGTTGATGGTGATGTGGGTGAGTAGGACGCGGTTGAGGATGCGTCGTTCGGCTGGTTCGCACTTGTTGTAGAGGTCGTCGAGGTTGACCAGGAGTTCGGTGAGCTGGTCGAGTCCGGTTCGGGCGCCAGTGTAGTGTCAAAGACAATCGCTGAGCGGGCGCAGCGGGTGGTCGTGCGGCGTTGCCCGGAACATCCAGTGGTCCAGAGAGCATCCAGCGCGCGGCCAACGTGTATCACTAGAGACCAGGGCGATGATCTGGATAAGGCGAAGTATGAGCACCGTCTCCATACTCGTCTCTGGCAACAAGAAAAACAACTCCAGCAGAAACCATTAGTTCATCCAATATATTCTACTGCGGGTCGCGTAGGTAGAGACCGACTACAGGCAGTGACGCCGGTGTTGACGCTGCCTTGGAAGAATTTTGCAACGTCTGTGGGTCTGCGTGGCTCCGTGCATCCACACCTCGAGCAGGGTTCAATAGATGCAACAGGTGCGAGGTTCCCGACGGCGCTCAGCGAAATGGTCGGGTCAGAGCAGAGGGGAGCAAACGATGTTCGCGTATCCAAACTGGCACCTCCACGATCAACGTGGCTGTGACGGCGTACGTGCCCTGCTCGCGGCACGTTCCCAGGTCGGCCAGGAGGTCAAAAAGTGACCCAGGTGCGTATCAATGGCTCGGCGCAACAGCCTGTCCCCACAGCCCAACTCCATCGGCTCAGCCCGGAGCGGCTGCGCACCATTGTCGAATCTGCCCATCTGAACTTCCTCATCGGCGCGGGCACTTCCAGCCCATACTTCTCTGCATTGGGCAACATTGAGGATGCCCTCACACAGGTTGCTGATTCACAGGCCTCAGAGGCTGCCAAGGCACTAGTTAGTGCTTCAATTCAAGCATACTTCTACGAACAGGTTCTCGCCCCAAATACAAAGATCCTCGAACGTGATGCATCAGCAGAAAGTGTCCTCCGGTCGTACGAACGCTTCGTCCGTACGTTGAACCGCCTCTTGCTCCGAAGGCGAAGCACCCTCCTGTCAAAGCAGGCGAACATATTTACGACCAACGTAGACATGTTGTTCGAGGTGGCTATGGAGGAGATCGGAATTGACTACTCTGACGGATTTAGCGGCAAAATCCGCCCCAAGTTCGACCTCGGCGATTTCAGCACGCTCCGCTTCCGCACGGGCAGCCGATATGAGCACCGATTCGAGGTGCCTGTATTCAACCTCGTCAAGATTCACGGATCTGCGGCGTGGCTTCAGCATGAGCGGGAGAATCGAAAGGCTGATATCTACTTTGATCATGCGCTAACTCTCGTGACTCAGGTTGGCGGGAAGCTTCAAGCGGCGAAGCCGTATTTACTCTCTGTTCTCATTGATTCTCAAACGAAGGATATAGGGCCGACCATCCGTCCGATTGAGGAACTGATTGCTGAGGCGGATGATTGGTTAAAAAATCCCTTTGCGTGCGTAGCGAAGGATGAAGCGCTCACGGCCGTAGAAGCATTCTCTGCTCAATATCGCAGGCTTGGCATTGTCAACCCAGACAAGCGCAAGTTCGCGACTACGGTGCTGAACGAGACGTACTATGAGCTGATCCGACGTTTGGCCAACGAACTCGAAAAAGAGAACAGCGTCCTCTTCGTCCATGGTTTTTCGTTCCGCGATGAACACCTCCGCGATATTGTGCTCCGAGCAGCCCGAACAAATCCCACCTTGCAGTCATCGTTTTCTGTTATTCCCGTGGAGGACTACAATCGTACGAGCGCCTCTTGCCGGATGCTGACGTCAAGAACGGCAATATCGAATTCGTGGCCCCTGCCGAGCCAAGCGAAGGTGAGAAAGAACGAAAGATCAGCCTCGACGTGCTCGAATCCGATTATTTCGCACCGATCGTTCCTGACAAGATTTCCGACCCTGATCAGCATATCGAAATCGATATCCACACCTCTTTGACGGAGAAGTCTGGTGATTGAGAGCATTGTTCTTGATCAGGAGGCAGTATTCCGTGTCGGCCGAGTGGTGTCTGTAGACGGCCGGCGTGTCCGCATCGCCGTCGACAAGCTCAAGAACGGTTCACACCTTCTGTACCGCGGTGGTCTTGTGCGAAACGTCGCCGTTTCGGGCTATGTGAAAATCGTCAAGGGTTTCGTCGAGTTGATCGCCAAAGTCGACGGCGAGGTGATCCAAGAGGATCGCGGCGTTGCGTCGACGTACCGCCGCGGGGTAGACTCGCTTTCACGTCAACTCGATGTGAGCCTTATCGGCTACATCGAAGGTGGACGGTTCGAACGTGGTGTTCGTGAGATGCCACTCCTGGACAACGAGTGCTTCATACTCACCGAAAAAGAGCTCGGCCTCATCCACACCTTCGTCGCAGACGGCGATCAGCCACTAGAGATAGGCACGTTGGCGATGGAGCCGACACAGTCCGTAGCCGTAGGAATCAACGAGATCTTTGCTAGCCACATTGGCATCTTCGGCAACACCGGAAGTGGGAAATCGTACACACTCACAAAACTCTACCACGAGTTGTTCAAGAAGTACGGCTCCATTGAAGCATTCCGTCAACGGTCTCAGTTCGTCTTGATCGATTTCAATGGCGAGTACGTCAACCGAGTATGTTCTAACGAGGACGCTCGTTCCACGGCAGTCTTGACCAGCAATGCGAACAAGCGGGAGTATGCCCTCAGCACGCGTGTCGCCAACGGTCCACGTCTTCCACTCCCGTCAAGTGCCGTCAGCGACCTTGCGTTCTGGACTGTCCTTCTTGATGCCACCGAGAAGACGCAGGCTCCATTCCTCGCACGGGTCCTCAACAGCGACTACTGGGACCAGCGAATCTCCCAACCTGCGGACTTGCTCGAGGTCCTTGGAGACATGGTGCTGAGGGCAACAAAGAGCAACGACAGAATGCTCGACAGACAAACCGTGCTCAACCTGCTTACCGAGGTGCAGAACTGCCTCGGCTCGTGTCCCTCCCCGGAACTCGCCAACCTCATCACCGACTTTCAGCAGAACTTGCATTACAACGCCACGATGGGAAAGTTCTTTTGGGGGTCGTGGAGTAGTACTCCAATCGATCCAGATCACCCCGTCTGGGAAGCGAAAACTAAAGACAAGATAGTCGCGTTGCCCATCAATTTTTCAAGGATCGAACCGGGTATCGACTTGATCCGATTTAAGATCGTCCTACAATACTACAACGACGTCATCAGCGGATTCTCCAACCGTGAGCATCTGTCGCCGCTGCTCAAGCGACTTGAGACACGAGTGCCAGAGATTAAGAAAGTCTCATCGTTGTTGACGATGGTCAGAATTACGATCGACCCTTGATCGTAGTCTCTTTGCGGGACGTCAACTTGTCTATGCGCAAGGTGGTGCCGATGTTGCTCTGTAAGTATCTCTACGATCGGAAGAAGATAAACGACCCCGGAAACGAGCATTACCTCAATCTCATCATTGACGAGGCCCACAACATTCTGTCTTTGGAATCCTCTCGCGAGAGCGAAGCGTGGCGCGACTATCGGCTAGAGACGTTCGAGGAGATTATCAAGGAGGGGCGCAAGTTCGGCGTGTTCTTGACCTTGGCCAGCCAGCGACCCCACGACATCTCGCCCACGATCATCTCCCGGCTCACAACTACTTCCTTCATCGACTCGTGAACAACCTCGATGTGCAGGCTATCGAAAAGGCAGTCGCCTATCTCGACCGTGTTTCGTTTGAATCGCTGCCGATCCTCCCGACGGGGACGTGTGTTCTTGCCGGGATATCCGCGCAAGTTCCAGTGATGACGCGAATCAGTCCGCTCCCGCTCGAAGCCGAGCCGAACAGTCGCACCATGTCGGTGACAAACGAGTGGATTACGCCGCTCTTCGTCGAACCTGACGCGGATGAACTGTTCTACGATCCGGATGTGGCTGACTACGACTGGAGGTGGCGGTCCTTCTGAGGCCTCTAGGTCTGCAGCTCATCTGGGTGAGCGCGTACCTATTGTTTGCGGGTTTCTCGCATGGTGACGCTTGCGCTCGACAGGTGTTCGCGGACTGTTCTTGCGGTGTGTTCCAGTTGTTCTGTCATGCGCTCCAGCGAGGCGCCATGCTTGTACCTGGCTCGCATGTACCAGTACAGCCTTTGGTTGGGGACTGTTCTTGGAATATGGTGTCACGCGCTAGCAAGAGACAAAATAGCCGCTGGTGACCGACGCCAACCTGCTTCGCTAGTTCCTCGAGTAGTGCTTCGCTCATATAGGCCATTCTGACCTCCTGGATTATCTTTTCGGGAGTCCGTGGTTTCTGTTGCGAACGCCGATCCCAAGACAGTTCTTGGCGTGGTCGGCTGCGGATCGTCCGATGCATTCACGCCGCCCGGTTCATCCGTAGAACAAATTTTGACGATTCTCCCGCTATGTCTACTGCATAGGGCCTGCCTCCACCAGGACGACCGGCTGGGGTAGCCCTTTCACAGTTGCTGTGGCGATGTTTTTCACGACACGGCTTCCGTCGGGGCGGGACAACGGGTGCATATCGCCGGTGCGGGTAGTGGAATCGGCTATCTGGAGTGATCGTGGAATATTCCTGAACTATTCGGTCATAGTCCACGACGTGCCTGTCTGTCGCGGGCTCGAGAACCTTCCAGGTCATCCACATGAGGTCAATGATGTAAATGGTGGTCCAGATACGCGTGCGGCGAAGACTCATGCGGGCAGATCGATTTTGAAGAACCTGTGCACCACCCATGTGGTGATCGCGCAGTGGCGAATAGCCTGTTGTGCCAGGCGAAGTCGGTCATGAGGTCTAGGCGGAACTCGGATGTCGGTGGCCTACGGAAGTCGGTGTCAGAGAGAGCCTGACTCCTCCACCTTGGGAATGTCGTCTTGGGGAGCCTCGGGGCGGGGCCCGGCGCTATGCCGCCGTTGTGGTGCGACGCGGGTGCAGGGTGATCGGCTACTCCAAGGCGGGTCGGCGCGGCCGGAGGCAGGGCCGCACCTGAGGCGATGACAGCTGAGCGGAGACACAGGCCGAGAATCGGTTTCCTGACTCGTCGAGCAGTCTTGAGGAGAGTGAGCCGATGAGCGCCTCGGCAAGGCGTGCCGCCTCGTAGAGACACAGTCCGTGTTCGAAGTGAGTGCTTCCCACTGTCTCAGCGCTGGTGCGGGTGGGGCAGTGGAACGGGGCGCTGGAACGGTCCTCAAAGTCCGAGATTCCTTTTTGGCGGTAACGGGCGACCCACTTCGACAGCGTGGCATGGGCGATGCCGGCCTCGGCGGCTACGTGGGCGATGGGGCGACCGGACTGGACAGGCATCACGAGTCGGTAGCGGCCCTGAGGCGTCAAAGGAGCGTTACGGTGGGTCATGGCAGCGGGGCTTTCTCCTGTCGGAAGGATGATTCAGCACCACCCATCCTGACAGCCCAGGCCCCGCTGCCCCCAACGCCCCATGACTGCACCCTCATGACCCACAACAGCTAGTCACAGGGGGCAGTGACCTAATGCGGGTAGTTTCTGCAGTCTGGATGTTTTTGAGGTATAATGAGAGGTGGAGCTCAGTTGGGAAGGGTGGATTTCATGAAATGGGAGATTGAAGTTCCGGTAGTTACTCCAGCCCTCTGGTGGAGGGGGGCGGCAAAAAATCTGCGAGGTTGGGTGAATCAGGATCCGGATATAGCTGACAATGTTGCGCCACGATGGAGTGGCTGTAATCGGAAGCGGTGGGATTTGATATCTGCTGCTGTTGCTGCTGTCGGAGATGAGCTCGCTAGAAAGAATTGGAGTTTCGAGTCTGACGATGAAGGTTATTATGGGAGTGTGAACGTTGTCTTGCCTGAGGAGTTGACCTCTAAAGAGTCGGAGGTTTTGATTTCCTGGTTTAGTGCGTGTAGTTCGGTTCGGGTGGACCCTTGGTCTTTTTCGCTAATCGATGGCAGACACCGGTTGTGGAGTACTTTGGATCATTTTGGTGAATCGTTGGTCCCCGTTGGAAGCGATGCATTAATGTTGGTGTACCCTGGGTCCGATGCCGGGGAGAGGGTAAAATTTTTAGAGAGTTTTCGCGATAACGTTTGTGAACTTGCTAAAATTGACTGGTTTGATCGGTGTGATCCACTGAATGTCCGTTTTGTCGAAGCGCTTAGGCGGGCCTCCAAAGGCGAGAACCTGTCTGTTCGGTAGGTGTATTTATTGTTGTGCTTTGAGTTTTGAGTGTCGTCTTTGGGGGATTTTGGAGGTTGGTCCTGCATCTGAGGTGGCAATAGTTTGCTGGCGATGCAGGCTTGGAGTTGCCTTCCTGGGTTGTGGGACAGTCTTGCGGAGATCTGAGCTGATGACTGCTCGGATCTGTGTCGATACGAGTGTTTTGGGTGTGTTGGGGGTGATGGCCACTGTCGGTGGTGGTCGTGTCAACGGACCTATGCGCTGCGGCTTGCTGTGCGTGGTTGAGTCCGATTCTGGCGATATTAAGGTGACGTATGTCACTCGAGATTGGTGGCGATATGCGGAACTGCGCGGAATTGCAGGGAAGCGAAGACCAGGTAGCGCGATGTGGCAGGCCGTCGCGGGCGGGTGTCCTCGACTTTTGTCTGCGGTGGCGCCGATCTCATGCGTATCCTGGACAGGGAAACCAACCGATCGGACTGTTAACTGGAGAAGAACCTTGCCGCAGCATGAACGGATGAGGCGTCGCAGCTTTCTCATGGGCGGTCTCGCCCTGGCCGCCTCGAGCACTCTTCTACCTGAGCTGCAGACGGCGGCTCACGCCTCCCCGGCCCCGGCTGCCGGCCCTCCCGCGGCGCCCTCGCAGGTGCTATCGGACATGCAGGACCCGCGCGCCTGGACCCTCTCCTCCCGGGACGGCTCCATCCGCCCCGACACCTCCACCCATTCCCACGGGAGCCAGTCGCTGGAGATCACCACCACCGGTGACTCCGGCCGCCCCACCAGTGCGGACCTGACCCTGCCGGGCATCGACATGACCGACTGCCAGTGGGACCTGTGGCTGCGTGCCGAGGACTACCAGCAGATCGAGAGCATCCAGCTCGAGCTCGGCGGAGAGGGTGAGGACTGCCTGCGCCTGGACGTGGCTCCCGACATGCGCACGCTGCGCACCGGAAGCTGGTGCCGGGTGACCGTCAACCGTGCTGCCGAGCGCTCCGTCGTCGGCCATCCTCGGCTGGACCGGGTGACGCGAGTGCGCCTGAAGGTCGTCCCCGCCTCCGACTCGGCGCCGAGTCGCCTGTGGCTCGGCTACCTGGCCACCCTGCCCTCGGCCGCCAGCGGCATCGTCTCCATCTCCTTCGACGACGGCTACGACAGCGACTACAAGACGGCCCGGGCGATCATGCAGGACTGCGGCATCGGCGCGGCGACCTCCTACGTCATCGCCGACAAGGTCGGGCTGCCCGGCCGCATGAGCACCGCCCAGCTCACCGAGATGCGCGAGCGTCACGGCTGGGACATCGCTGCCCACGCCTCCACCGATCTCACCACCCTGGACGAGACGGGGGTGCGCCGGGAGCTGGAGACCATCAGGTCCTTCCTTCTCGAGCACGGCTACCCCGAGGGCGCCGCCCACTTCGCCCTGCCCATGGGGCGGTACAACGACCTCGTGCTGCGCACCTCCCAGGACTACTTCACCTCGATGCGCACCATCGAGAACGCCCCGGAGACCCTCGCGCCGGGGGACCCGTTCCGGCTGCGCGTCTTCTACTGCGGCTCCTACACCACCGAGTCCCAGGTTGAGAAGGCGCTGGCCCGCTGCCGAGAGCACCGCTGCTGGACCCACATGGTCTTCCACCGCATCGACGAGCAGACCGACGGCGCCCCCGAGTCGATCAGAGCGGACAGCTTCGAGCGCTTCATGAGGCGAGTGGCTGACTCCCGGCCTGCCCGTCAAGACGGTTCCCGAGGTCATGCGCAGCCAGTCGCCCGCCCTGGCCTGAGGCGCCGTCGCCTCCTGGAGCGGAACCGGCACCCCGATACGGAAAGACTGACACTATGACCTGGTCCTTCGGCCCGCTCGTGCTGCTGGTCTGCCTGGTCATCCTGCTGGCCTGCTTCGCGGTCAAAGCTGCTGTTCAAGCGCGGGACGCGACTCCGGGCGGTCCACAGAGAGGGATATGGCGAGAAGCGGGGCGCAGGGCGCGGTGGGGTGGTCACTGTGCGCAGCCCGGTGACGACGCCGGACGAGGCTCAGCGATCGGCCGACGCCACCGGGCTGCCCCGGGCACTCATGCGGGCCGGTGGGCCCCTGCCCGCCGTCGTCGTGGCCCTCGGCGTGGCGGGGTGGCTGTGCTGGCGGGTCCTGGTCAGCCGGCACCACGTCCTGGACACGTGGATCGTGTGGACCTTCGATGTCCTCTTCGTGATCGTGGCCGTGCAGCTCGTGGTGGCCGGTTTCGAGGGGCGTGTCATCGGCCGCGGCGAGGCGCATCGGGTCGCCGTGCTCGTGCCGCTCTACAACGAGGATCCCGACGTCGTGGTGCGGATGCTCTCCGCCCTGCTGCACCAGAGCTCGCCGCCGGCCGAGATCCACGTCGTCGACGACGGCTCCACCCAGGGCGCCTATGTGGCAGAGCGGGACTGGTTCATCCGGCAGGCGGCGCTGGCCGGCATCTACGCCAGCTGGCAGCGCACCCCCCAATGAGGGCAAGCGCCACGCGCAGGTGCACGGTTTCAGGAAGATCCGTGACGCCGACCTGTTCGTGACCGTCGACTCCGACTCCATGCTCGACGCCGAGGCCCTCCATGAGATCGTCCAGCCCTTCAGCGACCCCCGGGTCATGTCGGTCGCCGGTGTCATCCTGGCGATCAACAACCGGGAGAACCTGCTCGCCCGGGTAACTGACGTGATCTTCGTCGGCCAGCAGCTCATCGACCGCTCCTTCATGTCGCAGCTCGGCTCGGTCATGGTCAACTCCGGCGGCCTGGCCGCCTACCGGTGTTCCATCCTGGCCGAGAACATCGACACCTACCTAAACGAGAGCTATCTGGGGCGGCACGTGGAGTTCTCCGACGACTCCTTGCTGACCCTCTTCGCCCTGCTGCACGGCAGGACCGTCCAGCAGCCCTCGGCCTTCGCCTTCGCCTGGATGCCCGACCGCTGGAGCCACCACTACCGCCAGCAGGAGCGCTGGTTCCGCGGCTCCTTTATCCGCGGGCTCTGGCGCATCCGCTTCCTGCCGGTCCTCTCGTGGGGCTGGTGGCGCCAGGCCACCGGGTGGATGCAGATCTGGCTGGTGATCTCGGTCTTCGTCTACCTGCTGCTGTGGCGTCCGCTCGTCCTGGGCGGCGGTGTGCCGCCGACGGTGGTGCTGGTGCCTTTGGCGATCGGGCTGGCGCAGAGCTCGCGGTACATCTCCGTGTGGCGCTCGGACACCACCGGCCCCCAGAGGTACGCCAGCCTCCTCCTGTCCCCGGTGGCGACGCTGTGGTCCGCACTGATCCTGCGTCCCCTGCGGGTCTGGGGGATGGTCACCAGCGCCAAGATGGGGTGGAACACGCGCCAGCAGGTCGAGGTGACCTCGCAGTGAGGCGGCCGCGCCCGCTGCTCACGTCCTACTTCGCTTACTTCGACCTGTGCCCCACTAACACTTCGACCGAATCTTCAGAAAAGACCCGGAGCCGCGTCGATTCTGAAGATTCGGTCGAAGTGCTGAGGCCGACGACGGCGGCCTACCTTGGGTGCCGTGAGAGTGCTCGCCCGGGCGGTCGTCAGTCCGGCCACTGCCCCTTTGCCTGCGGGCAGGCCGACGGCGGCCAGCAGTCCCGGAAAACGTTGCTCGATGACGTCGTCGCGCCGGGTGATGCGCCGGTGCTTGCCCTCTCGTTCGGTGTGCATGAGCCCAGACTCGCGCAGCACCCGGAAGTGGTGCGACATCGTGGACTTGACAACGTCGTAGCTCAGGTCACCGCAGTACAGGGCGCCTTCGCTGGCGATCCGGCGCAGGACGTCGCGGCGGATGGGGTCGGACAGGGCGCCCAGGATCGCGTCCAAGGAGATGTCGGCCGCCTCAGGGTGGAAGAACCCTGTCCTTCACGGTTCGTCCCTGCCTCTCTGTCCCAGCCTTCGCCCCCGGTGCGCACCGGACGGGGGTTGACAAAGAGTATCGTCTCCTACAATTCTTAGTACGTCAAACATCGAACTAAGGAGGTTTGAGATGACTGAAGAAGCTAGTGGCTCATCGCGCGTGTCCGTCGATGACAAGAGAACGCCGCCGAAAGGTGTCCGCGTCTCGACCATGGGCTGGCTGTCCTTCTTCACCATGTTCGTCATCGGGACCGACACCTTCCTCGTCGCGCCCCTGCTGCCCCTGCTTCAGCGCGAGCTCGACGTCCCCCTGTCCCGGGCCGGTTGGCTGGTCTCCGCCTACGCCTTGGGGTACGCGCTGTTCGCCCTTGTGGCCGGTCCTGTCTCGGACCGCCACGACCGACGGCGGGTCATCCTCTCCGGCCTGGCGGCCTTCGCCGTTCTTACCTGCGCGTGCGGTCTGGCCTGGAGCTTCTGGAGCATGGTCGCCGCCCGCTTCCTGGCTGGCGTGAGCGCCGCCTTCGTCAGCTCCCAGATCTGGGCCTCCATCCCAATGACGGTGCCCCGGCCATCCATCATCACGGTCATGGGCTACGCGACCGCGGGACTGGCCGTTGCTCAGGTGGCCGGCGTGCCGATCGGCTCCTACCTGTCGGTCAGAGGGTGGCAGCTGCCGTTCTTCGTGGTCGCGGCGGTCAGCGTTGTCCTGTGGGGACTTCTCTTCCTTGCGTTCCCGCACGTGCGCCCGGTGGGGGAGTCCGTCGACGTCGTCGGCTCCTACCGGAGGGTCCTCGGCTCTCGGGTGTTGCGGTGGTCGCTCCTCGCCTACCTCGTGTTCCAGACCGGCAACTACGCCTCGTTCTCCTTCATCGGCTCCTGGTTGGCCAAGGACTTCGGTGCCTCGCAGACCGCTATCGGGAAGGCCATGATGATGATCGGACTGGGAACTGCGCTGGGGTCGATCCTCGGTCCGCGGCTCGTTGCAAGGGTCGGTGAGCGGCGGTCACTGTGGGCCGGCATTCTCGTCCAGGGTGCGTTCTACGTCCTGGCCGCGGCGATGCCGATCATTGCGCACACCATGTGGGGTGCTGTCATCGCCTTCGCGGCGGCCCTGGTCGTCGCCGGCTTCCTCCTGCCGGTTCTCATGGGGCAGCTGCAGGCCCACGCCGGCCAGGCGCGAGGAACCGTCTCCTCACTGTCGAACACGGCAATGTACCTCGGCGCCACGGTCGCCGGCGCCGTCGGCGGAGACCTTCTCACCCGACTCCCCGGCTTCTGGGGCCCCAGCCTCATGACTGGTCTCGCATTCCTCCTGGCCATCGCCATCTACAGGGGTGCTGGCGCCCTGACCTCCGAGTGAGCCGGGCGCTGCATGGCATCGCTTCTGAACACTTCGACCGAATCTTCAGAATCGACCCGGAGCCGCGTCGTTTCTGAAGATTCGGTCGAAGTGTTGAGTACGACGACGGCCGCCCTGATCCGTTGTGCATCGAATGAGCTGTTAACGATCGTTTTCGGACACGGTGCTACTCTCACCCCGGAATCATCCCGACATCGAGAGATCTCACCATGTCCACAACAACCTCACGCGGCTCCACTGCGGCGAAGCCGTCCAGTGCTGGCTCCGGCCCGGTCAAGGAGCTGACTGCTCGCGGCATCGTCATCGGCGGCATCATCACGCTCATCTTCACCGCGGCGAACGTCTACCTCGGCCTCAAGGTGGGGCTCACCTTCGCCACCTCGATCCCGGCCGCTGTCATCTCCATGGCGATCCTGCGCCGCTTCTCCGATCACACGATCCAGGAGAACAACATCGTCAGACGATCGCCTCGGCGGCAGGGACGCTGTCCGCCATCATCTTCGTGCTGCCGGACTCATCATCGTGGGCTGGTGGACCGGATTCCCCTACCTCCAGACCGTCCTGGTCATCATCCTGGGCGGCATCCTCGGCGTCACCTACTCCATCCCGCTGCGGCGCGCGCTCGTGACCAACTCCGACCTGCCCTACCCCGAGGGCGTGGCCGGCGCCGAGGTCCTGCGCGTGGGCGACACCAGCGAAGGGGCCGAGGAGTCCAGCCGTGGACTGGGTGTCATCGTGCGGGGCTCTATCGCCTCGGCGGCCCTGTACTTCCTCAACGCCCTCAAGGCCATCAGCGTCGACATCGCCGGGGTCTTCCGGGTCGGTGCCGGTGCCACGATGATGGGCACCTCCCTGTCCCTGGCGCTGGCCGGCGTGGGCCACCTGGTCGGCGTCGGCGTCGGCATCGCCATGATCGTCGGCCTGCTCATCTCCTACGGGGTGCTGCTCCCGATGCGCACCTGGGGCGCGGCAGTGGCCGACAAGGACCTCGCCGACTTCGTGGGCGCCACCTTCGCCAGCGAGGTGCGGATTGTCGGCGCCGGCGCCATCGCCATCGCCGCCATCTGGACCTTCCTGAAGATCCTCGGTCCCATCGTCACCGGCATCCGCGAGTCCCTGGCCTCCAGCGCCAAGCGCGACGCCGGTGAGGAGATCCCCCTGACCGAGCGAGACCTGTCGATGAAGACGGTCATCGGCGTCACCGTCGGCTCCATGCTCCCCATCGGTGTGCTCCTGTGGCTGTTCCTGCACGGGACCTCCATGGCTCACCACGCCACGGGCCTCATCATCGTCTCCATCCTCTTCATCCTGCTGACCGGCCTGGTCGTCGCCTCGGTCTGCGGCTACATGGCCGGCCTCATCGGCTCCTCCAACTCGCCGATCTCCGGCGTCGGCATCCTCGTGGCGGTCACCGCGGCCGCGCTGGTTCGCACCATCGCCACCACCTCCTCGCCCGACGACGTCCGCACCCTGGTGGCCTACACCCTGTTCGTCACCGCGGTCGTCTTCGGCGTAGCCACCATCTCGAACGACAACCTCCAGGGACCTCAAGACCGGCCAGGCTCGTCGACTCCACCCCGTGGAAGCAGCAGGTGGCGCTCGTCATCGGTGTCGTCTTCGGCGCCATCGTCATCCCTCCGGTGCTCAGCCTCATGCAGGGCGCCTTCGGCTTCGCCGGCGCCCCCGGCGCCGGCAACGACGCTCTGGCCGCGCCCCAGGCGAACCTCATCAAGCACCTGGTTCAGGGCGTCCTCGGCGGGGACCTCAACTGGAGCCTGCTGGGGCTGGGCGCCCTCATTGGCGCCGTCGTCATCGCCATCGATGAGATCCTGCGCCGTAACAGCAAGTACTCCCTGCCGCCGCTCGCCGTCGGCATGGGCATGTACCTGCCCACTGCCGTCACCGTCATGATCCCGATCGGTGCCGCCCTCGGTCACCTCTACGACCGCTGGGCCGAGCGCACCACCAACCCGGAGCGGGCCAAGCGCATGGGCACGCTCATGGCAACCGGCCTCATCGTCGGCGAGAGCCTCGCCGGGGTGGTCTACGCCGGGATCGTCGTGGCCTTCGGCGGCAAGGCGGACCCGCTGGCCATCATGCCCGAGAGCTTCGCAGGCATCGCCCCCTGGGTGGGCGTGGTGCTGTTCGTCGGCACTCTGTGGTACCTCTACCGGGGCGCCCGCCAGGAGAGCACTCGCGACTGAGGGGCGCTGCTGGAGTCTGTGGCAGCCATTGTTTCCTCCGACCGTCCTCGCGGTCGCCGTCCCTGCACTAGGGCTGGGCGGCGGCCGCGAGGACGCTGTCTTCAGGAGGACCTCATGACTTCGACAGCACCAGCAGTTTCCGTGGCATGCGGGATCGACATCGGCGGATCGGGCGTCAAGAGCGCCCTGGTCGACCTGGCCACGGGCACGTTCATTGGTGAGCGCGTCGCATCGACACTCCCGAGGTCCACACCCGCGGCCGTCGCCGAGGTCTGCCGCGAGCTCCTCGAACAGCTCGAGGTGGGCGACGACGTCCCGGTCGGCGTGGCCCTGCCCGCTCCGATCGTCCACGGCACGGTCCCCTTCATCGCCAATCTCGACAAGTCCTGGACGGGCGTCAACCTCACCGAGGCTCATGCGCGAGCACTTAGGTCGGCCGGTGACCCGGACTCAACGACGCCGACGCCGCGGGCCTGGCCGAGGTCGCCTTCGGTGCCGCCAAAGACGTGCCCAGGACCATCATCGTCACCACCCTGGGCACCGGGATCGGCTCGGCCGTCATTGTTGACGGAACCCTGGTCCCCAACACCGAGCTCGGGCACCTGGAGATTGACGGCTACGACGCCGAGAGCCGGGCCTCGGCCGGGCAGCGCACCGCCAGGACCTGTCCTGGAAGAAAGTGGGCCAAAGCGCCTCCAGCGCTACTACTCCCACGTGGAGATGCTCTTCTCCCCGGACCTGTTCGTCGTGGGCGGGGGCGTCTCCCGCAAGCACGAGAAGTACCTGCCGCTGCTCGACCTCAAAACCCCGATCGTGCCGGCCCAGCTGCTCAACACGGCGGGCATCGTGGGGGCCGCCTACCAGGCCTCCCGCGCCCGCGCCTCCTGAGAACCCGCGCAGTCCGGCGCGACGCGATGCAGAGTGGAGCAATGGTGAAGCGAGGCGTCGGAGCGGGGAGGCCGGACCTGGCATCCTGAGAACGTAGGTGTGACGCAGGTCGCGCGAAAGTCGTTTGACAGGAGGCCGTCCGGTCCGGCTATAGTACTCCTCGCTGCCGACGCAACCGCACGGTTCGACGGCGGTACCAGGCAGTGGAAACGCTGAACCGGAAGGGAGTAATCCTACCGGTGCGGAAGAAAGCAGAAAAGTTCAGAGATCAGGGTCACGCGATCCGAATTTGATTCCCGAACGACAACCTGCTTA
>BNJU01002352.1_pt1 | contig 69713 bp, 60 predicted proteins | sample 8539281 | NCBI WGS metagenome assembly BNJU01 (sample SAMD00202456, study PRJDB9452) | human saliva metagenome | isolation source: human saliva | place: Japan | reverse complement strand
ATGAGCTATCATTGACCTTTTTGTTAATTAAGATATTATATTGTTGATAGGTAAATTACGTAATTAGAATTAATAATTTAAATTTTGGAGGTAATTCAATGGAATATAGAATAATAAATATTAAAGAAAATATAAATGTTGTAAAAATTGAAGATGAAAGAATACTAATATTCGATGAACAATCAGCTTTAGATGTGTTTATGAGTTTAGCTTATGAAACTGGAGAAAAATAGATTTATAATTAGCAAAAGATAATTTAATAGAAGATTTTTGATTTAAGAACCAAAATAGCTGGAGAAGTTCTACAAAAGATAATAAATTATAGAATGAAATTACTATTATAGGAGATTTTTCAAAATATAAAAAGTAAATCTTTAAGAGATTTTATATATGAATGTAATAGTGAAGAGATATATTTTTGTTGAAAATGAATCTGAAGCATTAAAATTATTAGGAAATAATTAAATTTTTATTCTAAAATATTAACAATAAAAATATCATAATTTTATAAAAATATAAATTTTGTTAAAAATTTTTAGATAGGGTATTTTAAAAATCAAAACAATATTTATGTACATACAAAAGGAGGTGCGATTTGAAAGACATGTTGGAAAAGTATTTTTCCATAGCTAAAGATAATAGTATTAGAAGGATGTACAATATCAAAAGAAGTATATGGTGGAGATAACTATATTGCATATTTTTCCATGGCAGAGGATACCGATATAAGTGCAGAATTATTCCCTTACTACAAGTTATTGATTTTTAGCAGAAGGGGAGCTTTGAAGTATATGGATTTTCTGAAAAACAAAAAAATTTAAAAGTAGGTGAATGTATTGTAACACCTATTGAGGTTCCAGTTGGTATGAGAACTAAATCAGGAGCAATATTCACTGAAATTGCAATAAAAAAAGGAGGACTTTATGAATAAGTTAGTAAAAAGCGGGAGAGGTTTTTAAATTAGGAGAATTATTACAATACCAAGAAGGTAAAATCGTAAATATGGACGTAGTTCACAATGATAAAATGAAATTTGTATTAATGGCATTTGATGCAGGGAACAGGTCTATCAGAACACTCAGCACCGGGAGAAGCAATAGTATTTGCATTAGACGGTGAAGAATTATAGGTTACGAAGGAACAGACCATGTAATTAAAGCAGGAGAGTGCTTCCATTTTTGCAAAAGCTGGCAGACATTATGTAAAAGCTGAAAAAGAATTTTAAAATGGCATTACTTTTAACTTTGGAATAAAAAGAGAAAATTTATATAAAAATAAAATACAGGATAAAAACGACCATATTTTGGTCGTTTTTGTGAGAAATAATAATTGAAGTTAATTTAGATTAATATTAAGCTAAAAAGTAAAGGATTATCTCTAACACGTCATCTCGAGTGTAGCATGCCCTAACTTTGTTTGTCTACTTGTAAATAAAAAGTAGAATTTACAGAAATAATCACATCTTATGATACAATTCTTATTAAGATTTCATAAAAGCTCTGTAACTGGAAAAATTTTATAGTTTTATACAAATACTATTATTAAAAATTAATGAGTTTATTTAGGTATAATAAAAACATATAATTTTAAATATTTTTGAATTGGTATAAGAAGTTGTTATATTAAATATATGAATAACTTGAATATCTTGAAAGATGGTGCTAATATGAGTAACAAAATATAAAAAGAATGTGAAAAACTAGGGCAAAAAAATAAATATTATGTATTAAGCAAATCGCATAAAAGCATATCTAGAAATAAGAGAATATTTGAAAGAAAAAAGTAGATATTTTTAATTCTAAAACGAAAAAATACAAGAAGTGAGAGCTGTAAAAGAAAGTAAAAAGATTTTAGGAATGCCATTCTTCATGTATGGGGATATTTTAAAAAAAGCAATCAAGTGAAATTGAAAAACAAGAATTATTTAATATATTAGAAGAATATATGAAAGGGAAAAATAATCAGGAAGATGTAATTGAATATATCAATTATTTACTAAGGAAATATCCTAATAAATATTTACAAGAATCAACTTTTATTAAATAGGAGAACAATATGAGACTTTGGCATGAAAAAAATTATCCCTTATTACCTAGAAATCAGCTTCTTGGTCAACATAGAGAATGTTGTGCACTTTAGAGGTAATGGATGGAAAAGAAACATAAAACTGTAGATTATGTATTTTTATATTCTCCATATCACTTATTTATGTATCATTCATTAGTTATGGATGAAATGGAAAAAGAGGGTTTAAAAGTATCTATAGAATGGAAAGATAAGAATTATAGAGGAAAAGAAAGCAGAAAGTTATAATAATCTTGAAGAAAAATTACAGATACCCCAATTTACAAAGAACACAATAATGAATATTTGATTGAGTGTTTAGAAAACTTAAGAGGGATAAAATTAAAACTATAAAGATTGATTATATATATGACCCCCAAATCCTATGTCTGGGTTTAGGGGGTCATATATATAAAAACAAAAAATTCATGTCATAGCAACTAGAAAAAAACCACAAACACGTCATTTTGACTAAATCGAAGCTGAGTGAAGTGAATCTCCTAACTTTGATTGTTTGTTTACAAACAATAGTAGAGTCTGACGAGAACAATTGTACCTTCTGACGCTATTGCGCTGGAGATTTCATAGATAATTTAACTTTTTAAAAGTAAATAAATCATTATTCTAAACAATTATTTATGTTATAATTAATATGTATATTGCTAATACTTTTTACAATATTATTCAATAATTGTAATTAGTATAATTTAAGAATAATAAAAATTAAAAAAATAATTTAACATTTAGAAAGGAAATTGTTAGTATGTATGAAATAATCATTTCTGTTGTAACATCTTTAGTTTCAGGATTTATTTTTGGCTGATTTTCACAAAGATACCAGAAATTATTAGATATAGAAAAGTAAGACCTGTAGTTGAATATGATGTAAATGTAATTTCCATGTATATTTTATTTTATCTACAAATGGCGTTTGACAATCGTGGCATGAGGCCTTCAGTATCTCAAAACAAAAATAAAAAGCAAATATTTTTAGTGAGGAAGAGTATGATTTGATGTTACAAAATAAATGTTTAAATGAATCATATTTATATGATGAGAACAAAGATTATTTGATACCTATAGGGAATGAACTAGATAGACTGTCATTGTTGAAGAGGTAGAAAGCTAAGTTTTTATCATAATTTTTATGACTTGTAAGGAAATTATTTTGTTAAAGAAAATAAAAGAGGCTATTACTATGTTATTCATATAATGATAATGCAAAAATGAATTTAATGGTAGAGTTTTCTTTTCCATTTAATCCAAATATAAGTTTTATGGCAAATACTTTTAAGACTATTAATAATTACTTTTTATGAGCTTAATAATATAATTTTTAAATACAAATATTTAAGTAATGATTTAAATAGATATAAGTATGATCGAATATTAGAAAAGTCAAGGTGTTTTATGAGCAATGAATGTATAAAAAGCTTTATAAGTGTTCACTAAAAATCTTCTGATATTATTGGGAAACATGGAATGATGTTTAAATGTTTATATAAATTAGGAGAAAAAGCTTTAGTACATTTAGGGATATATTTTAATAAATTGGAAGACAATCTTTAACAAAAATCTTCTTAGGTTAATTACTTTAAGAGGTATATTTGAAGATTCCTATCATGATGAAGAAGTATTTAATTTTGTAATATTAAAAGCGAGATGAGGATGAAATAGAAGAGTTGTTGACTTTATTTTCAAGTAGAAGAAGAATTAAAGAGTAACATAAAAGAACAACTTTATAAACTTAAAAGTTATTATGAAAATAGTTAAAAAGTTTGTCTTAAAGATAATATGGATTTAGTAAGTTTTGAAGAGTCTTAGCTGAAATACAATTCCATGGAATTAAAGGGATAATTAATATAAGAGAAAACTATAATCACAATTATTAAAAATCTATTGATTTATGTATTGTTAGTTTAAAACTAATAACACTAATGTTATATGATAGAATTAAGAAGTGTCATTTATGATACATTTAGCAACTTTAAGAAAAGTTGAATAAGAAATACTAAAAAGGTTTATATAAAATTAATTTTGTCATAATATTAATCTTTTAGAGAAGTAGATTTAGAAATTGAGGTAACTATGAATATAAAGTTAGTTAGAATAAGCGTTGAGGACATAGAAAAATTGATGGGGAAATGCAAGTTCAAGCATTCCAAAAATTATTGGATAAATATCAAGATTTTGATACTAATCCTGCAAATGAAACTAAAGAAAAGATCAAAACTAAATTACTTCAAGAATATACTTTTCTTTATTATATTTATGAGGAAAATAATATCGTTGGTGCTATTCGGGTAATTGATAGAAGAGACTGGAAGCAGAAAAAGAGTAGCACCTGTATTTATAATGGAGAGATTTCTGTAATAGAGGGTTAGTTCAAAAAGCTTTCTATGAAATAGAAAGAATTCATGGTAAAGGTAATTGGGAGCTTGATACAATATTTCAAGAAAAGGAAACTGCTACTTATACGAAAAATTAGGATATACAAAGACTGGAGAAATTGATAGAATAAAATGATAAAATGGATATTATTCACTATATAAAAATTAGGAACCTCAGATATCTAAGTTGAAAAATATATAGAAACTAAATAATTCATGTCATAGCAACTTAAAGAAAACCACCAACACGTTATCTCGAGAGTAGTCAATCTAGCCCTAACTTTTGCTTGTTTATATAGCAATAGTAGGTCTGACAGGAGTAACTGTATCTTTGATACAATTGTTTTGAATATTTTATAAAGCTCTGTTCTAATTATATTTTAGTATTATTTAATATACAAGAACATATCTGGCAAAAATATAAATATTTCACGTCAAATTACTTTTAAAAAGCAAAGCTCTTAAAAACGTCATCTCGACCGAAACGAAGGAAGTTGAGTAAAGTGGAGAGATCTCATACTTTTTGTTTACAAGCAAACAAAAGTAAATTTATTTGGAGTAATTGTATTTTCTGGTATAATTGTTCTGGAAATTTCATTGATATTTTCAAAAAGTGGGGATTATGAGGGAATCTCATAAATACTCAATTGTATTTATAAATTGCTTTTTACATTTTATTTGAAAAATTCTTAAAATATCCGTTTAAAAAGACAATTAACAGTACTATTTTGGAGATTATTCATATATAATATGGGTAAATAGTAAATGACTTTTTGACATAAAATTGGAGGTATTTATGATTTCTAAAATAAAAACATTGGACGAAGCTAGAGAATTATCAATGAATATTATTAAGGCTAAGGATTTAACTTATGAGCAAAAGACTTCTCAACTTGCAAAAGCTTTGCAGAAAAATTTGAATGATTTTCCTGTAAGTTCAGTTAATGAGAGAATTTTTGAAATTTCTGAAAATGGAGGTTTCTAAGATTTGTGGGAAGGTCATGCACCTTATGCACCTGAGATACATTTGCTCTAATTACCAAAAACTTTTGGATGAGGGATGTAAGTTTTACGTCTTGAGAAGGCTGAAACTTTGCTTGATGCTATTAATAGTTTATTGATTTTTATCATCATGTTCCTTCTATAACTAGATATCCAGTTTATATTGGGAAAAATTGATAAGCTTTTAGATCCATTTATTACAGATAGAGAAGAGGCTAAAAATTAATTAAATGGTTCTTAGTTTCTTTAGATAGAACAATTAATGACAGTTTTTGCCATGCAAATATTGGTCCTGAAAAGACTGTTGCAGGTGAAATTATTTTAGAATTACTTCCAACTTTAAATAATGTTACTCCAAATATGACAATTCTTTATGATGAAGATATTACACCGGATGATTTTTGGAGAAAAGGCAGTTTATGCGTCTCTTTAACTGCAAATCCTGCTTTTGCAAAATGATAAATACTATAGAAAAAGATTTTTAAAGGAGATTATGCAACAGCAAGTTGCTATAATGGACTTCCAATTTCAGGTGGTGCATTTACTTTAAGTAGATTAAGACTTGGGTCTCTATGCGAGAAGTTCAAGTTCAAAAACAAGATTTCTTTTGATAGAGTTTTACCTGAAGCAATAGATTTAATGTGTAATTTCATGAAGGGAAAATCAGATTTTTAGTTGAAGAAACTCCTTTCTTTGAGGAAAAATTTCTTAGTTAAAGAAGGTTTTGTTGAGTTAGATAGATTTGTTGGACTTTTTGGAGTTGTAGGACTTCATGAATGTGTTCAAAAACTTTTAGAGTTTGAAAAGTAAAGATTTAGTTTATGGAAAAAGACGATTATGCCAACAATTTAGGGCTAGAAGTAATGGATTTTGTAGAAAATAGAGTTAATTCATTTGAGTAAGTATTCAACTTTCTGGAACCATAGATTTATGCTTCATTCTAAGTTGGGGCACAAGATGATATGGAAGATAGTGGGTGTCAGAATCAGAATAGGTAAGGAAATTCATGTATGATCATATTAAACATTCAGCTTTTATTCCATAAATATTTCCTTCAGGAATTGGCGACCATTTTCCATTTGATGAAACTGCTGAGAAGAATCCAGCTGCTGTTTTTAGATATTTTCAAGGCAGCATTTAGATTAAATATGAGATATATTTCATGTTATGGAGAAAATGGCGACTTGATTCGTGTAACTGGATATTTAGTAAAGAAATCTGATATGCAAAAATTTATTGACGGAGAAAGTATCAGCTATGATACTGTTCAATATGCAAGAGAGGCTTTTGAAAAATATCATTTATTAGAACGTAAGGTTAGAGATGTCAAATAAAGGAATTATAAATAAAATAATAGATATGTCGGTGGTAGACGGACCTGGAAACAGGACGTCTATTTTCCCTACAGGGTTGTAATTTCAACTGCTTTTATTGTCATAATCCTGAAACCATTAAAACATTGTATAAATTGTATGGAATGTATTCCATCTTGTCCGACTAAGAGTTTGACGAATGGGATGGAAAATAGTTTGGAAATGACAAGACCTGTATAAATTGTGATGAATGTATAAGGGTTTGTAAGCATCTTTCAAGTCCAAAGACTTATAATTGGACAGTTGAAGAAACTGTTGAAAGAATAAAAAAGAATATGCCTTTTATAAGAGGAATTACAGTTAGTGGTGGAGAATGTACTTTGCAACATACCTTTTTTAACTTCACTTTTTACGGAAGTTAGAAAACTGGGACTTACTTGCTTTGTTGATACAAATGGAGGGATACCTTTGAAAAGATTACCGAAATTTGTAGAAGTTTCTGATGCTTTTTATGCTTGATATAAAGGCTTTTGACAATGAGGAACACCTTTTTATAACAAAAAACAGGGTAGATACAGTTTTAGAAAATGCAGATTATCTTGCAAGTATTGATAAGCTTTTCGAAATAAGGACTGTAACTATTGCCGGAATGGACAATAGAACTACTATTGATAATATTACAAAGATGCTTTCAAATACATAAAAATGGGACATAAAATTGATATAAAATAATAAAATACAGAAAGTATGGAGTTAGAGAAGAATACAGTATGTTTTCAGCTCCAAACAGATGATGAAATGGAAGAATTAAAAGAAATAGCAATCAGAAATGGATTTGAAGATGTTATTATCGTTTAATTTGTATTAGAAAATTTTTAAGGGACTATGGTGTATAGTTCTTTTTATAGAAAAATTATATATACAAACTTGTAGCATAAGAAAAATTATTATACTTATATGACATAATATGATAAAATATTAGTATATATTTATTTTAAACGGAGGATAATTATGAAAAATAAAAACATATTAGCTTTTAGCGCTACTTTGTGGATTTTTCTTTTTCACAAGTGAGTTTTGTTGATAGTGAAACTGTGATTTACAACAAAGAAGGAATCACAGTAAATTTAATCGCAGATGGTAAAGGAACTTTTAAGATTTCGTTGAAAACAAGACCTCAAAAGATATGGTAGGAGTTAAAGTAAAGACAGAAGATATAAAGGTCTTAAAATTGTTAAAAGGTAAAGAACTTGAAATCGGTGATGTAAAAGCCGGAGAAAAAGAAAGTTTTAGAAATGAAAAGTTACAATTTGAAGTTGTTGAAGTATTAAAGATGGCATTAAAAAGGAAAACTCGCTAAAAACTGGAATAGAGTAGCGTTTATAAAAATCAATGTAACAATTGCGGTGGAGGAATTGTTGGAGTTATTTGTGTTTTAGTTTCTAAAAGAGAAATGCAAAAACTTTTATCTGTTGCAGTTGGTACAGGAATTTTGATGTCTTCAGTTTTTGATATGACCAAATGCAGAAGGTACTTATAAAAATTCTGCCAATTTATCTGGAAATATAGAATAAAAGGCAAAAACTTATAACTATGCTGGAGTTTTGATGTGGAATGATGAAAATTTAAAGTTGAAAAATGACGAACAGGATAAAGTTGTTGAAATTGAGGATGCAAAACTTTTAAAGGTAATAAATAAAAATTTAGGTAAAAATAGAGTTGATAATCAAAAAAAGTTACTGTTGAAGAAATGGAAAGTTTAATGGAGTTATCAATATTTTTTTAAAAAGAAGACGGAAGTGCTGATTTTAGTGAAAGTGCAAAATACTCAATACTTGGAAAGCCAACAAGTTTAAAAAGGAACTAAAGATTTTAAATTTGCCGTTACCAGAGGAATGAAGAGTATTAAAGGCTTGAATATGCAAAAATCTAAAAGAAATTAAAATTAAATGAAAATGAAATTTCAGATATTTCTCCTCTTAAAAATTTAACTAAATTGGAATATTTAGAGATTCAAAGAAATAGAATTGTTGACGTTAATCCTTTGAAAAATTTAACAAATCTTAAGTTTTGAAATTATATAATAATTTAATTGAAGATATAGCACCACTTTCAAATTTGACAAATCTAACAGGATTGGATTTACATTATAATGTTACGGTTAGTGGTGATGAGAGTCACAAAATAATATCTAAAGGGAATTACTGATATTTCTGCTTTGAAGAATTTGAAAAATTGGAATTTTTAGATATTTCGGCTAATAGAATAGAAGATATTTCAATCCTCAAGAATTTTGATAAAAATTTGAAAGATTTGATTTTTCAGGAAATAGAGTTAAGAATTATGAAGGATTTGGAGATTATATTGCTGAAAGATTGGGAAAAGCATTGAATGAAGGTATTGGAAGCATTCAATTCTCAGGGTCAGACAAGACTTTTGGGTCAACTGTTGAAGTGAAAGAAAAAGAAGTTATCTTTACTACACCTTTTTAAAGGAATTAAAGAACTTGGAAATTATTGGCACAAGTTTTTCGGTTCAGAAGATCCTTTGAATGCTTTTTGGTGAAATTAAAACTAATGTTGAAGGAATAGATGCAAGTTATGATTTAGACACTAACAAAATAAAAGTTGACTGTATCAGATAGTGTTATCACTAAATATAATGGAAAAAGAGTTAGATTTAAATTTAAAAATGTCATTAGAAGAATATACTTTGGACATTAAAGAATATAAAAACTTAAATTTGTTTCAGAGTAAAGAATATTAAAAGGGGACTTTCAAGTCTCCTTTTTCGCGTCTTAACTGTTATTAAAAATTGTTTTTGTGATATAATAATTATAGGTTTATGCCTTATGATAAAGCTGTAATTATTTCATCATAATAATCAAAATTTAATTATCAAAAACGAAATTATGATATAATTAAATATAGTTTATATTTAGAATTTAGGAGGGAAAATTTGTTAGAGATTATTTTAAATTCTTTAGATGAATGTAATAATTTTTCTAAAAGATTTTCAAAAACATTAAAAATGGCGATGTGATTTCTTTGGTTGGAGATCTCGGAGCCGGAAAAACTACTTTTTACTAAATTTTTAGGGAAACAAAATTTAGGGAATTGGTGAAGATATTACTCACCGACATTTAATTTAGTTAATTTATATTCCGGAAAGTTTTGAGTTTAATCATATGGATTTATATAGAATTGATTCTCCAGAGAACTTTATCAAATAGATTATGAAAAATTACTTTTATCCTGACGGGATTACAGTGATAGAGTGGGCAGAAAATGCCGATTATTTATTACCTAAAAATTTAATCGAGCTTTGAGATTTTAAAAATTTCTGAAAAATTCAAGAAAGATTGTAATTAAAGAAATAATAAAAGAGAATTGGAAATTATAGAGGAATTATAATGAAAATTTTAGCGATAGATACTTCAACAACTCATAGCTCCTGTTCTGTAATGGAAGATAATAATATTGTTGGAGATTTTAGTATTAATCAAAAGTATGAGCCATAATGAGATTTTACTTGTTATGGTTGATGAAGTGCTTAAAAATTGAATATTGATATGAAGATATAGATTTATTTGTTGCAGTTACAGAGACCGGGTTCTTTTACGGGAATAAGAATAGGGGTTACGGTTGTAAAGGCTTTTAGAAATGGCTTTGAATAAAGCTCGATAGTTGCTGTAAATACATTAGCTTTTTCTTTTGGAATTTTTTTCCGATAAGAGAAAATTTCCTAATTGACGCTAGAGGAGAAAGAGTTTATTATGAGTTTATGAAGGGATAAGTAATACAAATATAGTTGCTCCTGCGCTTTTAACTATTGATGAGCTTTTGAAGAATTTTCAATAAAGGAGAATTTGTATTTGCAGGAGATTGTGTTAATTTGTATAAAGATAGAATTTTGAAAAATAAAAAATTTTGAAATTACTCCTGCTTTGTTTAAACAGTTGCATTTCAAGAAATGCCTGTGTTATTAGTAAGCATAAATTTGAAAGTGAGATATTTTCAGACTGTTTTTAATTTAAGTCCGGAATATGTAAGACTTTCACAAGCACAAAGAGATATGGAAAATTAGGCAAAATAGATGATTTTATATAGATATGCTGAAAAACAAAGATGTGTTTGATATTCTATCTTTAGATAATGAAAATTTTTCTAACAATTTTAAAGAAGCATTTTATTTAGAATATATAAAAAATCAAAGAGTCATTGTAGCAGGAAAAGAAGAAAAATGTACTGGATATGTTATATTTAATCAAATTTTAGATGAAGCTGAAATATACAAAATAGTTGTTTTAAAGGAACTTAGAAAGAAACAGATTGCTTTTTAAAATTATTGAATTTTTATTAAAATGAATTAAAGAAAAATAATGTTAAAAAGATATTTTAGAGGTTAGAAAAAACAATATTCCTGCTATTAATCTATATAAGAAATGTGGATTTATAAACATTAGAGAGATTGTTGACTATTATAATAATCCGAAAGAAAATGGAATTATGATGTTAAAAGAGGTAGTTTAATGGATGATGTAAAAATTATGGCGATAGAAAGCAGTTGTGATGAAACAAGTGTTGCAGTCGTAAAAAATGGAAGAGAAATTATTTCTAATGTAATTTCTTCTCAAATAGATATGCATAAAAAATTCGGAGGAGTAGAACCAGAAGTTGCAAGTAGAATGCATTTAGAAGTAATCAATAATATAGTAAGAGAGGCTTAGAAGAAGCGAAACTTTCAATGGATGATATAGATGCAATAGCCGTTACTACAAGGGCCGGGTCTTGTCGGAGCCTTGCTTTGTTGGAATATCAGAAGCAAAGGCATTATCTTATGCTTGTAAAAAGCCACTGGTTGGTGTCAATCATATGAAGGGACATATCTGTGCGGCTTTTATAACTCATAAGGAGTTGGAGCCTCCATTTATTTGCCTTTTAGTTTCCGGAGGGCATACTTATTTAGTATATGTAAAAGATTATAACAATATGGAAGCTAATTGGAAAGACAATTGATGATGCCTGTGAGAGGCTATGATAAGGTTGCTAGATGTTTAGGAATGAATTATCCTGGTGGTCCTGAAGTTGAAAGACTGGCAAAACTTGGAAATGATAAGTCGATAGATTTTCCAATAGTAATGCTTGATAAAAATAGCTATAATTTCAGTTTTAGCGGACTTAAAACGGCTGTACTTAATTATTTAAACAGTAAAAAGCAAAAACGAAGAAATTTCAAAAGAAGATGTATGTGCAAGTTTTCAAAGAGCTGTTTTTGATGTGTTGATTTTTAAGACTGAAAAGTTAATGAAAGAAAAATTAGATACCCTTGTTGTATCGGGTGGTGTTTCTGCAAATAATACATTGAGAGAAGAGATAAACAAAATGTGCGAAAAAAATGGTTTTAAACTTATTTTCCGGATAAAAATACTTTTGCACAGATAACGCCGCTATGATTGCATCATCAGGGTATTATGAGTATATATCAGGAGTAAGAAGTGATTTAACATTAAAATGTTGAGCCAAATTTGGAGCTAGAAAATTAATAAAAATTTTTTTAGAAAAAGTGTTGACAATGAAAAAAATAAAGTGTATAATATTCGAGTAACTGTTTGAGAGATATGTTTTTAAAAGAAAGATTTAGTTAGATTAAAACTTTTAAAAAGTATTGACAAACTATAAGTTATAGTATATAATTATTAGGCAGTCAATTTTTAGAGTATAGGTTGATTGATGAGGCCCCATGGTCAAGCGGTTAAGACATCGCCCTTTCACGGCGGTAACCCGGGTTCGAATCCCGATGGGGTCACCACTTTGTTTTTAGTAGTTTATTGGTTATATTTGGGCGCATAGCTCAGTTGGGAGAGCATCTGCCTTACAAGCAGGGGGTCATAGGTTCGAGCCCTATTGTGCCCACCAAATATGGCCTGGTAGTTCAGCTGGTTAGAATGCTAGCCTGTCACGCTAGAGGTCGTGGGTTCGAGTCCCATCCAGGTCGCCAATAAACACGCTGGTGTAGCTCAATTGGTAGAGCAACTGACTTGTAATCAGTAGGTTAGGGGTTCAAGTCCTCCCACCAGCTCCAATCTACTTTTTGTGGATTATATGGAGGAGTTCCCGAGTGGCCAAAGGGGACGGACTGTAAATCCGTTAGCTGCGCTTTCAGTGGTTCGAATCCACTCTCCTCCACCAATTGAATTTTGTTAAGACCATAAAGTTTGAGTTTATTTGCGGGTGTAGCTCAGTGGTAGAGCCCCAGCCTTCCAAGCTGGTTGCGAGGGTTCGATTCCCTTCACCCGCTCCATTTTGCACCTATAGCTCAGCTGGATAGAGCAACGGACTTCTAATCCGTGTGCCAGAGGTTCGAATCCTCTTAGGTGCGCCAACCTTTGGGGTATAGCCAAGTCGGTAAGGCACTAGACTTTGACTCTAGCATTCCGCAGGTTCGAGTCCTGCTACCCCAGCCAATTTTATGATTCATTAGCTCAGTCGGTAGAGCACCTGACTTTTAATCAGGGTGTCCGGGGTTCGAATCCCCGATGGATCACCATCTGTGGAGAGGTATCGAAGTGGTCATAACGAGGCGGTCTTGAAAACCGTTTGGGTTCACGCCCACGTGGGTTCGAATCCCACCCTCTCCGCCACAATGGAGAAATACTCAAGTGGCTGAAGAGGCTCCCCTGCTAAGGGAGTAGATCCTTCACGGGATGCGAGGGTTCAAATCCCTCTTTCTCCGCCAATAATTTGGGCCTTTAGCTCAGTTGGTTAGAGCGCCCGGCTCATAACCGGTAGGTCCCGGGTTCAAGTCCCTGAAGGCCCACCAAATTATCTGAAGATATTTCTATTTTAGAAATATCTCTTATTTTATAGAGCTAAAAACTATTGGTATTGTAGGGGTATAGTTCAACGGTAGAATGTCGGTCTCCAAAACCGCTGATGAGGGTTCGATTCCTTCTACCCTGCCATTTACATAATATAAAGAAATCATAATATTAAATATGCCCAGATAGCTCAGTCGGTAGAGCAGAGGACTGAAAAACTCGTGTCGGTGGTTCGATTCCGCCTCTGGGCACCAGATCTGTAATTCGAGAATTCTGTTACGGATTGCTATTATTTTCCTGCTAATGCAGGATGTAAATTTTTAGGTAAAATAGTTGTTTGATTTTTCAAGTCCGGATAGCGATAGTCGGTATAAGAGAGTAAACCAAAATATCGAGATGAAATCGAAGATATTTTGAGTTAATATCTTAGTCTAGTGCGAAGCACGAGAAGATGAGTTATGAAAAGCTAAAATAGTGAGAATCTTAAAAAGCAAATAAAATAAAAGTGTTAATAAACAGTTATCAGCTGGTAGAGTCAGAGGACTGAAAAATCCTCGTGTCGGTGGTTCGATTCCGCCTCTGGGCACCAGATCTGTAATTCGAGAAATCTGTTACGGGTTGAAATTATTTTCCGCTAATGCAGGATGTAAATTTTAGGTAAATAGTTGTTTGATTTTCAAGTCCGGATAGCGATAGTCGGTATAAGAGAGTAACCAAAAATATCGAGATGAAATCGAAGATATTTTGAGTTAATATCTTAGTCTAGTGCGAAGCACGAGAAGATGAGTTATGAAAAGTTAAAATAGTGAAAAATCTTAAAAAGTAAATAAAATTAAAGTGTCAAAAATAGGTATCAGCTGGAAGAGTCAGAGGACTGAAAAATCTCGTGTCGGTGGTTCGATTCCGCCTCTGGGCACCAGATCTGTAATTCGAGAATTTGTTATGGATTACTATTATTTTCCTGCTGATGCAGTGATGTAAATTTTTAGGTAAATAGTTGTTTGATTTTCAAGTCCAGATAGCGATAGTCGGTATAAGAGAGTAAACCAAAATATCGAGATGAAATCGAAGATATTTTGAGTTAATATCTTAGTCTAGTACAAAGCACGATAAGATGAGTTATGAAAAAGTTAAAATAGAGAAAATCCTAAAAAGTAAATAAAAATAAAAGTGTTAATAAATAGTTATCATCTGGTAGAGTCAGAGGACTGAAAAATCCTCGTGTCGGTGGTTCGATTCCGCCTCTGGGCACCAGATCTGTAATTCGAGAAATCTGTTATGGTTGTTATTATTTTCCTGCTAATGCAGGATTTTTTTGCTTATTTTTAGTGGGTTTTTCATTTTTATTTAATTTATGTATATTGAGGGTATAAATACCTTTATAAATAAGGGGGTATGAAAATGGAATTAAGTGAAAAGATTATTGAATTATTAAAATCTTCAGAAGCTCTTAAAGGTGGAGAAATCGCAGAAAAAAATTAGAGTTGAAAAAAATCTGAAGTGGATAAAAATTTTAAAAGAAATTAAAGGCTGAAGAAAAATAATTTCTCCAAAGAGATGTTATTATTCTGTTGAAAAGTATAAATAAGAACCCTGCCCTTCCACGATGCTTTCACATCAGGTGGGTTCCTGGGAACCTTGTTGTTTTCATTAATAAAAAGCTGTTGAATTAATCAACAGCTTTTATATTTCTATCTTGTAGTTTTAGATTTTTCTAAATTCAGTTGGTAACATTTTTTTGATATTTCAAAAAAATTTTCGATTAAATGTTTTGACTGTATTATATCCAACCTCAAATGCAATATCAGTTATTTGCATATCTGTTTTTTTAACAATAATTTTGTAGATTTATTAATCTCGTACAAAAATTTAAAAAAATTTTTTGAAATTTTTTCACATAGTATATAAACAATCTATTCAGTTCTGTTATGGATATTGAAAAGTTTTTACATATACTTTCTATTTCTATATCATCACTTGAATTTTTTTACTACATAGTTTTAATATTCTATAAAAATTTTTCTTATATTCTCTATTTGACAAATTTGTGAAACTTTATGAAATGTTTGTCTGTATTTATTGGGGTTTTGTCCTGTTCTTGCAGTAAATACTTTTGAAAGATGGGATCTATCTGAAAAACCTGTTATTTCTATGATTTTCTTCTATATCGAGATCTGTATAAAGTAACATATCCATAGTTTTTCCGACTCTCATTTCATTTATTAAGGTGTTAAAAGAAATACCTGTCGTTTCTTTTTACATATCGATTTATTGTTGATTCACCCATAAAGAATAATTTTGAAATTGAAGAAATTGTAAGTTTTTTTCGCTTAAATGTGCATGAATATATCTAAAAATATTTATTTTATCAAATTTTTCGTCAACCTTTTTATTTTTGTGTATCTTCATTTTGCATTCTTCTGTAAGTTATAATTAAGTCAATTATTTTGTTTAAAACATATGCTGAAGATATTGGATTTTTCGTTTTTGTTATACAAAGTTGAATCTTCTCCTAGTTCATCGCGTAACATATCAAAAACATTTGAAAAAAATATTTGAATTGTTCGTCAGTACATTGGATTACAGGATTGTCGTAAAATGAATTTATTAAACTTAAATTTTCTGCATCAATATTATAAAAACGATTTTATTATTTTTGTTTGTGCTGTCAAAATTATATTTTAGAATAAAATATTGTATGGTCTTTGAAACTTCAATAACCTCAGTATATTCCCAAGGTAAAATACAGATTAAAAGTTTTGTCTTTTTATTTCATATATATTATTTTGTATTCTCATTTTTGCAGTACTTTTTTATCAGCAAAAATCTTGCAGATTGATGAAAAAGTCCTTTTTGTCGGAGATGTTATTATTTCTCTGTCAATACTGTACATGCTTTCTTCATTTATATATGAATTAGCTTTTATTTTGTATTTCGATTCCTTTTTGTTTGTTCATAAATACTCCTGTTACAAATTATAATAAATTATCTCTTGTTGTTACTAGTATAAATCATAATCTTATTTATGTAAAGATTAAAAAACAAAAATGTCTTTTTAAAATAAATCTCACATAATAATTTCAAAAATGATTAAATTTATTTTTAAAATATTGTATTTATAAATTATATAAGCTATAAAAGGACAATATGTCTTTAAATTAGAGTAAAAATAAGTTAAATATTATAATCTGTTTATAGTATAAAAAAATATTTAATTTTATACTACAAACAGTAAACTTAAATATTTTTAATTGGTATAAGTTAAAAAGACTTAAGATTGTAAAAAAATTGAAAAGAATGTTTTTATTGCAGATGGATTTGGGGATAAATTTAAATTAATATATATTAATATAATAGAAATAATTAAGAAATAAAATACATATAAATTCATCAGAATAAAAAAATAAATAGAAAGTAATACAAATTTTAATTAACAAAATGTCCGAAATTTTTGTAAGATATAGTATAATACTATGTAATGGATACGTTTGTCGTATCAAAAATTTATTTAAAGGAGAATTGTTATGAGCAAAAACTTAAGAGGAAGAAATTTCCTAACATTATTAGACTTTTACAAGTGATGAAATTCGTTATCTTTTGGATCTTTCAAAGAATTTTAAAGATTTAAAGAGAAGCGAACTCCACATCGTTATTTAGAAGGAAAAAAATAGTACTATTATTTGAAAAACTTCAACAAGAACTCGTTGTTCTTTCGAAGTTGCCGGAATGGACTTAGGTATGGGAGTTACTTACTTAGATCCGGGTTCTTCACAAATGGGTAAAAAGAATCTATTGAAGATACTGCAAGAGTTTTAGGAAGAATGTATGATGGTATCGAATACAGAGGATTCAGCCAAGAATTAGTTGAAACTTTAGGAGAATATGCAGGAGTTCCGGTATGGAACGGTTTAACTGATAAATTCCACCCAACTCAAATGTTAGCTGACCTTTTAACTATTGAAGAAAAATTTGATATTTAAAAGGGTTAAACTTTGTATATATGGGAGATGCAAGAAACAATATGGGGAACTCACTTATGATAGCTTGTGCTAAAATGGGTGTAAACTTTACAGCTTGTGCTCCAAAAGAATTATGGCCTGAAGAAGAACTGAGAGAAAAAGCTTTAGAAATTGCTAAGGCTACTCATTGTACAGTAAGCTTTGAAGAAGATGTTAAAAAAGGAACTACAAATGCTGATGTAATCTATACAGACATTTGGGTATCAATGGGTGAACCAGACGAAGTTTGGGCTGAAAGAATTAAATTATTAAAACCATACCAAGTAAACAAAGAAGTTATGGCAAACGCTAAAGAAACTGCTATCTTTATGCACTGCTTACCTTCATTCCACGATCAAAAAACTGTTATCGGTAGACAAATTTTTGAAAAATTTGGTATTCCTGAAATGGAAGTTACTGATGAAGTTATTGAAGGACCACAATCAGTTGTATTTGATGAAGCTGAAAATAGAATGCATACTATAAAAGCAGTTATGTATTCTACTTTATGGTAAGAGGTACAAATGGGAAAGAGAATAGTTGTAGCTTTGGGGGGTAATGCTTTAGGCAAAACCCCTTTAGAGCAATTAGAGAAAGTAAAAATAGCTGCCGATATAATTTCTGATTTAGTTAAAGATGGAAATGATGTTATAATCGGACATGGAAACGGACCTCAAGTAGGAATGATTAATTTGGCAATGGATTATTCAGCAAATGGAAAGGAAAAACCCTTTAATGCCTCTTGTTGAATGTGGAGCTATGAGTCAAGGATATATAGGTTATCATTTACAACAAGCTTTAGGTCAAGCTTTTAAAGAAAAAGGAATTAATAAAACTGCTGTTTCCGTTGTAACTCAAGTTGAAGTTGCAGAAAATGATAAAGCTTTTGAACACCCAACTAAACCAGTTGGAATGTTCTATACAAAAAGAAAAGGCAGATGAACTTGCAAAAGAAAAAGGATTCACTTTTGTTGAAGACTCAGGAAGAGGATATAGAAAAGTTGTTCCTTCACCAAAACCATTAAATATTGTTGAAATTGATGCTGTTAAAAAAATGGTTGATGCTGGACTTGTAGTTATAACTGTAGGTGGTGGCGGAATACCAGTTGTTAAGAAAAATGGCAAATTAGTAGGAATTGATGCTGTAATTGATAAGGATAAATCAAGTGCGAAACTTGCATCGGATTTAAATGCGGATTTCCTTTTAATTTTAACTGCTGTTGACAAAGTTTGTATAAATTTCAATAAACCTGACCAAAAAGAATTGGATGAAATAAATGTTGAACAAGCTAACAAATACATCGCAGAAGGACAATCGGCAAGGGAAGCATGCTTCCAAAAAGTTGAAGCTTGTTTGGAATTTGTAAATGGATCGGATAATAGATGTGCTATTATTACTTTGCTTGAGAAGGCATCAGATGCTGTAAAAGGTCTTACAGGAACTAAAATAGTTAAGTAGGAGGACGTTTTGGATAACATTTCAGGTAGAACAAGTTTTTTAGCAAAAATTGCACTTTTTATCGTGGCAATTTTGTGGGGAACTTCTCTTACAGTAGTTAAAAGTGCTGCAGATGTATTTAAGCCTAATTTTCTTTTGGGTATCAGATTTACCTTAGCGGGTATTATTCTTGCAGTTGTTTTTCATAAAAAGTTATTTAATGCAAAAAGAAATGAATTGATAGCCGGAGCTGTTATTGGGGTATTTTTATTCGTTGCTTATTCCAGTCAAACACTTGAGTTACTTTTTACAACTCCCGGACGTAGTGGCTTTTTATCAGCATCATATTGCGTAATTGTACCATTTTTGTATTGATTACAACAAAGCAGCCCGATAAATTTAATGTATCTGCTGCTGTATTTTGCATAGTCGGAATATTTTTTATTGCTATGGCGGGAGAGAGCGGTTCTATTTTTAATTCAAGTTGGAAAGCAATCTATGGAGATGCACTTGCCCTTTTGAGTGGATTTTTATTTGCATCACATATAGTTATGGTTACTAGACTTGGAATCGGAAAGATCCTTTTGTACTGACAATAATGCAATTTTTGGTTGCAGGTATTTTTATCTTGGGTAACTACATTTGTTTTTGAGAACAATGCCGGAATGCAAATTACATTAAGACCTATGCTCGAAGTTTTATATCTTTCTATAATGTGTACAGCGGTTGCGTTATTATTACAAAAACCTAGGTCAAAAATATACAGATCCAAGTAGTGTGCAATAATCTTAGGTTGTGAGTCAATTTTTGGAGTTGCTTTTTCCGGTTGCGCTTGAATTGAAAGTTTAACTGTTAAATCGGTTATAGGATTTATTTTAATTTTTGTCGCAATAATAATTTCAGAAACAAAAATTATCTTTTTATATTTAAAAAAAGAAGGATAAGAAAATAGAAAGCAAAAATTTAGAAGTCTTAGGACTTTTTTTTGTTGTTGACTTTTTGCGCTTTTGTATGCTAGTATAAAATTGGATTTTTGTATTGTTATGTTCTTTATATAGTATAGGAGAGTTGGTATGAATATTGAAAAACAAACTGAAAAAGAGGTTTTCAAAAATAATTATAGAGAAAAATGTCATTAGTATTGATATTTTTAATTTTAAATTGCATTATTTATGTTCATAATTTTGAAAGAGATGATGTACAAGAAAAACTTGTAGGAAAAATATATTTGAAATATTTGATTTTATTAGAATGAAAAAAATTCTTCTGGATATTATCCGCAGAAATAAATGAAGATGAGTTTTTTAGGTATTTTTAAATACAGTAGATCATAGTAGACAAGTTTATGAAAAATAAAAATAGTGGATATTGATAATTCGGTTTATGGAAATGCAAACCGGTAGTGATAGAGTTGTAAATGTAAGTTTTTTTGTTTGAAGATTGTTTAATCATAGTATACAAAAGGAACTGCTGGTGATTATGAGTGGAAAGATAATGTGAGGGACATATAATATAACAGATACAAAACAGCAAAAGAAGAGCTTTTGAGATATTTTTGATAAAATGGTTAAAAAATTTGACAATATTAGTAAAATATATGTTTCAGGTCATTCTAAAGGCGGAAATAAAGCTCAATATGTTGGAGTTTTTAAGAGGTGATATGTCTAAATTAAAAAATGTATATTCTTTTTGATGGACAGGGATTTAATATAAACTCCTAAAAATACAATAGAGAAATAGAAAATAACAAATATAAAATTTTTAATATATGTAATGAATATGACTATGTAAATATTATAATGCACTCGGTATCTAATAAGATTTTTATAAAAATCTGTTACAAATATTGGAAATGAAGATAATAGATATTCTAAAAATTATTCATAGATTAGAGGAGTACATTCTCATATTCGATGTTTAAAAAAAGAAAAACGGAATTTTAACCTTAAATGATGTTGTTGAGCAAAGCGAAATTATGAAAAATTTAGAGAAACTTTTGAATACTATAATGCCAATATGAAAGAGGAAGATAATCAATTTATGTATTATAGAATGTCCTTATTGATGATGAAATCGGGAAAGGAAGTTTTGGAGAAGAATGTCCTATTGCGCCAAAAAGGTTTTTCTAGAAGGTTTATTAAACTCACAAGAGATTTTACTAAAAATGAAAGTGGACCTGATTCTTCTGAAATAATAAAATCTATTTAAACCAATATTATCTGATATAGGGTCGATAATTATAAAGGGAAAAATTTTGAAAAATAGCAGATAAAAATATTAAAAACTGAAAAATGTTGACTTTTGCAAAACAAATGTTAAAAATAGTTAGGTACATTTAATAATGTATAGTTATGTGCATTTTTAGAAAAATATTTAAGGAGGTGAAGAAATGCCAACTATTAACCAGTTAATTAAACAAGGAAGACAAAAAGCTGTAACTAAATCAAAAGCACTGGCGTTAAGTTTTAACTTTAATACACTTAAAAAGAAGTACTGCCAGTGAATCACCACAAAAAGAGGTGTATGTACAGCTGTAAGAACTGTAACTCCTAAGAAACCTAACTCAGCGTTGCGTAAGGTTGCCAGAGTTAGATTAACAAACGGAATGGAAGTTGCAGCTTATATTCCAGGTATAGGTCATAACCTCAAGAACACAGTGTTGTGCTTATTAGAGGGGAAGAGTAAAGGACCTTCCAGGGGTTAGATACCATATAATCAGAGGTACATTAGATACTGCAGGAGTAGCTAACAGAAAACAAGGAAGATCTAAATACGGAGCTAAAAAGACCTAAATAATTAAACTGATGTGGCAGAAATGTTTTATTACTTAGAGTTTAACTTTATAATACATACATTTGTGTGCTTATCAGCAAGAAAATCGCTGAGTACCAGTGATACTACTAATATAGTAAGGAGGGAAGAAAGGTGCCAAGAAAAGGACATGTTCCAAAGAGAGAGGTAATGCCGGATCCGATTTATGGAGATGTGGTTGTTACTAAACTTATAAATAACATTATGCTTGACGGTAAAAAAGGAATTGCTCAAGCTATCGTTTACGGTGCATTTGAAATTGTAAAAGAAAAAACCGGCGAAGAACCAACTGAAGTTTTCAGAAAAGCTTTAGAAAACATAATGCCTGTTTTAGAAATTAAAGCAAGACGTATAGGTGGGGCAACATACCAAGTACCTATTCAAGTTAGACCTGAAAGAAGACAAACTTTAGGGTTAAGATGGTTAGTAACTTACTCTAGAAATAGAGGAGAAAAAACTATGAAAGAAAGACTTGCTAAAGAAATTTTAGATGCTGTTAATAACACTGGAGCAAGTGTTAAGAAGAGAGAAGACACTCACAAGATGGCTGAAGCTAACAAGGCTTTTGCACATTACGGATTCTAATATAGGAATTTTTATTTAAAAAGGAAAGGGGGAAATGCTATTGTGGCAAGACAATATTCACTTGAAAATACAAGAAATATTGGTATAATGCGCATATCGATGCTGGTAAAACAACAGTAACAGAAAGAATGCTTTATTATACAGGAAAGATCCACAAAAATAGGTGATACTCATGAAGGTGCTGCACAAATGGACTGGATGGAGCAAGAAAAAGAAAGAGGTATCACTATTTGTTCAGCTGCTACAACATGTATGGAATGATACAAGAATTAATATCATTGATACTCCAGGGACACGTTGACTTTTACTGTAGAAGTTGAAAGATCTTTAAGAGTTCTTGACGGCCCAGTTGCACTTTTGATGCAAAGAGCGGTGTAGAACCACAATCAGAAACTGTTTGGAGACAAGCGGATAAATATGGCGTACCACGTATTTGCTTTTATAAATAAAATGGATGCTACCGGAGCTAATTATTATGACTCTATCGAAACTATTAAGGATAAGTTTCAAAAGCTAATCCGGTGCCTGTTCAAATTCCTATCGGAGCTGAATCAGAATTCGTTGGAGTGATTGACTTAGTTTCAATGCACGCTATTATTTATAAAAACGACTTAGGTACAGATATAGAAGAAACTGATATTCCGGATGCTTACAAAGATAAAGCAGAAGAATATCGTCAAAATTTATTGGAAGCACTAGCTGAAACTGATGAGTTTATTATGGAAAAATATTTAGAAGGAGAAGCTATTTCACCATCTGAACTAAGAGAAGCTATTAGAAGAGCTACTATCAATCTATCAATAAACCCGGTACTTTGTGGATCAGCTTATAAGAACAAAGGGGTTCAACCTCTATTGATGCTATTGTAGCTTATATGCCATCTCCATTAGACATTCCTGCAATTGAAGGCGTGGATGATAATGAAGAACCTGTAGAAAGACATGCTTCAGATGAAGAACCTTTCTCAGCATTAGCATTTAAAATTGTAGCTGACCCTTATGTTGGAAAGCTTGCATATTTTAGAGTATATTCAGGAACTTTATCAGCAGGTTCTTATGTATATAACTCAACAAAGGGCAAAAAAGAAAGAATCGGTAGAATTCTTATGATGCATGCTAACAAGAGAGAAGAAGTTGATAGTGTGTCAGCTGGAGATATTGCAGCTGCAGTTGGTTTAAAAGATACTACAACCGGAGATACTCTTTGTGATATGAATAGTCATGTAATACTTGAAAAAATGGAATTCCCTGAACCGGTTATTTCCGTTGCTATCGAACCTAAAACAAAAGCATCTCAAGAAAAAATGAGTATAGCTTTACACAAATTAGCGGAAGAAGATCCTACTTTTAGAACTTATACTGATGAAGAAACTGGTCAAACAATTATTTCAGGTATGGGTGAATTACACTTGGAAATCATCGTTGACAGACTTCTAAGAGAATTTCAAAGTAGAAGCTAATATAGGTAATCCACAAGTTTCTTACAGAGAATCAATTTCTCAAGGTGCAGAAGCTGAAGGAAAATACATCAGACAGTCTGGTGGTAGTGGACAATATGGACATTGTAAAATTAAAATTGAACCTCAAGAAGCTGGTAAAGGCTTTGAGTTTGTAAATAATATCGTAGGGGGAGCTATTCCAAAAGAATATATCGGACCTGTTCAAAAAGGTATTGAAGAAGCAACTCAAGCAGGGGTACTTGCAGGATATCCCGTTTTAGATGTTAAAGTTACTTTATATGATGGTTCATACCATGAAGTTGACTCATCTGAAATGGCATTCAAGATTGCTGGTTCAATGGCATTTAGACAAGCAGTATCAAAAGCTGCTCCGGTTCTATTAGAACCAATTGAGAAAGTTGAAATAACAACTCCAGATGAATATTTAGGAGATGTTATGGGAGATATTTCATCAAGAAGAGGTAGAATTCAAGGAATGAATCCTAAAAATGGAGTTCATATACTTGATGCATATATACCTTTAGCAGAAATGTTTGGATATGCAACAGACTTAAGAAGTAATACTCAAGGTCGTGCAACATATTCAATGCAATTCGATCATTATGAAAAAGTGCCTCAAGCAATTGCTGAAAAAGTAATTGGCGAGAGAGCAAAAAAATAGATTAGGAGGACTTTAGTAAAATGGCTAAGCAAAAATTTGAAAGAACTAAACCACACGTTAATATTGGAACTATTGGTCACGTTGACCACGGTAAAACTACTTTAACTGCAGCTATCACTTTAGTATTGAACAAGAGATTCGGTACTGGTGAATTCGTTGATTATGCAAATATCGACAAGGCTCCAGAAGAAAGAGAAAGAGGAATTACAATTTCAACTTCTCACGTTGAATACGAAACTGCAAAAAGACACTATGCACACGTTGACTGTCCAGGACACGCCGACTATGTAAAGAACATGATTACAGGTGCTGCACAAATGGACGGAGCTATTTTAGTAGTAAGTGCTGCTGACGGCCCAATGCCTCAAACAAGAGAACATATATTACTTGCAAGACAAGTTGGAGTTCCTAAAATTGCTGTATTCTTAAACAAAGAAGATCAAGTTGATGATCCTGAATTAATCGAACTTGTTGAAATGGAAGTTAGAGACTTATTAAATGAATATGAATATGATGGAGATAACACTCCAATCGTAGTTGGTTCAGCATTAAAAGCTCTTGAAGAACCAGACGGAGAATGGGGAGACAAAATTGTTAAGTTAATGGAAGCAGTTGACGAATTTATTCCAGAACCAGTTAGAGACGTTGACAATCCATTCTTAATGCCGGTTGAAGACGTATTTTCAATTACTGGTAGAGGAACTGTTGCTACAGGTAGAGTAGAAAAAGGTAAAGTAAAAGTTCAAGATAACGTTGAATTAGTAGGTTTAACAACTGAAAGAAGAACAGTTGTTGTAACTGGTGTTGAAATGTTTAAGAAAATGTTGGATGAAGCTGCTGCCGGAGATAACATCGGTCTTCTTTTAAGAGGAGTTCAAAGAAATGAAATCCAAAGAGGACAAGTTCTTGCAAAACCGGGAACAATTAATCCACATACTAAATTTGAATCAGAAGTTTACGTATTAACTAAAGAAGAAGGTGGAAGACATACTCCGTTCTTCTCAGGATACAGACCACAATTCTACTTCAGAACAACTGATGTTACTGGTAATATTCAATTAGAAGACGGCGTTGAAATGGTTATGCCTGGAGATAACGCTAAATTCATAATTGAATTAATTACTCCAATCGCTATTGATGAAGGTTTAAGATTTGCCATCAGAGAAGGCGGAAGAACAGTAGATCAGGCGTTGTTACTAAGATTTTAGCATAATTATACTGATTATTTTAAAAGGGAATCATAGTGTTCCCTTTTTAATGTTCAAAAATTTAAAATATCGGACTAAATAATTGTAGGAGCTTATTTTAGTTAATTGGTAAAAAATTTTCAAAAAAGAATAATTATACAATAAACTTTATTTATTTTCAGCTTTTATATACTCAAATTATAAAATAAATTAGAAAAATATAAAGATGATTTTTTTAGTTACCTTTTGCCTTGCATGTATTTTGTGTTAATATATCTAAAGAAATCGTTTTTTTACTTTAGGAGGATTATGAAAAAAAGAGGTAAGAATAATATTTGTAATAGGCTTTAGCTTATTTGCAATGTTTTTGGGGCTGGGAACTTAATATTTCCAACATTTTTAGGATATAATTCAGGTTCTTATTGGCCCTATAGCTTTTATTTTGTATATGGCTGCAGATGGGCTTTTTAGCAATGATATCACTTTATTGTGTATTTTCTTCCGGTGGTATTACAGGATTTGTAAAACCTTTAGGAAAAATATTTGGGGACAATAATTTTAGTTTGTATATCTTTATGTATAGGACCTTTTAGTTGCAATTCCTGAGAACAGGTGCAATTACTTATAATTTGGGGAGTTGCAAATTTTGGATTTAAAAATTTGTGGTAATGACTGCAATATTTTTATTGTTACATATTTAATTTGCATAAAAATCTGAAAAATAGTTGATTTTATCGAAGATATTTAACTCCTACATTACTTGTTTTTAATTATTATGATTATAATCGGGAATTATATCTCCTGTTGGAGAAATCCAAGCCGGAGAAAAATTTACAAAAAAAGTAATGTATGACCTATTTATAAAATGGGTTTCAAAACTTTGGACGGATTAGGTGCAGGACTTTTTAATGCAGTTATAGTGAATGCTTTAATTTTCTATAAAAATTAAAAAGAAAGAGAAAAAAGGTAACATTATCCTCTCTGTTATAGCTTTTATTTGTTTAAGTATCGTTTATGGAGGACTTTGTTTTTGGGGGCAAGTTCAAAACTTAATGTTGAAGGGCAAAAACGAACAGTTATTTTACTAAACTTTACAAATTTATTATTTGGTAGATCCGGGAGTTTTAATGCTTTCAGTTATAGTACTTTTGGCATGTCTTACGACTTCAGTTGCACTTACAGGGGGAGTTGCTGAATATTTTTCAGAATTAATACCTAAAAATACCTTATAAAAATTTGGGTTATGATAGTTTGTTTTTGCAAGTTTTGTTTTCTCCTGCCTTTGGCGTAGATGTTATTATAAAATTAGCGGTTCCACTTTTTATTTACATTGTATCCACCGATAATTATATTAATTTTTGACAAGTGTATTCAGAAACAGAATCTCCTGTAATAGAGCTATAAAAATATTCTGCAATAGTTGCACAATTATAGGATTTATGACTGTATTAAATGATACTTATGGAATTTTAGAGTTTATAAAATTGTTACCTCTTAGTTCTTTAAGTTTTGTTATTTAATTCCATCTGCAATTGTATTTTCCGTTGTTGCATTATTTGAAAAGAATAGTGGAGACCATATTGACATTCCTAAAGTATTAAATGCCGAATAACTTTGCATGATGAAGATGTGGGAATGCTTTTATTATATATCTGAAAAGATGGATGAACCAAAAACTCGAAGTCATAAGAAAGGCAATAAAGAATTTGTATGATGAAATAAAAAGATAAAGAATAACGAATTAAGAAGCAACAAGTCAAATTGTTGCTTTTTGCATTTATAATATCCGAATAAAGATAGTATTAATAATTAAAAGGTTGAGGACTTTACTCCTCAACCTATTTTGTTAAAAATTACTTTTTCTTTTGCTTGATTTGCAACAGAATTTATCTTTTGCATTTATTTCATCTTGATTTCTCAAGTAATATTTATTTATAACTTTAAAATTGTCATCAAATTCATAAAACTCAAAGGAATTCCTGTAGGAATATTTACAGAAATAATTTCTTCATCTGTTAAATTATCTAAATATTTAACCAATGCTCTAAGTGAGTTTCCGTGTGCAGTTATTAGAACTCTTTTCCCGTCCAACATATCTTTTTATGACTTCTTCATAGTAAGGAATAACTCTTCAATGGTATCTTTTAAGCTTTCATTATAAGGTAATTCACTTTTATCAACATTTCTGTAAGGCGCTTGATTATGAGGACATCTTTTATCGTCTTTATCAAGAGCATGAGGTGGAAACATCAAAAGATCTTCTCCAAAGTTTTACTTGTTCTCTCCATATTTTTTTCAGCAGTTTCAGCTTTGTTTAAGCCTTGTAGTGCTCCATAATGTCTTTCATTTAATTTCCAAGTTTTTATAACAGGTAACCACTGTCTATCCATTCTTTCTAAAACGATATTTAAAGTGTTTATTGCCCTTTTAAGCATGAACAGTAACATACGTCAAAATCGAAAATTATTTTCTTTTAGTAAAACCCAGCTTCATTTGTTTGATGATTCCTTTTTCTGAAAGACCTACATCAGTCCAACTGTAAATAAATTCAACTTGTTCCATTCACTTTCTCCATGTCTTATTAAAACTAATTTCATTTTAAAAACTCCTTTAATTTTTCTTATATTAATTATATTATAAATAACAAAACTTTACAAGAAAAAACTTGTATAATGTTTATTTTGATGATAAAATAATAATTGCAATTATTTATTATTGGAGGAAATATGTTACGAAAAAACATTTATATAGAATTAGGGCTATGCCATATTTATTATGGACGATTATATTTACGATAGTGCCTTTGTTTTTATAATTTATTATTCTTTTAAAGTAAAAGATAAAAGTTTTGTTTTTCACTTTGGATAATTACAAAAAGTTTTTTTCACACCAACATATTTGAAGATTATTTTTTTGTATCTTTAAAATTATCCTTGATTTCAACTTTTTATGTCTAATTTTGGGATATCCTGCTGGACTTTTTTTAAGCAGGATAAAAGCTGAAAAAGAGAAGAAATATTCTAGTTTTGCTTTTCATTATGCCTTTATGGACTAACTTTTTTTACTTAGAACTTACTCTTGGATGAGTATTTTTAGAGAACAGGGAATTATAAATCAAATGCTTATAAATGTCGGAATTATAGATAGTCCTATAAAATTTTTAAACAATAACTTTGCAATTATTATAGGAATGATTTATACTTTTTGCCTTTTATGGTACTTCCAATTTATACTGCACTTATAAATATCGATAAGGAAATATATAGAATGTGCTAAAGATTTGGGAGCTAAAGGAAAAGATTTATTTTTAGAGTTATTTTTTTCCACTAAGTTTTAAAGGAGCAATTTCAGGTTGCATTATGGTTTTTATGCCTTCTGTAACAACCTTTATAATATCAGACTTGCTCTGTGGAAGCCAGAATATGCTAGTTGGAAATTTAATTCAAAGGGAGTTTTTACAAGCTAGAAACTGGGAGACAGGTTCAAGCATTTCTCTAATTATGATTTTTATAATTTTTGTAAGTCTTATGATTTTTAGAATATTTGTAAAAAATCAGATAATGAATTTACAGAAGGATTTAAAATATGGTAAAAACATACGGGAAAAATTTTATCTATTTTTGTGTTATATATTTTTTTATATGCCAATTATATTTATGATGGTTTTTCATTTAATGAATCAAGATATACTAAGGCTTTTACGGGGTTTTAGTTTAAAAATGGTATATGGAACTTTTTAAAGATGAATCCATTATGAAAGTCAAACACTTATCATAACAGGAATTGCAACTATTTTTGCACTTATAATCGGAACTATAGGAGCTTGGTCTATATATAGAGCTTTTTAATCCAAAGCTAAGAGTTATTTTATGAATGTAACATATCTTCCACTTATACTTCCTGATATTGTAATTGCAATTGGAATGATAATTTTATATGTATTTTTAAACTTAATTTTGGATATTTTACGATAATTTTGTCACATATAATATTTAATATTCCGTTTGTAGTCTTTGCAATTTTGCTTTAAATTATTGACTTTTGATAAAAGTCTTTATGATGCAGGTATGGATTTTGGGAGCAAAAGCAGTTTCAAGTATTTAAAAGAATTGTTTTACCTCAACTAATACCTAATTTAATTATAGGAGCATTGGTTTGTATTACTATGTCTTTAGATGATTTTACTGTCAGTTATTTTACTTCCGGAAATGGAGTTGCTACACTTTCGGTCAAAAATTTACTCAATGACTAAAAGGGAATAAGTCCTAAAATAAAATGCATTATCAACATTGCTTTTTGCAATAATAATTATAATTTCAGCAATAACTTATGTATTTAAAAATAGAGGAGTAAAAATGAAAAAAATTTAAAAACTTATTAGCATTATTATTAGTTTTAGTTACAGCCGTATCTTTCACAGCTTGTGGAAAAACTGATAAAAAGGAAGAGAAAAAGAAGAAAAAGACAGAACAAAGTACAGAAAAGAAAGTTTTAAACGTAACTAATACAGATCTTTTCATAGATCCGGAAACTATAAAAAGAATTTGAAAAAGAGTATAACTGCAAAGTAAATTATACATTTTTGAAGAAAATGAAGAATATTATACTAAATTAAAAAAAGTGGGGCAGAAAAATATGATGTAATCGTAGCAAGTGACTATATGGTTGATACTATGATTAAAGAAAAAAATATGCTGGAAAAAACTTGATAAAAATAAGATTCCAAATATGGGTAAAGTAAAAAAGAATATAGAAATTTAGTTTTTGACCCTACGAGTGAATATTCAGTTCCATATACAATAGGAAATATCGGAATTGCTTATGATAAGTCAAAACAAGAAAAAGTTGACAGCTGGGCTGACCTTTGGGATATAAAGGTGAAGTTGTAATGTTGGACGAAGCAGATTTACTATGGCAATAGTGATGATAAAAGAAGGACTTGACCCTAATTCAACAAAAAGTTGAAGATATTGAAAAAGCCAAAAATCTTTAATCGCTCAAAAGAAAATAGTAAAAATTACTGTTGAGATGACCAAGCAAAGGATAATCTAATTTCCGGGAGATTCAAACTTACTTGTATTTGGGGTGGAGAAGCTCTACTTGCAAAAAGATGAAAATAAAAATGTAGAATTTGTTTTTCCCAAAAGAAGGAGCAATTTTTATGTTTGACAACTGGGTAATTCCTAAAAGTTTCAGAAAAATAAAGAATTAGCAGCAAAAATTTATTGACTTTATGTCAAGACCGGAAATCTCTGCAAGAAATTGTAATTTTGTAAAAATATGGCTCACCAATAGATGGTGCAAGAGAATTAATGGATGAAAACTTAAAAATAGTGATATAGTATTTCCTAAAAAGGAAGTATTTAAAAAGGCTATATATTAAAAGATTTAGTGAATCAAATGAAAAGCTACAAGACGCGTTTTGGACAGAAATAAAAGCAAAGTAATAACTGAAAATAACTAGAAAGGCACTGAAAGGTATCTTTTGTTAAATTTTGATTTACAGAAACTGACAGGGTGAAGTGATAATATTTTAGAACAAAAACAAAACGTTATCCTATTGCAAGTACCTTTGACAAGAAATAATAATTTTGATATACTGGTTCTGGCTAAAAATTTAGCTTAGAATTTATATTTTAGAGGAAAAATGGAAGTTCCGAAAGAAAAATTAAATGGCAGGCCCTCGTGTTTATGTGTTTTTCAACACTTTGGGGTTTCGGAAATGTTTTAAACGGATATATTTACTTTCATGGTACTCAAGTAATTTTTCTTGATACTAATGTTTGCATTGTATTTTGTTCCGTATGCACTTATGGTTGGAGAACTTGGTTCAACATTTAAGCATTTAGGTGGTGGAGTAACTTCTTGGATTCAAGAAACTACTAACTCTAAATTAGCTTACTATGCAGGATGGACTTATTGGGCGGTACATATTACTTATATTGCCGGAAAAGGTTCAGGTGGTCTTAAGGTTGTTTTATGATTTTTCAGAGATGCTAAAGCATAGGATAGTATTCCTACAATCTACGTTCAATTAGCTACATTTGGTGTTTTGCTATTATTCTGTTATTTGGCTACAAGAGGGTTAGGTCCAATTAAAAGATTAGCAACACTTGCCGGTTCAAGTATGTTTGTTTTAGGTATTTTATTTATTCTTATGATGTATGCAGCACCGGTTATTAATCCAAACGGCGGATATTTAAAATTAAACTTTTGCTTGGAATAATTTATTCCCTAAAGGTTGACTTGAATTACTTACGTAGTTTATCTATTTTGGTATTTGCAGTTGGTGGTATTGAAAAAATTTCACCTTATGTAAACAAAATTGAAGGAGACTCTGCAAAAGAATTCCCTAAAGCTATGATGCTTTGCAACTTTAATGGTTGTTATCAGTGCTATCTTTGGAACTGTTGCTATGGGATTAATGTTCGACATTAATGAAATCAATGCAAGTAAAGAAGCCTTTGACTCATACGCTGCAAACGGTGCTTATTGGGCATTCCAAAAATTAGGTAGATATTATGGTGTTGGTGATTTATTATTAATCATCTATTCAGCAGCTAATACTGTTGGACACTTCTCAACACTTTTAATCAGTATTGATGCTCCTTTAAGAATGTTATTGGAAGACCCTAATGCAAGTCAATATATTCCTACAAGATTGTTGAAGAAGAATGAGAGAGGCGCTTATGTAAACGGTATTGCATTAGTTGCAGTGCTTGGTGGGGCAATCATATTAGCTCAATCATTCGTTCCGGGAGCTACTACAGTTCTTAGACAACTTACTCGTCTTAACGGGTAGTAATGCCGATGAGATATATGTGGGTATTCGTAGCTTACTTTGCTCTTAGATATGGTAAAGAAGAACTTGACAGACATTATAGATTTACTAAAAACAGGGGAGTCGGATTGTTCTTTGGTGCTTGGTGTTTCTTAGTAACATTAGCTTGTTGTTTACTTGGAAATGTACCAAAAGACAAATTGGAAATGGTTCTAAAGATCATAACTCCTGCAGTTTTGGTTGCTTTAGGTTTAATCTACCTATCCTTAGAAAAAGAGAAAATAGTAAATAAATTTAGATAACAATTTAGATAATAAGGGAATAAAAGGAACTTTGTTCCTTTTATTTTCTTTAAAATATATTTAAGTATTTTTAAATCAATTAAATAGGGGTAAATTAAATTTTGATAGGAGGGATTATATGAATAATATTGAAATTTCAAAAGAATTATTAACTTTTTATTGATTCAAGTAAAAGTATGTTTCACTGTTGATACTAATGAAAAATATTTTTGACAAAGCCGGATATATATTTTTACCTGAAAATGCAAAATGGGAAATAAAAAGGTGGAAATTATTATACTACAAGAAATAATTCAAGTATATTGGCTTTTCAGGTAGGAGAGGAACTTAGCGACTATCATTTTCAAATTACAGCTGCTCATAGTGATTCACCAACATATAAAGTTAAAGCTGTTCTGAAATGGATGCACTAGGAGAACTATTTAAAATTAAATGTTGAAGGTTATGAGTGGAATGATTGACTCAACGTGGTTTGATAGACTCTTTAAGTTTAGCTGGTAGAGTTCTAGTTAGAGAAAATGGAAATATTGTAAATAAATTATTCTATATCGACAAAGATATTTTAATGATACCAAATGTTGCAATACATTTAAACAGAGAAATAAACAGTGGTTATGCTTACAATAAACAAGTTGATTTATTACCTTTATTCTCTGCAGGAGAACTAAAGACGATTTTGGTAAAATGGTTTGCAGATGAATTAGTGTTAAAGTTGAAGATGTTGTCGCATAAAGATTTATTCCTAGTAAATCGTCAAAGACAATGTATCTGGGGATATAAAGATGAATTCGTTTCAACACCTAAACTTGATGACCTACAATGTGCATTTACTTCAATGAAAGCATTTTTAGATGCCAAAAATCCAAAGGCAATAAATGTTTGTGCTGTTTTCGATAACGAAGAAGTTGGCTCAAACACAAAACAAGGTGCAATGTCAACATTTATGAAAGATGCTCTAAAGAGAATTAATGCTTCACTTGGATTTGGGACTGATGAATATCATCAAGCAGTAGCAAAATCTTTCCTAGTAAGTTGCGATAATGCTCACGCTGTTCATCCAAATCATCCTGAACTTTATGATCCAACAAATAGAACATTTATGAACAAAGGTATTGTTATAAAAGAAGCTGCAAATCAAAAATATACAACAGATGCTTTCAGTAGAGCAGTATTCTTAGAAATTTGTAGTAGATGTACCTACTCAAACTTTCTGCAAATAGATCTGACAAAGTTGGCGGTTCAACTCTTGGAAACTTATCAAATATTCAAGTTAGCTTACATGCTCTTGACATAGGAGTTGCACAACTTGGAATGCATTCAAGTTTTGAAACTTGTGGAATTAAAGACACAGGATATATGGTTACAGCATTAAAGGAATTCTTCTCAACAAATATTAAAAATTGATTGTGCTGACGGAGTGATTGAATAATGGCAAGAAGAATTACATCAAAAGAAATGTCAGAAGATAAATCAAAAATATCTCTGACAGGATTAACTATCATTATGATGGGAACTTTGTTTATATATTTTTATGGGCTGTTATAAATAGTAAATTTTTAGTTAATTTTAGTATAGACGCACTAGTTGGAGTTGTTGCTCTTGTATATTAATTAGAAATTTAAAAAGTAAAAATACAGTGTGATAAAAATATACAAGTGAAAAACAATTTATGATTTAGATTTAGTTTTGTCTATGCTTTTAATAAAAGTTGTAGTAAAATTCCTTTGATTTTTTTAATCATTTTGTTAATTTCACATTATGCGACAAAGCAAATATTTAATAAAATTATAGAAAAAATGATGTTCAAATGAGCATCATTTTGTTTTGAAATTAATTTTGTATTTCTTGCGGAATTTTTATTATATATAACTTTATCCTTAGGAACATCATCGTGTTTTTTTTTTTTAATATAGGCTTTGGATGACCAATTATTTTCACTTTCTTCAAAACTCAATTCATAAATTCCGTTTTTGAGATTATATTATTCAATTTTCTCTCAGATATCCCCTGAGAAATTTGATACTTTAATTTTCCATTATCAGTAATTTTAATTGTTCCAACAAGCTACCATTTTTGCAAAATAAAAAATGAAAACATATTTTCCTTTATCGAATATGGTTCGATAGTTCCAAATTGCTAATGTCTTTAATTGCTGTACCAGTTAGTTTTCTTTTACAAAAATCTCTTTGCATAGTCAACAACTTTTTAGGAACAGGACTTAATTAAATAAAATCCATTTTCGCTTTATTGTGTATAGAATTCTTTATTTTATTAGAATTACAAGAACATAAAGTTAAAACAGAAAACAGAAAAATTTTTACTACTATAATTAAAACCTCCATAAATAATAAGTATGATATTTAAAAATTAAAATTATACAATATCAATTTACTTTTATTATATAATACGATTATTTTTTATGTCAATATATAAAGAGAAAAAAATAATAGTTATTTTGTACATTTGTAAATGATGAGACCAAAAAGTATAAAAATATAATCTAGATAAAGAATTAAAGGAGAATTAATTCTCCTCAATTTAATAATTTCATGTTTTTCAACAGGAGAAAGCCAATTTAAAGTTTGCATAGGTAATCTATTAGATTTATAGAGATAGTCATTTGTGACAACCAAATTTTCATAAGAATAAAAGATAAATTACTGTAAAATCTTTTCATTGTCATTTTATGACTTCTTTTCAACCTTTTGCCATTGTGTCTCAGGTGTTCTAGGTCTGATTAATTGATGTTTAATACCAATTCATTACATAGTTTGTCAAAAAGGATGAACTCTTTTAGTATCTTTTAAAATGAGTAACTCAAAAGCCACATTCGGTTTTGAATAATTTCTAGGAATATAACCAAAGTGTTTTAATAGCCATTTTAACTAAAAGTAATCAGTACTATAAGAAGATTGTTCCAAAAAGGATAAATAAACCTTCACGAGTGCTTTGTCGACAATCGTATATTGGTAGAATTTGTCTGGTATTTACCAACATAACAAGAATTAGGAACATATTTAACATCAAGTTGCATTTTAACACTATTTTAGTAGGAGTATGATAAGGTTTAGGAACATAGGGTAGAAGGTTGTTTAATATCTTTAAAAAGCCAAGTTTTCTAAGGAATCTAAAAAGAGAGCAAGGGTGTTCTAGTATAACCTTATTTAGTTTAAGTTTAGTGTAAAAGTCTCAATCAAAGAAATATTAGGATTTCTTCTAATGAGATTTTTAATCCAATAAATTTCAGTATCAGTATGAGAATTAGGATGTTTAGACAAGGTCTATGAGATTTATCCTTTGAGGGAGTCAATAGAGCCATCAAATCTTTTTATTCCAACGCATAAGGGAAGCTTTAGATATTTTATATCTTTCTACAAACAAAAGCTAACAGAATTACCGTTTCTGTAAGTTTTAACGGCATGGTATCTTGTTTGAAGTAAATGAGGGATATAACGTTGGTTGATGTTTTTATATTTTCTGATTTTGTGATATAATATTATTCATAAAAGAGAGTTCCTTTCTAGTTAATTTGTTTGTTGTTTTAATTATACAGGATATTCTCTTTTTGTACTCTTGGTCTCACATCAATTGTAATCATAACATTTTGATGACGTAATCAGAACTATACAAGATAAAGGCATAAAAGTAATAAGTCAAGAGAGCATATAAATGCTTCTGAACAGATGTATCAAAGACTGTTTGCTGAGTAGGTGAATCGTTGTGAATACTTTGATATTAGAATCAAAAATTTATAAGAAGTAGACTTTCGTAGTAATTTTGGGAGTTGTACTTTATTTTGCCATAGTTCCTATTTTATAAAATTATTTTAACTATCAACAGATGATGGATACATGAATTACTTTCTGATTAGAAAAATATCATCGATTTTATATCCCGATGATATGAAAATTCCTGTATATATTCTGAGTGATAAAGACAAAATGGATTTGTTAAAGGAATCTCTGATATAGCTGAAAATACTGTAAAAACTAGATACAGCGGAAGATGAAAGAGGCTATGAGAGCAATTTTGATGTATGAAAATTGTTGAAAATAAAAGAAAATGATATAAAATTTTTCTGTCAAAAAGCTATGCTAATCACTGAAAAGAAAGGTTATCAGAAGTAATTAAAGTAAATGAACTTATCATATGAAGCATGCTCCCATTGATGTGTTTTACTTGAATATAATAATATAAAATATATTTCTAGCTGTGATGACGACCTTGTCTATTTCTTTAGCAACAAACTTATATTTTAGATTTTTAACTATCATATGATTTTATTTACACTTCCCACAAAAAGACGACTTTTATAGTTTCTACTATTATATTATTAATATTGTATTAATACAAGTCAATTTGGATTAAGTTTAGTTTTTCATACTTCGAAGTGGAAAAATTGCTTGATTACCCTGTTTTCTGAGTTGGCTGGGTGATTTTTACCCGTAAACAAAGGCTTTACTTAATTATATTGGAAATAGAAATTGCATGTTTTGTTGCATTGCTTATTTCTACTGTTTTGATTAGTTTATATATTAAAATAAAATAATTTTTACTGTAATATTTGAAAAATCATTTTACAGTATACTTTAATATACTGATATAATTTGTTTTATACAAATTTTAATGTATTTTCATAGGAAAATTAGAATTTATTTTTCTAAAGTGTTTTATTTTATAAAATCTATGATATAATAATGTTGGAGTTTGTAAACGATTTTGAATTGTAATTATAAATTTATTTTTAAAGGAGTGATAAACATGTCAGCACCTACTATAAAAGATGAAGCTAAATTAGTAGGAGTTTCAATTTCATACTGTTTCAAGAGTTATGAATGAATCAAAACCTGTAGTCCAGAATCAAGAAGAAAAGTTTTAGATGCAATATTGGATTTTAAGCCAATGAATTGAATGGCAAGAAGTCTCTGCAATGAGAAAATCAAATATGATTGGGGTCATTGTTAAAGATATTGGTATTTATAGTGGCTCAAATTATTAGAGGAATTGAAGAAATAAAGAATGTACAATTACGAGATTTGCTTTTTCAGTATACATGGAGATATTGAAGTAGAGCATAAGATTATCAGACATTTATGTGCACTAAAACAGGTTGAAGGAATAATTATGATTAGTGAAAAATTAATCCTGAAAATTCTGCTTGCTGAAAAGTAAAAAATTCCATTTTGTAAGACTTGATAAATTTTACGAATATGCGATGAACATATAGTGATATGACTACAAATCAACTTGTAATAAAATGACTAATTATCTTATAGATGAAGGTCATGAAGTATAGTTTTTATAAGTGAAGATGTTACAAGTAGAATTGCGTAGAGAAAACCCTGCAGGATTTAATGTTAGCTGTTGCAGCAAAGAAGTAAATCAGCACTTATAATGCAAAAGATATTACCAGTCGCAGGCTACTGATATGGAGAAGAAAATTTTCAAACTTATTAAAGAAAAATAAATCAACTGTTGTTTTCTGCAAGTGAAGATTCTTTAGCAATTGGATTTATAGCTATTGTTATGATAACGGGTCTTAGTTCCACAAGATATCTAGTTGCAGGTTTTTGGAGATGATGTAACTGCATCAATTTATAGACCAGCACTACAACGATAGAAGAACCATAGGTGATATGGTGCAATTTCAGAGAAAGTTGATTAAGGAACTTAGAATGAAGAAAAATTAAAGGATGTTACAACCTTACCAAGAATACTTGAAAGAGGTTCGGTTGCATACTTCACTAAGAGTGAAATAATTAAAAATGCTCTTCTTTGAAGAGCTGAAATGAAAGAGGGTGATAAAATGGGATTTATTGGCTGTCAGACGACGGCTTTTAAAAAGGCAAAAGACCAGATTTTTATTTTGGATTAATTTTGATATTCTAGTAGTTTCATTTTGATATATATAATTACTTTTTCTGAACTATTGTAGATTTATTTAAAAGTCCAAATTTTTGAAGCTCGTTAGTTTATAAACATGTGGGCTTACTGCTTTGTTTTAGGAGTAGTAAACTTTTTAGTTTTTATGACTTTTTCATATTTAGCCTTATGTGATCTGTGCAAAAGCTAAAATGTACTATAAAGATATAATCTTTAGAAAAACTTTTAAAAAGTCTCCTGACTCTCACACTGCAGGTGATGTAATCGGATTCTATGATAACGAACAAAGTATATATACGACTATTTTCACTGGAATTTATTAGTTTGTGATTCATTGTTATGCCTTTAATATGTGCAGTTATTTAGTGCTTTTTATTTCTGAGCTTATAGGTTGCTGTTATGTTGCCATTTGTCTTTTACTGCAATAATCACAAATAAAATTAGTAATAAAGTAGAAAAGCTAATGAAGAAATGAATTTGACTTTGGGAAGTCAAGTCAAGAGATTTTTGGAAATAATAGAAGGAATAAAACTTATTAAAAAGTTATGTAAATGTGAAAGTAAGCAAAAGACATATTTCTAAAATCATTAAATATTATTTTGACTTTAGCTTTTTAGTGGAAGCTAAATCTTGGATGTTAACATTTTTTCAAACTCTTTATAAGAGTCAATTTACTGATTATAGGACTTTTTATGAGCATTTTTAGTAAGAGATGGTAGTATTACAGTTGGAAACTAGTGGCATTCTTTCGGGCTAGCTGAGACTGTTGGCTTGGTCTTTTGGGGGACTTGGAGATTGTATAAATACTATGAAAAGAGCTTTAGTTTCTATAACAGAATAAATCTTTTGCTTGATGATACAAGACAGAAATAGAAAACGATAGAATTTTTAGAGAACTTTTTCCACGATGGAATTTTAAAAACTTTTCTTTTAGTTATCCGGAAGATAAAGAAATTTCACTTAAAGACATCAGCTTTTAAAGTTAAATAAAGGGGAAACTCTTTAGGAAATAGTAGGAAAAAGTGGAAGGAAAGAGTACATTAGTTAAACAGATTTTAAGATTTTATACTCTTGACAAGAATAAAAATCTTTATAAATGACATTCATATGAAGACTATGACATTACGTCAGTAAGAAATAAATTTGATATGTAAGTCAAGAGAATATTTTTGCTTTCTAAAACTAGTCAGAGAAAAATATTTTTATTTGGAAGTATTGCAGAAAGTGATGAAAAATAATAAATGTTCTAAAAAGGCAGACTTTTTACAAAGATATACAAAATTTGGAAAAAGGACTGGATACTAGTTGTCGGAGAACGTGGTCTTGGACTTTCAGGAGGACAAAAAGCAAAGAATTTCTCTGCGAGAGCTTTTATATCGAGATCCTGAAATACTGATTTTAGATGATCTTTTTCCGCCATTGATGCGAATACTGAAAAGTAAAATTGTAAATTTCTCTTAAAGGAAAATAGAAAGAGATAGGACAAATATAATTATTTCTCATAGAATTTCTGCAGTTGAACATTCTGATTTGATTTTTAGTTATGGACAATGGAGAAAGAATCGACAGAGGTACTCATGAAGAACTTATTTCAAGAGATTCTCTGTATAAGGAGCAGTTTGAGTATCAAAGTTTAGATAAGGAGGAAGATGATGAAAACAGTAAGATTAAAAATTTTAACTTCCTACCTTTAGAAGAAAAATTCTGTTTCTTTTTACAGGCTCAATCTGTACTGTATTTAGAGTTTTTCTCGATGTGTATTTACCAACTGTACCTTTCATCAATATAGATGCAGATTTAATGCATATGGAAAATTTTACTCTTTTGTCGTTCAAAAAGCATCGATTATATCTAGGACTTAATATATTAATTTTAGTATTTTATTTATTGTAAGAACTAATCAAATTATCTTGCAATATCGCTATAAGATACAATCTAGTTTAATAAGATATGCAAAATTTCAAAATGCAATATTTTGATAGTTCTTATGCCGGAGATTTAGTTTCAAGATTTACAACAGATACTAATACAATTAAAAGAATTATATCAAACTCTTTTAAATGATATTTTAGGTTTCAGTTGAATTTATTAATGATGCTGTAGTAATGTTTTATATTAGTCCATATCTTTTATTAATAGTTTTGATATATTTACCTTTTAATGTATTATTGTAACTAATTATTATGGACGAAAACTTACATCAGTTACTAAAACAATAAGAAAGACATGAGGACAATAAGCTCAATTTATAATGAAACAATTAAATCATTACCCGTAATTCAAGTCATATGGAAATGAAGATTTTGATGATTGAGTCTTTGAAAAAGAAAATATAGAAGTTGAAAAGAATTATATCAAAGAGGACTATATTTAAATGCTTATTCTCATGGAATTAATTGATTTTACTATGATTTTACAAATGCTACGATAATCTTTAGTCTTTACAATTCTCAAAAATTAATGGATTGGGATTAAGTGTTAGTATCTTATATATTTTAATTGGAGTATAATAAAAGAATTTTTAAGACTCTTTTATGAACTTTTTATCACAAATAAATAGACAGATGACAGCGCTCAGTTTCTTTGCGCGACAGAATAATTAAAATTTTGAAATAGAGCAAGAAAACAACAGAGAGAGCAATTGAACTTGAAGGAAATATCGAATTTAAAAATGTCGGCTTTGAATACAGAAAATGTCTCCGGGTTTTAAAAGGATGTTAATTTTAAACTTTGACAGTGGGAACCATCGCTTTTGTAGGAGCTACTGGAAGCGGAAAAGTCAACTCACAATGAATTTGATTTTAGGATTTGCCGATAAATCAAAAAGGAGAAATTCTCACTTTGACGGACAAAACATGACTTTAAGCAAAGTTTTATAGGAAAAACTAAATGGCAGTGGTTCTTCAAGACCATATATATACAGGAAGTATAAGAGACAATATAACACTTTAAAGATGAAAAGTATAGAAAAGTGAAGTGTTTAGATGCAATAGTAAAAGTTGGTAAAAATCTTTACAAAAGAAGAAATAACAATTTAGATTATGAGTTGGCAATAGTGAATCAGACTTATCTCTTTGGAGAAAACAAATCATTTGTTTGCTAGAGCCATAGTAAGAAACCCAAAAGTTTTAATCTTTTGGATGAGGCAACTGCAAAACATCGATACAGAAACAGAAAAATAATCAATTGTGGAATTGAAGTTTCTAAAACAGCAGAAGTACGATGATTGTACATAGATTGTCCACCGTAAAAATTGTAGATACAATAGTTATGATAGGAAAAATGGAAAAAGTTTTAGAAAACTGGTATCATGACGAGCTTATCGCTCTTAAAATGGCAAAATATAAAACTATGCAATACAATCTGCAAAAGGGGACAATAATGAAGCAAGAGTATTATGATTTATATGATATAGTTATTAAAGATATAAATGTGCAGATATTTGTTTTATTCAAAAGCACTCATCAAGAAAAAACAAATATGACTGTCATCAACAAAAAGAGTCTTTCAATGAACTTATGGGATATTTTAATCAACATGATAAATGTCCAAAGATTTATGGAGAAGAAGCACAAAAGGTGGTTGTTATCAATAAAAGAGAGCTGTGAAAACAGCTCTGTTGTTTCGTTTGTTTATTACATTACAGATGTTAATTATTTTATTTGTTACAATACAACTGTAAGCCGATTTATAATACTACGGAAGCTATTAAAACGAAGTTTGCCTCCATATACGTCATTTTACAGGTAGTCAATCAAGCCCCACTCTTAGATTATTTACTTGTAAGGATAAGTATCACGTCAAGATATTTAGTAAATCAATTCAATACGTCATCTCTCGACCGTAACGAAGCATAGCTTGAGTGGTGGAGAGATCTCATACTTTTGCTTTATAGGTGCGCAATGTATCAAAGATACATAGAAAATTATTTTAGAATTCTTTATAAATACTATTTTGCTGGTTAGCAAAACAAGTAAAAACTTTTCAATAGTTAATTTTGAATAATCATTTACAAATTTAATTCCTACATAATGGAGCTTTTATAATTTCCAGGTCATTGTATTAGATAATAATACAATGACTATGTCAGATTTACTGATTATTACAAGTAACAATCAAAGTTAGGGTTAGATTCGCCTGTTTGTACTTTGGTTCAACTCCGGTCGAGATGACGGATAAGGAAGTACTTTATTAGATAAAGCATCGTTAATAATAAAACAGCTTATACTTGTTTTTTAAAATAACAACCAAAATAAGGCTTTTAATGCTATAAATACTATCAAAGAAAAACCCTGATTTGTAACAAAAAGCAGATTGCTCTGCTTTCTCAAGCAGTCCAGATTATATTCTTTTCTTTAAATTTTCAATTCACCACCTTTTCAATAAAATTAGATGACCTGTGTAGAATGGATGGGAACCAGAACCCACTTAATTTAATTAGCTGGATAAGTGTTTACCATCTTCCATCATTGTTTCTATCGGAAGTTTTAAGGAACCAATAGACACCATATCCACTTGTTGTATCCATAAAACAAGTATTTATTGTTCTCGATGTGGCTCCTTTTTCATTGTATTCAATTCTGCTTAAATATAAAATTAATCACTTCGCATATTATATCATATCAAAATAAAATCCAAAGTATTTTTAATATAAATGTTGGTTTTAAATATATGCATTATCATACAAAGTTACTCTCAAAACTATTTTAATGAATTTGCGTTTTTGTTTTAAAAAATGTTATTCTTATTGTAGTATAATTTTAGATAATTATGAGTAGAGTAGATGATATATTTATTTCAATGTGTAAAGATATACTTGAAATGGTAGATAAAAGGAGAAAAGCTCTGTCTTGTATGGGAAGATGGAACAAGTGTTATACGATAAAAAAATTTGAGTTGTAAATAGATACAATTTAGCAGAAATAATTCCTGCACTTACACTTTAGAAAAAACAGCCATAAAAATTATGTACTGACGAAATGCTTTGGATATGGCAAAAGAAGTCCAATAATATTATGATTTCAAAAGAGTTTGGACATGAATGGGCTGGATGAAAATGGAAGTATCGAAGGCTTACGGTTATCAGCTATGCCAAACACATAAATATAAGGAAGGAACATTGACCAGGTTGACAGAGTTATTTATGACTTGAAAAACAATCCCGCTAGTAGAAGAATACTCATAAAATATTTACGTTTTATGAAGACTTATCTTGAAAATGTAAATTATATCCTTAAGTGAAAAGCTTAATTTCAATGTTACAGGTAATAAGCTAAATGCTGGGCTTTAAATCAAAGGAGTCAAGATATTTGTGAAGAAAGGAATAATTGGAATGTTTGCTGGCCGCAATTTTGATTCATATGCTTGCTAGAGAACAATTTTGGAAGTTGAGTCAGTTCATGTATTAGCTGATGCTCATATTCATGATGGACATGTTCCGATTATAAAAGAACTTATCATTAGGGAAAAATTTCTGCACCAAAGGTTACTTTTAACCTATTGTTAAAACTTTTACGATTTATACCGTGATGATGTTATAATAAAATTAGGTCAGGAGAACAAATAAAAGTTATATTCGATTGCAATTTAGGAGAAAAATTATGAAAAAGAAAAAATTAATGTTTGATTATAAAAGAAATAATGTTAAGTAGTTGAAAAAAGGTGTTTTTGCTTTACAACAAAGTCAACAAAAGAAAAGGTAAATGTAATGTCAATTTCTTGAAACTTTTGGGAATAGAAATGGAATAGGCTGATTTTTACAGCATTTGTTAGAGAAAGTCGTTTACAAAAAAATTACTTGATGAAAGTGGAGAATTTACTGTAAAATATTTTTAAATTACCTGACAAAAATATAATTGAGTTTGTGGTGCCAAAGTCAGGAAGTTATGGCGCTTGGGACAAATTAGTGACTGAAATTCCAACTTTCATTGAATCTGAACTGTAGATGTTCCAGCATTAAAGAATTGCTCTCGGAATGTAAGTTGGTTTATAAACAAAACAGGATGAAAATACCAAAGAATAAAGAAAAATTATCCTGAAATGCAAGTCAGGAGAATTTTATGGAGGAAAACAGGGATTGCATTGCACAGCTTATTATGGAGAAATGGTAAGTATATAATAGAATAAAATTAATTTTGTGTCAATTTTAAAATTGACACTTTTAATTGGAATTATAAAATATATTGACAAAATTACTAAATTATATAAATATATAGAGAGTTTGCAGATTATACGGAGATGTTTTATAACATAGGAATACGAAAAGTTAAAGAATGAAAAAGGCATTCGCTTATGGTGAGAAGTTGTCGATGAACAAAAAGTTCAATTTGAATACAGTTGATGACAGAGATAGTTTAGAAGATACAATTCAGCGTTGGAGTTTTGAAGGAGATGAGCTTGCAACTGCAAGGATTATAAATGAAACAGACATTGTCTATTTTGGAAGAGCCTGTGTAAAGAAATCTTGCAGAGGAAAGGAGCAGGTGCTTTTCATCATAAGCATGGAAGTTGAAAACCCAAAAAAAAATCAAAAAAGAAATTCTAAAAGAAGACAATGATTTCTTCTTGTAGCATAACATCACAAACACTTTATGAAATGTTGAAGTCGGATACTAAAGACAAATGGATGACAGCTTCGCTGAAGTTGAATAGAACACATTCTCAACGGAGTGCTATTCCACAAGGAGTTATTTTGTATAAAATTTAGGTTATAGTAGAACTCCTAACAAAGGCTAAACAGTTACAAAATGCTTGGAAGTAATTACATGTTGTAGCAAGGTTACATAAGCAAGAGATTTTACCCAAAAGCAAAATGGGGATAGATATAGAAAACAATTTTGAACTGAATATATAAATGTAAGGGAAAAGCCTATGGGGTAAGATTAAAGAATTAAAAGAGCTTACAAAATTCAGAAAATATATATCTTGGTAAAACTGACCCTGACAGAGAGGTGGAAGAATTTTTGCATATTTCACCTTTAGGTCTGAGCCAACATATTAACAGAATAGAATTTCACGAAATTACGTATATCAGCGAATCATGCACCATAGATAAGGAATTTAGTAAATTTCAACAAGCCAGAAGAGTTTTAGACAGACTTGTGATATAACCATCTCCTGACTTTGGAAAAATAAAGAGTGGACTTCTCTGCACGTGTTCAATTCGTAAACTTTAAAAACTATTCCGTGAACGTCAAGAAGAGATAGATAATTTTGTTCCCAAGAATTAAACATCTAAAGTGATACATAATGTCCAAAATATGAGTCAAATCACATATGGAGAATATGAAAACAAAAAATAGTAAAAAGAAATAAAAAATGAAAAAAGAGTTTTAAAAAAGTTGTGAAAACGGACAAAGATAATTTTTATCGTGGAGGATGTAAAAAGGTAAAAAGAGAGAAAACCACAACCACCTTTTACTACAAGTACATTTAAGTACCAAGAAGCGGGCAGAAAATTAGAGCCAAGTCAATGACTATGAGTATTGCTCAACAACTTGCTAGTGATTAATGTTGGGTAAAGAAGGCTCTGTCGGTTTGATTTCATATGAAACTGACTCAACTAGAATTTCAACAGAAATAGTTGCAGAGGCAATTGAGTATATTGCCGGCACCAGGAAAATACTATAAGAAGGTAACAGTTCACAATTTAAAGAAAAGAAATCACAAGATGCTCTAGGTTAGACCAAGTAGTATTTTTAAAGTCTGAAAATAAAAAAGATGTTTAACCGCAACTAATATAAATTATATAAATTGATTTTGGGAGAATAGTTGTTGAAAAGCAGGAAAAGCACCAATATTTTAAATTCAAATAATTAACTATAAATTAAAATGGAAGATACACTTTATTTGGATTTGGATTTTCAAAGATATATATACTTTAAGCGATATTAAGATGAGCGCTTACTTCCCTAAACTTAGTTAAATAGTAATAAATGCTGAAAAGAAAAAGTCAACATTTTACAAAACCGCTGACTCACAGAGGCTACTGTTTAAAAAACTAAAAATGGAATTAAAGGCCGTACCCATGCAAGTATTATAAATAGTTTGGACAAGCAGATTGTTATATTTCAATTGAGAAAATCATTCCCTGGAGATTTAGTAGAAAACAAGTTTTAGTTTCAAACTTTGTTCAATTATAAACGAAAAATTCACTATGGAAATGCAAAAGTTTCGATGTAGCTTGAAGCTGAAAATAAAAAAGGATTGAAAAAGTTGCCTGACTTATGTTTTTGAAACATTTTGAAAAAACTGAAGGAGATTCAGAAGATTGCAAAATAAAAGATGAAGTCCTTGACGAAAATGTCCACAATAAAATGAGTTTGTCAAAAAGACAAAAATTCGAGATTTATCACAGTGCCTCTGATTGTAATTATATAAAAGAAGTTAAGGATACTGGAGTAAAATGCCCTGTCAAGTAAGCAACACCGAAAAAATATCCAAAAGAGAAAGTGCTTTGCTGGTTGTGAAAAAATTATCCTGAATGTGATTATGGTAATTTGGATGTCAGCTGATAAAAATGCGAAAAAATGGAAAATTTTTAGTTTGTTAAAATGGATGAAACATGCTCTAAAATGTTCTGATTAAAATGATTTGAAATTGATTTAAGAAAAAGAAAATGAAAAATAAAGAATAGAACTTAATAAATTCGCTTTTCCACTTATGGTAAATTCTGCCCTGAAGTTGTGGCTTTTGAGTTATCCTGATATTGCTATCACAAAAGAGTTTCAACACTGGGCATTTAATGCGTAAATTTTGATTTCTAACATTATATACAATATGAGTTTAGGGTGACTGCAATACCAAATAAGGAAAACTTGGAGAAAAATTCAGACATGGGAGATGAAAAAGGTTCAAATTATGGAATTTTCTATCTCTCATATCAATATTTTTGCGGAATTTTATTCTTTATTATTGATGTTGTTCTTGAAAGACATATTTTTTAAAATATTCTATAATTTGTCTGGAGAAACTTTGGAACAGGGATTTTGTCTTTACATCCTATGAGTTTTTGTGTGTCTTATTACAACTATGTTTATTTTTTACATTTGGAAGTATATTTTAGAATTTCAAGTGACAAAGTGGATTTTAATAGGACTTACTGTTTCCAGTTTTAAATTTGGGCGTGATTACTTATTCGTTCTTGGAAAGTTTGGTTTCCAAAATTTGAATTACTGCACGGATTTGGCACTGTTTTTCCATGTTGGTAAACTTTCCATTTATATTTTGTATTGTTAAATTAAAATTAAAATTTGAATTACTAAAAAGCTATTTTATAAATGGAATCATTTTAAATTAGCTTTCCTATTATGATACAGGAAATTTTCGATGGGAACTATTTTACTATTTAATATGATTGTTATTAGAATAAAATGAATTAAATTGTTTTGGGATATTCAATACCAAAATTTAATTATGTTTTTATTTACTTAAATATATCTATGGTTTCATAATTTTGAGTTTAATAAGCATAAGTTCTGGAGAGAAAACTTTAGAAATTTGATAGATTATCCTAAAAATTTCTGTTAAGATTGGCAACTCAATATTTATCTTGAAGTGCATTATTCTTTTATTTTTGTGAGAATATTTACCTAAACTTATTACAGATGACGTTTCTAGCCAAAAATATCGCTACAAAATTTTTGATATTTTCTTAATTGCAAATATTTGTAGTTCATATTCATACATATATAAATGTGCTAGGTTTGAACAAAATATGTTTATTAAAAAAACAACTGCAGGGGCAAATATCTTAAGTCTTATTTCTAATGTTGATATTAACACGTTGATTTATCTCTATTTGGAGTTGCATTTGCACAATTTGTAAATGAATTGGTCTTGAGTGTAATATTTTTGAAATATTATAGATATATTGCAAATGATAAATTTATGAATTTGACAAAAGAGTACCACGTATATAATTTACTGATAAAAAAATATTGATTTTTTTATAAAAACTTTTTGAGGCAGAAGGTTATGAAAATATTAGCTAAGTTATTGATGTTCAAAATGATAACACAATACCTGTTGACGGTAGATTGGGGACCTTTAAGAAGCTTAAATATGATTCCGAATTTAAAGGAAAAATTAAAAACTGACGGAGAAATTATTTATACAATGGATAATTAAGTGATGATACTCATTTAAATACTAAGAGGGTAGAAAACTCTATAAACATTAGCCAAAGGAACTGATGCTTAAAAATCAGAGAAGCATTATAAAACTGCAAAATTTTTTGAAAAGGAGGGTTTTGGCTCCAGCGACTGGTTATATTTAAGTCGCCTAAACGAAAAAAAGAGAAAATTGGAAAGTATTGAATTTGTTTTAACAGATATTTTTGTGTGATGTAAATACTTTAATGATTAAAGGATTTTTTACCTAGTTGGAATTAATTGTAGATAGTAAATGTTGTGCGGGAGTTACCCACAAAGCTTCAATATAGCATTGGAAGCTATGAAATGTGTCAAGTTGATATTTTGTAAAAATAAAATTATTTAATTAACAAAATGCAATAAAACACGATATGCAATATGAATTATTGTAATCGTGTTTTGTTGTAATGATATTTGGTTATGTTATAATGATCAATTAAAATAGAGCTTATCTATTTTGATTTTGATACATTTACATATGGAGGTGAGATAATGGACTGTATATTTTGCAAAATTGATAATGGAGAAATTCCATCAAAATAAAAATTTGCGGAAGATGATGATGATGCAGTTGCATTTAACGATTTATCCCTCAAGCTCCGATCTCACTAGTAATCCCCACATACATTGAATCTTTGCAATTTTTACAGATAAGGAAAATGCCGAAGTAGTTGGAAAGTGATATTTTATTTCCGAACTCTACAAAGTGGAAATGGGATTTGATGAATCAGGTTATAGAATTCATAAATAATTGTAATGAAGACTGGTGGACAAACCGTTAAGCATTTACATTTTCATCGTTCTTGCAGGACGTAGTCAAATTTCACCACCGGGCTAACTAAAATCAATCTTGAAAATATTTTATACTCTATACAAATTATACTAAAAATATAGTGATTTAATGAATTTATATCTTTTGTTGTGTATATTTATAAGTATTTCAAGACAGTTTGTTCATAAGAGAGGGGGGACAGCAGATGATTTTGTGAAAACGAATTTGGATAATGTTGAAAGATTTAAGATGTGCAAGTGCTGGAGTGCTTGAATATAGAAAAGAGAATATTACGAAAAGCCAAGTAAAGAGGAAAGCACACCCATGATTAGCCTAACATAAAGTTAATAAAAATTAATAACTTTTAAACTTTTATAGAAAAATAAACAGGTTCACGTCACAATACTTTGCAAAGAAAAAAATTCTACCACGTCATCTCGAGCGAGCTAATCTGTAGCCCCAACTCTGTTTACATTTAAAGCAGAAGTAGGTCTGATTTAAAGATTGTTTCAAATCTCTGACGAAACACAATCGACTGTGGAGATCTCATACTTGTTTTTATAAAGTAAATGTATCGGAAGACATACAAAATTATTTTAGAATTTCTTTCAAAAAATACTATTGCTTGTTACAAGCAAAAATAAGTTTTAAAGAACTTTATAAATAGTTAATTTTGAATAATCAATTACATAAATCTAGTCTGCGTAACGGAGCTTATGAGATTTTAGAAGAATTACTAGTATAAGTAAACTTGGTATTGGATAACTTTTAAAAATGAAGGAAAATTAAATCAAGATAGCTTATTTTATTTAAAATATTGGTTTTATAAACATTTGATATAATATTGTAAACTGTTTAAGGAGGTATTAAGGACAAAAAGAGAGCAAGAACTTTCAGGAAATAATAAAAGAAAACTATATCTCGTAAATGAACTGCAGTGGATCGTACTTTAATATAAAAGAGATCGTCTGTTGCAGTCTCGTATTTCAAAATTTGATTAAAAAGGATATTTTGGTTTGGGAGAGCTCGTCATTAACTCAATTTATCGCAAAGAAGTTTGTGTTATGCTGGATGTACATTGATTTTGAGTAGCAGCTTTTGACAAATAGTGAAAGACTCTAAACTCCGGGAACTTTGGAATGTTCTTTTCGAGGAGTTGCAGGATCGCTGAAAATTTACTAAAATGGGAGTAGAAAATAAATTTATTTCTTGTATTTGGTGATGATGTCTATTCAAGAGAAATCAAAGATTATTTGATTGACTGGATTTTTCAAAACAGTACTCTTTAAATAGAGGGATGTCAAATTATATGGATGAAATAATGATTTATTTACTGCCATTTCTTCAATGGAAGTTTTGGATGAAATCAATATTGAATTTATTCTCAAACCATTGATTTAATTAAGAGTTATAAAGATATAGTTATGGATATGAATTTAAGCGAAGATGTTCTGAATACATCTGTAAAATTGTCTTTAATTCAAAAGATAATTGTAGATTGTGTTTAAGAAAAAGGCTTTAAAATTAAGAAATTATTAAAGTACATCTATCTTTTTAAACCGAATATTTATGAATAGAAGAATTAACTGATATTCTTATAGGAAAATGAAAGTGATTTAGAAAAAGATTAGAATGTATTTTTAGAGGTGTTCAAAAAGTTTTATTTGATGGGCGAAAAGGGAATTTTATAGTCGATAAAATGACAACGGAATTGTAAAGGATAAATGAAAACCAAAGATTGAAAATACTTTGCTGGTGGTGGAGATGCAGCGCTATGAGTGGAATAATCTTTTGGGGTTGTTAATGACAAAGAGATATTTAGAATGTGCAAAACTTGGAAACGTCGCAGGATTTATAACTAGCACAATCTGTGGATACAGTAAGTGAAAGATATAAGTGATCTATTAAATTTTTGGAGGAAGCGAAATTAGTAGGAAAATATTTAACAGTTAGTGAAGAAGTATGCAATTAAAAGAAAAGTACACTGGTTGTAAGCTGGAATCAACAATAATATCACATGGAATGCCTTATCCCATGTTTGAAACAGCGTCTCTGAAGTTGAAAAGTTGTTAGAGAAAACGGAGCAATTCCTAGCCACAATAGCTATTACAAAACGGAGAAATTAAAGTTGGCTTAACAAAAGAAGAAAACTGAAGCAATCGAAAGCTAGACTCAGTGTAACAAAACTCAAGAAGAGATTTAGCTTATGTTGTTGCAAAAATTAAATGGAGCTACAATCATGTCACCAATGATTTAAAGGCAGCCCGGCAGGAATTAAAGTTTTTGCAACCAGGAATCGTAGGAGTTCACAGAGGAGCAGAAACTACTATGGATATTTCAGCGCATCTTGAAGAATTAGGAAACATGGAATGTTGCAGTAATTTGCAGGTTAAATCAATTTTAGATATGGGGACCACTTTAGAATATTTAGAAACAAAGGGAGTTCCTGTTATGATACCAAACAAATATATTAACAGCTTACACAAGAGAAAGATTTAAAGAAAATAAATTCATAAAGAAATTGCAAGAGTTTTAAAAGTTAAATGGGATTTAGAACTTAATGGTGGAGTTGTAATTGCAAATCCTATTCCGGAAGAATACTAATGATAGAAATAATTAGACAAGATACCCCAGATGCTTTTAAAAGAAGCAGACGAAATGGAATAAAAGGAAAAGACATAACACCATTCCTACTTGATGTTCAAAAACTACATATGAAAGAGCTTAGAAGCTAACATCAGATTAGTATTCAATAACGCAAAACTTGCAAGTAAAATATATCAGAATATTCAAATAGCATGTAAAAGTCGGAGAATTCCGACTTTTTATGAATTTACAAAAACAAAAGATTTGATTTTTTCGGTAGATAATGTTATATTTATGAAAGTTACTTTAGAGGTTATTATGGCATCATAAAGAATATTTAGAATATATTTTGAACAAATATCTGGAACTGAAGATATAAAATAGGCGACATGGAGAATATACATCATTATAAAGAGAAAGTTATTATGAATATATGATGACAGATTTTTAGTAAAGCTACAAAGAAAGCTATTGACTATGTTTCTGACGTACACTAATTGCCTTACGAAGGGTTGTGGAAATGCTATTAGTTGATGACGTTGAAGATAAAATACCTAAAAGGGTTTATTTGATGTAATGTATGATGAATTATCTTTCCAAAGTTAGAAGAAAAATAAAAGGTACCTTTAGAGTTATAATTAAAATGGATAGCATTTCGCCATCCATTTTGTTTTATATTTTTGCTAAATTTTATTTATTTTGTTTTATTTTTGCTTGTGCTGTTGCAAGTCTTGCGATTGAATTTGAAAGGAGAATATGATATAAATATTCCTACAGAATTTAAGAATTCAATTGTAATGGGTGATCGCCACCGTGTTCACCACAAATTCCTACATGAAGATGAGGGGTTGGTTTTCTCCAAGTTTGAAAGACATTTATTTAATTTACTAACACCTTTTGATCCAATTTTGCAAATGGATTAGTCGAATATTTTTATTTTCATATTCGTTTAAGAATTTCCAGCATCTCTTTGAAAACTGAATGTCATTTGTGTTAAGTCATTTGTACCATAACTAAAGAATTCAGCTTCTGCTGCATTTCATCAGCAAGTAGGGCAGCTCTGGAATTTCAACTCATTGTTCCAATTTTGTACTTAATGCTTTCGTTCAATTTTAGAGTCATTTCTGGATTTCTTCAACGATTTCTCTTTTACATATTTTCATTCTTCAAGTTTCTCCAACTAATGGAATCATTATTTAGTGAGTAATTGAGTATTATTCAAATCTTTTTGTGCTTGTTGCAGCATTTATTATAGCTTTTGCTTGCATTCGATATATTTCAGGATAAGTCAACTGCAAGACGACAACCTCATGTCCAAGCATTGGGTTTACTTCTTCCAAACTGTGATTACATCCTTAGATGACCTTCGTCGATATTCATTTCTTTTGCTAAGTTTTTAATATCTTCGTCTTCATAAGGGTAAGAATTCGTGTAGAGGTGATCACGTAACTGATTGTTGCTCATTTTGTCACAGTAGATATCATAGAAATCTTTTCTTGCATTGGTCTCAAATTTTTCTCAATGCTTTCAACTCTTGTTCACTAGTTTTCGAAAAGAATCATTTGTCTCATAACAGGATTCTGTCTTTGTCAAAGAACATAGTTCAGTTCTACAAAGTCCTATTCCTTCAGCTCCAAATTAATAGCTTGTTTTGCATCTCTAGTTATCAGCATTTGCTCTAACTCCCAAAACTTTTATTTTCATTTACCTCAATCCATAAAGATTTTTAAAGTTTCCTGTTAATTTTGGGCTTAATTTTTCAATTTCACCCTTTGTAAATAATTCCAGTTGTTCCGTCAAGAGAAATTAGCATCACCTTCTTTTGACAATCATGCCTGAGTTTTTATAACTCTTTTCGCATCTCATCAACCTGATTTCACTTGCTCCTGCGATACACAGTTTACTTAACGATACCTTCTTGTAACCACGGGCGCATGAGAAGTCACCACGCCTCTTGCAGTCAAGATGCCTCTTAGCTTCAACCATTCCTTCGATGTCTCTCAGGAGCAGTTTTTGACGAACTGGGCGATCACTCTCCTTGATCGAACTTTCGCATCAACTATATCTTTTGAGGAACAACTTTACCACTGCAGCTCCTGGAGAAGCATCAAGCTGTCCTTCCTGCCAAGATAGGAGTATCATCATTTCACGCACTGAAGATAGGGAGAAAGAAGTTGGTCTCCAACCTTTTGGTTCAACTCTTTCAAATAGCTTCTTCTTTAGAAATTAATATTAATCCTTCTATTAACTAAATCTACTAAGCCATACTGATTTGCGTGCATTCAGGTGTCTCCGTTTCTTGTCTGTGTGGGTTAAGCATAATCTACCTTTTTCAACTGTAAATTCCAGTGCCCGCCAGATCTTTTGATACGTTTTTCCCCAAAGTTTCGGCAATTTTAGAATTCACCCATAAAACTCAGGCATAATTTCTTTTAGTCTCGCAATTGATCAGGAGTTCTAATACCTCGCAACAACGTCTTCGCTCAGCATTCATTAGACCCTCCGACACTTTATTTTCTCCTGTACTTTGAGTGCGAGAGAAAGCTACACCAGTACCCACTTGTGTTACCCATATCACCGAAACCATAGCTTTGAACATTGCTGGCAGTTCCAAGCGAATCGTCAATACCTATTTAATCTTTCTATAAACGATAGCTCTAGGATTCATCCAAGATTTGAAAACTGCTTTAATAGCAATGATTAATTGTCTCAGATTGGGCTAGTGGAAATTCTCGCCTGTTTCTTGTTTGAAAATTTTCTCAAATCAACCTTCAGATCTTTAACTTCAGCAAAGCATCCAGTATCCATTTTACATCTCCTTGATTTCTGTCAAGTTCGTTTTCGTAAAGTAAATTTTTGGAATCGATAGCAACATCGCTGAACATTTGACAAATCTTCAGAAGCTCGTCAAAACGCAAATCTTTCAATATTTGTAGAGTTTGCAAGACTGATAACTGATTTATCATTAAGACCTAAGTTAAGAATAGTATCCATCATACCAGGCATTGATATAACCATATCACTTCACAGAAAGAAATAATAGAGGATTTTCAGTTTGGAAAACTTTTGTAGCTTGTTTTCACAGTCTTTTAATATGAGTTTTAATTTTAATTAGACTTTCAGAAATTTTTCGTCATTTTTGTATTATTACAAGCCTCGGTAGTAATAGTAAAACCAAAAAGGCAATATTTAGTCCAATATTAGTCATTTCAAGGTTACACCTTTACCCCAATAAAGCTCTCATGTATTGCCTTCATCAAAATTTTGTAAACAAATTTGCTCATCCTCCAATTACTTATTAATATTTTTAATAGATGTTTTCAAGATAATGTCAGCTGTTTCTTCGATAGCTTTTACGGATACATCTATTACGGTGACAGCCTATCTCACTATTCGGCTAGAATATTCAAGTTCTTCAAGCATTCTATTTGAATTTGAATAAATACTATTATCAGGAAGACCTAAAGATTTCAGTCTTTCCTTTCTATACTTTTCCAACCTTTTCGGGTGTGTTAGTTAAGCTCATAACTTTTTGAGGAAACTTGGAATAATTCTTCAGGTACAGGTGTTTCTGACCAGAGGAATATTTTGCAACTCTAATATATATTTTGAGATACATTTTGACAGAGGCGTCTTTTAGATGTACGAGAAATCTAGTAATTATTACAAGATCTGCAATCAAAACTCCTAGGATCTTTTCGTTTCCATCGTCATAACGGAACTGCAAAATCAATGGAGTCAATTCTTTTATATTCTCATTCAGCTTTAAGAGCCCCTGGTGCATTTTCCAGGAGTACATATGTACTACTCTTTGTGAATAGCTAAATGGACGCAGAAAGCAAATCTACATTAGTTACAGGAATGTAATCTGACTTTTTAACATAATCCAAAAGTGGAGCGTCAACCAAAGAATAAAATAAAATAGACTCAGTTTTACATTGTTTCAGTATCTCAGAAAGATCTGAAAACTCTCTTATATGAGAAAATCTTTCAAGAGCACACTCAATGTTGTTAAACTTGAGCAAGAGCGGCACGACGCAAGTTGGTTCCGCAGTTTCCTCTCCTGTAGAGTCTTTGGAAATTATATTAAGCATTTATCTTTCCTCCTTACTAAATATATTGCAAACTTTAACCAAAGGAACATGTTTTTAATAGATTTACTATTTAAAATGGGAATATATATGATTAGATGATAATGTTAGTTTAATAAGCTCAGCACATACTAGCACAGTGGTCATAAATAGAATGATTATGTTTGATTTTATGGCATATGTAGAATTATTAATTATATTATCGCAAATGGAGGCAGGCTTTTGATGGATAGATGAGTAAACAAAGCAGATCAGGAAAAATCAATTAAAACTAGCATGTTATTTCGAGAGCGCATTTATATCGATTTTATTTGTTAGAGCTCATACATTTTCTTTATAGCTCACCATCACTAAAAGTAAATGGAAATGATGTGTATGCAGTGTAATAGATGATGTTTTTAACAAAGATTGGACAGATGAAATGACATGTTAATCAGTTCTGACGGAAAGAGTGATTTTTAAACGAAAAGACAAATTACAAGGGAAGAATATTTCGGCTGATAGATGCACCAGAAATCAATCTGCTTTGGCCTTTGGCATATACGCCAAGTCGTAATTTTCAGATGGTAGGATATGACAAGTGATAATGAGTTTGAAGAGCTCAGTTAATACTTAATTTTTGTAAGGCTCTAGCATCCTGCAAGATGCTAGAAACGTCTATAAAGACGGTAGGCATAGCCATCCAAAGATGAAAGTCATGGGAACTTAACAACTAAAGAAAAGTTGGAAAAGAGGCGATTTTGGATTGTCGTTGTCTGAAAGAAAGAGTAGTATTGATATGTGAGCGCAAATTTCAGAACGTCTAAAGCTGCAAAAGATGATAAATCACTGCAAGACGCTCTTTCAGTCAAATATGAAAAATCTCAAACATTACACTAGAAATCACACGGTCAAATAAAGAAGCCCAGATGCAGAAACTTTGCAACATATACTTTGTTGATGGAGAACTGAAACCCGATGAACAAAAAGGCGAGAGACTGTAAGAAGACCCGCGATCAGCTACATGACACTTTTGGGACGACAGAAAACTAAAACCACTGGTATGAGAAATCGTTGTCTCTGGAAAAGATGGAATATATGGTTACAGGATTGACGTGTTAATTAAGACGAAAAAGACCTTTTGGTTGAAAAGCTGTTGAATTTTAACCGATTCAATCTGAACCTTGTCGGCCCACACAAGGGATTGTATTACGATGTTGATGATGATATAGGTAAACTACATAGAATCGACCCAACTAGACAAACACATGTATCTACACAGAGAGGAGAGAACTTATTTTAGAAAGCCAGACAGGAAGCTGAGGAGATGCAAGCAAAAGAATGCTGAGGACACCAGTCGGAGTCATGGAAAGTCGGGAGCCAGAGAAAAAGACACAGAAATCTCAAAAGGATTTATCTCTCACTTACATATACTGAGTCAGCCGACTATTGGACGCGATAAATTGGACAGGCAGAATCACGATGCACCTTGGAGAAATGGGAAAATCTGGTGAGACATCTACAAAACATCAGGTAGCTATGGTTGTATAACACACCGCGGATAAAGTAAAACAAATTTACGAAAATGTTATATAAATACTCCGGTTATAGTTTATATAGTAACAAAATAAATTTGTTTAGTAATTAAGACTGATTTTTCAGTTTTAGTTACTAAACTTTTTTTTTTGTGAATTAAATAAAATTTAGAGTAATAGTATTATTAATAAAGCAAATCCTAAGATCTTCATCTACGGAAAGGGAATTTAAAGGAGTGAAATGGGAGATCTTTAAAGATTCGTTTGAATCAATTTTAGATTTCAAAGTAGTCAAATTACTAATTTTTAAACTTTGACTTTTTACTTTAATTGTATTATATATAATATAAGAATAAATAGAAGGAGATTTAGTTATGGATTTATTAATAAAAATTGACTAACAGTATTATTCAAATTATAATATTTTCATTAATACCGTTTTTGTGGTGGTTAATCACCAAGAAAAAAGATAAATTTTTTTGAATGATTGATTAAAAAAGTAAAATAATTAAAAGAAAATAAACTTTTGCTTGGATTTTTTCGGTGTTAGTTTTATTTTGATTCTCTTGTTTTTTTTTATATCACTTTAAAATGGGAATGTAGGTCTTCGGAATTTTCAGGATTAGGAACAAGGCTTTGCCTTTCATATTGATTTATGCAGATTTAATACTTCTTTCCTGAAGAAATACTGTTTAGAGGTTTCTTTTAAAAAGAATTGGAAATAAATTTGGATTTATAGTAAGTAATGTTAATCTTTATTATTTGGTGTATTCATTTGAATTATTTTTTCTCTGGTTGTTGAATTTAAAAAGTATGTTAATAATTTTGTTTACAGGAATTGCTGATAATTGGATACATAAATGAGAAAAAGCCAATGGTTCAATATTATGGTTGGTTATTTATGCATTTGCAATATTTTTCAGGAATATGTTATGCTTTTCAACTGATAGAATAATTTTTATGGGAGAGGAGTTTTAATTATGGAAAATATTATATAAAAAAAATGGTATGATAATGTCTTGTGGATTTGTATAATGTTATGCAATTCTATTCATAAGTGAAACAATAGTGATTGTTTATATCTAGTTTAGTTATGGGATTGTTTACTTAACCTGAGGTGTGTAGGATATATTTATACATTTATTATGTATATTTTATTCATGTATATGGATTGGAGTTTTCTTTGTACTGTTCGTTTTTAAAAAATAATCATTATATAATTGATAAATAACAACTAAGAAATAAAGTAAAGTAATATTCTATTTTTGGGATTATTTTAGGATTTATGTTAAATGACTTTTGTGCATTAATTGCTATGATAAATGGAGATTTTATTTACGGATTTAGTCAATTTGAAATATTTTATTGGGTTTATATTTGCTGTTTTTGTTCAATCTCTGCAGAAGAGTTATTATGCAGAGGATTTATGTATCAAAGATTATTGAAATCTACTAACAGTCCGGCTTTTGTAATTATATTTATTCACTATTCTTTTGTGTTTTACATTTGTTCAATAATGGAATGTCTATTTTGCCATTTTATTGTATATTTATTTTTGAGTTTTTTCAATGCTTGTATATTATTTTGACAGTTTATGGATGGCAATGGGATTACATGCAATGTGGAATTTTACTCAAAGTATTATTAGTTTGATTACCAAATAGTGGAAATAATGTTCCATATTCCATTTTCAAAATAGGTGGCTCAGTAAAATGAAAAGCTTATGATCCAATATTTGGACTAGAGGGAACAATTTATCTTTGTGTTTTGATGACTATTTGTTGCTTGGTATTATATCTTTGAAATCAAAGAAAATAAAGAAGATAGTTGTTGGCAGATTTAATATTTAAATATAGAATAAAAAATATATATTAATATGAGTGAGGATTTTATGGAGAATTTAATTGTTAAGAAAATATTAGTATTGTTCAAGTAAGAAAATTTATTAGTTGAAACTAAGACCGGATTGAAAATAAAAGTACTTTGACTATGCCAATTGCTGAGATATCAACAACACTCTGGAGTAGTAGTGCTCATCTGGATTATCCTTTTATAAAAACTATTAAATTTTCTAAAGCGGAGATTTATCAACAGCTACACACAGGAGATGTTTCAAAGTCGCTAGATCGGTTTAAAGTGTGTGACAATGAATACTGCTAGTGGAAAGTCAAAATGGTAAAGTTATTAAAAGATCCCACATCAGCATCGCAGGATTTATCCTTTCATTACAGCCGATAGCAGTAGCCTTTATTCTACGGAAAAAGAAATAAAAATATATCTCATACAGGAAAACAGATATTATCTTTCTTAGAACAGAAAAAGAATCTGAAATTAAGGGAAATTTAGATGACATTAATGGATATCGTATTATAAATTTAATTGGGAAACAGAAACATTATGTGCTGCAATCATAGCAAGTTTTAGATATAAAGAGGAAATCAAGACAAAAATATTATTATAGGTTATCAAGAAAGATTATATAAATAATTTCTAATGAGCAGTAACAGAATACAAAAATAAAATTAATTCTACTTTATAATGATTTAAAGAAAAATTTTGAGTATTATAGGATTATCAATATCTCTTTTCTTTTGCTTCTATGTTAGAAATTATGCTTAGTGAAAAATTTTAATGAGAAACTATATATATATTCAAAATGAACCAGAAGAAGTCGTTCTAGCTATAGAGATTTTGTTTTGTAAAGGTTCAAGTAGAAAATCAAATGATTCTTCCATTGGAATCAGTATCAAATAATTCTTTAAGTCTGTATTAAATTTAATTCTAATAATAGATGTAAGAATTATGAAAAGCTTGATATAAATGAAATGGTTAAAGAATTTGCTGGATTGAGCAACTGAAACACGAATTTTTATCAATAAGATGGATGAGATAACTAGAATTTATAATCATACTGATGATATATACTTGATAATGATAAAATATAATCTTGTTGGAAATTAAAACTAATAAAATAAAGATATTAATAATTAATATAGTTTAGCAATTAAGATTATTTCTTAAAAGCTAAAACTTTTTGTTGACTTTTTGTATTATCTGTATTATAATATATAATACAAGGAGATGAGAAAAATGTTTTTATTGATACTTTGTCTGAAGTTCCTATTTACACTCAGATTTGTAATGGAATTATTAAAGAAATTGCAGAGGGAAATTTAAAAATGGAGATGAATTACCATCTGTTAGACAGCTTGCAAAAAGATTTTGGAATAAATCCTATGACTGTAAATAAGGCTTATGGAATTTTAAAAAGTGAAAATATTATAGAGATTGACAGACGTGTAGGTTCAATTGTATATGTTAGGTGCACGGAAAAATATTGAAAACATAAAAGAGAATTTACAAAATTTAATTAATGAGGTTAAGATGAGAAAGCTTGAAAAGAGTTCTTGCTTCAGCTTATAGAAAGGAGTTTTTAATATGATTTACGATTTTATTTTTGATTGGATGTCTATGGATGATTTTTACTAGGTTATTTTTCTCAAAAGAAAGGATTTTCTTATAATAATGGGAAAATTTTACTACTACAATTCCTATAAATGAGGTAGATAGTGAGGAAGTTCAAGAGATTAGAAAAATGGTTTAAAGAGTTTTAAATTACTTCATTTAGTGTTTTTATAATTTCATTTTTACCACTACTTACTAAAACTGATATAGAAATTTTGCTTTATATTGGAATAATATTTTGCTATGTAATTTCTCTGGAGTTTTAGCAACATAAACATATAAAACAAAATGAGAAAAACTAAAAAGGAAAAGAACTTTGCAAGTTTTACGAGAAAAATATGTAGATTTTTACAGTTTCAAAAGAAATAGATAAACAGAAACTTCCAATTTTTATGGTTAATTCCTTTGGTGGTTTTTATCGGTGGTTTCTATTTTGGAACTTTTTCGATATGGAGCTTATTTTGTTTATATGCTTAGCAACAACTTTAATAGCAATGATATTTATGGGACTTTTTCTGGAGAAGGTCTAAAAATATCAGTTATAGTGAAAATAAAGATTTATATATAACATAAATGAAAATTATAAAACTTCAAAATAAAAATTTTACTTTGGTAAATTTTTATTCTGTTTTATTTTTAGTTTTGATATATTTACAAAAATGTATAAATATTCTTTCCTTCCATTTGGGGATATATTATTTCATTACATTTTTGTAGTTTATATTATATATCATTAATAAAATTGATATGGAAATAAGTAGTAATATTGAAGATGATAACTCATTGAGTGATCAAGACGAATACTATGGGTGATATTTTTTGGACATAAAAACTCAAATGACCCAAGACTTCTTTAGTGCCCGATCCTATGAATACAGGTAATACCGTTATTAATCGTGGAAACAAAAAGGAAAATTTTATTTGCCTTCGAATATACTTGTAGCATTTGTTATTATAATTGCATTGGCTTTAACTTTGAAAAAGATTGGAAAGTTGAAATTTCAGATACTGTTAAAATTTCCACAATACTTTATAAAGATAATATAAAACAAAGCGATATTGAAAAAGGTAGAATTGCTTGATAAATTTCCTAATAAAAAGAGCTATTAGGATGAATGGTGGAGCTACTAAAGAAAAGGCATATGGTAATTTCTCTTGAGAGGAGAAGGAAATGTTAGGCTTTATGTTTTCAACAAAACAGATAAGGTCATAAAGATAAGCAGAAAAATGAAAAACCGGTTTATATTAATATGAGAACTAATGAGGAAAACTGAACAACTTTTTGAAAAGTTGAAGAATTTTTGTGGATAAATAGGAGGAAATTAGGACTTTTAAGAGAACATTTTTAATTTTATTGCCAATTATTATTATAAATATAACATTATTAGTAGTTGCATTAAGACATTGTTTAAAACATCGCACTGTAGATGTGGAAATAGATTGATATGGGATTTGTGTGATAATTTTGCCCAAACTATCGGACCTATTTCTATATTTTGTATTTGGAAGTGACACGAATAATGAATATTTTAACTGTAAATAATTTAAGAAAAACTTTTTAATGGAAATGACAGCACAACATTTGTTCTTTTAACAGCAAAGAAAACAGATTTTTGTGATTTCTAGGAAAAATGAGAGCCGGAAAACAAACTCACTATGGAAAACTCATTTTAGGTAAAAGCTGACTGTGGGGGAGATTCTTAGTTTTTGATGAAAAGTCCATTTTGGAAATACGAAAACCACAGATTTATTGATATTTGCACTGATGTTCCGGAATTCTCATGATTATATGACTCAAAAGAGTATCTGAAATCTTATGTGGAGAACATTAGGGATTATCAAAATCAGAAATTTCAAAGAAAGAACAGAAGAAGATTGTTACATTTAGTTGCTAAAAGATGAGAACAGAGAATAGGAAAGTACTTTTCCAGAGGAATGAAGCACGTCTTGAATTGCTCTAGGCTCTGTTTAATAGACCTCAAATTACTAATCATGCGATGAGCCAATCCTCAGCTCGTAATCCAATCGGTAGAAAGAAATTTATGGACATACTATTAAAGATTAAGGAGCATACAATTGTCTTATTCTCAACTCATATCCGCCAAGATGCTGAAAGAGTAGATGAGTTTTTGATATTGGTACGATGATGGGGTTAAATGTTTAATGGGAAATATATTCGACATCAAAAATATGGGTTAAAAGACAAAATTTCAGCAGAATAATATTGAAGATAGGATTTATTTTAAATAAATTTGAAATTAATATTATATTGTGTTGAATTGAAATCGATTGCCTCTGGCAATATTTTCTTTTGAAAATTTTAAATATATCGAGAATAGAATATTTAAAACTGTTTTCGATAATGATTTGCTTATTGGTAGCTATAATATACTAAGCCTTTCATTAGAAGATTTTATTTATAGAGGATAAAATGAAAAGTATTTATAGCATTGTTAAAGAAAGAATATCTTGAAAGTATTAGGAATAAAATTATTTATAATGTATATATATTTCTTCTTGGAATTCTAGACAGTTACAGCGAAAATTTCTCCTGAAATTTTAAATCATTTTTGGGAGAAGAACTAGCTAAAGGACTTCAAGAGCCTTACTTTTATAGATTCATGTGCAGTAAAAATGCAACTCAACTTGCTTTATATTTCATAGCTATAATTCTCAGCACTATATAGTAGTAAATGGAAGTTTTCACATTAGTAAACTTAGTTGCAAAAGGGATTACCTAGATTTCAAATTGTAATTTCTAAATATATATGCATCGGCTACCTCTCTGGACAGCATCTTTTATCATTTACTGCTTTAATCTTTAATTTATATACAAATTATATATTTAAAGAAAATGTTGAGATATTACTTGCGTAATAAAAAGCATCAATTCCAATCTGGATATTTGGAATATTTTACTAACATTAGTAATGCTTTGCAGGTTTTGTGTTTAGAACATACTATAGTGCTTTATCAACTTTAGTTATAACTATTGCTCTACAATTTTAATTGAACGTAGGATAAAATAGTTAAGTCAGCCACACGTTTCTATTATCAGACAATATTAATGTCATTAAAGAAATTGTGTCATTTGCAGATTATAAATATTCGATTTTAACGGACAATATTACTTACAATTTTGATGATTTTTACATCAATATTTGTACTAAACAGAAAAAGTTTCTAAAAATGCATTGTCATTCGACAACGCATTTTTGCTTTTCTTTTAAATTATTTTAAAAAGTTCTAATATATGTTTTTCAATATCTTTAGGCTCTGTTGTTGAGCAAATCTTGAAAACACATTTATTTTTATCTACAAGAAATTTTGTAAAATTCATTTAGATTTTATTTCCCAAGAGACCGGATTTTGCTTTAAAAACTTATATAATGGATGAGTATTTTGTCCATTCACTTCTATTTTTCTCAAACATAGGAAAAGTTACACCGTAGTTTAAACTACAAAAAGTTTTATTTCTTCATTAGTTCCAGAATCTTTGATTTTTAAATTGATTACAAGGAAAATCCTAAAACTACAAAAATCTTTATATGTGTCGTCATACAACTTTGTAATCCTTCGAATTGAGGAGTAAAACCACAAACTAGCATGTATTTACTATAAGCAAAAACTTTGTTTTAATTGTTGCATGGAAACTTCGTTTCGTCAATGTCATTTACTTTTAAAATCATAAATATTCATTTCTACCTCCAAAAATATGTATAAGATATATTTATTTTAATACCCTTAAAAATAATAATACAAAACATTTAACAGCTAAATTTTAAAGGATAAATTTTGTTTAGTAATTTATTATTAATCATATTACTAATTTTATGATTTTAAGTTGAAAAATATCGAAAAATAATCTGCTTTTTATGAAATGTTTAAAAACGAAATGACATAGAAATTTATTTTGACTCTTTTAGTATATAAATTGAATAAAATATTTGACTTTTTATGCTTTTTATAGTATAATAATGCTCGTATTTTTATAGTAAACGATGAAGAGGACGGGAGCTTGTGAATTAATTAAGAGAGGTAGTGTCGGGTGCAAATCTATTTTTATGAAGCAAACTCACATCAACTTGAGTTTTGGTTAATCCTGTTAAGGATATTGGAGTGATTTAAGATTTTTATCTTAAATAACTGGGGTGGTAACACGGAAGAATTCTCGTCCCCTAAGATTTTTATCTAGGATTTTTATAGATGGAGGTATATATGGCAAAGTTTAGAGAACTTTCAAAAAGAGTCCGTTAAGGATAGAGAAATGAAAATATCTGAATATTGGAATGAGATAGATTTGCTGCATGAATCTGTAAATGCAAAGAGATGGACAGAAAAATTATATATTTTATGATGGTCCTCCAACAGCAAATGGTAAACCCGGTATTCACCATGTTATAAGTCGTACTTTTAAAGGATATGACTTGTAGATATAAAACTATGAAAGGGTTTAAGGTAAAAGAGAAAAAGCAGGTTGGGATACCATGGGCTACCTGTTGAAATTGAAGTTGAAAAGAAACTAGCCTTACAAGTAAAAAAGATATTGAAAATCAGTGTAGAAAATTCTGTAAGGAATGTGAGATTCTGTTTTCGTTTATGAAAGCAAATGGAGAGAATGTCTGAAAAGAATGGCTTTCATGAATATGAACAACTCTTATATAACTCTTGACAACAATTATATTGAATCTGTTTGGAATCTTTGGATGAGATTTTCAAAAAGGTTTAATGTATGAGGGAGCTAAGATTTTACTATATTGCCTACGTTGTGGAACTGGTCTTGCTTCTCATGAAGTTGTCAAGGTTATGAAATGATTAGCACATCAACTGTTTATGCAAAAGTTTAAGAAGAAAGACGAAGATGCTATTTTATTGCTTGGACAACAACACCTTGGACTCTTCCTTCAAATGTTGCCTTGACTGTTAATCCTAATGTAACTTATGTAAAGGTAAAATACAAAGATGAATTTTTCTATTTAGCTGAAAATCTAGCAACAGTCAGAAAAAGATTATGAAGTTTTAGAAAATTCTAGGAAAAGAGAGATGGAATATTGGGGAATAAGAACAACTTATTCTCGAAATTGAAACAAAACAGCATTGTAACTCTTGCTGATTATGTATCCTGTTGAAGACGGCACAGGTATTGTCTATACTGCACCTGCTTTTGGGGAAGACGACTATCAAACAGGAAGAAGAGCACCTAATCTCCGTGTCATCACTCGCGCATAATGGAAGAAGGAAAATTCAGTACTACAAGATAAGGAAGGTAGACCTGTTATGGAATGTGATGCTGATATTATCACATATCTTTTTGAAAATAATAAGGCATTGAAAACAAAAGGTCGAACATAACCATCCACATTGTAGGAGATGAAAACGTACACCTTTTGACTTTATTATTCAAAACCATCTTCGGCGTACATTGAAGTTACTTAAATATGAGTTATTAAATTAATTGAAAACGTGCGCCAAGGTTGTGCTATCCTGATTTTGTTGGAGAAAGAGATCTGCAACTGGCTTGAAAAACTTGCGACTGGGCAATCAGCCGTCTCAAGATATTGAACTCCTTTAATGTTTGAACAAGCGATTGCAGGTCATTGCACGCGTGTAGGCTCAAGAAAAGAATTGGCTGAAAGAAGTTGTATGAAGATATTGAAGAAAATATTGAATTGCATGTAGACCATATGTTGACACCTAAAACATATCAAATGAAAATGTGGTGGCACAATGGACAAGAGAAAAAGACGTTAATCGACGTTTGGTTTGACTCCGGAGCAATGCCTTTTCGCACAACATCATTAATCCTTTGAAAATAAAGAAACTTTTGGGAGAATTATTCTCGCAGATTTCATTAGTGAAGGAATTGACCAAACTCGTGGATGGTTCTATCTTATTACTTGCACTTCAACAACATTAATAACTGGAAAATTCCATATAAAATGTTTTGCAATGATTTTAATTTTGACAAAGATCGGTAAGAAGATGAGTAAATCTCGTGGAACACAATCGATCCGACAGACCATTGTTTGATAACACGGTGCAGATGCAGTGAGATTTTATTCACTTATGTTTTCACCACCTTGTTCCAAATCTAGATTTGATGTCGAAGGACTTAGAGAAATTGAAAGTAAATTCTTGTAGATCTTTCAAGAATACTTAGGATTTCTTCCAAATCCTCTTTATTCTGGAACAGATGACATGTATCCAAGAGAGTTCTTTTTCGTAGAATATAATAAGAGACCCGAGATAGACAGATGGATATTATCCTCGTTACAATCATCTTTTGAAGATGTATAACGAAAAATATGGATAAATTTGAAGCTACAAGGTTGTTCGTGCAATTGTCAGATTTTGTAATTGAAGATTTATCAAATTGGTATATCAGAAGAAATAGAAGAAGATTTTGAATACAAAGTTGATGACGATAAAAAGGCTGTACAATACATACTTTTATGAAATACTACTTGGAGTTTCTGAAAGATTATTCGCCTATTACCCTTTGTTGCAGGAAGAAATGTATCGTAATTTAACTAATAATAAGAGTGTTCATTTAGATTTTCATTCCTGAATGTGATGAAAGTTTAATTGATGAAGCATTGAAGAAAAGATGGATATCGTTGAAATCTTTGTTACAATCACGTGCAAGTCGTGAAAAAGTTAAGATTGCAGTTGACAACCACTGCTGAAATAGTTGTTGATTATGCTTTGAAAGATCGGTGACTTAGAGGAATTGATTAAGGAAGAACTTAATGTTAAAACATGTTGTATTCGAGATTTATCAAGCTTTTACTGAACTATATGTTAAAACCGAGTTCCGAAGTTTGTGGTAAAATTTTAGAGCTAAAATTGGAAGAATTTGGGAAATTTCTTCGTCAAATACATCCAAAGAATTTTTAGAAACTTGAAAAAGACTCTGTTTTGTAAAATTAAATGGGAAGATACTGAAATCTCGAAAAGAATACGTTGACGTAAAAAGTTAGTGCAAAAGAAAGGTTTTGACGTTACAATGGAAAATATAATCTTTTCGGTAATTTTAGATACAACTTTAACTGGCGAATTACTTGACTGGAGTGAAGAGACGTAATCTCAAAGATACAACAAAACGAGAAAATTCGTTGATGTTTGATGTTCTGCGAAAATTAGAATAAAATGTGCATGTTCAGAAAGATTGGAGCAGACGAAAACTACAAAGAATGTACTGAAAGAAACTTTGGTGTTGAATTGAAACTTTGTGAATAATTTGGATCGAAGAAAGTTGGATTTTCAACGGAGAAGTTGACTATTTTGTAGAAAGAGGTTTAATACAGAACATTGAAAACAACGGGTAATCCGTTGTGATGCTAAACATGAGTATAGAAAAGCACAGAAATTCTGTGTTTCAGAGCATAGACAAACTATAACTTTTGTCTGTGCTATATGTTTTACAATTATTTGACTATAGTCTAATTATTATACTATTTATTTTCTCCGTTAAAAGTGTCAACAATTGCTCATTGACACTTGTCATCAGTCTGAAGTACATGTGAAATTTGCTTTTAATTAAATCTTTATAATTCTTATGTTTTCTAAATAGAGGCATACATACAACTGACCTCCACGTCTCTAGACAATTCACCTGAGATCAATCTTATGAAGTCTACCTTTTTCTTCAAAGTAGTTGACGGTGTGGCTAGTATTTCTATCATAAAACGATAGCTTCTCTAGGTGCTATAAGCCAGTGCATTTATATCCGTCAGACCATTGTTCTCCTATGCGTATCTAAAAGTCCGCCTTTTCCTTCACATGGATAAAAGTCGATTTCTATCAACATGTAGATATTTTTCAATACAACTTTCGCTGTCAGTTGGACCTCAGCTTCCAACTTTTACTTTTCGCAACCAAAGTTTGGTGAATAAATTTCTACTGTCTTTTCAATTTTTCAGGTGTGAGTGGATATCTCTGTCAACTGAAGTTAAAGCAGTATCAAGATGCATAAAAGCTTCGTTGTTTGGAATTACCAAAGCTACATGTTTTACCCAGTTTTCATACTTCAAGAAGTCTTTTCGCGATAGTTTCGGTGCTATAGCTGTTGAACGTTGATCACCCATATGCAACAACTTGTCTATGGATAAAACTCAAAATAATCTCCACCTTCAATCGGAGGAATATCTGTTCTATCCTACCATAATACCTTTAAATTCTTTATGATGTTCAAATATATGCTTTTCCAAAAGAGCTCTCTTCCTTCTAGTAACGGGACCATATTGTATGAAGACTTACCCGTCTTTAATGAATGAAAAGGATCTCTTGTGAAAGCTACAAATTAGGAAGTGTCTTTGAAATGAAAAGAAATCTCCTTTGAAACAAGTTCGCTCAAGTTGAAGGTTCTTTCAAATCTACTTCGTTCTTTCTAACACCTTCCATCATTTTTCAAAACTAATTCTTTATTCTCTTTGATGGA